>OJOB01000052.1_pt1 | contig 68987 bp, 53 predicted proteins | sample 1598211 | NCBI WGS metagenome assembly OJOB01 (sample SAMN03922461, study PRJEB24848) | human gut metagenome | isolation source: stool sample | host: Homo sapiens | place: Germany | collected 2009-11 | reverse complement strand
CTTAGAGTATTACTAATAATCAATTATTCAACATACGGACATCTATGTTGAATAACTATTTCCTGCTGGTATCTATCTTTATAGCCATGTATAAAGAAATCCGTTATACATGGCTATACATGAAGATAATCTTTGATCTTTGAGTAGGGTGATCTCATGAAACTCACTAAACACTTTATCCCCTTCGGAGAAGTTCGTTGGAGTGGGTTTACTTGACTTGAGGTTCCTTCGGACGGGTGGTAGCTGTCAGGGCGCTTTCCTGAACAAAAGTACGGCTCTTCAGGGGTACTTGTGGGTAACAGGTACCCCTGAAGAGCCTTAAAATGCCAGAAAGGGTTGCTTTGGAGCCAAAAGTCATGACCAACAAGATCATTTTTTCCAGCGAAGAACAAAAAAAATCGACGATGCGAGAGCGAGATTTAACGTATGGCGTGAATCGCTAGGATGCGCGAACGGGAGCTTAATTGTTTACGGTACTGTTACGCAACAGTATTACACGAAGCGAAATGATCCCCTCTGGTGGTTGACTGACGTTGTTTCCGGGATCGACGGCAAATCGTTGGAGTTGCCGGGACCTAGTTACGCCAAGACAATTTACATTGGCACCTTGAAGCCGGACGAGGGCAGGGAGGTGGAGGGTAAACGCGTTTCTGCAGTTATCGAGCTGGCACACGAGATTGAGCTCGCAAAGAACGGGTATCGTCTTCAAGCAAGAATTCTAAAAACACCAGACCGTGAACCGAATTGGAAAGCATTGCAATCAACGCTCTCTAGAATGCAGACGCTGCAACAGGCCATTGAGGCTTTGAAGAAGGATCGCGCAAACGCCCTCAAAGAGACCAACAGGGCAAAGAAGGATCTCGAAAAATGTGACTTTGAAATTCAATGGAAAATAAAAGAAGTCTCCGATTTGAACAAACAGATGACCGCTGCCAAACGCGAGTTGGAGATTCTGAACAAAAAGCGGACATTCCTTGGATTCGAAGATACTTCATCAGAAGAACAGCGGTCGAATGCGCTCGGCGTCAAGTTAACGCTGATGGACATCGCCGAACGCGCCCACGCAGCTCTTACGACCGCAGGCGGCATCTACTCCATCGATCTCATTCGAGATTTCACGGCGCTATTGGCGACGCAGGACTTGATCGTTTTGTCCGGCAGCTCCGGATCTGGGAAAACGAGTTTGTGCCGTGAATATGCCCGCGTTACCGGTAGCATTTGCCACGTAATCCCAGTCAAGCCAAATTGGACAAGCGCAGAAGATCTGCTCGGGTTCTACAGTCCCATTGAAAAGCGGTATTTGAAAACGCCTTTCCTGAACGCTCTGCTCGAAGCCTCAAAAGATCCAAGCCATCTTCACATCATTTGCTTGGATGAAATGAACCTGGCGCGCCCAGAATACTATTTCGCAGACTTTCTCAGCGTTCTGGAAACACGCTCGTCGAATCGATTGCTCGAGCTCAATATGCCGGAAATTGATTCAAGGATTCGTACTCGCATTCACGACGTCCTGAATGCACTGCCGGATGCTATAGCTCTGAATGCCGATATAAGTACAGTCCTGTCCGACGGCTCGATAAAGAAAGCGCTGTACGACATTTTTGCCGCAACAAACGACGAATCGTTTGTCGATGCCTGGGAGCATTTCCATCATGATCTCGAACAAGTGGTTGAGACAGCAGGCATGATTCAGATACCCGACAATGTGCGCTTCATTGGGACGATGAACGTGGATGAAACCACGAACTTCTTCGCGCCGAAAATCCTTGACCGAGCCCACATCCTGCATTTGGACAATCCTCTTTTCGTGCAACATAAGGATGTGCAACAGGTGGAGCACGGCGAGCCCTTCGTAACGACCGCAAGCTCTTTTGATTCTCTGAAACCTTATCCGAATTACGATGAAAAGAGCCCTGTCGTCTCGAAGTTGAAACATCTAGGCGAACATTACTTTATTCCGCTTCGCGTAGACATCAGCCTGAGAACAATGCGTCAAGCGCAGCTCTATGAGGAAAAGGCACGGTCCGCCGGTCTTGATGAACAAGCCATCATAGGCAATGTTCTGCGGCACAAGTTACTTCCTAAATGCGTGTTCGAATTCGACGGCGCCGACGATGAAGGTCTGAAAACTCTTGAAGCGCTGCTTGACGACGTGAACCTGCAGTTGCCTACGACTTGTGTCGATGAGATCTCCAGACTAGTTGAAATGGGCAAGAAGACCCGCTCTGCGAATTGGTGGCAGTTGTGACAAAGCCTGAAATCTGCTACCTCACGATCGGAGGCAACACCGACAACGCCCTTCGGGGGCTTGAGAAGTCCATGCGCGCCGAAGTGATTGGTCGAGAACCGTACTTTTATGCCGACCTTGTCGCCTATCCCAAAGTCGAATCCGGAGCAGTACCTGCCGTACGGTTCCCGTCCGGAAAGAAGCCTGTTTACCCTGAAGATACGCCTCAGGATCATTGGCTTCCCATTGATGCAAACGGCCAGGGCTACTGGACTTACGTTCACCTGAATCCGGAATCTGGACGCTATGAATCGAATGCGTTCAATACCACTGGAACCATGACTGTATCGGATGGTGAACAGAGGCTTTATCTGCAGATCGAGTGCAATCACTTCACCCTACAGGATCTAGAATCGGCCATTGCGGACTTCAAATGCGATCTTCTCAAACTGGTGATGCAGGACTCCAGCATTTTCATTCGTTCACCAAGATCGGATTTTTCCCCTTTGCTAACGAATGAAACGCTCGGAACAATTGACAATTTGATCAAGGCCATCGAAGCTGTGGCGACCGGCCTGAAATCGCGCCTGAGTTATGGAGAGAGCAAGGTTGCGGCTCATAAAGCCAAACCCACTGCCAAAGGAATTCGCGAATTTGCCGCAAACCCCGGCATCCGCCAATTGTCATCGCGTATTTCGGTTTCGAACTTCGACACCGGAGAAAATCGCCATGTGCTCTCTGCGGCTATCGGAGTTGAGCGTTTTTTGCGCTTGGTCTCCCAACTGCAGTACCACTGGCTTGATACCGTCGAAGAAGCTACAAGCCGTGAAACTCAAGATTTAATCTGCAGGATCATTGCGCCAAAGTTGCGCACAGAACTGGGACAGCAACTTCAGTATGAACACGAGCGTATGCGAAGTCATCTGAACATTGCAGCTCAGATCAAAAAGCAGAATCTCAACACTGCCACCCATCAATTGCAGAAACTCATTGCGACGCTTCGGGCAAAAGGTATCAGCGGTACAGAAACTTCATTTAATCCGATGGTGTTCGCTCAGAACAGCCGCTACGCCAAGTTTCAGAAAGCCTATGCTTCGTTCACCGAGAATCAGTGCTTTGCCGATCTCCAGTTCTTCACCCGCTTCGATGCAGAGCTGACAAAACTTTCCGTCACCAACATTCCGAATTTCTATGAACGCTGGTGTTTGGTAAAAATGATTGACCTTTTAGTCAACCGCTTCAGACTCTCCCCAACAGAACCAAACTGGCGAAAATCGTTCGTCAAGGCATGTTTAAGCAACCAGCACAATATCCGCGTGGAATTCAAACGAAGCAGCTTTGAGTGCCATGCAGAACTGACCCTCATCTACCAGGGGGAAGTGACATTGGGCAATAGAACTTATCGCCCAGACTTTCAAATCCAAACGTCCGCCGGCACTTGGGTGGCCGACGCCAAGTTCCGTACGCATAGCGACAATCGCACGCTGATGGTGCTCTGCAATGAGCTAGCAACCTTCAAGAATTACAACATGGACGAAGCCGCTCCGGTCTTTATTTTTCACTGCGCACCCTATGCGGGTGAAGAAACACCTCAAAACAAGAACAACGTCTGGCGACGATTCTGCAACTATGGTTCAGACCGAAACAACGGTCGACGTGGGCATGTTTTCATTACGCCCGAATCAAAATACAGGAATGAAAGCCTAGACAATCTGGTGCGCTGGATGCTGATGATATTCCAGAAGCTTGGTCGGGCTCAGTGCCCCATTTGTGGTTCCACTCTTGTCGCTGAGCCTGGCTCCGGAGTAGGAAAACTTTATCGGTGCTCCTCCTGTAAATTTACGTCCGTGCAAACGCATTGCCATGCTTGCCATAATCCAATTTGGAAGAACTCCTGCTACTGGTCCTACAATTTATATGCTGATAACTGGGCGAATGTTCGATGCCCCAACTGCGGAGCATGCTTGGGAGAACCAAAGCAGCATGAAAGCCAATGGTTAAAGTTCAAAAAGAAGAAAAAGCCGGTCAAAAGCGGCTTGGATTTATACCTTGAGGATCCGGATCGTTATACCGTCGACGGCGAATTAATAAACCGCTTTTAGGAACTGCGCAACAAAATCGCCGTTCCAAACGAAGTTCGCCTGTGCTAAACTTCCTAACAAGGAAATGAATGTTGCGAGCATCCCGATTTCCTTTAAGAAGACTCTGCCCGGTGCTGGAAACACCGGGCTTTGTCGTTTCCACACCCCTTGCGGGGACCCCATTCCGACGCCGAAGGCTCGGCATCGAGAATTTCGTGAGCCTGGCCGGAGTTGTGGGGCGGAAGGGATGGTTCGCAACTTCCCTGCTACCGATATTTTGCCAGAGAGTCCGAAAAGACGCGTCCTTCGATGGCATGCCCGAAAGCGCAAGCGGGGCCCCCTTGCGGAGACCCCGTTTCCGTTGGCTAAGAAGCAATTAACGCTTGCGGGAAGCAACCCAAGCAATACAGACAATGACGCCGAGAGGCGTGCCGGTCGTCTTGGGGTTGGCGCGCGATCAAGGCACCTTGTATTCGAAGTTGTGGCAACCGCCGCAGTAGTTGACGCCGGCCTTGTGGCCTTTGTGGCATTCTGTGCACGGGAGTGCGCCTTCGTGCTGCGCATGCGGATTGGTTTCGTAGCGGCCTTCGGTCTTCTTGATCATGGCGTTGTAGTTGCCGTGGCAGTCGACGCATATGTCGTAGTCGCCGCTGGTCTTGATCTTCATGTCGGGCGTATGGCACGACTCGCATTTGAGGCCGCGCTCCACATGGCGGTCGGCAAGGAACTTGCCGTCGGCCGCGGAGGCTGCGGCGGCCGCTGCGATAAGCGCCGCGCCCAGAATGGCATTGGTGAGAGTTTTCATCTTGTTGTTCTCCCGACGGGGGTTGAGACATGGAGGTGCCGGCGTTCCCTGCCGGAGCGCCGGCACCTGTCTGACGGGGATTTCAGCTGACTTCAGTCGCCGTTCAGACCGCCGTATCCGGCAGCTTGGCGACGATCTTGCCGCAGTGGCGACCGTAGACCAGGCATTCGGTCAGGTTGCCGCCGCCCTGATAGACGAACTTCAGAGCCGAAGCAATTTCGCCGACGCAGTAGAGATGCGGAATCGGCTTGCCTTCCCAGGTCAGAACCTCGCGGTCGGCGTTTGCGAGGAGGCCGCCCTTGGTGTTCGGACCGCCGGCAACCAGCGGCATGGCGTAGAACGGACCCTGGGCGATCTTGCCGAGCGTGGCCGGACGACGGCCGAAGTCCTCGTCCTTCTTTTCGTCGCAGAACTTGTTGAAGCGTTCGACCGTTTCGACAAGGTTGGCCGGCACCATGCGGTGCTTGTTTTCCGGATGGTTCCTGATCTTTTCAGCCAGCTCTTCGATCGTGTCGGCCTTGAGGATCAGTCCGCTTTCGATGGCCTTCATGTTGTCCTTGTCCCAGTCGACCATGCCGTAGCCGACGACGGAAATGCCGAGACCGACCAGAGGCTTCGAAGCGCGAAGTTTTTCGTCAAAGATCATCCAGGACGGCGTGCGCGGATAGGAGAGCGTCGAGATGTCGAACTGAACGGCGGCCTTGTAGAAGAAGTAGCGGCTCGGATTGTCGGTCACCTTCGTTTCGGCTTCATAGCGCTTGCCGAAGTTGTCGACCACGATGGAGTTCGTGGAGCCGACGGCCGGCGTGATGGAGCCTAGGCGCATGCCGTTGAAGCGCTTCTGCATCGGCACGATCACGCGGGCTGCCGACTTGCCGGCTTTCTGCAGGCCTGCACCGACGGCCATGCCCATGGAGATGCCGTCGCCGGTGTTCGATGTCGTGCCGTAGAAGGCCCAGCCGTTGATGCCCGGACCTTCAAGGAAGGCGGAGCGCATGGCGCGGCTGTATTCATAGCCACCCGTGCAGAGCACCACGGCCTTCTTGGCGCGGACGTAGAGCTTCTTGCCGCCCTTGACGGCCGCGGCGCCGACGATCTCGCCCTTGGCGTTCTTCAGAAGTTCGCAGGCCGGAGCCTCCCAGACGACCTTGATCTTGTTGCCCTGCTTCTTCACGCCTTCTTCAAGGCAGAGCCAGAAGGCTTCGCCGGAACTCGTCTCGTTCTTCGGGCACTTGTAGGAAACCTGGTTGAAATTCTTCATGCGCTTCGTGTAGGTCGCACGATACGCGTTGTAGCGGCATTCCTTGGCGCCCGGGAAGTTCGGGAAGCTGGCCTTGTCGAAGCCCGGCTGGCTGCCGCCGATGAATTCCGGATCGAGGCTCTGCATGAACTCGAGGTTCGAGGGCGACAGATCGGCCCACACCTGAGCGAGGTCGTCGGAGTATTCGGGGATTTCGCCTTCTTCCTTCCACTCGATGTTCTCGCCCGAGAACATGGCCTTGGCGTATTCCTTCAGAGCCTTCGGATCGCCGTCCTTGAACGGGCAGTGGAAGATGCCGCCGGACATGCGGGTGTTCGAAATGTGAGCGTCCTGAGGATTCTTTTCCAGAACAATCACCTTCGCGCCGTTCTGAGCGGCGACGATGGCCGTGGTGGCGCCTGCGCCGCCGAAGCCGAGAACGACGACGTCAGCCGTCATGTCCCACTTCTTGGGAAGCGGAGAAATGGCCTGCGCGGCAAATGCGCTCGGAACGGTAAGACCGGCAACGGCGCCGCCGAGAGCGCCGGTAAGGAATTGACGACGATTGGACATGACTTGTCTCCTTGAATGAGGGGCGCTGCTCCCCTGGTCCGGGCCTCGGCGCCTCATTGTCTGAAAAGGGCTGCGCCCCACAACAAGCGCACCTCTTCATGCAGTTCATTTTAGAAAACAGCCTCACGCCCTTCATCGGCCGGAACGCCATTGCCAACTACCGCAAACACGCTCTATACTCTAAAATTTAGCGCCGCGTTTTTCCCGGCGATCCTGCCGAAGGTGCAGGCGCAGGCCACGCCGTTGCCGCCGATTCGCTCCACGCCGTGAACGCTGCCCGTCGCCTCGCCCGCCGCGTAAAAACCCGCTACGTGCCGGCCGTTCCGATCGAGCACCCGCGCATGCTCGTCGATCCGAATGCCGCCGAGCGTGTTGTGCACGCGCAAAAACAGCTTGGCTCCCCAAAAAGGCGGCTTGTCAAGAGAACGCTCCGCCGACGCGCTTTTCACTTCTTCGGCCACCGCCTCGGGCGGCAGCCCCATCTTGACGGCGAGCGCCTCGGGCGTATCCGCCTTCCAGGCCTGCCCCGCATAACGGCCGCGGTAGAGATTCTTAAGACTGATCGGATCGAACGCTTCAAGCGCCCGGGAGGACGCAATGCTGAAGCAGGGCCCCTCCTGCGTCTCCTTCAAAACCGCGCCGGCAATTTCATGACGACCCGCCGTTTCGTCCGTAAAGCGCCGGCCCTTCGAATTGACGATGATCATCCGCGACGGAATGTAGTCGAGTCGAATGGGATAGTTGAAGGCCGCACCCGCGCCTGGCACGCATTCCACATATTCCATGTTGACGAGCGCCGCACCCGCATCCGCAGCCTCCGCCAAAAGCTCGCCCGTCGCACCTGGCTGGCTGTCCGCCGGAAGATCCGCCGTTGCCGGCGCATACATCCGGCGCAATTCCCGGCTCGCGCCGAACCCGCCGAAGGCCGCCACGACGCCACGGGACGCCTCCACATACAACGGTCTCCCCTTCTCCATCACGACAAGCCCCGTCACACGATTTCGTTCCCGATCAAATACGAATCGCAAAACAGGCATCGACGTGCGGCTCAGAACGCCGAGCTTCTGAGCCGCAGCCGAGAGCGTGCGGACGTAGCCCGTCCCGCGTGGCAGCACTGGCTTGTGGCTGCGCGGAAAGCCGCTGCCCATGATTTCCTGCACCTCCGGCAGGAACTGCATGCCGAGCTCCTCCAACCAGGCGAGCGTCACCGTGCTCTCGTGCGCGAAGGTTTCGGCCATGATGCGGGTGTTGCCGCCGGCGCCCGCCTTGAGTATCTGGGCTGCAAAAAGCGCCTCGCTGTCGCAAATTCCCTGAACCTTCTGCCTTGCCGGATCCACAGCATTGAAGTAGCCGCCGGAAATCAGCGTATCGCCGCCGATGTGCGGCATCTTTTCAAAGAGCATGACGCTCGCGCCGTTCTGCGCGGCTGCAAGTGCGGCGGACAGGCCTGCGCCTCCGCCGCCCGCCACGGCGACGTCGCAGCTCAGATCCCAGGCTGCGGGCGGGGCACAAAAGAGCTTCGAGGATGCCAGTCCGAGGCCGAGCCCGATCAGGTCGCGCCGTCTCATGACTCGACCTCCCTGCGGCCGTAGGTGTCGAGATCCCGTAAAAAGTCGGACAGCTCCACCGCGTTTTCAACCTCAAGCTTGCGATAGATAGACTCCTTGTGGGAGCGGACCGTACGTTCGGCGACGCAGAGCGCTTCCGCCACCACTGCGTTGCCGAGTCCCTTCGCGACCATCACGGCAACCTGCCGCTCGGCCGGCGTGAGCGTCTCCCAAAGCTTTTCGAGCGAATCGCCGTAGCGCTTGCCGCGACGGTCCTCAATGCTCTTGGCCACGGCCTCCCGGATCAGCGCGAGCAGCTTTTCGGGTTTGGGAGGTTTGACGAGAAAGTTCATGGCGCCGGCCCTCACCGCCTCGGCCGCCATCTCGATGTCGCCGTGAGCCGAAAGGAATATGACGGGCTGATCGATCTTCCTGCGCTTCAACTCCGCCTGCAGTTCTATCCCGCTCATGCCGGGCATGCGCACATCGAGCACCAGCACGCCGGGAACGTCCGGATCGTCCTCATCGAGAAAGGCCTGAGCGCTCGAATACCGGCGCACGGTCATGTCGGCCATCTCCAGAAAGACGGTCAGTGCATCAAGAACTGTGTAATCGTCGTCCACAAGCCGGACGACCGGTGAAATGCTGTTTGTCATCATTGCTTATCCTGCGGACCATTGTCCGATTCGGGCTTCTCGTCGAGTACGTCGAGCGTCAGCGACACCGACAAGCCGCCGCCCGGGCGGCGTTCGAAATCAATGTGGCCGCCCGACTTCTCTGCGAGCGCCACGGCAATGGAAAGGCCGAAGCCCAGTCCGTCCGCCTTCGAGCTTCGCCCGAGCTTGCCGAGCCGCTCGAAGACCTCGTTCGAAATGAGAGGACCGTTGTCGGCGACCGTGAGGAAGGCATGGCCGCCATCCTCGGATATTCTCACGACGACCGCCGGATTCGAGACCTTGCGGACGGCTTCAAGCGCATTCTTGATGAAGTTCAGCGCGATGAACTGCAGCTCGAACGGATCGGCCAGCACGACCGGATCCGCCTCCCTGCGAACGACCGCCGGCACGCCGCTCCGAAGCGTCTTCATCGCCTCCTCGACCACCGAGGCAAGTCTCACGGGCACGCGCTTCGATTCGGCCTTCTTGGCATATCCTCGAACATGCTCCACAATGTCGGACGAGCGCTGAAGCTCCGACTCCAGCCGGTCAATCAGGCCGGCCGCCTTCGGCGTCAGGCTCCCCTCCTTTCCGAGCAGAAGCTTGAGCGCGCCTGCGTATAGCGAAATGCTCATCAGCGGTTGCTTGATCTCATGAGCGAGCATGCTCGAGAGCTGGCTCACGATGTTGGAGCGCTCGAGCTGAAGAAGCTGGTTGCGGGATTCCTGAGCAACCTTGTGAAAGTGTTCGGTTTCGGCCAGGGATTCGGCCAACTGGGCCGTGCGCTTTCTCACGAGAAGATTGATCGTCACCACATGAAAGATCACGGCAAGAAGCAGACCCGCCAGCAGAAGGATCTCCGTTCGATACTCGAGCCATACGCGCTCGAGCGTCCAAGGCTGCGGCTCATAAGGACCCATCTTGAGCTTCTTCAGTAGACCGTATGTGGGCAGGAAGTCATTGGCGATCGTCCACTTGAAGTCCAATCCCTGGTGCGGCATGCTCAAAAGCGCCACCGTCACCGCTCGGGTCACTTCGGCATCGACGTTCGGGAAGGACGAGAAGACGACGTCCGGATACAGCTCCGTGCTTCGAACGCAGGACATGCCGTCCGCCTTCGCATCCACCACGCGAAACTCACCGGGTCTGATCTGGCCCGCGGCCAACAGCTGCTCATACTCGCAGGTTGAAAGGATCCCGATGTCCGCGAGTCCCATTCGCACCGTCATGGCCACATCGGGAATGCCGTAATCCGTCACCACCAGATCCCGGAAGAAGTCGTCCGGCCTGCCGAAACGGTCCGCAATCTCGCCCTTGGCGATCAGCCAGCCGTCAAAGCTCTTGCGCGACTGAATGGCCGCGCGAAGCCCGCGGGCATCCGCCAGCGTCCGGACGGGCGAGTCCATCGGAACGATGAAGGCGGATGCAACCGTATGGGCGACATCGTTCGACATGTCGGGCTTCTTCGTCGCCATCTGGTGCGCGCCCGTCTTCTCGATGAGCGACACGAAGGTTGAGGCCGACGTCACGAGAAAGGCCGGCCTTGTCCTGGCAATGTCGTCGTTGAGATGCCGAAAGTCGATCTCGACGATTCGAAAGGCATACTGCGGCAGCGCTTCGATCAGATTATCGAGCGTCGGCGCATACGTATGAATGTAGAAGTCCGGCGAAAAGGTGTCGACAAGCCCGATCGTCACCTCCTGACGAGCATCGGCAGCCTCAACCGAGGCGGCGCAGGATCCCGCCAGCAGGCCGAAGAGACCTGCAGCCAAAAGCGAACGGCGAAGAAAGGATGCGAACGGCATTGCAATTCACGGACAAAACGTGTGGACGAGAGTAAAATACATAGTCAGCTCCCCAATTGCAAGGGTTAAGGAAGCTCTTCAAAACCCCCATCTTTGAGCGATGGGGGAAGCAATTTTGTTTAAATTGAGGACTCCAGACCAGACGCTGAAAAGCGTCGAAAGTTCCCATGAACGTTAGGCGTTCGATTTTTCCGAATGTTGATGAAATAACTCGATATTTGCCTGCAAATTAGGCAAATCCCATCTTCAAGAGTCAGCTCGCCCCTATGGTGCTCGAGACGAAGCGCGAACCAGAGTCTCAGGGTTGATCAGCAAGGCAGCTTTGGCGGAGCACACCATTTGCGCAAGCGGTAGCAGTTGTATAGTGCAAACAACGTTTGCGCTCGACTGTGATTTTTCGCCAATCCGCGATAACTAACCTTGGCATAGCCATAAATCCTCTTCAGCCAGAGGAAGCTCCACTCAATCGAGCATCGCACCGATGCTTTCGCATGCTCCAAATGCCGTCTTACGTTCACGCATTCGACGAGCGCTTGACCAAGTTCGCCTCCGAAATTCTCACTGATTGATAATTCCTTCTTCCATGCACTCGGCTTGGCTGCGATGTACCAAGACACATCCTTGAAAGGAATCGCCTGAATTTCAGTGCGCTTGGCGCAACCGATGTAGCCGGAATCAAGGAAGACCATCTTCTCAAGGCCCTTCAGAAGGTCGCCCAGATGAGTAATGTCATGTTCGTTAGCCGGTGCGGCGACCGTGCCGTAGATGATCCCCGATTCAGAACACGCGGCAATATGCTCCTTCATCCCGAAATGCCAGGTGTTGGCCTTCTTGCCTGAAGCCATCTCAGGATCTCGGGCGTGAGCCTTGTTCTTGGTTGACGACGGCGCTTCGATAAAAGTGCCGTCAGCGGCAACCATTTCAAAAGAACAAGCTCCGGCCTCTACGGCCAGATTTACCGTGCGCTCGAGGAATTTTTGAGCCAACCCATATTGGTCAATGAAATGCCTGAAGCGCAGTATCGTCGAGTCTGAGATGAACAGACGTGTGCTGGACACGCGGCAGAAGCTGCGAGCCACCATATCGCTCGTCAAATATGACTCCATCTCTGGATCAGACAGGTTGAGAGAGACCTGAAGCAGGTGAACCCGAACCATCGTTTCAAGGCGCGTATACGGCCTTCCTTGTTGAACCGTCTCGCCGGCTTTGATGTGGTAGTGAGGCAGGCATAGTTGGATCAATTCGTTGATTACATCATCTGTCAAGCGATCCATGGCATTCACGCGGCGATCAGCATGAGCCCGACGAACATGTAGGAACTTTTCAGCGTCAATGTCTGCAAAGCTCAATTGACCATTAAACAACTCTTCCATAGCGCTACAAGATCGTAAACGTCAACACAATAGAATTATACTGTTTTGATGGCAAAAAAACACCATTTTTTGACGTTGTAAAGAAAAACCGAACGGAACAATTTTGTTCAATTCGGCTTGGGAACAGGGGTTTTTGAAGAGCTTCCCTTAACCTGCAAGTCGTCAAAAGATCACTCAAAGCAGACACTTCTCTTAAAAGCCCTGTTTAATCGGGGCTTTTTTCTTGTGCCATGATGGGTGTGTGTGATATAAATAATATACACTCATCAAAGGAGATCAAATGGCAGCTCGGAAGGAGTTCCCGGTCAAAGTTCGCCGTGTGGCAGTAACGAACAAAAAGACCGGCGTCAAATACATCGAGGAACGTCGCTATCAATACGATCCGGCAAAGGGCTACAACGTCCTTCTGTCGAGCCGTCGGACGGGTGAAAGAATCCTGGAAGGCGAAACGGTGACAACCCGTTGCCGCCCCAAGAAGAAGCCAGCCGAAGCGGCTCAGACTGCCGAGCTCTCTGCCAAACGAACCCGTGTAGGGGCTCTGGACTTGATTCGTCATGCCGGGGCAGTGGCCGGACTCGAAAGTTCGGTCCGCAGGGCGTATCCCAACGGTGGAACCTCCGAGAAGCTGCTCTCCGTCTCTCAGTACTTGGTCGCTACGGGTGAAACTGTTCACAACGTGGAGGCCTGGCAATGCGAACATGATCTCCCCTACGAAGCCGGCCTGTCCGAGGACATTTGCTACGACCTCTTCCACGAGCTCGGTCTGGATGAATCCGGTTCGCAGTCTCTCTTCCGGGAACTGGCCCGTACGGCAGGCAACGACGAACAGCCGGCCATCGCATTCGATTCAACCTCGCATTCCGTCTACGGCAACGGCCTGAAACCGTACGCGCGGCAAGGCTTCAACAAAGACGGCGACGGCTTGGACATCTACAAGATCATCACCTTCTACTCGCTTGATTCCGGTCTGCCCGTTTCTTTCGAGCTTCAGCCCGGCAACATCCCCGACGTGATTTCTCTCGTCAATGCCGTGCCTCAGGCCAAGGCATACGGCTTGAAGAATCCGGAGTTCTGCCTCGACAACGGGTTCTTCAGCAAGGAGAACGTGCTGCGCTTCCTGCGCAAGAATTTCAAGTTCACGATCCTCGCCACGCTCAAGCACGCCTGGATCTACAAGCACTTGGACAGCGCCGCCGATGATGGGGCCAAGCTGAGATACCACTTCTCGCGGTACGCTTCTCAGTGCCCGTTCGACGAGAAGATCAGTGCCGTATCGGTGTCTGAAATGACGCCGTTTGAATGGAAGCGGCAGCGCACGCGCAATGGCGTAGCCGCCGGGGATACGGAGTCGAAATCCTTCCGACTGTACTTTCACTATTTCCGCAACAATGCCCGAGCTGTCATGGAAGCTTCAGCCTTCCACACGAAGCTCAAAAGCTACGAAATGAGTCTTGCAGCTGGCAAGGAAAATGAAATGGACGATGCCGAGCTTGAGTTCGCGCACCGGTACTTCTCGTGGAAGCGTGTTCGAGGCGGAGGCATCAAGGTCATCCCCAACGAAGAGGCCATTCTAGCCGCACAGAAGGACTTTGGGATTTTCGTCATCCTTTCAAATCTTCATGCGAGCCCGTGGGACGCGCTTCGTCGCTACCGTCGCCGCAACGACATTGAAACCTCGTATCGCGTCGTCAAGTCCGACCTTGACGGGCGAAAGCCCCGAGTCTGGACGATGACCAGCGTACGCGGGAAAGAAATCTGCCGACACGTCGCACTCGGCTACCGTTTCGTGCTGCAGAGCATGATGGAGCGCACGGCTCAGGAAGCCGAGCGGCGAGCCAACGATGAGTCGCTCGGGAAGACTGTGCGGAAGCAGTACGAAAAACTGACCGCCTGGATTCGATCGATGACGCTCAAGCAGTTGCTCGATTGGTTCGACTGCGTGGAAAGAGTCGAGGTGAGGAACAGGGTGGCTCAGTACCGTTGGTCTACGGAGACGACGGCCAGAGACCAGATGTTCCTCGAGCTCTTCTTCGACGAATCTGACTGATTGTAGATTCCACGGTTTTCAGGATCCAGAGACATTCGCGACAACGAGCTCGGGAAAAGGTACCCGCACATTTCGGGATGCCTGACGATGAGCATGAAGGGACGCGAATGGAGTTTTGACGGCGGCATATCCCAGTCGTGGTATGCGGCTCTCTGCCGAAGGTTCGGCCTTGACGGCCGGTACAGCGGCGCCCGCGTCGAGCGCTTCGTGAGCTACTCGACCATGCGGGCGGACTGATGACGAAAAGGCGCCGTCTCCGGCAGGAGCGGCGCTTTCGTGCATCAGGAGTTTCGCCGACAGGTGTCAGGAGCGCTTTTGGGCGTCCGCATCGGGCGTGCGGCAGCCGTCCCAGCCGGTCTTGAGCTCCCAGGGACGTGTGCGGCTGTCCCGGTAGGCGGCGAAGGTCTCGGGAGGCCTGGCCTCGCCCGCGTTGAGCGGGATGACGGTGTAGTCGTCGGTCTTGCGCCAGTGCACGACGAGGTGCCTGATGTCGGGCTTGTAGAGCGACTGGTGCAGCAGCTCGTTGAGGCGCCAACCGTATTCGAGCGTCGCGTACACGGTGTAGCGCTTCGACCAGGTGCCGTCGTTTCGCTGGTAGCGCATGCAGACGTTGATGCGGTCGGAGCCGAGCTTCGAGGCAAGGCCCGCCGTGATGTGCTTCGTCTCGGCCTGTGCCGTGCGGGCGGCGGCAGGCGCGGGATCGGCCGCCTCGGACGGCGTGACGGTGACGGCATCGCCTGGCTTGAGAAGGAGGACGCCGAGTCCGACCACGGCGATGGCGGATGCGAGAATGCCCGCGCGCATGCTGCGGGCGACGAGCGGCGTGCAGAGGTTCGGGCCCGTGGTCTCGTCCTTGTCGAGAAGTCTCATGGCCAGACGGGCCGACTGCTCGAGATGCCTGCGGCGCTCGTCGTCTAGGACGAGGTCCGGCCTGTGCTCGACTTCGTTGCGCAGAGTCTTGAGCGAGAAGAGGTAGTTCGTGAACTCGTTGCCGATGCCGAGCGAGGGCCTGAGCGTGCGCCAGTTGTGGTGCACGATGTTCACGAGAGCGGGAAAGTCGAACTGCTCGAGGTTCTCCGGCTCGCGGACGTACTCAAGCTGGATGGGCGTGAGAGAACTCAGCACGCAGGCCTCCCACCATTTTCGGCCGCCGATTTTCGGCAGATGCTCGGCGAGCATGAGCCTGATGAGCGGCGAAAGCCCGTTTTCGAGGCGGTGGTAGAAGTCGCGGGGCGATTCGCTTTGGGACATGGACGGTGGTCGCGGGTCAGGTGGTTCGGTCGGAGAAGATCCCGCGCGGCGTGCCGAAGCACTGTCTCAGCAGGCCGTCGAGCGTCCGGTATGGCGAGACCGCTTCGGAAAGGATCGGACCGGACTTCGAGGAAACGGGCACGCCCGCCATGAGAAAGCGAACGAACCAGGATCCGCGGATCTCCGTCAATTCTAAGGTCATTTCATCCTCAATGCCGAAAGCACTGAGGAAACCCACAATCAGATCGTGCAGGCAGCCGGTTGAAATCGTTCCCGAACGAGCACATTCGTCCGTTTCGCTGAGGCGCCATCCGCCGTCGGCGTCGACGACGATGGAGAGCGTGCTTTCGCCGTCATCCCTGAGAGCGGTGAATTCGATGCGGGAGGCGGCCTGCGGGTCGGGCCACAGCGTGACGGAATCGGTCATGACGTTTGTCCACGGGCGAAGTCGCCCTTCAAGATGCGGCGCGGATTCGCCGCCATGATCCGATTGTGCGGGCGGGGCGGGAAGGCGGGGAATTCCGCAGATTTGCGGAATTCGTCCTCAGACTTCGCGCCAGCGGTGCACGGCGCCCGTCTCGACGGGTTTGCACAGGTCGAGGAGGATCTGCGGCAGCTCGATGTTTTCGGGCGAGATCTGCAGGCCGTAGGCGGTTGCGTCCTTCTGGCCGTTCGATTCGACGAGGTAGCTGTTGAAGCGGCGGCCCGTCACGTCGGGAATCTGGTCCGCGAGTTCGGCGCGGATCTTGTCGTTGCACTTCGAGCGAAGCTCAGAGACGTTCTTCGAGAAGCTGCGCTCGGCGTTCACGAAGGCCTTGTGCATCTCGGCGCTTCGTGCGTCGCCTCCGGCGCCCGTTGCAGCCTTGAAGGCTCGGTAGAACTCGGCGTCCGACTCGATGCCCTCGGTCTGAAGGGACCTGACGGCCTGCTCGAGCACGTGCTCCTGGACGCCGAGGTGGCTTCTGCAGGCCGTGCCGCGACGGGTTTCCGTGAGGATGAGGCCGAGCACCCGGACGAACTGAAGCCGCAGGTGCAGGAAGACCTCCGACGGGAGCATGCCGTAGGAGACGGGCGTCTCCCGGCCGAGCTTCGTGCGAAGAAGCAGCCAGGCGTAGAGGCCGAGGAGCTTGGGCTCGAGGTGCACGGGCACGCCGTCGGCGTAGAGGCGCCAGCGGCTGCCGTCGTGCGTGAGGCGCACGCGCGGCATGTATTCGATCGCCTGCTGGGAGTTCCGGACGATCTCGCTGAAGGAGTATTCCTTCGAGAGCATCATGGCGGGAAGAATCTGGCGAAGGCGCAGGAAGGGGAGGTCGGCGAGGATCACGACGTCCGGATTGGCGGCGAGTTCCTCGGGAGACGGATAGGGCCTGCGGTCGGGAGCCGTCTCGTTTTCGGAAAGCGTGTGGCTGATGCGGTCGCGGTCGCGCCCGTAGAAGGTGAGCGCGCTTCCCATGAGCATGCCCATGCTCTTGCGTCCGCCCACGATCGAGACGTGGAGCGAGGCATCGGGATCCTCGCAGCACTCGCGCACGAGCTTGACGATGAGGTCGGCGGCGCGGTTGCTGTCGTCGAGCGTGCGGATGTCGGCGATGGGTTCGCCGTCAGCGGAGGAGATCGCATGGATGTCGGCCTCGGTGAAGGCCGCAGGACTCAGGCCGTAGTCGCGCCAGAAGGCGTCGAGGATGCTGCCTTCTCCGAAGAAGGACCGCCTGGCCATCTCGGCCCCGAGCTCCGTCGTGACGATGCGGATTTCGGTCGGCATGGCCTCGGGCGACTCCTTGTAGAGAGCCGCGAGCGTGAGCGTCAGAAGGTGAGGTGTGGTTCCAAGAGCGATGAGGAGAATGCGTCTTTTGCTGTCGGCCATGGCGATGCGTCCCGAAGTCGGGTGCTGAAAGCGATTTGATGCATACAACTATAGCAAACCGCAAATTTGCGGTTTCGTGGCGTGAAGGCTCCCGGGATCAGAATGAAACCGTCATCAAGGAAAAAAGGAGCGCATGCATGACCAAGCTGATCGGACTGACCGGGGCGTATGACTTTCTGGAGCGCATGATTCTGGAGCCGGCGGGAGCCCGTTACAATCCTGACTGGAAAAAGGCGCGCGAGAATCTGGAAAACTCTCACGATGAGAATCTGGATTATCTTGGAACGTACTTTCCGAGAACCGTCCTTGAGAGCGCCATCATCTTCGAACATCTGATGCGGACCATGCCGTCCGTGAAGAAGATGCTTGCGGAGCGGGACGTGATCCGGGTCCTCGACTTCGGCTGCGGCACGGGCGGCGAGCTTCTGGGATTCCTCATCGCGCTCGGCTGGGAGTTCAACTGGGAGCTGCCCGCGGTGGAAGTCGACGCCATCGACGGCAACGAGGACGCCCTCGGCATGATGCAGGACATCATGCACCTGTGCCGCGACAAGTGGGACTTTGACCTCAGGGTGAGGACTGTCACGCACAAGGCCGAGAAGTCTGGATTTGCGCCTGCGAACGTGAAGCTGCGCGACGACTACGACGTGCTCGTCACGTCGAAGTGTCTCGGCGAGCTCAACGCCGTTTCCCAAACGCCGTTCCTCGACTTCGCGTGCGAGTTTTTCGACAGCATCGCTCCCGAAGGACTGATCGTCATGATGGACGTCACGTCGAGGCAACCTCACAATCGCGGCAATGATTGGACGAACCTGCAGATGACCGGCGAGTTCGACACGCACAGGCTGCAGTTCCGCAAGCACGGCTTCAGGACGCTTTTCCCGCTCGTCTGCGACGGATGCTCGGGATGCCGCAGCCATTCGCGTTTTCTGCAGTTCATCTTCGACTTCAGCGAGCTCGGGCTTTTGGAGTACTCCGAGACCAAGCTGGCATGCCGCGCATACTGCCGCGACAAGCTCTGGCAGAAGGTGCGTGCAGAAGTGCCGCCCGCCCGATGGCAGATATCCATGGGCGTATCCTGTGGGGAGTGCAGGGAGAAAGGTGCGGGTGAGAACCTGGCCGAACTTCCCGGCTGCTGCGTCAATCACAAGTACTTTGCCCGGGGAGGCTGACATGCCAATGGAAATTCAAACGCCCGAAGGCCGCGTGAAGGCCATGACGCCCGTGATTCTGTCAGCGAGCCGCTCGACCGACATCCCGGCCTATTATGGACAGTGGTTCATGAACCGCCTGCGCGCAGGCTGGTGCGCCTGGGTGAATCCGTTCAACCGCCGTCCCTCGTATGTGTCGTTCAGGGACGTGAAGGCGGTCGTCTTCTGGACGAAGAACCCGGCGCCCTTCCTGCAGCATCTGGACGAGCTCGATGCCCGCGGCCTGCACTACTACTTCCAGTACACGCTCAACGACTACGAGCAGGAGGGCTTCGAGCCCAACGTGCCCGCGCTCGAAAAGCGCATCGAGACCTTCAGGCGGCTCTCCGAGCGGATCGGTCCCGACCGCGTCGTCTGGCGCTTCGATCCGATCATCCTGTCGCCGGGCACCGGTCCGCGCGACATCCTCATGAGGATCTGGACGGTCGGCAAGGCATTGAGGGGACTCACGAAGAACCTCGTCGTGAGCTTCGTCGACGTGGGCGCCTACCGAAAGGTCCAGGCGAACCTCGTGCGCGACACGGGTTTCTACACTCGCGAGACCGTGCTGTCGGCCGAACCCGACGAGGCGCAGAGGCGCGAGATCTGCGAGGGCCTCGCCAAGATCCGAGAACGCTGGCATTCGGAAGGCTGGGACATTGAGATTTCGTCCTGTGCCGAGGAGGCCGACCTCGCGGCCTGGGGCATTACGTACAACAGATGCATCGACGGCGAGCTCATGGAAAGAGTGTTCGGCGAGGACAAGGCGCTCGTGCACTTCCTTCACTCGGGCAAGCTGCCTGAGGCGCCTGCCGCAGGGGCGGACTCGCTCTTCGGAGATCCCGTGATCCCCGTGGTTCCGGTCTCCAAGCGCAGGAACCTGAAGGACAAGGGCCAGCGCGAGGCCTGCGGCTGCATCGTGAGCAAGGACATCGGCATGTACGACACGTGCATGCACTTCTGCGCCTACTGCTATGCGAACGCAAGCAGGAAGACCGTGCTCGAGAACCGCAGGCGGCACGATCCCGAGAGCCCGTTCCTCGCAGGCGAGCCCGGGAAGACGAATGAAGATGCAAAGGCGGAAAACACGGAAAACGGAGGCGGCAGGTGAAGCTCTTCAAGGTCATTAGGACGACTGCGTGCGGCGTGAAGTTTGCGACGCGCGTCGGCATCACGGTCGGCAGCAACATGCTCCAGGGCGTCGCGAACGTCGCGGATGTGGCGGGCAGGGCGGCGAAGAAGACCGCCAGAGGAGACTGGGACGGACTTGAACGCCTTGCGGAAAGGACGGCCCGGGGCGTCGGCCGCTCGATCGAGAACAAGTGCACGGCGGCGGGCGAGCTCTTCAGCGAGGCCGAGCGTTGCATCGCGAATCCCGACAGGCGGTTTCTGACGAAGAAGAACGCCGCCCGCGTTGCGGCCGTGGCGACGGCTACGGTCACGGTGGCGGCGGGCGCCTCGGCGATGGATCTGGACGTCGTCTCAGACGTGGACGTCGACGGACTTCCCGATGCCGACGGTGCGGGCGGTGCGCTTGCATCGGGCTTCGCGCCTTCGGATCTGTCGGTTGAGAACGGCGTCTTCACGGGCGACGGTCAGGAAGTCGACCGCCTGATCCAATACGGGGAGGTCGACGGCACGACCCACGTCGCCTCGGAAGACATCGTGCGCGACATCGGCGCCCGCGACGCCTTCCTCTCCGTCCACGGCTTTGACGGCGTGCCCGAAGGCTACGAGGTCCATCATGTCGTGCCGCTTTCCGAGGGCGGCGCCGACACGCCCGACAACATGATCCTCGTGAGCGAGGCCGACCATGCGGCGATCACCTCGGCGCACGCGGGCTTCTACGGCTGGCGAGACTGAGGTACGGGAGCCGCCGAGGCACCCGAAGGCATGATTGAAAATATGCAGACAGTCCCGCGAGGCGAAGTGCCTGCGGGGCTGTGCAGGAAGAGAGAGAGGTGAGGCGGGCGTTATTGCAGGTCGACGCCGAGGAAGTCGAGCGCGGTCTGAACGTGAAGCGCGGCGCCCTTGACGAGGACGGACTCGTCGACCTTGTAGCAGCCGTGGTGCTGCGGCCAGACGGCGTCGCAGGCCTCGTTGCGCACGCCGAGAAGGACCATGGCGCCGGGAACCTTCTCCTGATAGAAGGCGAAGTCCTCGCCGCCCATCTGCAGGTCCGCCTCGATGACGCCCTTGTCGCCGAAGATTTTGCCTGCCGCGCCCGTGACGACGTCGATCATGCCCGGATCATTGACCGTGACGGGCACGATGCGCAGGTATTCGACATCGGCCGTGCCGCGCATGGCTTCGGCCGTGCTCCTCGCGATGCGGGTGATCTGCTCCTCGAAGCGGTCGCGCACGGCGGGGCTGAAGGTGCGGGTCGTGCCCTCGAGTTCGGCGGTGCCCGCAACGACGTTGAAGCGGGTGCCCGAGTGGAACTTGCCGACCGTCACGACGGCGGTGTCGCCGGGATAGGTCTCGCGGGAGACGATCGTCTGCAGGTTCTGCGCGATGGCGGCGCCCATGATGAGCGCGTCGGCGCCGAGCTGCGGCTGGGCGCCGTGAGTGGACTTGCCGCGGACGTGGATCTTGAACTGATCGCCCGAGGCCATCATCGGCCCCTTGCGCAGCGCGACCGTGCCGGCGGGATAGTCGGACCAGACGTGCATGCCGAAGCAGGCGTCGACGCCCTCGAGCGCGCCTTCCTCGATCATGGCGCGCGCGCCCAGACCCAGCTCCTCGGCGGGCTGGAAGGCGAAGACGATCGTGCCCTTGAGACGGTCCCTGATTTCGTTGACGATCATTGCGGCCGTGAGCAGCATCGAGATGTGGCAGTCGTGCCCGCAGGCGTGCATGACGCCCGGAACCTCGCTCGCGTAGGGAAGTCCGGTCTCCTCGTTGACGGAGAGCGCGTCGATGTCGCCGCGAAGAAGGATCGTGCGGCCGGGCTGAGCGCCCTCGATGCGGGCGAGCGTGCCCGTGCCGAGGCCGCAGGGACGCCACGGGATGCCTGCGCGGTCGAGCTCGGCGCGGATGCGTTCGGCAGTGCGGACTTCCTTCGTGCTTTCTTCGGGGTGCTGGTGGAACCAGCGGCGCATTTCGATCTGGTACCCGTTCCAGCGGGTCATGAGTTCCTGGAGTGTCATTTTTGGTCCTGTCAAGGGTCTTCAGGCGCAGGTCCCGTGCGGAAGCGCTGCGCCTGAATGAAAAGAGGTTTGAGGTCTTCCGTCAGAAGAGCTTGACGAAGAAGCCCGCGAGAATGACGGAGGTGATCGTCACCGTCACGAAGCCGCCCACGATCATCGGCGGGAAGAGTCGGCTCATGAGGAAGTCGACCTCGGCCTTGTCGGCGCCTTCCTCCTGGCAGATGCGTTCGGTCATGATCGCGTCGAAGGGGAAGCCGTAGAGAGCGGTGAGGCAGGTTGCGAAGCCGAGATAGGGGGAGATCTTGAGGAAGCGTCCGACGATCGCCGCGACGACGGCCATGCCGACGACGCCGATGATGATCAGGAGGACCATCGGGCAGATGAGCTTCGCCATCATTTCGGGATTGCTGTCGCCGAGACCGCTGTAGACGAACATGATCAGAGCGAGGAAGAGGAAGTCCTTCGAGCCGGTGCGCGAGAGCACGTTGGGCTCGAGGAAGCCGAGGCGGCAGAAGACGACGCCGCAGACGAGCGCCCAGATGGCGCCGTTGACCGGCGTGAGCACGCCGAGCACGAAGGCAAGCCAGGCGACGAGCGAGACCTTGAGGAGCACGAAGTACGGCGTGTTCCAGGCCTTGGGCGTGGCGAGCACGCCCTGCTTGGATTCGTTGCCGGGCATGGCGAGTGCGTCGGCCATGACCTTGCGGGCGTCCTCGCCCTTGTCCTCGACCTTGCCCGCGCGGAAGGCGGCGAGCTGGCGGCGGGCCTCAAGCTTGAGGCAGACGGCCGTGAGCGGGTAGCCCGCGAAGCCCTGCACGCAGTACATGACGATCGCGAAGACGGCTGCGGCGGCAAGACCGGCGTCAAGCGCGGCCTTCTGCATCATCGTGGTGGCCACGATGCCGCCCGCGAGCGGCGGGATGCCGGCGATGACGAGCGTGCGGTCCATGAAGAGCGGACCGACGAACCAGCACAGGCCCACGAGCCCGGCGAGGCCCGCAATACAGATGACCACGGTCTTCCACTGCTGGAGCAGGCGCTCGAGACTGAAGAGCGTGCCCATGTGGGTGATGAGGAGGAAGATGGCGACGGAGGAGCCCAGCGGCAGAAGCTTCGAGTCCGCAACGAGCGTCTTTGGGAGGAAGGTCCAGAAGGCGATGAGGATCAGCACGGCGGAGATGAAGACCGACGGAACCCAGCCTTTCGTGAACTTGGAGAGCACCTCGCCCAGCAGGATGATGACGAGGCAGGCCGCAAAGGCCGAGACAAAGTTGTACATGAGCATGGAATGGTTCCTTGACGTGCGGTAGTTGGAGTCTGAGGACGCCGTCGCCCGGGGTCGTCGACGGCGCGTGCACGTTCATGAATTCATTCTGATCCCGTCCAGAAGCACCGGACGACCGAAGGACGTCGAAAGACGACGAAATTTCGACATTCCTTGATGCGGGAGAGGGGATTTCGGCAAATTGTCTTAAGACAAACGCCTTAGAGGCCCAGATCGGAGCCTGATGATGGAAACGCGTGCGGTACAGTCGCTTTAAAGCGACAGTAGGCAAAGACGGGGAGACGAGCGGATGAGGGTGGCGGACCATCGGGCGAGATGGTTCTCATGTACGTGAACGCAGGCGTGAGGGCGGGCAGGGGGCCGCCGATGTTGAGAAACCGCCGTTTCGCTCAACCGGCAAAAACGCCGTTTTCAGCCCGTTTGTTGCGTGAAAGCAACACCTGTTCTCCAGAGTCGGTGCTGTAGAGAACGCCGATGCAGGGGCTTTTCAATCCGTCCTGAGACGAAAGAAGGACCCTTTGTTCTGAAATGCGCGGACAGGCTCGAAGGAGAAGGCGGAAACGGGAGAACGAATCGATGCGGCCCGCATCGTCGGTTCGTTTCCATGGCGAAGCGTCGCGGTTCACGGCGTCGGATCCGCTGCGTCAAACGTGGGGCAAGGTTTGGAGAACGCTTCGAGGGACGTCGGTCCGAGCCGGGGGTGTTCTTCAGTTATCGAACGGGGATGAAAGTCCGGAAGGGTTGCGGCAGAAGGAAGGGCGCGAGTCTGTGGGTGGGGTTGAAGAGAGGTGGCGCATCGTTCGGGGATTGCGCACAATGGCGCAGAGTCACGGCGCGGTGCTGTCTGAAGACGTCCTGAGGGGACGTCGGGAGCCGCGCCCTGATTGTCTCTTGTCAACCATCAAAGGAAAGAAAAAATGAAGAAGAGTTTTGTCGCTCTCGCCGTTCTCGGCGCTTTTGCCGGCACTTCCATGGCTGCCGACGTCACGATGTACGGTGTCGTCGATACGGGCCTTCTCTATCAGCACGGTGAAGCCAGTGCGTCCATCGACGGCATCGGCAGCGCCAGCGCCGAAGTCGACTCCTTCAGCATGGAACCGGGCACGAACTCCGCCTCCCGCTTCGGCATCCGCGGCACGGAAGACCTCGGCAACGGCATGACGGTGGGCTTCAAGCTTGAAAACGGCTTCGAGTCCGGCACGGGCGCCCTCAAGACGGACAGCAAGCTGTTTGACCGCGAATCCACGCTCTTCATCAAGGGCGGGTTCGGTACGGTCTACGCCGGCCGCATGGGCACGCTCGTCTCCGACGCGGGCTCCGTTGGCTTCTACGGCTCCATGGCCTCCGCTCTGGCCACGGGCTGGTCCGACAACATCGCCGGCCACAACGCCGTCATGGCCAACTACTCGAGCCGCTATGACAACACGATCGCCTACGTTTCGCCGGAATTCGCCGGCGTGACGATCTATGCCCAGTACGCCATGGGCGACACGAACGAAAACAAGGCTTCCAACGACCGCTATGCCGCTCTCGGTGCTGAATGAAAGGCCGGCGCCCTCGACTTCGCCGCTCTCGTCGACTGGACGAACAAGGACTCCTCCATCACCCACAGCAACGGCGCCGAATTCCAGGCGGACATGAACCTTCAGGATGCCTGGACGTTCAACCTCGCCGGTTCCTATGACTTCGGCTTCATGAAGACCTATCTCGCCACCCAGTACTTCAAGGATGCCCGTGACGCGGGTTCCGTCCTTGACTATGTGGGCTTCTTCGACGAAGACAGCGTCTTCAACAATAACGAAGGCGACGTCAAGTTCAACAAGGGTGCCGTTGCCAACACCGGCTATGGCGTGCATCTCTCCACGGCGTTCGACGTTCTCGGCGGCACGATGAAGGCCGGCATCGGCTACATGGACGCCGACATCGACTACGCCAACGACGGCCAGGTCGCCGACTCCAAGGTCTACACGGCTGCCTTCGGCTACGAATACTCGCTCTCCAAGCGCACGCTCGTCTACACGGGTCTCGGCTACACGAAGCGTGAGCTCGACGCCAACTACGAAGGCGTGACCGGCAGCTGGGAAGAAGAAGGCTACGATTTCGCCCTCGGCCTCGTCCACAAGTTCTGAGCTGCCTGATCTTCAGGTCTGACTGAACGCGCCCGCAGGAGGATTCTTCTGCGGGCGTTCTGTTTTTTCGGTGCGGGAAGACAAGGGCGTCATGCCCAGGCTTCGAGGAAGCAGTGCTTGAGGACCGAGAAGTCGCCGAAGCGAACGCCCCTCGGGGCCTCCCTCATGACGACGGGCTTGCCGTGGTAGGCGAAGCCGAAGCCCGCGGCGGCGATCATCTGCAGGTCGTTTGCGCCGTCGCCTCCCGCGATCGTCTCGGAGAGCGAGGCGCCGTTGACTTGGGCGAGCACCTCGAGCGCACGCCGCTTGCCATCGGCATCAAGGATCTTCCCGCCCGCAGGGCCGCGGACGCCGCCCGTGATGATGTAGGTGGCGAGACCGTGCCGCGTGAGAAAGTCGACGAAGTCAAGGACGCCGGGCGTCGGAACGGCCCGCTCGACGGCGTGGGTCACGATCTCGGCGCTCGATCCCGCGAGTGCGGCTACGCGCTGGCGCAGCGACTCGTCAAACGGAATCAGCCCTTCCATCGCCCTGCGAGTGATTCGGGAGATCCGTTCGCCCGCACCTGCGAAGGCGGCCATCTCGTCGATGCACTCGCTCTCAATGAGCGTCGAGTCCATGTCGAAGCAGGCGACGCGAAAGCGCCTGAGGGAAAGATCGGGCGGCAGGAGCAGGACGTCGACGGCGCTCTCTTCGGTCATGGCCGCAAGCCCCGTCGGGAAGCCCTTCGAGCTCACGCCCGAAAGACGGATGAAGCCGGGTCTGACGAGCTTCGTCCTGAAGTTGAGGCGGTCTGCAAATCCGTGGATCGCACGGTCGACGCCCGCAAGAAGCATGTCGTTCATCGATTTTCCTCTTTCAATCAGTCATCGTCGTCCGTGCGGGCGCCTTCGGGAAGACCGCGCTCGGGCGTCCAGCCGTCGTTGTTGATGCGATGGGCGCAGGTGACGTAGGCGCGGCCTCCGGATGAGAGTCGTTCAATTCGCTGGTGGAAGGCGCCGAAGGTGAGGTCGAAGGCCTCGCCCGCAGGCGTCCTGCGGACAGGACCGCCGGGAAGCGCCTCGTCGAGAAGGCGGCCCGTGGGCTTCACCATGTCGGAGCCGGAGAGAAGCCCTTCGAGCGTCATGATCGTGACGGCGAGGTCGGCGTGGCCAGCAGGATCGTCGTGGACGGCCGAGCCGGGGAAGGCGCTTCCGCCGACCGCGAGCACGGCGTTGATCTCCTGAGGCAGGAGTCCGCCGTGGTTTCCTGCGCCAAGAGGCAGCTCGGGCGCCATGACGAGGCCGCCCGTTTCGGGATCTCCGCGCGGGACGATGCGAAGGTCGGGCGACCGGCGGCCGTCGGTGAAGACGAGGCGCTCGGAGAAGGTCCCCGGGATTCGGCCCTCGATTGAGCAGGGCTGCTCGGGATCCGAGGGCGAGAAGAGGAGCCCGATGTCGGGCGAGGTCATGAGCGCGTCGCGGGCGCGAAGCTGAAGCGAGAGGTCCGCGGGATTCGTGAACCAGAGTCCCGCGCAGTAGGTTCCGACGAGGACGGCGTCGGCCGAGGCCGTGTCGGTCCCTTCGAGCACCTCGCGCCCCATGAGGATGCTCAGACCCGCTTTTTCAAGAATGCCCTTCATGTCGAAGTGGCGGCGCACGACGCCGTGGCCGTGATCAGACATGACGACGAGCTGCACGCCCGCGTCCCTGCCTTCCGTCTCCCACCACTCGAGCACGCGCGCGAACTGGCGGTCTGCGTCGCGCCTTGCCTCGCGGGTGCGCTCGTCGTCAATGCCGAACTCATGCGAGGAGTGGTCGGGCTCGCCGATCCAGAGGACCGTCACGTCGCCGAGGCCCCTCGGGAGCTCGCGCTCGAAGAAGAGGTCGACGACGAGCTTCGTGCCCCTGAAGTCGGGAAATTCAAGCGGAACGCCCGGGCCGAAATCTTCGACGAGCTCGCGGCGCTCGTTGTCCGGAACGCTCGTCACGAGGTCGTGCACGCAGGCGCAGACGTGGTCGGGATAACGGTCGGCGTAGAGGTGCTGAAGGCGCGTGCTGCCCTTCGAGTTGGCGCAGTAGACGCGCATGGTTTTGCCGGCGGCGCCGAGACGCTCGCCCATGGTGGGAACGAGCAGGAGCCCGTCCTCGCGGCGATGGCGCAGCACGTGCTCGAGGTCGAAGCCGAAGAAGACGCCGTCGGCGCCTCCCATGTCGCGGCGCCAGTAGCAGTTGGCGACGAGGCCGTGGCCCGTCGGGCGAAAGCCCGAGAAGATGCCGGGATGGTTGACGTAGGTCTCGGTCGGAAAGTCCGCAAGGTAGTGCGACCACGAGTGGTTCGAGGCCATGAAGCGCGAGAGCGCGGGCATGTCGGCCTCGACGCTGTCGGGGCGAAGGCCGTCGAAGCCCACGATCACGAAGCGGACGGCGGCGGATGAGGAGGAATTTGAGGTCATGAGTGTCTCCTTATCGTGCGGCGGGTTCGAGCTTCTGCTGGACCCAGTCGCCGAGGATGGACATGGAGAGCGTGGAGACGACGATCACGAGGCCGGGGATCACGGCGATCCACCAGGCGGTCGTGAGGTAGTCGCGCCCGAAGCCCAGCATGGTCCCGAGGGAGCTCATCGGAGGCTGAACGCCGACGCCGAGGAAGGAGAGCGAGGTCTCGAGGAGGATCATGCCGGGGAAGTTGAGGGTCATGTTGACGACGAGGGCCGAGGCGATGTTGGGCAGGATGTGCCTCAGGGCGATCGAGACCGTGGGCAGTCCGAGGCCCTCGAGTGCGCAGGCGTAGCCCTCGGTGTAGGCGGAGCGCGAGAGGTTTCGCGTGAGCCTTGCGTAGCGGTCCCATCCGTAGACGGCCATGATCACGATGATGACGGTGACGTCGGTGCCGAGGAAGGCGATGATCGTGAGGGCCAGGATGATGAAGGGGAGCGAGGCCGTGAAGTCAATGCCGCAGTTGACGGCGTCGTCGACGATGCCGCCGAAGCGGGCGGCGAGAAAGCCGAGCAGCGTGCCGATGACGGCGCCGAGCAGCGTGCCCACGACGGCGAGCACGAAGGACATGCGGATCGAGTAGAGAAGGCGCGAGAAGATGTCGCGCCCGAGCTCGTCGGTGCCGAGGATGTGAGCGGCGGACTCAAACGGCATGAGGAGGCGGGCCGTGAGGTCCATGGCCTCGAGGTCGTACGGGGCGAGGACGGGCGCGAGGAGCCCTGCGGTGAAGAAGACGGCGAGGATGATGCCTGCCGCAATGGCGAGTGCGGGACGTGTGGTCATCAGTTGTCTCCCTTGCGAAGGCGCGGGTTGACGACGAGTGCGAGAAGGTCCATGAGAAGGTTTGCGGTGACGAGCGAGGCGCCCGTGACCAGCACGATCATCTGCACGACGGGAATGTCGCGCGAGGCGACCGACTGGACGAGGAGCTTGCCGACGCCGGGCCAGGAGAAGACGTTTTCGGTGATGACGGCGCCCGCGACGAGCGTGCCGAGGAAGAAGCCGAGGATCGTGAGGATCGAGAGCATGGCGTTGGGAAGCGCATGGAGCCAGATGATCCTGCGCTCGGGCAGGCCGCGCATGCGGGCCGCCCTCACGCACGGGAGGCGCAGCGCGTCGATCATGGCGCTTCGGGCATAGCGCGAGAAGATCGCGGCCTCCGAGGTCGCCATCGTGATGATCGGCATTATGTAGTGCCAGACGGTTGCGTTGCCGTAGGACGGGAGCCATCCGAGCTGGATCGAGAAGACGAGCAGAAGGAGGACGCCCATGAAGAAGTTGGGCACCGCATAGCCGAAGACCGACATCACCATGAGGCTGCGGTCGAGGAGCGTGTTGCGGTGAAGCGCGGCGCACACGCCCGACGGAATGCCGATGAGGAGCGTCACGACGGCGGTCGGAATCATGAGCGAGAGCGTGGGGCCGAGCGCGTCGAGGAAGACGTCCCTCACGGGCTGGCCCGTCATGTAGCTCGTGCCCATGTCGAGCGAGACGAACTTCTCGAGGTAGACGAGGAACTGCTGCCAGAGCGGCAGGTTGAGGCCCCACTGGGCGCGGAAGGCCTCGAGCGCCACCTCGTCGGCGGCGTTGCCGAGCATGATGCGGGCCGGATCGCCCGTCATGTGAAGGCCGAAGAAGACGCAGGCCGTGAGGAGCAGGAGCGTGAACGCGGCGCGAAGAAGGATTCGGAAGACGACGGCGAACATGGATCAGGCCTCCGGATGCAAGAGGAAGGAGGGGCCCGAAAAGCAGGCCGCGAGGTGTCCGCTGCCGTCGTCCCTGAGGGGCGGCACGTCGGTGCGGCAGCGCGCCTCGGCAAGCGGACAGCGGGAGGCGAAGACGCAGCCCTTCGGACGGTCGATCGGACTGGGCATGGCTCCTTTCGGGTAGTAGCGCACGACGTGCGCGTCGGCGCCCGGAGTCGAGGCCATGAGGAGCTTCGTGTAGGGATGCAGGGGCCGGCTGAAGACCGCTTCGACGGTGCCCGACTCGACGATGCGGCCGAGGTACATCACGGTCACGCGGTCGCAGATGCAGCGCACGACGTTGAGGTTGTGCGAGACGAAGAGCATTGCCATCTTCATGCGGTTGCGAAGCTGCAGGAGGAGTTCGAGCACCTGCGCCTGAATCGAGACGTCGAGCGAGGCGACGGGTTCGTCGCAGACGAGAAGCGCGGGTTCGAGCGCCACGGCGCGGGCGATGGCCGCGCGCTGGAGCTGGCCGCCCGACATGACGGACGGACGCCTGCCGGCGTGGTGCGCGGGAAGGCCTGCGGCCCTGAGCACTTCGAGCGCGGCCTTCGCGGCCGCCTCCTTCGAGAGGCCCCTGTGGTGGCGAAGCGGTTCGGCCACCTGCTCGATGATCGGAAGACGCGGATCGAAGCAGGCGTACGGGTCCTGATGGATCATCTGCATGGAGGCGCGCTGGGCGCGCCAGGCGGCGGAGTCTCGCTCAGGGATCGGCGCGTTCTTGAAGCGCACCGTGCCTTCGGTGGGCTCGATGAGGCCGAGCGCGAGGCGCGCGAGCGTCGATTTGCCGCAGCCCGATTCGCCCACGAGTCCCATGACCTCGCCCGAGCGGACCTGCAGGTCGATGTCCTGCAGGACGTCCCAGGGACGGCGGCGGCCGAGAAGGCCCTGCCTCGAGACGTAGCAGTGGCGGGCGATGCGGATATCGGAGATGACGGGAAACTCGGTGTCCTGAACGGGCAGGGACGCAAGGCGCGAGGCGCACGAAGGCGCATGCGGGGCGGCGGTGAGGAGCGCGGCGTCGCAGCGGGTGCGCCTGCGGCCGTCCTCGACGGCCGTCATGGCGCCGAGACTTTCGCGGCAGGCGTTCGTGACGCGCGGGCAGCGCGAGGCGAAGGGACAGCCCGAGCCGAGCTTGTCGGGCGGCGGAATCTCGCCCTTGATCGGGATGAGCCGGCCGCGGGTGCCGTCCATGGCGGGCATGGCCCTCAGAAGGCCTTCGGTGTAGGGATGGGCGGGACGCGTGATGACGTCGGAGACGGGGCCTTCCTCAAGGACGTGGCCCGCGTACATGACGGAGACGTCGTCGGCGACGTCGCGGGCGAGGTTCAGGTCGTGCGTGACGATGAGCATCGACATGCCGCGCGCCTGCACGAGCGCACGCATTTCCTGCAGGAGCTCCCGCTGCACGACGACGTCGAGCGCCGTGGTGGGTTCGTCGGCGAGGAGCAGCCTGGGGCTGCCCGTGAGGGCGAGCGCGATCATCACGCGCTGGCGCATGCCGCCCGAGAGCTGGTGGGCGTAGGCGTTCATGCGCTTTTCGGGCGCGGTGATGCCGACGGTGCGCAGAAGCTCGAGCGCAATGTCGTGGCGGTCGGCGCGTGAGCTGCGCGAAGCACGCGAGGCGCCGCTTCGGAAGTCGGGATGGCGGCAGGCGATGGTTTCGACGAGCTGCTCGCCGATCGTGCGCATCGGGTTGAGCGCGGACATGGCGTCCTGGACGACGAGGCCGATGTCGGCCCCTCGGATGGCGCGGTACTCGCGTTCGGAAAGACCGACAAGCTCGCGGCCGAGAAAGCGGATGGAGCCCGTGGTGCGGGCGCCGCGGCCGGCCAGACCGAGGATCGAGCGGGCGAGGACGCTCTTGCCCGAGCCCGACTCGCCGATGAGCGCATGGATGCGCCCGCAGTGAACGGTGAGGTCCACACCGTGCAGCACGTCGACGGCGTCGAACGAGACGCGAAGGCCGCGCACGTCAAGAAGCTTGCAGGTGGAGAAGGTCTCTGCAGACATGTTGGACATGTGAGACATGTATTGAAGGTGAGGGACGTGAGGAATCCGGAAAGACCGGGACGGAGAACGCGGGCGGACGCACGGGATGACGGGATCCCTGCGTCCGCGGCTTTCGTGCGTTCGGCGTGCGGGGCCGGATCCCGGACGGCCGCCCTGCGCGGGAGGTCGTCCGGAATCCGATGCCGGAGGATGCCGGCATTACTGGAAGGACAAGTTCTCCGCCGAGAGGTCGAGGCTTCCCTGGAGGGCGCTCGCCTCCCAGACGACGTTCTTCTGCTTGGCGTAGAGCATCGGGAGCGAGTAGAGCGGGCAGGCCCAGGGATTCTGCGAGAAGACCTTCAGCATCTCGCCCCAGGCGGACTTGCGCTCGGCGGGATCGACGCTCGTCTCGAGCTTTTCGCCAAGCTCGCAGAAGCGCCTGTACTCGGCCGAGTCGGCGACGTAGCCGTTCTGCACCCAGAAGCTCGAGGGCTTGAGGCGGCGCCAGAGCTGGGCGACGGGATCGGGATAGTAGGCGGAGAAGCTCGCGTTGTTGATCATGCGGTCGCGGCCCGGCGCCTCGACCTGGGTCCAGTTTTCCTTGACCTCGATCTTCACGTTGAGGCCTGCGGCCTTGAGCATGGAGGCGACGGCCTGCGTGACGACGAGCTCCTGCGTGTAGTAGCCCGCCTGGATGCGCCAGACGATGGGCTCGCCCCTGTAGCCCGAGGCCTTGACGAGAGCCCTGGCCTTGGCGGGATCGTAGAGTTTTTCGCCCGCCGTGGTGAGATAGAGTTCGCCGAAGGTCTTCGACTGGAAGTTGTCGGCCGTGGAGGTGCGGCCCGCGAAGAGCGCGTTGACGAGAATGTCGCGGTCGATCGCGTGGAGGATGGCCTGACGGAGTTCCTTCGACTGCATGACGGCGGAGGACTTGCAGTCGAAGACGAGGCCGTAGATGTTGTCGATGGCGCCGCCCGTGACGTCGATGCGGCCGTCGGCGGAAAGAGGCTTCACCTGATCCGGCGGGACTTCGGTGATAAGGTCGAATTCGCCCGAGCGAAGGCCCGCGACGCGGGCGGAGAGTTCGGGCACCTCGACGAAGCTCACCTTGGCGGCGGGTGCCGTCTTGCCCCAGTAGCCGTCGAAGCGCGTGAGCTCAAGACGGTTGCCGGTCTTGAAGGAGGCGATCCTGTAGGGACCCGTGCCCACGGGCGCCTTGAGCCACTTCTCCCAGCCGCCCGCAGCCTTCCAGCCGTCCTCGGAGATGATCTCGGAGGTGCGCGCGGAGAAGCGGCGCTCGATCATCGGGTCGGGCGCCTTCATGGTGACGCGAACGGTGAGGTCGTCGACCTTGACCACTTCCTTGAGGTTGCCGAGGAATTCCCAGGCGACGGCGCGGCCCGGCGCCTTTTCGCCCGAGAAGCGCTCGGGCCCGAACGTGAAGACGACGTCATCGGCCGTGAGCGGCGTGCCGTCGTGGAACCTGACGCCGGAGCGCAGCTTGAACTCGACCGTGTCGGGTGAGAGGCGGCACCACGATTCGGCAAGTCCCGGCTTGAGCTCGCCCGTCTTCTGGTCCGCCTTGAGGAGCGTCTCGAAGACGTTGCCGACATAGCGGTCGATCGCGTTGTTGTTGATGCCCTGCGGCTCGATGATGGTCGGAATCTGCGGCATCGCGATCACCATGTGATCGGCCGAGGCCCAGGCGTTGAGGACGCTGGAACAGAAGAGGGCCGCGAGGGCGGCGGTCTTGCGGATCTTGAACATTTACATTTCCTGCAGCAACGCGCGGAGCTCCGAATGACGAATGAAGGGAGAGTCCCGCGCCGGACTCCGCACGGAGTCCGAAAACAAAGGTCTGAATGCGGTGACGACTCACGCTGAGGCTCCGGCACCGGAGAAAACGAACTGAAGGCGCGGGCCGCACGACGTTCGCCGTCGCCGTGAGATTCTGAAGACCTTGTGCTTCACGAAGACGACACGGACATGACGTTTTGATGACGATGGAGGCGGACCGTCGGTTCGCGGATGGACGCGGCGGATGCTCAGGAATAGGGCCGTTCAATCGTTCAAATTGATGTCATCAATATCATGAGGAGTGTTTGTAAAACACTATGTCAATCGGGACGGCCCTTCCGAAAGTCTGGGACAATGAGCGGACAGAGAGGGCGGTGTGCCGCCCCGAACCCTACGAAGTCAAAGGAAGACAGAAATGGAAGACAAGGACGTCATTCTCGAAGCCATGCGCAAGGCGGGCGAACCGCTCAATGCCGGCAAGGTCGCCGAACTTACGGGTCTTGACCGCAAGGCGGTCGACAAGGCCTTTGCGGCGATGAAGAAGACGGGTGAAATCGTCTCGCCGGTCCGCTGCAAGTGGGAGCCGGCTCAGAAATAAGCCGCGCCCTGCACGGGCTTGACTAAAAAAAGGATGAGGGGCGCCTGTCTTCGGACGGGCGCCCTGACTTTTTGGCGCTCGCGGGCAACTTCGCATGGCCCTGCCCGGAGGAGATGAAAATCCATTCCCGACTCTCATCCATCGATTTTCAGTGAGGGATCGATCCGTACCGTGTGGTGTCCGGCAAAGTCATTCCATGCACGGCATCCTATAATGAAAAAGATTTCGCTAGTTCCCTCCATGAGATCCATGCGATTCGAAAACAACATGCATAGTCGAGCATGCTCCTGCCTGCTGTCACACGCGAGCCATCCTTCGATATCGCCACCTAAAACCTGACTGTTCGAAACCTCAGGTCAATCGGCTGGTCTCCAAAGGCTCCGAAGCACACAGGCCGGGCTTTGCCCGCACCATCCCTTCTTGAGGTATCCCATCATGGTAGTCATCATTGCATTGCTTCACTGCCTTCCGCCCATCCTCGGAGCACTCATCGGAGGAAGAGAGGGACTTGCCACCGGCACGATCATCGGTGTGATTTGCGCCTTTGTCTTCGGCGCTTTTGTGTTCACGATTCCGGACCTTCTGGGCGTTGGTCTCGGTTTTGTCATCGGCAAGGCGTTCACCCGCTGAAATTGTCCCTCAACCGCTGCTCGTCTGACGGCCTCCCGTTATTGACGGCTTGAGGCTTTATCTGACGGGCATCCGGCTTTCTCTCGTCCCGTTTGCACCTGCAAGCGATCACGCCCGCTCTCATCCCCACCAACCAAACTCAGTACGGCAATCGACCGGCTCTCCGCAATTGATGCCCGAAACACCGGCGAATCGGATGACAGTGCTTCGCCACTCATCCGAGGAGAGTGTGCTGAGTACCTTGTCGAGATGTGCAGGCGCCGATTCTCTTCTCCAAGCCAGAAAGTAGTCCTCAACGGTCAAAGGCAGAAAGTCGGCGCCGGCCTGCCGTGCAGCGTTTTCTACGCAGAGGCCCGCGTCCGCACGTCCTGCAGCGACGGCCATCGCGACGGCGCGATGCGACACCTCCGTCGAAACGCGGTGCAATCCTGCCGGATCCAGATCCGCCTGAGCACACAAATCTCTCAAAAGGACTTCGGTCCCGGTACCGACAGCGCGGCCTGCATATTGAAGGCCGTCGCGCAAGACATCCCGGATGGAGGAGATGCGAAGGGGATTTCCGGGTGCCACGGCCAGTCCCTGAGTGCGGGAGGCAAATCGACAGAGGCACATGGCTTCGGGATCGATGAGAGGAGCGAAGGTACGGGCCGCTTCACTCTCTCTGCCGGCGCCGCGGGGAAAGTTGAAGCCGGCGAAATCGCACTTCTCGTCTGCCAGAGCCCGGAGCCCCGAGACGCTGGTACTGAACTGCAGGTCCGCGATGAGATGAGAAGGAAAGAGAAAGGCGGGCAAGGTCGCGAGCCATGGATCGAAGCAGCCGGCAATGGTCACGATGTCCGCATCAGGGTTGCAGGCTGCGGCAAAAGCAGCGTTGAGCTCGGTCCGCATCTTCTCCATTTGAACGGCGTAGTTCGCCATAACGGTTCGCTCCGCCCAGAGAAGCTTCTGGCCAAGCGGCGAGAGTCGCGCGCGTTTGCCTTGTTCACGAATGACGAGCTTCTGTCCGAATCTCTCCTCCCAGATCTCGATCTGCCCCCAGAAATAGCGGTAGGAGACGCCAAGGCTGCGGGCGGCCTGCTGAAGTCCCTTGCCGCTTTCGATCGCGGCAAGCTGACGGATGAGAAGGTTGGAGAGTCCCTGCCCGGCCTCGTCGGACGGCACGATGTTATAAGCGAATTCAACTGAATACATGGAGTACGGCCCTTAAGCTGATGCCTTGATATTGCCCGCCTTGCGCTTCAAAAGCAAACGCCCGATCGAAGGACCGGGCGTTGCCAGGCGTGAGATGCTCCGAGGCGTCTCAGACGCCGGGAGCATCATGAGGCTCTCGCCTCAAGCAAGGTACTCAGGCGGAATGACGATCATCTTGCGATTGATGTCGGAGATGCGCTGTGCGCCGGTGAGAACCATCGCGACCGCGAGTTCGCTCTTGATCTTGTTGGCAAAGAGCGCAACGCCGTCTTCGAGACCGCCATGAGCAGCACGGACGAAGTGACGGCCGACGAGCGTGCACTGGGCGCCGAGCGCCAGATACTTCTCGACGTCGGTACCTCGGGCAACCGTGCCGTCCACCATGATGTAGCAGCGACCGTTGACCTTGTCGGCGATGCGCGGGAGCACGGCTGCCGTCCCCGGAGTGTCGGCGAGCGTACGGCCGCCGTGATTGGAGACGACGATGCCGGCGGCGCCCGCCTGAACGCACAGTTCGGCTTCGTCAGGCGTCATGATGCCCTTGAAAAGAAGCGGAAGCGGCGAGGCACTGACGAGTTCCTTCAACTGTTCGAAGGTCTTGGGTTCGACAGTCTGGCCCTTCGTGGCGCGAGCGGCTCGGCCTGCACTGTCAAGGTCGATCGTGAGCGCGACGACACCGGCCTGTTCGGCAAGCTTCATGCGTTCGATGATGTCCTTGTTGAGACGCGGCTTGAGACCGACGATGGCCTTGTAGCCGAGGGACTTGAGCGTCTGAAGACGTTCCTCGAAGACGGGGAGCGGATCACCGATGCCGTCCGCCACGGCACCGAGCGTGCCGGCCTTCGTGCAGCCGCCGCAAATGGCAGTGACGAATTCCTTTTCGGTGAGCTTGCCGCCCATGTTGTAGGTGGTGCCGCCCGTCGGCGCGGCAACGGCCGGCATGGAGATCTTCGTCCCGAAGAAGTCGATGGACGTGTCGGGCACATGCACTCCATGGATCACACGGCTGTTGAGCTGCACTGCGGCGAGAGAGTCATAGTTGGCTTGGAAGCCTCGGCTTGCGCCCATGCCGCCGAAACCGGGAACCTGACCGACGCAGGGCCCCCTGCCGTTGCATTCAGGACAGACGTAGCAGCGCGGCATCATCATTTCACGGGCGCGCTTGCGAATGGACTCATAATCCATTTTGCCTTCGAGCGGACGAATCTTCGGCTTTTCACCGGCTTCAGCCGCCAACGTTTCAGAGGATCCGAGAACCGCCGCCATGGCGACGGATGCGCCGCCGCGCAGGAAGCCGCGACGATCAAGCAAAACTTGTTTGGACATGGTCTTTCTCCATTTTTTCAGAGAGAGGCCGATCACCGACACGCCCGTGTCCGATTCAACGACCTCTCGAGGGTCAAGCCATTATCCGCTTATGTTTCTCTGTACATATGTTTATGTGTTCATATGTTGACGGACGGCATAGAGCATGAGTGAATTTACGGTATCTGGCCCGCCCGAATTGATGTCGTCGGTCAGGGCGTCAAGTCCTATACTCAGATTGCGGCACCCGTCCGACGCAGGACCGGGCAGAGCTCTCGACGAAGAGATCGGGAGCACCGATGGCGTGAGGATTGCCCGGCAGCATGGCTGCGATACTCGCGTCGTTTTCGTGGACGATCTTGAGGGAATTCATAATGGAAGGGATTACGTACCGACAGGATATCGAGGAAACGATCGAGCGCTACAAGAAACGAGTGGCGAAGAATCCCGAGGACGAGATTGCGAAGGAAGTGCTTCAGGATCTGGAGTGGGAGCTCAGGTTGATCGATAGGAAAGAGATGATGGACAAAATGAGGGAGGAAGAGCCCGACCGGTGGACCTTCTTTATGAGCGGCCCGAACATCAACGAGTAAGAGCCTAAAAAAAGGATGAGGAGCGCCTGTCTTCGGACGGGTGCCCTGACTTTTTGGCGCTCGCGGGCGCGCTGAAAAGGAGTCTGCAAGTCGGTAAAATACGGCACTTTCAGTTCAGGCCCTGCGTTTCGGGCCTCTTCAGTCTTTCTGCACATGTCCTTCGAAATCGAACGCCGCCGCATCTATTCGAGCGGCACCATCTTCCGCATGGCCGTTCCGCTGATGCTGAGCTTCCTGCTCGAGCAGCTCATCGGCATGACCGACGTCGCCTTTCTCGGGCGTGTCGGCGAAGTGGAGCTCGGCGCCGCGGCGCTCGCGGGCGTCTTCTTCCTCATGCTCATGATGTTCGGCATGGGGTACGGCTTCGGCGTGCAGGCGCACATGAGCAGGAAGAACGGCGAGAAGGCCTGGGCGGAGATCGGGCGGTCGTTCCGCTCCGGGGTGCTCTTTCTCACGGGGCTCGCGGCGGTCCTCATCGTGCTCTCCGACCTTGCGGCCAAGCCTTTTCTCGATACGGCCTGCGAGTCGGCGGCGGTGGCTGAGGCGGCCGACACGTATCTCTACTGGCGCGTCTGGGGCCTGCCCTTTGCGTTTGCCTGCGCGCTTTTGCGTGCATTCTTCATCGCGACGCTCAGGCCCGGCGTCCTGACGGCGAGCTCGCTCGTCATGGTCGCCTCGAACTTCGTCCTCAACTACGTGCTCATCTTCGGCGCGGGTCCCGTGCCCGCGATGGGCATTGCGGGCGCGGCCATCGCCTCGACGATTTCGGAGGCGGTCTGCCTCGTGTTCCTGCTCGGCTACGTGCTCCTTCGCGTGGATCACGGGAAGTATGCGCTCTTCGGGAGCTTCTCCTGGGACGGCGCTCTGCAGCGCTCGCTCTTCAGGCTCGGACGCTGGCTGATGGTGCAGGAGGCCTTCGCGTTCTTCGCGTGGCTTCTCTTCTTCCTCGCGGTCGAGCATCTCGGCGAGGAGCCTCTGGCGGTCTCGAACATCGTGCGACAGATCTGCTCGACGCTCTTCCTCTTCATCCACGCCTTCGGCTCGACGTGCGGCGCCGTCGCCGCAAACCTGATCGGCGAGGGAAGGGAGGACGAGGTGCCGGGCCTCGTGCGACGCGGCCTCGTGCTCTGCGCCGTTTCGATGCTGCCCGTCATGCTGCTCGCCGCCGTGTTCCCCTCGGCCGTGCTCGGGGTCTTCACGAGCATCGAGGGCGTGATCTCGGCGGCGAACGCGACCTTCTACGTGATGCTCGGCTCCTTCCTCACGGCCGTGCCCGCGATGTACCTGCTCTTCGTGATGGGCGGCATCGGCCGTACCTGGGAGAGCTCGGTCGCGACCATCGCCGCCTCGGCCGTCTATCTCTGCTACGTCTTCACGATCACGCGCCTTACGACGAACGTCGCCGTCGTCTGGACCGCGGACTGGATCTACTACATCACGGCGGGCATCGTGCTGTGGCATTACTGGCGCAAGGGCGTCTGGCGTACGCACTCCTAGAATGCAGTCTGCCTGAGGGGGCTTGCGCCCGAGCCGTTTTCATCAATTTGAAAGCTTTTTCTCATGAGGGTCGCTCTGGTCTAAAATGCGTGTCACCGAAGCTCTCGCGCCCGCATCGGTGTGCGGCGGGTCCGTTCCAACACTTCAATGACGGCATCGAACATGGCAGTCCTCAACATCGGCTCACTTAACCTTGACTACGTCTACCGCGTCGACCACTTCGTGCGTCCCGGCGAGACGCTTGCGGCCTCGCACCGCGCCGTGCATGCGGGCGGCAAGGGCCTCAACCAGTCGGTGGCGCTTGCGCGCGCGGGAGCGACGGTACTCCATGCGGGCTGCGTGGGCGCCGACGGCGGCATGCTTCTTGAAGTGCTCAAGGGCGAAGGCGTCGACGTCTCGATGCTTGCCGTGCACGAGTCCGAGGCGAGCGGCCACACCTTCATCCAGGTGACGGACGACGGCGAGAACGGCATCCTCTACTATCCCGGCACCAACGGCCGCGTGACGGTGGAGAGCATGCTGCTTGCGCTCGACGCCTGCGAGAAGGACGACATCGTCATGCTGCAGAACGAGCTGCCCGACACTGCGGGCCTCATCGAGGCCGCGCTTGAGCGCGGTCTGCGCACCGTCCTCAATCCGTCTCCCTTCGACGCTTCGCTTCTCAAGGCGCCGCTCGAAAGGCTCTACGCGCTCATCGTCAACGAGACCGAGGCGAGGGGCTTTCTGGCCGACGAGGCCGAAGGCGTTGAGGCCGCCGGCCTGATGGCGCTTCTCGAGCGCAGGTATTCTGACGTGAACCTCATCCTCACACTCGGCAGCAGGGGCGCCTGCGGCCGTGTGCCCGGTGCCGAGCCCTTCTTCGTGCCGGCCGTGAAGATGAAGGCCGTCGACACGACGGGCGCGGGCGACACGTTTGCGGGATATGCCGTGGCCGCGCTTGCAGCGGGCGAGGACCTCAGGACCGCAATGAACCGTGCCGCGAAGGCCTCCGCCATCTCGGTGACGCGCGAGGGCGCCGCCACCTCGATTCCGAGAAGGTCCGAGGTCGAGGCGCTCGCCGTCTGAAGTCCGGCAATCTATTCCGAACGCAAGGAGTACGCAACATGAGCACCGAAAACCAGAAGATCGACATCATTCTCGACTGCGACCCCGGTTACGACGACGCGGCCGCCATCCTGCTCGCTGCAGGCAACCCTAACGTGAACATCCTCGCGATCACGGTCGTGGCGGGCAATCAGTCTATCGCCAAGGTGACCCGCAACGCGCTTGCCATCGCTCAGGTGGCGGGCCTTCATGACGTTCCGATCGCGGCGGGCGCCACGCGTCCCCTGATGATCGAGCCCGAAGTGGCGGCCGAAATCCACGGTGAGACGGGCCTTGACGACGCGACGCTTCCCGACGAGATCGTGCTCAAGACGGATCCGAGGCATGCCGTGCAGGTGATCATCGACACCGTGATGAGCCGCCCCGCAGGGACGGTGACGCTCGTGCCGACGGGACCGCTCACCAACATCGCGCTTGCCGCGCGCCTGGAGCCCAGGATCGTCGAGCGCGTCAAGGAGGTCGTCCTCATGGGTGGCGCCGTGCACACGGGCAACCACGGGCCGTACTCCGAATTCAACATCGGCACCGACCCCGAGGCGGCCGACATCGTCTTCAAGGAGAAGTGGAAGGTCGTGATGGTCGGGCTGGATCTCACCTATCAGGCCCGCGTGAGCGACGAGCAGGTCACTCGCATTGCTGCGATCCCGACGGCCTCCGCGAAGCTCCTTGCCGAAATCCTTACGGCCTTCAACGTCCGCTACCGTCGCGTGCGCGGCTTCGGCGACGCGCCGCTGCACGATCCGTGCGCCGTCGCGTGCGTGCTCGATCCGACGGTCGTCAGGTACGTCCCCGTGCCCATCAGCGTCGAACTCACGGGCACGCGCACTCGCGGCATGACTGTCGCCGACTTCCGCAGAAAGGCTCCCGAGGGTTGTCACACCCACGCCGCGCTCGAGCTTGACCTCGCGCGTTTCTGGGACATGATGGCGGATGCCGTATCGAGGTTGCCGTAAAGAGGGCCTTGTAATGCGGCTCTCGGGAAGACTGGAGAACGCGTGAAAATGAGAATGAAAAAAAAATCGGGAGTCTCCGTTGCGGAGACTCCCGATTTCACTTTGGAGCTTCAGGCCTCAGGCCTCAGGTTTCTCGGAGACCGGATAGTAGGCACAGGCCATGGCTTCGGCCTTGAGCTTGGCCTCGGCGGCTGCTGCGGCTTGGTCCTCGGCCTCATCGAGCGCGATGATCTGCTTGATGCGCTTGATGGCCATCTCACGCACGAGCGGCACGTCCATTTCGGGCGTGAAGATGTGCGCGAGGCGCAGGCCTTCGAGCATGGCGCGGATGGTCATGCAGCGGCTCTCGATCACTTCGTAGGGCGGTGCGTAGCGGCGCTCCTCCTTCATCGCAAGCAACTGAGCCTCGACGATGTGGTTGCGGACCTTGCTCGCGGCGGGCACGACGATTTCATAGACCTTCGGGTTGATGAGGGCCTCGTTCATGATCGCGATGGAGAGCGACGTGTTGTCGAGGTTGAGGTAGGCGTCGACTACCTGGCCGAGCTCCTTGTCCATGCGCTCTTCGGGCGGCAGGTCGGCGAACTTGTCGGTGTCGATCATGTCGAGGAACTCCTGCGTGCGCAGTTCGACAAGCGCCTCGATGATCGCTTCCTTGTTGCTGAAGTAGTTGTAGATGTGGCCGGCGCTCATCCCGAACTCCTGCGCGATGTCGCGCAGGGTCGTCTTGTGGAAGCCCTGCTTCTTGAAGCAGCGCTGGGCGGCGTCGAGTATCTGGTTGCGGCGTGAGTGGCGCTGGTGCTTGCCCGCCTTGTGAATGGTGAATGTCACTTTGGCCATGGATTACTCCTTGTCGGCCGGCTGCGCTTCGGCTACGGTCGTGCCGCCGCCGAGCACCTTGTAGAGGGTGATGGCGCTCATCGACTTGGAGAGTTCGGCGCCGATGAGGGCCTGCTTGGCGCCAACCATGGCGCGCTGGCTCGTCAGAACGTCGTTGTAGGAGACGGCGCCCGCCTTGTAGCTGGCGTCGGAGAGTTCCCAGGCCTTGGTGGCGGCCTCGGCGTATTCGCGGCGGGCCGTGAGTTCACGGTCCATCGTGCCTTCGGTGGCGAGGGCGTCGGAGACTTCCCTGAAGGCGGTCTGAATGGCCTTTTCGTAGTTCGCGACAGCGATCTTCTGGCCGACCTTGGCGGCTTCAAGGGTGGCGACGTTGCGGCCGCCCGTGAAGATCGGAAGGTTCACGGAGGGCGTGAAGGACCAGAAGCCCGTGTGCGCGTCGAAGAGGTTCGAGAGCTGCATGCCCGTGGTGCCTGCGCCGGCGGTGATCGAGACGCTCGGGAAGAAGGCGGCTCGGGCGACGCCGATGTTGGCTTCGGCGCTGATCAGGTCACGTTCGCTCGCAGCGATGTCGGGACGCTTGAGGAGCACTTCGGAGGGAAGGCCGGCGGGGAGGACGGCCGTCTGCGTGACGCCGGTGGCGAGACCCGCAGGGAGCAGATCCTCGGGGACGGTGGTGCCGCAGAGAAGGTCGAGGGCGTTCTTGTCCTGCGCGACGGCGCGGATGTAGGACGCGATCTGGGCGCGGGCGGCCGTGACCGTCGTGCGGGCCTGCTCATAGTCGAGCCTGCTCGCGGCGCCGAGCCTGTAGCTTTCCTCGATGAGGCGGAAGCTTTCCTCCTGGCTTGCGAGGGTCTCCTTCTGGAGCTCGAGTTGGGCGCGGTCGGCGCCGAGCGCAAGCCAGCTGGAGGCGACCTGGGCGATCAGGGCGCTCTGGGCGGAGCGGCGGGCGTCCTCGGAGGCGAGGTAGGCCTGCAGGGCCTGCTCGTTGAGGTTGCGCACACGGCCGAAGAAGTCGAGCTCATAGCTCGTCATGGCGAGCTGGGCCGTGTAGGTGTGGGTCGTCGTGCTCGTGCCGGCGACGCTTGCCGGGGTGTGCTTGCCTGCGTTGCTAGCGGCGGCGGCGACGGTCGGGAAGAGCTCGGAGCGCTGCACGCCGTAGAGGGCGCGGGCCTTTTCAATGTTGAGGGCCGAGACGCGGAGGTCGCGGTTTTCCTTGAGGGCGAGATCGATCACCTTGCGAAGGCGCTCGTCCGTGAAGAAGGCCTGCCATTCGGGCAGGGCTTCGCTGCGCACGGAGGCTGCGTCGTAGGCTTCGCCCGTGGGCCACGCCTGTTCGACGGGCGCGGCTGGACGCTCGTGGTCCGGGGCGAGGTTGACGCAGCCCGTCAGGGCGAGGGCCGCGCAGAGGGGAAGGATCTTGAAAATCGTCGTGGACATGATGTTTGTTCCGTTAGGGCGGCGGAGCGGGTGAGGCCCGCCGCCCTGAGATTTCAATGTGTCGTGATGTCAGTCACCTGCATCAGGCCTGCTGGGTCTGGTTCTTTTCGTGGCGCTTCTTGCCGCCGAGGAAGCGGTCGACGAGCACGTAGAAGACCGGGACGAAGGCGATGCAGAGGAAGGTGCCTGCGAGCATGCCGCCGAGCACGCCCACGCCGATGGCGTTCTGGGCGCCGGCGCCCGCGCCGTGGGCCATGGCGAGCGGGAGCACGCCGAGACCGAAGGCGAGGGAGGTCATGAGAATCGGACGCAGGCGGACACGCACGGCCTCTTCGGCGGCGTGGATCGCATCCTTGCCCTGTTCCATGTACTCCTTGGCGAATTCCACGATCAGAATGGCGTTCTTGCTCACCAGACCGATCGTCGTGAGAAGGCCGACCTGGAAGTAGATGTCGTTGGACATGCCGAGCGCGCCGGTGAGGCCGAGGGCGCCCACGACGCCGCAGGGCACCACGAGGAGCACCGCGATCGGGACGGACCAGCTTTCATAAAGGGCGGCAAGGCAGAGGAACACCACGAGGATCGAGAGCGCGAAGAGCGCGGGACCCTGGTTGCCTGCGGCCTTTTCCTGGTACGAAACGCCGTTCCAGGCGATTTCGTAGCCGGTGGGGAAGACTTCCTTGGCGATTTCCTCAATGGCGGCCATGGCCTGACCGGAGGAGACGCCCGCACGCGGGTTGCCCTGGATGTTCACGGCGGGAAGGCCGTTGAAGCGTTCGAGACGCGGGCTGCCGTAGGACCATTCGAACTTGGCGAACGTGCCGATGGGCACCATCTCGCCGTTGGCATTGCGAACGTGCCAGCCGAGGATGTCTTCGGGCTGCATGCGCGAGCCCGTGTTGCCCATGACCCAGACCTGCTTGACGCGGCCGCGGTCCATGTAGTCGTTGACGTAGGAGCCGGAGAGGACGGTCGAGATGGCGGAGTTGACTTCGCCGATGCTGAGGTTGAGGGCCGAGAGCTTTTCATAGTCGAGCACAAGCTTCAACTGCGTCGTGTCGGCCATGCCGTTGTGGCGGACCATCGTCAGACGCGGGTCGGCATTGGCCTTCATCAGGAACTGGCCCATGTACTGCATGAGCTTGTCGTGCGTGCCGCCCGTGTTGTCCTGGATGTAGAGGTCGAAGCCGTCGGCCACGCCGAGTTCGGGAACCGGCGGAAGCGGGAAGACGAAAGTGCTGGCCTGCTTGAAGTCCGGGTGGCCCATGAGGATGCCCATGGTGCGGCCCTGGATGGCGGCGACCGACGTGTCGGGCGTCGTGCGCTCGCTCCAGTCGCGAAGCTTCAGGAAGCCCAGAGCCATGTTCTGGCCCGTACCTGCGAAGGAGAAGCCGCGGACCACGAAGACGGACTCGACGGACTTGGCTTCGGTCTTGGCGAACGTCTGCTGGATCTTCTTCATCTCAAGGTCGGTGCGCTCGAGCGTCGCGCCGTCGGGGAGCTGGGACATCATCATGAGGACGCCCTGGTCTTCCTGCGGCATGAACGAGGTCGGCAGCGCCTTGAAGCCCCAGACCATCAGGCCGACGACGGCGGCGTAGGCGACGAGCATGACGCTCCAGCCGTGGATCGACTTGGCGATGAGGGCCTTGACGGACTGTGTGAAGGCGTCGAAGCTGCGGTTGAACCAGCCGAAGAAGCCGCCCTTGCCGTGGTGCTCCTCATGGTTGACCGGCTTGAGCATCGTGGCGCAGAGGGCCGGCGTCAGCGTCAGGGCGACGACGACGGAAAGCGCCATGGCCGAGACGATGGTCACCGAGAACTGGCGGTAGATGACGCCCGTGGAGCCGCCGAAGAAGGCCATCGGCACGAACACGGCCGAAAGGACCATGGCGATGCCCACGAGGGCCGACTGGATTTCACCCATCGACTTGATGGTAGCGGTCTTCGGGTCGGTGCCGTCCTCGCGCATCACGCGCTCGACGTTCTCCACGACCACGATGGCGTCGTCCACCAATAGACCGATGGCGAGCACCATGGCGAACATCGTCAGCATGTTGATGGAGAATCCGCAGACGAAGAGTGCGCCGAACGTGCCCAGAAGCACGACCGGCACGGCGATCGTCGGAATGAGCGTCGCGCGGAAGTTCTGCAGGAAGAGGTACATCACCACGACGACGAGCACGATGGCTTCAAAGAGCGTCTTGATCACGCCCTTGAGAGCCGCGGAGATGAACGGCGTCGTGTCGAACGGAATCACGACTTCCATGCCTTCGGGGAAGCTCGGCTTGAGTTCCTCGACGCGTTCGAGGACGGCCTTCTGCGTGGCGATGGCGTTGGCGCCCGAAGCGAGCTTGATGGCCATGCCGGCGGCGGGATAATCGTCGTAGGTGGCGAAGGCCATGTAGGTCTGCTGGCCGACGGCGACTTCGGCGACGTCGCGCAGGTAGACCTTGGCGCCGTCCTCGGTCGTCTTGAGGAGGATGTTGCGGAATTCCTCAGGCGTCTGCAGCATGCTTGCCGACGAGATGGTGGCCGTGAAGAGCTGCTTGCCGTCGGTCGGCTGCTGGGCGATGCCGCCGGCGGAGACCTGGGCGTTCTGGGCCGAGATGGCGGCCTTGACTTCGCTCGGGTTGAGCTTGTACTTCACCATCTTGCTCGGGTCGAGCCAGATGCGCATGGCGTATTCGGAGCCGAATACTTCGGCTTCACCGACGCCCTGCACGCGAGAGAGCGGCTCCTGAACATGGGCGACGAGGTAGTCGCCCAAGTCGGAGGCGTTCATGCTGTGGTCCTTGGAGATGAAGCCCACGACCATCAGGAAGTTGGCGGACGTCTTCTGAATGGTGACGCCCATCTGCTGCACGACCTGCGGAAGCGTGGTCAGGGCCGTCTGGATCTTGTTCTGGACCTGAACCTGAGCCATGTCGGGGTTCGTGCCGGCCTCGAAGGTCACCGTGATGGACACGCGGCCCGTCGAGTCGGACGTCGACGACATGTAGAGGTAGCCGTCAAGACCGGTGAGGTTCTGCTCGATGATCTGCGTGACGGTGTTTTCGATCGTCTCGGCGGAGGCGCCCGGATAGGTGGCGGAGATGCTTACCTGCGGAGGTGCGATCTGCGGGAACTGGCTGATCGGCAGCCTGAGGATGGAGAGAGCGCCCGCGAGCATGATCACGATGGCGATCACCCACGAGAAGACGGGCCTCTCAATGAAAAAGCGTGAGAACATGGTTTTCTGCCTCAGTCCGTATTAGTAGAGGGACTTGCCCGTCTTGTCGAGCATCTTGGAGGCGTCGGCCTCCTTGGGCGAAACGGTGGCGCCGGCGCGGGTGCGCTGGAAACCCTCGAAGACGACGCGGTCGCCAGCCTTGAGGCCGGACTCGACGAGCCAGCTCGTGCCGATCGAGCGGGAGGCCGTGATCTTGCGGGTGGCGATCTTGTTCTCGGCGTCGATCACCCAGACCGAGGCGTTGCCCTTGGCGTCGCGCATCACGCACTGCATCGGAATGACGATGGAGTCGGGACGCACGCCCTCGACGAGGTTGGCGCGGACGTAGAGGCCGGGGAGAAGAACCTTGTCCGGATTCGGGAACACGGCGCGGACGTTGACCATGCCGGTGGATTCGTTGACGGTGACGTCGGTGAACGTCAGCTCGCCCTCGTGCGGGTAGACGGAGCCGTCGTCAAAGACGAGCTGGACGCGGGCGCTCTGGTTGTCGCCGGACTTGAGCACGCCGGAGGCGATGTCGCGGCGGATGCGCATCAGGTCGTCGGCCTTCTGCGTCACGTCGACGTAGATCGGGTCGAGCTGCTGCACGCGCGTGAGCGGAGTGGCCTGGTAGGCGGCCATCAGCGCGCCTTCCGTGAATTCGGAGCGGGAGATGCGGCCCGAGATCGGGGAGAGTACCTTCGTGTACTGCATGTTGACCTTCGCGGTCGCCACGGCGGCCTCGGCGGCCTTCTGGTTGGCGACGGCGGACTTGAGCGCGGCCTGAGCGGCGTCGTCGGACTGCTTCGAGACGGCGTTGATCTTCACGAGCTCGGAGGAGCGCTTCGCGTCGGCGCGAGCCTTCACGAGGTTGGCATTGGCCTGGGCAAGCGAGGCTTCTGCGGACTTGAGCGCGGCGACGTAGGGGGCGTCGTCGATCTGATAGAGCTGCTGGCCGGCCTTGACTTCGGAGCCGTCCTTGAAGAGCTTCTTGACGAGGACGCCGTTGACCTGCGGGCGAACCTCGGCTTCATAGTAGGCGCTGGTGCGGCCCGTCAGGGTCGTCTGAAGCGTCTGGTCGGTCGTCTTGGCCGTCACGTAGGTGACTTCCGTCGGAGGCATCTGCCGCTGGGCGGCCTGCCCCTGCTGGGCGCCGTCCTTGCAGCCGGTGAGCACGGTCGTGGAAGCCAGGGCGCACATCAGCGCCAGGGTGATGGTTTTGTGCGTTGACAACATGTCAATGTACCTTCTGGTTTTTGTCGAAAACGGTTGTATCAGGTCGTCGGAAAGCGCCGTGTTGCGGGACTCTTTCCTGAAAACCTGTTCAGTAATGACTGAACGGTTGTTCAGGATTCTAGCAAACCTTCTGAACGAACGTTCAGGATTGTACCAAATCGAAACGGTGCCGAACGTAAAGATTCTTCCATTTCCGAGTTGTTTTTCCGATGTTTCGGACACGTGCTTCATCATTGGGATCGCTACTGTTCGAGGGGAAGAGGAGGTTTCCAGGGCTTCCGCGCTGTAAAACGGCGCGCTGTCTCAGTAGTGTCCTCTGCAATCCCACAGGTATGAACGGATCGTCAGGTTTTGGGATGTTCGAAGAAGATAGCTGGCTAATCAAGTGATTTTGCCGAAAGTTGAAAGCAGAAGACGGAAGTCCGGATCTTTTTTGTTGAGGGAGAGGGCTTTTGACGGCGTCGCGGGGACCCCGGCGCTCGCGGTTTCGTCTGCGGCATCACGAGGGCGTGCTGCGCATGGACGACGCGCGCAGCGATGAGACTGCGCCCGTGGGGTGACGACGGGGTTCGATGCAAATCCGCCCGCGGGAGAGGCGTTCTCCTGCGGGCGGCGGGGCACGAAAGGTTGTTCACCGGTCCTTCATCGGAGGGCTTCGGCCGTTCGGGCGATGAAGACGACGAAGTCCTGCACGAAGCGCTGCGTGAGGTCGGCTTCGGCGAGCGACCACATGCGCCAGGCGCCGTTGTGCACGAGGCGGCAGCCCGCGCACGTGCGAGGCTTGACGTCGTCGAAGGCGGGCACGAGCACGTCTGCGCGGCCGCTCCAGAAGGTGGCTCGCAGGAGCGTGCGCCCGCCGATCGTCATGGTGGCGTCGTTGGGCGTCGTATGAAGGACGGGATTGACGCCTCGGTCCATCAGGCCGTCGCGGATCACCTCCATGAAGGTGACGGGCGTGTGGTGCGGGTCGCCGCAGGACTCGGCCGCGGGCTCGTTTGGAGCTTCGTCTTCCGTTTTGGCGTCCGCTTCGGCGGCGGGCTCGTCGTCGAAGACGTCGGAGAGCGTCGGGAGCGAGATGCGCACCGCATCCCTCATCTCCATCTCGGGAATGAGCATGATGTCGGCCTTCTCGACCTCGACGGGCATGAGCGGAGCCTCGAACTGCACGGGGGCCGTGACGACGGGTTCGGCGTCGTCGGGCGCGAGGTCGGCGGGCGTCACGGGGGCGACGGGCGGCACGGGGTCCTCGTCCTCCTTGTCGAAGACGATCATGTCGAGCCCCGCCTCGAGGCGCTCGACGTTGGCCCTCACGTGTGCAAGAAGCAGGTCCGTCTGCGGGGCGCAGTCCTCGAGCTCGGGAGCGATGCCCAGGGCGGCGAGGGCCTCGCAGACGCGCTCGAGCGTCTTTTCGGGGCGGCGGAACCAGTCGGCGCTGCGCACGCGCACAAACTTCCAGCCCGCGCGCTCGAGCACGGTCTGGCGTTCCATGTCGCGGCGGATGGCGTCCTCGTCCTCGCGGCCCGAGCCGTCGCATTCGATGGCGGCGGCGCGGCCGCGCGCACGCACGACCATGTCGAGGCGCCAGGCGCCCGCATCGTGGCCCGCCTCGACGCGGTAGCCGCGCTTTCGCAGCGCACGGAGCACCTGGCCCGTGAATTCGGGATCCGGCAGGTCGAAGGGCTCGGCAGCGCCGATCGTGCCCGACATGACGCCGTCGGCCCAGTCGAAGAGCGAGCGGCGCAGGTCGTCGGGCTTGAGCTGCGCGGCGGGGTCAAAGGAGTGCACGAGCCAGAGCTGGTCGCGGGCGCGGGAGACGGCCACGTTCCAGCGCTTCTTCATCATGCCGTCGGCGCCGTCGGTCTCCTTCCTGAGGGGAAGCCCGGGCGCGGCGGAGTCAACGAGCGAGAGGATCACGACGTCGCGCTCGTCGCCCTGGAATTCGGCCGAAATGCCGCAGTGGATGCGGCGGCGCTCGATCTCGCGCGGGTCGAAGTTCTCGACGAGCAGGCGGCGGATGCGGTTGACCTGCGCGCCGTGCACGCTTCGCATCGGGATGATGCCGAAGGTCTTGCCGTCGTAGGCGGGATCATGGATCATCGCACGAAGCAGGCGGATGACGGCCTGGGCCTCCTCTTCGTTGACGCCGTTGTCGCCCGCCGTGCTGCGGGTGCGCCAGGGCACCACCGCGGGCTTGAGGCTCGAGGACGAGGCGTCGCGAAGCGGCCTGATCGTGCCGTTGTAGGAAAGGCGGCTGCACCAACCGATGATTTCGGGCACGGAGCGGAAGTGCTCGACGAGCATGTGCGCGGGGAAGGCCATGCTCTGCACGAGGCCGTAGAGCGAGAGCCTCGAGTCGTAGAGCTTGGGCTCCTTGACGCGGCCTTCAAGATGACGGGCGCAGAGCGCGTCGACGGCGGCCTCGCTCGTGCCCACGGAGAGCGGTGTCACCTGGCGGTCGTCGCCCACGACGATCACCTTCTTGCCCATATAGAGGAGCGGCAGCGCCGTCATGTCGGCCTGGCTCGCCTCGTCGACGACGATCACGTCGAACTTCGAGGCGGTGCTGAAGTTGAGGAGCGCGTCCTGGATCATCATGATCCAGACGGGCACGGCCTGCTGGCAGGCGGGCAGAAGCCTGTTGACCTCGCGCCTCCAGGCGGCGCTCTTGCGGCCGCGGCCGACGGCGCGCTTCATGTAGGCGGCAAGCGAGAAGAGGTTCGAGAGCGCGGGACCGTTCGAGAGCCTCGACTTGACGGCAAGCCAGGCCTTGGCGACGGCGAGTTGGGCCGTCGCCTCGCGAAGGTCGGCGCACAGACGCTCGGCGTCGGACTGCAGTGCATCGAGGTCCGCGGCGGTCGCGCGCGTGTAGATGCGCTCGAGCTGGCGGTAGAGCCAGGCGTTCGTGATTTCGGGCGACGGGTTCGAGGTCGTGAAGCCGGGCTCGCCCGCCTCGAGCGCGTTCGCCCACTCGGGCGCGGCGGCGCGAAGCCTTTCAAGAAGCTCGGTGCGGCGGGCAAAGAGCGGCTGGTCCTCAAGAAGCTTCCTGAGGCGCTCGGCCTCGAGCTCCCAGGCGTCGGGATCGACGAGCGTTGCGGCGGCAAGGCGTCTTGCGGTCGCGCAGGCGGGGGCGGCCGTATAGAGCTTCTGGCTCTCGGTCGCCTGCCATTCGCGAAGCGCATGAAGCTCGGCCTCGCGGTGGCGGGCCGTGTGCACGGGCGCGAGCACGTCGGTCGCAAACCTGCGGGCCGCCTCGAGCGGATCGGCGGATTCAAGAAGCTCCTTCATGCCCTCGGCTTCGATGCCGGCGGAAAGAAGCCCTTCAATATAAGGAACGAAGACCCTGCGCCACCAGATGCAGGTGTCGGAGAGCGATGTGCCGTAGCGCGTGAAGAGCGTGCGCACGGCCTTGTCGCCATAAGTGGCGAAGGCGGGTGCGTCCGCGCGTTCGGCCAGGCTGTCCCAGGTGCGGGCGACGGTCTTCACGGCGGCCTTGAGGCGTGCGTGCAGCGCGACGGCTTCGAAGGCCTCCTTCGAGGCAGGGCGCGAGCCGTCCACTTCGACGCCGGAAAGCGCATCGGCGGCCTCGCGGGCCTCCTTGTTGAAGAGGCGGCCGAGGAAGCCCGTGCTGCCGTCGGGATCGTTGGCTGTGAACCATTCGGCGGCCTTCATGGCGGCGTCGGCGTCGATGGCGTCGGGGATGACGACGGTGCGGTTGTCAAGAAGCGAGGCGCGGTCGACGGCGAGAGCAAGTTCGTTTGCGGCCGCGAGCTCGCGCTCGAGCTGCTCGAAGGCCTCGCGGCACCCTTCGTCCGCAAGGCCGAGCGAGAGCGCAAGGCGCTTCATTTCGTCCGTTTCGGTAAGCGGCGAAAGATCCATAGCGGGCGTGAGCGCGGAGATGCCCGACTCGGGTGCGACGAGAAGCGTTTCGCCGCCCTTCATGAAGGCGTGGAGCCGTTCGCCTGAGGCGCTCCTTCGCTCGTCGATGGTGACGTCGCCTGCGTCCTCGGCGAGCACGTCGCGCCAACGGCGGTTCATGCCGCGCATCGTGTCGACGTCGGGCAGAAGCTCGAATCCGGGGAGCAGGCCCGAGAGGTCGCGGGCCGTCTCGGCGTCCCACCGGCCGTTCGTGCCGTAGAGTTCAAGAAGCTCCCTGAAGGAGAGCGGCAGGGGACCTTCGGCCACTTCGCCCGGAATGAGCGCCTGCAGGCGCTCGGCCTCGCGCAGGAACTTCGCGATTTCGGTGAGCGTGTAGCGGCGGCCGTTGAATTCGACGGCCTCGTGCTCGATCCTGCGTTGCTCGAAGATGCGGCGGCGACGGTCGGCGAGCGCGGTGCCGAGTCGATGACGTTCAAGGCCGAGCGCCCTGATGCGCGCCTCGAGGTCCTCGACGTTGAGGCGGGTGAGGCGCGTGATGAGTTCGGACGAGGTCTGCTCGAGGTCCTTCCTGTCGCCGAGCATCGTGACGCAGAGCGGCTGGATCTCCTTCGGCAGGAGGTCCTTGACGACCGAGAGCGCCTTCGTCGTGTGGCTCGTGACGAGCACGCGCTTGCCCTGCGAGAGGAAGTGGCCGAGAAGGTTCGCGATGGTGTGGGTCTTGCCTGTGCCGGGAGGGCCCTGCACGAGCACGACGTTGTTGTGTTCGACCTCGTGCGCGATCGCGAGCTGCTCGGGGTTCGCGGGCTTGGCGAGAAGTACGTCGGGGCCCTCGCCCGCCGTCGCGGCGAGTTTGGCTTCGAGCGAAAGCGTGGGCGTGAGGCCCGAGGCGAGCGTCGGGAAGACGTCGGGACAGACGATCTCCATCAGGTGCGCGGGCACGTCGCGGTGTTCGGCGATGTCCTTCCTGATGCTGCGGATCGCACTGCGAACGCCGCTCGGACGCGGCTGAATAAGAATGACGGGACTCGCCTCGAGCGTGAAGGCGGGTTTTTCACCCGCGTCCTCGGGGAGTGCTTCTTCTGCGGGTACGAAGCGGCAGTCTGGGTGAAGGCTTGCGGCGAACTTTTCGAGCGCCTCGGAAAGCGACTCGTCGCCCGCAAGGTTCGCGTCCGCACCCGCATCCTCGAGCCATTCCTCAAAGCGCGAGGCGGCCTTGAGGTCGACGCCGTCCTCGGCAAAGGGCGCGAGGATTTCGGCAAGGAGCCTCGGGTCCTCGTCGCCGTTTCTGCGCACTTCGATCACGGGCAGGTTGCGGCGGCTCGAGCCGAGCTCGATGACGAGCGGCTGCACGAGGAGCGGCCAGCGCACGGGGTTCTTCGCGCGCGTGACGTCGGGGTTCGACGTGAAGACGGCCGTGCCGATCACGCACTCGTCGCGAAGGTTCGACTCGGAGAGATGGTCCCTCAGATCCTGCAGGCGCTCGAAGAGCGCATGGTTGGGAAGGATCTCGCCTCTGGCCTCCAGCCAGGAGCCGCGGATCCTGAGCCAGTCGGCGAGCGTCTCGTAGAGTTCGGCCGACTCGGGATGCTCGGCCGGATCGGGCAGGGCCTTCCAGTCGGGCGTCCATTCGGGGGCGCGCCAGTCGCCCGTCGCGTACGGGGCGAGAGACTCGGGAATCGGCGGGCACGGCGGCATCTCGAGCTTTTCGATGCGGCAGACGAGGTCGGCGTCGGCGCCCGTCGGGTCGCCCGCAACGAGCCCCGGCACGGCCGCCTCAAGCTCGGGGAGCCTGAGAAGCCTGCCGCACCTCGAGAGGTGCCTTGCGGCCGTCTGCCTGAGGCTCGTGGCCTCTTCAATGAAGGTGAGAAGACTGTCGATTGCTTCGCGCTGTGCTTCGGTGGCTATCATCGGAATTGTCTTGGCTGCCGTCCGGAGAATCGTCCGGCCGGAATCGGATTTTGGAATCTAAACACCACATTGTACTGAAGCGGACGCAATCCGCCTCTCCATGCGGTGCCTGCCCGCGTCTGCAGCTTCGCAAATGCATCGCGGCAGGAGTCCGGATCGGTGAGTGATGATATCGGCAGGCTTGGAAAAAAGGGGAGCAACCTCCAAGGGGAGCAACCTCCGGAAATTCCATGCAAGCGAACGGAATCGGGTAGAATCGTGATATTACCTGAAGGCACAAAAACTGAATGAATGTTCATTCAGGGGCGCATTCCGGGAAGGTCCCTACGCCACCATTCTCTGCAGGATGGGGAGAGCGGGGCTCGTGTCGCAACAAAACAACTTCAAAAGGAGAGGCCAACATGCTTCGCCGCAATCTTCTTCTCGGTGTCGCCGGCGTCGCCGTTCTCGGCGTCACGGGCTGCGCAACCCATCCCGTCAGCGTCCATCAGGCCACCGAGCTTCCCGTCGCCCAGCTTCGCACGTGCATCAAGCGCGCCGCCCATCGTCGCGGCTGGCGCGTCGTCACGGACGAACCGGGCAAGATGCGCATCAAGTACGTCAAGGGCCCCCACGTCCTCGTCGCCGACGTCACCTATGACAACGAGGGCTACATGATCGAAGCTGTCAAGGAAGGCTCGACGCTCTTCAACAAGGACGGCACGGCTCACCGCAAGGTCAATTCCTGGACGGCCAACCTCACCGTGACGATCCGTGAGGAAGAAAACAAGATCCTCCTTCGCCAGACGAACTGATTGTCAACGATCCGACCGCCGCACCGGTCAATAACTCCTGCCTAAGGCAGAGGCTCGAAAGAGCCCTTGTTGACTAGCCTCGGCGCCCCTCTTTCGAGAGGCGCCACGTTGGTTGGGAATGTACAGGCACCGTGGGATGTACATCCTGGTTCCACGCACTGCGGCCTGCAATTAAAAGCTCTGAGAGGTCGGAGCGGTGTTGCAGGTACCAGACCCCCTCCAACATTGGCGAAGGATGTCAACCGGCCTTCGGGCCGTGTCAGCGGAACCTGCGGGTATCCGCCAAACGCTTCTCGAAAAGAGAAGCACCTATTTAACCGAACTTAGAAAGGAGGACGGCGCTTCCTCCCCTGTCTGAAGACAGAGGTTCCCGCGCCGAATTTCGAATTTCTATGAAAGAGTCCATCAAAAAGACCCGTCGCACGCCGGCCCTTGAAGCCCTCAACGAGGCCCATCGTCTTGCCGTCTCTCCCTTCGTCTTCCAGGCGCTCTGCGCCATGACGGACCTTGGAATGATGAGGGCGCTCGACGAGGCTGGCTCAGAAGGCCTCACGCTTGAGGCGCTCTGTGAAAAGTCGCCCTGCAGCGACTACGCCGCCAGGTCGCTCCTTGAGGTCGCCGTGCGATTCGGCGTGGCGCAGCGGTCGGATGAAGGCCGGTTCTCGCTCACGAACACGGGCATCTTCTTCGTCAACGACCTGCACGTGGGCATCAACTTCCGCTTCACGCGCGACGTCTGCTACGAGGGCCTCGGAGGCCTCACCGACTCCTTCAGGGAGTCCCGTCCCGCAGGCCTCAAGGTCTTCGGCGCCTGGCCGACGATCTATCCCGGCATCCAGAAGCTGCCGGGCCGCGCGAAGGAGAGCTGGTTCGAATTCGACCACCATTATTCCGACGAGGCCTATCCCAAGGCGCTGCCGCTCGTCTTCACCGACGGGATCGACTCGATCACGGACGTCGGCGGCAACACCGGCAAGTGGGCCCGCTCCTGCTGCGCCTGGCGCAGTGACATCCGCGTGGTCGTCATCGACCTGCCCGAGCAGTGCGAGACCGTCGACCGCGTGATGGCCGAAGAAGGCCTCGCCTCGCGCGTCAGCACGCATCCGATGAACGTTCTCTCCGACCAGCCGTTCCCGAAGACGGGCACGAAGGCCTGGTGGATGAGCCAGTTCCTCGACTGCTTCTCTCCGTCGCAGATCGTCTCCATTCTGAAGAAGGCGCATGCCGCGATGGAGGACGATGCAGTCCTCTATATTCTTGAGCCGCTCATCGGCCGTCAGCCGTTCCCCGTGGCCGACGCCTGCCTTGCGGCGATGTCGCTCTACTTCACGGCGCTCGCCAACGGCACGAGCCGCTTCTATCCCTACGACGAGTTCGAGGTGTTCGTCGAGGCCGCGGGCTTCGAGATCGAACGCGTCCACGACGGCCTCGGCATGGAGCACACGCTCCTCGTCTGCCGCAAGAAGAAGGCCTGATGATGCCGGACTTCGACATCGCCTCCCACGTGGTGCTCGCGCAGGGGCTCTCCTCCGGCGAGGACCTCCGCGCATGGGCGCAGGCTGCGCTCCCCGGCATGCCCGAGGGGCTTTCCGACGCGCCGCTCGCCTTCACGAAGCGGCTTCCGATGATGAAGGCGCGCCGCATGAGTCCGGGCGCAAGGCTTGCCTGCGAGGCAGCCCTTGCACTTGAGGGTGCGGGCGAGGCGAAGGCCTGGATCTTCTCGAGCCGCCACGGCGAGACCGTGAGGGGCGTGAAGATCCTCGACGCGATTTCGGCGGGCGAGCCGCCGTCGCCCACGGACTTCATGATGTCGGTCCACAACGCCGCCGCAGGCATGTTCACGATCGAGGGACGGGTGCACGCGCCCGCCTCGAGCGTCGCCGCAGGCGCCGAAAGCTTTCACATGGCGCTCGTCGAGGCGGCGGGCATGCTCGCAGACGGCATGGACTGCGTGGCCGTCGTTGACTTCGACGACTGTCAGCCCGGGGCGCTTCTTGATGCGTTCGAGTCGCGCCCCTGCGATGCGCTCTACGCCACCGCCTGGCTCCTGAAGAAAGGCGCGGGCGTCACGATGACGCCGCGTTCCCTGAAGCAGGCCGAGCCCGTGCTTCCCGCTTCTCTCCAGCTCGCCGCAGGCCTTGCGTCTGAAAGGTCCGCGTTCGTCACGTCGGGCGCCGCCACCCGCTTCGAGTGGGAGCGTGCGTGATGGAGGCCGCCGTGACGCAGGAAAAGGCCGAACGCACCGAAGGCAGGCTCGCCTTCGAGTGGCGCCGTCTCAAGACGGGGCTCTGCTGGGTGATCTTCGGACTCGGGGGCCTGGGCCTCTCGATGACGTACTTTCCCTATCTGAGGCTCACGGTCGGAGATCCCGTGGCGCGCCGCCTCAAGGCCCGCGCGATGATCGCGAGGAGCTTCGACTTCTTTGCGCGCACGATGAACCGGCTTGCCGTCATGACGGTTGAGCGCGAGTCCCTCGCACAGATGCGCTCCCTCAGGGGAACGATCATCGTCGCCAACCATCCGACGATTCTCGACTACGTCCTCACGGCCTCGATGCTCCCCGAGATGGACTGTCTCGTGAAGGCCTCGCTCAGGCATAATTTCTTCCTCAAGCACGTGATCCGTGCGGCCGACTACATGTCGAACGACGGTTCTCTGGAAACGCTTGAGGAGATCACCCGCAGGCTTGAGGCCGGCGAGAACATCCTGATCTTCCCCGAGGGCACGCGCACGCGCGCGGGCGTCCCGATGAAGTTGAAGCGCGGCGTCGCCCATGCGGCCCTGCGCACGGGATGCAGGCTCGCCGTCGTGCACATCAGGAGTTCCCACGCGTGGCTCAACAAGGACACGCAGTGGTACGAGATTCCCGCCGTTCGCCCGTCGATCCGCCTGACCTTCGAGGGCATGATCGATCCGAAGGACTACCTGAGGGAAGGCGAGGACGGCTACTCACTGGCGAGCCGCAGGCTCACCGAGGCGATGCGCCGCGAACTCCTCAAGGCCGCGGGCCGCGAGGACGAGATCGAAGGAAAGGCGCGCGGCCGCCGGCAGAATTGACGCGCTGCGCAGAAAGCGACGGCGCTTGCGAACCAATCCCTCATTCAACGGATGAAGAACTGATGAACAATCTGGAAAACGAAGTCAAGGCCCTCATCATCGAGGCCCTCAACCTTGAAGACATGACCCCTGAAGACATCGAGACGGACGCTCCGCTCTTTGGCGAAGGCCTTGGTCTGGACTCCATCGACGCCCTCGAGCTCGGCCTTGCCGTCAAGAAGCGCTTCGGCGTCTCGCTCTCGGGCGAAACGGAGGAGGTGCGCGCACACTTCCGCAGCGTCGCCTCGCTGGCCGCCTTCATCCGCGAAAACCGCACCGAGGAGAAGTAAGAAATGGAGAAGACCTACACCAAGGAAGAACTGTTTGACGAAATCGTCCGCGTGATGGGCGATCTCTTCGAGGTTGACACCGAAGGCGTCACCCGCGAAAGCCGCCTCGTCGAGGACCTCGACCTTGACAGCATCGACGCCGTCGACATGATCGTGCACCTGCAGAACATGATCGGCAAGCGCATCAAGCCCGAGGCCTTCAAGTCCGTGCGCACGGTGGGCGACGTCGTCGACGTCATCTACGACTTCTCGCAGCAGAACGGCGAAGCCGCCAATTAAGCGGCGCGCCTGATGACGGGCACGATTCTCAATGCGGTCACGGCCGCCGTCATGGCGGTCTGGCCGTTTTTCGTCCTTTACGCCGTGACGAACGGCCTGATGACGCTGCTGCTCGCGGGCACCGCCTGCGTGCTCGGCGTGAGGCTCGCGCTCGCCCTCGCTGGGCGCGGCGAGACCGCCCGCAGCGGCCGCCTGCTTTCGGCCGCGGGGCTCGTGCTCGTGGGCCTGGCGGCCCTTCTCGACGAGGCCGACTGGATGCTCTGGTATCCCGTCCTCGTCAACGCCTCGCTCCTCTCCGTCTTCGGCGCCTCGCTCTTTTCGGGCATGCCCGTCGTCGAGCGTCTGGCGCGCCTCGGCCTGCGCGGCAAGCCCCTGCCGCCCGAAGGCGTCGCCTACACGCGACGCGTGACGGCCGTCTGGTGCGGCTTCTTCGTCGTCAACGGCAGCATCGCCGTCGCAACGATCCTCGCGGACGACCTGACGCTCTGGGCCCTCTGGAACGGGGGGCTGAGCTACGTTGCCATCGGCTGCCTCATGGGCGGCGAATATCTCTACAGGAAGCTTGTCAAGCATGTCTGATGCCAAGCGCTCTCCCGTCGCAGGCTGGCTCGAAGGCCGCCCTGAGGCGCCCGCCGCAGTCCATGCGGACGGTGCCGTGACGACCCACGCCGAACTGGCGCGCAGGGTCTCGGCCGCTGCCGCCGCACTCGCAGACATGCCTGCGGGCTCGCGCATCGCCGTTAACGCCGATGCGCCGCACGACTTCGCGGTGCTCCTCTCGGCCGTCCTCTGGAGGGACTGCGTGCCCGTGCTCTTTGCGGGCCGCGGCGCCATGCACGAGACGCTCGCAGACGAATACGACGCCGTCCTCACGACGGAGTCGCATAGGTCGTTCCCGAAGCCCGCTCTCGTCGCGGACTTCGCCGAGAATCCGTGCCCGGCTTCCGAACTCAGGGCGCCCGAGGCGGAAAGGCCGCTCGTACTCTTCACGTCGGGCTCTTCGGGCACGCCCAAGCGCATTGAAAAGACCGTCGGCCTCATGAGCCGCGAGGCCGTGATCACGCAAAGGCTTTTCGGCCGTCATCTCGAGGGCGCCGTGATCGCCGCCACGGTGGATCCGAGGCATCTCTACGGCCTCACCTTCGCCGTCTGGATGGCGATGACGACGGGCACGCCCGTCGCCGACGCCCGCACGGTCTATCAGGAACAGCTTCTCGAATTCGACCGTCCCGTCGCGCTCGTGACGACGCCCACCTTCATGAGGATGCTCGACACGGCGCTCGAACGCCCCCGCATCGCCTTCTGCCTGACGGCCGCGGGCGTGCTCGACGACGAGGCGCTCTCTCGCATGCACGCCTGGACGGGCGTCGCCGTGCACGAAATCTACGGCAGCACCGAAACGGGCGTCGTCGCCTCGAGAAGGCACGACGCGGGACGCATGAATCCCGCCTGGACGCTCATCGACGAGGGCGGACTTGAGGAGACGGAGCAGGGCTGGAGGCTTGCCTCGCCGCTTCTTCCCCAAGGCAGCATCCTGCTTGACGACCTTCTGGAGATGTCCTCCGACAAGGTCTTCAGGCTGCTCGGCCGTCGCGACCGCATCGTCAAGATCGGTGAGATCCGACTCTCGCTCACCGAAATCGAACGCGTGGTGAAGGAAGCTCTGGGGCTTGAGATCCGAGCGCTTTCCGTGAAGCAGGCGGGCCGCACCGTGATCGGCGCCGTCGTCTGCGAGCGCACGTCGCCGGGCTGGCGGGGGCGCTGTCCCAACCGCATCGAGACGACGGCGGCGCTCGCCGGGAGGCTCGATCCGCTCGCTCGTCCGCGCCTCTGGCGCCACGTCGCCGACTGGCCGACGGACGCTCAGGGCAAGGTGGTCGTGCCGATGCTTGCCGAACTCTTCGAACACAAGGAGACAACACATGGCTGACGAACTGAAGGGCGCCCTGGAGGTGCTCTCCCGAACCGAATCCTCGATCGAGGCCCGCCTCGTGCTGAGCGAGGGCATGTCCGTCTTCGACGGGCACTTTCCGTGTCTGGCCATTCTGCCCGGCGTCGTGCAGCTCAACCTCGTCGAGACGCTGGCAGCCGAATGGGCCGGGAGGCCCCTGCGCATCGCCTCCATTCCCCAGATGAAGTTCACGGTGCCCCTGCGTCCGGGTGACGCGCTCCTCGTGAAGCTTGCCTTCAGGCCCGCCGAGGACGGTCTCGGCGCGTCGTTCTCCCTTGAAAAGGAGAAGGACGGCGAGGCCGTGCCCGCAAGCCGCGGACGCATTGCGTTCATTTTCAGGTGACGGACGGCGTCATGTCAGACTTTCGTCCCGTCGTCATCATTCCGAGCCGCAACCACGGGCTCACCCTCGGGGGCGTGCTTGAGGGCCTTGCGCCCTTGAAGCTTCCCGTCATCGTCGTCGACGACGCAAGTGATGCCGAGAGTGCGCGCGAGCTTGACAGGCTTGCCGCCCTGCATCCCGAGATGACGCTTCTGCGCCACGAGGTCAACCGAGGCAAGGGCGGGGCGTTTCTGACGGGGCTCGAACATGCGGTCTCCGAGGGCTATACGCATGCGCTTCAGGTCGACTCCGACGGCCAGCACGACCTCGCGGACGCCCCCGCGCTCCTCGAGTCCGCCCGCAGGCATCCCGGCGTCCTCTGGTCGGCGCGTCCCGAATACGACGAGTCCGTTCCGAAGAAGCGCCTGATCGGCCGCTACGTCACGCACGTCTGGGTCTGGATCGAAACGCTCAGCTTCGAGATCGTCGACAGCATGTGCGGCTACCGCGTCTATCCCGTCGCCGACACGCTTGCCGTGATAAAAAGCCGTCCCGTGGGCCTTTTCATGGACTTCGATACCGAAATCATGGTCCGCCTCTACTGGCGGGGCCTGCCCGTGCGCTTCATCCGCAGCCGCGTGATCTATCCCGAGGGCGGCAGGTCCAACTTCCGCATGTGGGAGGACAACGTGCGCATCTCGAAGATGCACGCGCGCCTCTTCATCGAAAGCCCGCTCTGGTGGCCCGCCCGCATCCGCAGGCTTTTCCGCCGCGAACCCGTCTGAGGAGAAGAGATGACCGAAGCCGAATCGAAGGAAGGCAGGGAAGGCGGGGAGCATTGGAGCACCACGCCCGAACGTCGCGGCATGTGGGGGCTCAGGCTGCTGTGGCTTCTCTACAGGATCGGGGGCAGGCCTCTCTTTGCGCTCATCGGAACTCCCGTTGCTTTCATCTTCAGGCTCACGGGGACGCGTGCCCGTGAGGCGAGCGACCGTTTTCTCGAGCGCGTCGCCGAGCGCAGGGAGGCGCTCGGTCTTGTGCTTCGCCCCGTCTCGGGGCACGCCCACTTCAGAGCCTTCGCCACGAGCATGCTCGACCGTCTTGCCGCATGGGCGGGCGACCTGAAGCTCGCGCGCGACGTCGACTTCGCCGACGAGGAAAGCCGCAGGCTTCTCTGCGAGCCCACGCCCGACGGCAGGGGCAGGCTCGTGCTCGTCTCGCATCTGGGCGTAGCCGAGGCGACTCGTGCGCTCGCCCAGCACGACAGGGCCGTGCCCGTCTGGGCGCTGATGTTCGACCGTCATGCGCCGAGGTTCAAGGCGATGCTCGAGGCCGTTGCCCCCGATGCCTCGCGCCACGTGATCGCCGTCGACCGTCTCGGCGTCGAGACCGCCTCGATGCTCCAGGATGCCATCGAGCGCGGCGAATGGGTCGCAATCGCGGCCGACCGCACGCCCAACGATGCGCTCACGCGCGGCGACCGGTCCGTCACGGCGGACTTTCTCGGCCGTGAGGCGCCGTTTCCCGCCGGTCCCTTCATCCTCGCGTCGCTCCTGAAGTGCGGCGTGGTCACGCTCTTTGCCGTGAGGGAAGGGAACCGCATTCTCATCAAGTGCGAGCCTTTTGCGGATGAGGTGAAGCTCCCGAGGCGCGGCCGCGAGGCCGAACTTTCGCGCCTGGCCTCTCTCTGGGCGCAGAGGCTTGAGGCCGAGGCGCTCGAGCATCCCGCCCAATGGTTCAACTTCTACGACTTCTGGCATGAGGAGGATCGCAGGTGATCCGCTTTATCAAGAAATTCGCCGTCTTCTTCATTGCGGCACTGGTCCTCACCTTCATCTGGTTCAAGACCGCAGGCGCCGCTGAGACGCAGGACGCCGCAAGGCTTGAGGCGCTCGCGAAGCGTCTCAACGACTTCACTTCGCTTGAGGCCGACTTCACGCAGAAGCGCACCCTAGGCGCCGCGGGCCGCACGCTCACGAGCACGGGCACGCTGTCGCTCATGGGTGACGGAGCCTTCTCCTGGGTCCAGAAGACGCCTTTCGTACAGACGGTCTCGCTCAAAGACGGCGTCTTCACGATCCGCTACGAGGACGAGGCGCCCGAAGTGATGAAGGCCGAAACCCATCCCGCCGTTCTTTCCGCCGCACGTCTTCTCACGTCCGTGATGAGGCTCGACGCGGCCGCGCTGCGGGACGCCTTCGACTTCACGCTCGTGGGCGGCGAAAAGCCCGCCGACGCTTGGACGATCACGCTCAGGGCCCGCGACGAGGCTCTCGGCCGCATTCTCGGCACCGTGACGCTGAAGGGCTCGGAATACGTTGAGTCGATCAGAATGTCTCCTTCTAACGACAACGTGACCGACATGATTCTCTCCAACGTGAGGATCGTGAAAGGGGCCTGAATTCGATATCGTCGAAGCGACGAGGCTTTTCAAGCTTCAAGCTTTCGAACCTGCTGAGTCGCTTCGGGACGACGCTGAGGCGGAGTGCCCGTTGGAAGAGTAGACTTAAATGCTTTCCCTTCGTGCAAAGTGCCCGCCCCGCCCCGCCCCGCGCAGCGGAACGGAGAGGAACGGACCAGACTGGACAGACCAGAGGAGAAGCGGCCTTGACCGATCAGTTTTCCATCATCACCACGCTCGTGACGGGCTTCGGGCTTGCGCTTGTTTTCGGGTGGCTTGCAGAGCGCTTCCTGAAGACCCCCACGCTTGTGGGCTACATCATCGCGGGCGTGTCCGTGGGCCTCTTCCCGCTCCTTCCCAACGTCGACCGCGTCGTCACGGAGCAGTTCGCCGAAATCGGCGTGATGCTCCTGATGTTCGGCGTGGGCCTGCATTTCTCGGTCGCCGACCTCGTGAAGGTCAAGGGCGTGGCCGTCACGGGCGCGATGCTGCAGATGGCCGCATCGGGCGCCGCCGGCACGGCCGTCGCGCTCCTTGCCTGGGACTGGGCGCTTCCCAATGCGATCGTCTTCGGCATGACGCTCTCCTGTGCATCGACCGTCGTCGTGATGAAGGCCCTTGAGCTTCACAAGCTTTCCGTCACGCCGAGCGGCCAGGTCGCCATCGGCTGGCTCGTCGTGCAGGACCTCGTCACCGTCTTCATCATGGTGTGCCTGCCGCTCGTCGCGCAGGTGACGCAGGGCGAGGGGCCCGTTGATCCGAGGCTCATCGTCATCTCGCTCTCCAAGACGCTGCTCGGCGTCGCGGTGTTCGTGGCCGGCATGCTCATCGTCGGCAAGCGTCTCTTCCCGTGGATTCTCCAGCGCGTGGCGCTCTCGGGTTCCCGCGAGCTCTTCACGCTCTGCGTGCTTGCGATCGCCATCGGGATCGCCTACGGCGCGGGTGCGATCTTCAACGTGAGCTACGCTCTGGGCGCCTTCTTCGCTGGCATGGTGATGCGCGAGTCTAGCTTTGCGCACCGTGCGGCCCGCAACTGCCTGCCGTTGCAGGACGCGTTTTCGGTGCTGTTCTTCATCTCCGTGGGCCTCATGCTCGACCCGTACGTCTTCGTGAACGAACCCTGGGCCGTGATCGCCGTGATGCTCATCATCATGTGCATCACGAGCAGCGTGACGGCCGCGCTCGTGCTGCTTCTGGGCTGGCCGCTCGACACGGCCCTCGTCATGGGCGCCTGCGTCTCGCAGCTCGGTGAATTCTCCTTCATTCTCTGCGGCCAGGGCATTGCGCTCGGGATCGCGACGTCGGGCACGATGAGCATCGTTGTGGCAGCCTCGATTCTGACGATCGCGCTCAATCCGCTGATGTTCACTGCCATCCCGCACGTGAGGAACCTCCTCGTCTCCCGCCGTCCGTTCTTTGCGCGCATGGCCGAACGCGTCTCGCCGCTCGCCTCCGTCGAGCCCAAGACCATCAAGGGGCACGTGCTCATCGCGAGCGTCAACGAGGTCGTACTCGCGCTCCTGCCGAGGCTCGAGGCCCGCGGCATCGACTTCACCTGCTTCGTGATGAGCGACACGACCGCCGCGGTCGTCGACTCCTACAAGCATGGTTCGGCCATCGTCGGCAATCCGTCCGACCCCGCGCTCCTCGTCCAGGGCCATCTCGTCGATGCTGAGGTCCTCGTGCTGCCGTCCTCCGACATGGTCCTCAACAAGACCGTCTTTGCGGCCGCGCGCGAACTCAAGCATGATTGCCGCATCATCGTGCGCGTCGCCAACCCCGAAAACCTCAGGGCTGTGCCGTCCGACGAACACACCCGCATCCTCAACGACACCCAGATCGCCTCCGAAAGCCTCGGTGAGGCCGTGGCCGACGTCTTCGGCATCGGCGCTCAGGTTCGCCACGAAAAGGCGGTCGCACGAGGCGAGGCGACGAACGACGTCGACGAGGACGAAGGCGCCGCCATCATCGCGCAGGCCCGCGCCGAAGCCGCCGCGAGCGCCGCCCGGCATGCGGCCCGAAATACCTCCCGCCGTTCGATCTTCGACGGCATCAGGGAGAAGATGGCGAAGCGCCGCGAGGAAAAGGCGAGGGCGAAGGCCGCCGTCAAGGCCGCCCAGGCCACTCAGGCTGCCGAGGGTGGTGAAGCCGCAGACGCCGCGTTCGATGCGTCTGCCGTTCCCGAGGCTCAAAAGCCCTCCTTCTTCTCCGGCATGAAGGACAAGATCGTCGGCCTTCGCGTCAAGCAGAGGATTGCGGATCTCAAGGTGAAGGAAAAGATCGCGGACCTCAACGTCAAGGAGAAGCTCGACAACCTCAACGTCAAGGAGAGGATCGAGAACCTCGACGTCAAGGGCAGGATTGAAAGGCTCGACGTCAAGGGCCGCATCGAAAATCTCAACCTCAAGGACAAGATGGACAAGATCAAGGGCGTTGACTACAAGAAGTGGATGCCGTCCTTCGGCAAGTCCGCCGCTGCCGGAGCCGCAGGCGCCGCTGCCGCTGAAGCCGCTCAAACTGCAGAAGCTGCTGAAAAGGCTGAGACTGCCGAGGCCGCTCAGCCCGTTCAGGCCGAATCCGCCGCGCCCGCTGCAGCGCCTGTCGACATACAGCCCGAAGTCGTACAGCCCGAGAGCGCCGTCGAAGAGGAACGCACCACCGAAGTTCAGGCAGCCGTCGTGAGCGAACCTTCCGTGAAGGACGTTCCTGCGTCCGATGCACCGGCTGATGCACCTGCCGAGGCGGCGTCCGAAGAGGCGAAGCCCGCGGTCACGGACGACGTGAAGAAAACCGAACAATAACCAGAGGATCATGAGCAGGAGGACGCGGTTCATCGACAGGCTCACGCAACCCGCAGGCACCTTGCCTGCGCTGGTTTGGGCCGCGTGCATCCTTCTCATTCTTGCGCTCACCGTCATCGGCTTTCCGAAGGGCGCCCTTTCGACCGACATTCTTGATCTGCTGCCGTCCTCTTCCGCCGACGTAAGGACGGGAGAACTTGCTCAGGCCGCCACGCGCGGCATCGCCGACCGCGTGATCTGGGCCGTCCGCGAGGACGCATCGAACCCCGGCGCCGCGGACGAATTCGTCCGAAGCCTCTGGGAGCGCGAGCTCGTCACGTCGCTTTCGGGCCGCATGGACGAAGCGGACCGCAGGATCTGGCTTGAGGCCATGAGGCGGGACGTCCTCGGACTGCTCGACGAGAAGACCGTCTCGGGACTTCTCGGGGACAAGGCAAAGGGTCACCTGAGGTGGATGCTCGGCCAGCTCTACAGTCCCGTCGCAGGCGTCACCGGCGACGAGTGGCGTGCGGATCCGTGGCTTCTTCTCCGTTCGGTCATGATGTCTCAGGGCAGGGGCATGCCGACGCTCGACGACGGCTGGATCACCGCAAAGGATTCCGACGGGCGCTCCTGGCGCCTGCTGACGGGCCGCGTGCCCGTGTCCGCGCTCTCGGGCGACGGGCTCAAGGCCTGGATCGCCGCCGAGGCCGACATCCGCAGGGCCGTTCTGTCCGAACGTCCCGACGCCGCCATCGCAGGGCAGGGTGTTCTCTACTACAGCCATCACGCGGCCTCTCAGGCCGAGGGCGACATGAAGCGTCTCGGTTCGCTCTCCTGCGTCCTCCTCGCCGTCTTCATCTTCGTCGCCTTCCGAAGCTTCAGGCCCGTCCTCCTCTGCCTGCTTTCCGTCTCGGCGGGCGCGCTCTGCGGCACGGCCGCCACGCTGGCGGTCTTCGGGTCGCTCCATGCCGTCACGCTCGTCATGTGCCTGAGCCTCATCGGCATCTCGGCCGACTACACGACCTACTATCTGATGCGCCGCCGCTGGGCGGGCGGGATCGAAACGCCCGCAGGCACGCTTGTGCACCTGAGGCCCTCGCTCCTGCACGCGCTCCTCACCACGGTCACGGCCTATGCGCTCATGCTCGCCGCGCCTTTCCCCGGCCTCAGGCAGCTCGCGCTCTTTGCGGTCTGCGGACTCGCGGGCGCCTGGCTCACGGTCGTCGCCTGGTTCCCGTTCCTCGTCAAAGGCTTCCCCGTCCGTCCTCTGCCCGCCCGAAGCCTGCTTTCGGCCTACGCGGACGCATGGACGCAAGGGCGCCTCTGGACGAAGGCCTTCCTCGTCCTCTTTGCCTGCGTATCGGTCTTTGGCGTCGCGCGCCTTAGCGTCAACGACGACCTCTCGGCCCTGCAGACGCCGCCCGTCAGACTTGCCGCAGAAGAGAAGGTGATCTCCTCGCTTCTCGGCATCGGCTTTTCCCAGACGTGGTTCGCCGCCACGGGCAAAACCCCCGACGAGGCGGTGCAAACGCTTGAGCTCTTGCGACCGAAGCTTCATGAACTGGAAAAAGAGGGCTTTATTTCGCGTCCCGTGATGGTGCCCCTCAGAAGCCTTGACGTGCAGGAAAAGGCCCTTGCCGCGATGAAGGCTGCTGAGCCCTCGATGACGGCAAAGCTCGCGCCGCCCTGTGAGGGATCCGGCTGCACGCCCTACGGGACCGTGAAGCTTGCGTCATGGCTGGCTGGCCCGTTGGGCGACAACTACCGCTCGCTCGTTGCCCGCACGTCCGAGGGCGTCGTGATCCTCGTGCCCGTGACGCTCTCGGCCGGAAAGGATGCGGCCGCGGCTGCCGCCGCAGCTGCGGCCGGGATCGACGGCGTTTACTGGCTCAACCGCCGGGCCGACTTCGGGGAGCTCTTCTCGGCCTTCCGCCTCGGTCTTACGGGGCTCATCGCCGCAGGACTCGCCGTGCTCGGACTCATGCTCGTGAAGCTCTTTGGCGCAAGGCTTGGGCTCGTCGCGTCGCTGCCCGTCGCGGGCGGCCTGCTTGCGGGCCTTGCCGCTGCGGGCATCACGGGCACGCTCGTCAATCTCTTCAGTCTCTTCGCGCTCATCCTCGTCATGGGGATCGGCGTCGACTACACGATCTTCTTTCATTCGGAGGAAGGCGCGGGATCCGCGGACGAGCCGCGGGACCACGTCCTTCATGCGATGGCGGTGGCGCTTGGAAGCACGCTTCTTTCGCTCGGCATTCTGGTGCTGAGCGAGACGCCGGCCGTGCGAAGCTTCGGCCTGGTGCTTTCGGCGGGCGTTCTTTTCGCCTTCCTGCTTGCGCCCGCCACGCGCCTCATCACAAGACGGAACACATACAGGGAGGAGCGTCCACGATGACGTCCGCTTCTTTCAGGGGCCTTGCGGCGCTGGCCGCCGCGCTCATGCTCACGGGCTGCGCCACGGAGCCCGAGTCGCCCGAACTCTTCTTCTGGGTCAAGCCCGGCGTGTGCGCCGCGCTGCCCGACAGTCCCTGCGGCGCCGACATGACCGAAAACGCCATTCTCACGGCGGTCCGCGACGGGCGCACCGAGCGCCTTCTCACGGTCAGGGCCTGCCGCGGCGGCCTGATGTCGCTCGACGTGATGACCCTCACGGGCATGGCCCTCATGAGCGTCACCTACGACGGCACCATGCTCGTGTCGACGAACTACGTGCCGCTCCCCAAGGAGCTTCGCGCAGAGCAGATCGTCGCCGACATTCTGATGGGCACGCTCCCCGCCGAAGCGTGGACGACGCTTCCTTCGGGTTATCATCTCAGGATTGAGGAAAAATCGAGAACGCTCGTCGACGGCGACGGCGCCGAAATCGAGCGCTTCACGTATGCAGACGGCCCCCGCGGCGCTAGGCTCGCGAGCCTCAGGCACGAGGCCTTCGGGTATTCGATCGGCTTTCGCTATCTCGAGGATCCCGCCGTTCCCGATTCCACCACCGACAAGCCCGGCCCCAACGAGGAGAAAGCACAGTGACGGTTTATGTTGAAGCCCTGTCGCTCGTCAACGCACTCGGCGAAGACGACGATGCCATTCTTGCCAATCTGGCCGAAGGCCGCGCGCCCGGCATGGAGGGGTCCCTCGTGCTCACCGTCGACGGGTTCGAGGCTCCGTTCGGCCACGTGACGATTGATCTGCCCGACACGAATCCGCCGTCCTCGCGCAACAACAGGCTCCTCAGGGCCTGTTGGAACCTCAGGAAGACCGAGTTCGAAAGCCGCCTCAAGGACTTTGAGGACGAGCGCATCGCCGTCGTGCTCGGCACGAGCACCTCGGGCTCTCAGGAGTTCTCCGACTGGTGGAAGGCACGAAAGTTCGGCTCGGAAATGCCGCCTTTTGCAGGCGAATGGCAGGAAATGGGCGATCCTTCGCGCGATTTCGCATCATTTGTAGGTGCCAAGGGCCCCGCCT
>OJOB01000038.1_pt1 | contig 78883 bp, 72 predicted proteins | sample 1598211 | NCBI WGS metagenome assembly OJOB01 (sample SAMN03922461, study PRJEB24848) | human gut metagenome | isolation source: stool sample | host: Homo sapiens | place: Germany | collected 2009-11 | reverse complement strand
GGCTTCCACACCTATCTGCGAGACGCCTCGGCCTTCATGATGAAGACGAGGAACGGAAACCCCGAAGACCTTCCCGACGAGGCTTTCGGCGAGGACGAAGCAGAGGGCTCGCACCTCTTCGGCAGCATGAAGGCAGGCGGCGACGAGCATGCCGCTGAAAGACGGGGCGGCTTCAGGGATCCGCGACTTACGGCTGCGGCGACGGCCTGAGGGTCAATAACCCCCGCCTCAAGGCGGAGGCTTGAAAAAGCCTTTCTTGACTAGTCTCAGCAAACCTCCTCGGGGAGGCGAGCTACGTTGGTTTGGAATGTACAGGCACCGTGGGATGTTCATCCACCAGACGCCATTCCTTGTCAAAGGCTTTCGCCTATTCGACAAGGTGAAGTGTAAGGGAAGAATTGGGTTCATTTTCGGTCGCCGTTCCTTCGGATACTTCGATGTCCGAACGCTGGATGGAGTCCGGCTTTCCGCCGGCGTCAGCTTCAAAAAACTGATGCTAGTTGAGAAGCGAACCACGTTTTTGACTCAACTAAGAAAGGAGTGCGGCGCTTCCTCCCCTTCCTAAAGGAAGAGGTTTCCGCGCCGAATCATTATGAAACAGAAAACGGGAGGCCTCCCTGCGGACGCCTCCCGTTTTCCTGTGCCTCATTCAGGCGGCCTTTCAGGCCTTCGGCTCGATGAGCTTCGTCACGTCGACCCAGCCCAGCGCGCCCGAGGCCTGCTCGGTCTCGTCGGGCGTGAGCTCGATCGTGGTGCGGTCGTCGCCGCAGGCAAGGGCGTCCACCTTATCCTGAGCGGCCTGCATCAAGCATCGTCACGAGAATTCCTTCGTTATCCGCGCGAACAAATGAAGGGGCCGCCCGGCCTTTGCGTCTTCACGCGGCGGCGGGCGGCCCTTCCGGGTTCAGATGAATGCCGGGATCATTCGATGCGTTCACCATGGAGCGAGAGGTCAAGCCCCATGCGTTCCTCGTCGGACGTGACGCGCAGGCCCATGACGACGTCGATGATCTTGAGGAGGATCCAGCTCACGGCGCTTGCGTAGACCATCGTGGCGACGACGCTTGCGGCCTGGATGCCGACCTGGGTCATGACGGGATTCATTTCGGAGCCCGTGACGGCGCTCGAGGCGAAGACGCCGGTGAGGAGGGCGCCGACGATGCCGCCCACGCCGTGCACGCCGAATGCATCGAGCGAGTCGTCCCAGCCCGCCATGCGCTTGAGGAAGACCGCACCCCAGAAGCAACAGACGCCGCCGATGAGGCCCATCACGAGTGCGGCGACGGGACCGACGAAGCCCGAGGCGGGCGTGATGACCACGAGGCCGCCGACGGCGCCCGAAATCAGGCCCAGAAGCGAGGGACGGCCGCGAAGCATCCATTCGACGAGCATCCAGGAGACGCCCGCAGCGGCGGCTGCGATCTGCGTGACGAGGATCGCCATGACGGCGCGCTCGTTGGCGGCAAGGCCGGAGCCGCCGTTGAAGCCAAACCAGCCGATCCAGAGGATGGCGGCGCCGAGCATCGCAAAGGTGAGGTTGTGCGGACTCATGGGCTCGCGACCGTAGCCGAGGCGCTTGCCCAGCACGAGACAGGCGACGAGGCCCGAGACGCCCGCGTTGATGTGCACGACCGTGCCGCCCGCATAGTCAAGCGCGCCCATGTCGAAGAAGAATCCGCCTTCGGCCCAAACCCAGTGGCACACGGGTGAATAGACGCACAGCGACCAGAGGATCATGAAGATCAGCATCGCCGAGAACTTCATGCGGCCCGCAAAGGCGCCGATCATCAGCGTAGCCGTGAGAATCGCGAACGTCATCTGGAAGCAGACGAAGAGCAAAGTCGGAATGGAGCCCGACATGCTGTTGATGTCGAGACCATTGAGAAACACATGCGAGAGCCCGCCCACGAAGGCGCTGCCCGGCCCGAAGGCGAGCGAATAGCCCGCAGCGAACCAGACGAGCGTGAGCGCGCAGCAGATGACGGTCGTTTGCGCAAGGATCGAGAGCACGTTCTTCTTTCTGGCCATGCCGCCGTAAAAGAGCGCGATCCCGGGGATCGTCATGAAGAGGACGAGCGTCGTGGAGACGAGCATCCAGACGACGTCGGCCTTGTCCATGGAGGCCTCGGCGGCAAGCGCCGCGGGTGAAAGGGCCGCCGCAGCGAGGAATGCGGCGATTCGGGTGAGTGCGGACATTTGTCTTTTCTCCTGAGTGTTCGGTCTACTTTAAAGTCAAATCGAGTGCTGCCGACTGCCTCAGACGGCCGCGTCGTCCGTTTCGCCCGTCCTGATGCGCATGACGTGCTCGAGGTCCATCACGAAGATCTTCCCGTCGCCGATCCTGCCGGTGTTCGCGGCCGAGGCGATCGACTCGACCACCTTGTCGCAGAGTTCGTCGGAAACGGCGATCTCGAGCTTGATCTTCGGGAGAAAGTCAACGACGTATTCGGCGCCGCGATAGAGCTCCGTATGTCCCTTCTGGCGCCCGAAGCCCTTGACTTCCGTGGCGGTGAGGCCGCTGACGCCGCAGTCCGCGAGCGCTTCGCGCACGTCGTCGAGCTTGAACGGCTTGATGACCGCAATGATGTACTTCATGGTTTTTCCTCTGTGAGTGAGATGCTTTGTGCGGATGGCGGGGAATCCCGCGTCCTTGATCCATTCTTAAGCAAAAGGCGTGCCAAAGGCCCGTATTCGTCTTTGGGAGACGAAATTCGGCAAATGGAACCTCAACGGGGCCTGAAGCGTGAGGAAGTTCGCTTAAAGACGGCAGCAGAGGCGTTTTAAAGTGATTCAGGTTGCCAGTATGCACCGTTTTGGGGCACGGCGCGTGCGCAGGCGCCCGCGAGTGGCGCCGTGCGGCCGGGCGGGCACGGAGAACGGGGAGGAAAAGGGGAGATATGAACGAAATCGGGCGGCCCTCCGGAGAGGACCGCCCGAACGTGGTGCGGAGTTTCTGATGCGTCAGAGCGCGCCGAAGAGCATGAGCGCGACGGACATGCCGATGATGGAGCAGCCGACGCTCAACGAGCTCATGTTGGCGGCCATGGCGATGTCGCCGTCGAGCTGAGCGGTGAAGACGAGGCTCATGGCGGGAATCGGAGAGAGGCAGGTGAGGGTGAGGGCCATGCGGATCTCCTCCTCGAAGGGAAGGAAGTGCCAGACGCCGAGCGCGATGAGGATGCAGACGACCCAGCGGCTCGCAAGCAGCTTGAGCACTTTGCCCATCTTGCCGCTGCCCATCGAGAAGCTGATCGACTCACCGATCATGATCATGCAGAGGAAGGTGTTGGCGTGCGCGCCGATGGCGGTGCTGGTGATGACGCCGTCGGGAAGGCGCATGTCGAGGACGGACATGAGGCCCACGAAGGCGAAGGTGACGAGCGGGCCCGAGCGCACGAGCTTCGAGACGACCAGCTTGACCGTGCGCCAGAGCGTCGTCTTCACGCGGGTGCCCGCAATCACCGCAAAGGTGCCGCCGCCCGCCATGACGCAGTTGCCCACGTCGAACATGCAGGTCGCCATAAGGCCCGTCGTCGGGAAGAAGGACTGCACGTACGGAACCGCAAACGGACCGACCGAATAGCCGCCCACGTTGAGCCTCACGAAGTCGCGCCACTGCGTGTCCGCGATGTTGCGCGAGAGAAAAAGCCCCCAGACGAGGAAGATGATGTTCGTGAGGAGCCCCAGGCCCGCAATGAGGAGCATGTCGCCCTCGATCCTGACGCCGTTGAGGTTCGTGAGGATCACGCACGGGAGCGTGACGTTCATCACCAGGGCGCTGATGGCCGCAAAGGCCTGGTCCTTCAGGATGTTGAAGCGCCTGAGCAGATGCCCGAGCACGATGAATGCCGCCAGGGACATCACCTTGGCGAAGCTGTCTTCCATGATTGCCTTCCGTCTTTTGTTGATGAGGGGCCGGCGCCCGTGCGTTCAGGCGCCCGAACAGGAAATTGTGCGCCTGCAGAGGCCGAAATTCTACCTCCCGAGGTATGTATCGGTACCGCGCCGACCGACGGAGGTGGACTGATCGGGAAGTCTTCTGAAACGGAATCTCCCGTGACTGTGCACCCGTTTGTACAGACCTTCCTTCGGGTGGAAATGTCACAGCCGTCCCCAAACGAGGTCTTTCGGTACGCTTTCCATGGGTCGTGTCGGCGCCCTCTCCGCCGGCGTTGGTTCCTACAACGTCGTGTACGGCTACACTGCCTTCGGTACGGGTTGGGGCGACACGGTCGGCGCCAAGAGCCTGTTCAACCTCGGCGATCGTGACCGCATGGACAACACCGTCACGTACGTCACCCCGAAGTTCGGCGGTCTTACCGCCTACGCACAGTACTCCTTCAACGCTAACGGCGCTGAAGACGCCCAGTCCTCCCTCAACAAGCGTTGCGCTGGTCTCGGTCTGAAGTATGACCTCGGTGCCTTCAGCACGGGCCTCGTTGTTGACACGGTCATGAATAAGGGCACCGATGCCAACTCCGAAGATTCCCTCGGCGTGTCCTGGAGTGCTTCCTACGACTTCGGCGTCGCGAAGGTCCTCGGCTTTGCCCAGTACGGTCAGAACGAAAAAAAGCTCGGCGGTTTCGTTGGTGCCGATGCCTGGATCTCGGCCGGTGAAGGCACGGTTACGGCCGAGGAAGGCATGAAGGGTTATGCCGTTGCGCTCGGCGTTGCCGCTCCCGTTTTCGGCGGTACTGCCTTTGCCCAGGTCAACTACGTTGACGGCGAATCCGAAGGCGTCATCAACATGACGACTCAGGAGCGCACGGCTGAATTCGACCGCTGGGGTCTCGCCGCTGCCTACGAATATCCGCTCAGCAAGCGCACGAAGGTCTATGGCTTCGCCGGTTATAACGAAGGTTCCATCGACTCGACTGGCAAGAACGATCATGTGACCGTCACGACCAAGACTGCTGAAGCCGGTTTCGGTCTCGTTCACAAGTTCTGATGATTCGAGCGCAAGCTTCTGAATTCTGAATGAACACGGCACCCGTCCGGAGCAATCCGGGCGGGCGTCCTGCGCATTGCAGGCCCGAATGATCCTGATGCAGAAGCTGCCATCCTGCATGAATATTCACGTAAGAAAGGGGAGGGGAGCGGCTTGCGCGCCAACTGCCCCTTCGATATACTCACGTCCTTTTTCGGCGCCTTCACGGGCGCCGTTTGTTGTTGTGAAAAGCCTGTTGGGCAGAACATTGAGGAGATTTTGATGAGCGGCATGTATGATCCCCCGCATCCTGGCACGATTCTTGCCGAGACGCTGGAGCATCTGGGACTCAACGCCAGGCAGTTTGCCAGGCACCTCGACGTGACGCCCGCCGCAGTGACGCGCGTTATGAAGGCTGAAGGCCCCGTCACGCCCGAGCTCGCCGTACGCATCGCCCACGTGCTTCCCGGTCCGTCCGCAGCCATGTGGCTGCGCCTGCAGTACTGCCACGACGTCTGGCAGGCCGAGCACATGCTCGCCATCTCCCGTCTGCGTCCGCTGACGCTTTCCGAGGAGGAGAAGGCCGAAGCCGTGCGCACTCGCCTGGCGGCCGAAGAGGTCTGTGCCGACTGACCGGAACCCTGCCGAAGGGCAGGGCAATCGATAAGAGCAGGGCGCCGGAAGAGGGAGGCACGCGCCGCCTCCCCTGCCGCCTTCAGGGGTCCTTCAGGGCCTCCGAGGGCCGAATTCCGGCGGAAATCATTCCCTTTCCGAGGCGAGACATGAACTTCGAGCTCAATCCGCTCCTTTACTTCACGTCTGAGGACGAAATGGCGGACGGCCTTGAAAAGGTTGCTGGATAAGGCTTCGGGAGCAGTGAGGCGCATATCGTTCACGCGCTCGACGACCTCGCGGAGGCGCTCGGCACCGACGGCTTCGGCATTCTCGAGCGTTCGGGCGACGGCACGAGGCTCGGGGAGGCGGTTCAAAGTGCGCTGGCTGCGCTCGAGGCCCTCAAAAGGGCTGAAGCCGAGGTGCCTGAAGGCGCAAAGGAAATCCGCTCGCCCAATTTGCTGGAGACGACGAGTTCCTCGCTGCCATGCTCGAAGAAAGCATCGCGTTCAGCGGCGGCAGGGAGACGGACGTCCGAAGGACACTCGAGCAGACCGCGAAGCGTCTGGGCTTCACGTACGAGGCGCTCATGAAGGGCGCTGCCGACGGTACCGCCGTCGGACGCGTCGTGGCGCAGGTGAAGCGCGAGCATCCTGTGTTCGCGACGAGGAACTGACGGACGAAGGCGCAGACCGCGCCTGAAGACCTGAAGTTCGAAAAGCTGTGAAATGAAGGACGGAAACCCGTCCTTCTTCACTTTTTCCAATATTCAACATAACTACTATTATGTTGAGTAATCTAAAGAGCGGAAAACGGCTTTTTCCGCTGTTTGACTTTACAACCGGGTTCGGCGCATTTCCTGCCCGTCTGCGCACAAATGACCAAATGACCGTCGGATGTCTGCTTCGGTCCCTGCGTTTGCCAAAAAAGACAAATTTGCGGTTTTTCGATCGGCGGATCCTCCCACCTATCATGTTCCTGTTCGACACATACTGTCGATCTTCGAAAACAGGATCAAAGGAAACAACATGTCCATCATCAACGACTTCAAGAATGAATTCCGCTTCTCCGCTCACGGCCGCACGAGCCGCAGGAATTTCTGGATCTATCAGATCGGCCTGTTTGTCCTGGGCCTTGCTGTTGCCATGGGTTGCGGGACCATCATTGGTCTGACGAATGCTGTGGTCGGCTTCTGGTTTATTATCGCTGCTCTGCTCATCCTTCCCTTCGGCATCGCCAACATCTTCGTTACGATCCGTCGTCTGCATGACATGGGCTATTCTGGCTACTGGTATTTCGCCCTCCTGGCTGCAGGCATGTTTGCCTCCGCTCTTGACAAGGTCGTTCCCGTTGCCTCGCTGATTGTGACGGTGATCGTTTACGTCTGTCTGAGTCAGAAGTCTCAACCCGGACTCAACAAGTATGACGTGACCGAATAACGGTCCCGATCGAAACAGTTGCTGTAGTGAGAAGCATGCAGCAGTTTCCGTTTCCTCAAGGCGACGGTTTCGGCGGTATCGCTTTCCATGAGGTTTCATGCAGACGCTTTTTGTGCGTTTTGGGCCATGATGGCGATCGTCATGCAGAATACGGCCGTCTGTCGCGTGGCGGAAGCCTCTTTGAGGACGATCCGCGCGTTACGTCGGCCTCAACGCGCTCTACAGCGTCCCCTTCGTCATGCCCAGTCCCTTCCCTGTTTCCCTCATCGGGCGGAAGGCTCAGGCTGCAACGAATTCCCTTCTCTACAATCTGCAGCGCTTGTCGGTTTCACGCGTTCCGCTGGGCGGAACGATGGCTGGCTCAGCCATTCATGCAGTTTCCGCGCCCGAGCTTCCCTGTCGATGGCCGACAACGGTTGTCTGCTCGCAGCTTTTGCCTTCGCGCAGAATCAAGTGAAGCTACGCGTGCGCTTCTCGCTCAACAACCTGAAGCTCGACGACGATGTTCTTAACATACCGCTCTTCCAGGCGGATCAGGCGGACCGTCTGATCCGCCAGGCACTCAGGATTCGCGGGCAGGCCGGCATTGAAAGCAAGTGACACGGATTTACCTTTTCTTTTGTCCAGGGACATTGTTGCCACGCTGAGCAATCGCAAGGTTCACGTCATGCCCGCTTGGGCACGCATTTCGGGTTGGCATGAATTCGAAGTGAAAAAAAGGGATGCTGTTATTTTTTTCGGCATCCCTTTGAGTGTCGGGCTTCGGCCTTGATCAGGCGCGGGCGCGCAACCACCTGAGCGCAATGTCGGAGGACGTGGCGGCGGCGGCCTTCACGAAGGTCATGTAGTCGATCTTGACGTCGCCGCTGGCCTCGTCGGAGATGACGCGGATGGCGGCAAACGGGATCTTGTTGACGAAGCAGACCTGAGCGATGGCGGCGGCCTCCATTTCAACGGCGGAGGCCTTGAAGGTGGAGACGATCCATTCGCGGCGCTCAGTCGTGTGGACGAACTGGTCGCCCGAGGCGATGACGCCGAGGCGGTGGTTGACGTTGGCGGCTGCGCAGACGCGGTCGAGCTCGTCGGCGATCTTCGTGTCGGCGGGGAGCTCGATCATGTTGATGCCGGAGATGAGGCCCACGGGGTCGCCGACGGCGGAGGTGTCCATGTCGTGCTGGACGCAGGCCGTGGAAATGGCCACGTCGCCGATGTGGAGCTCGGGAGTGAGCGTGCCCGCAACGCCCGAGTTGACGATTTCGGTGACGCCGAACTTGAGGATCATGGTCTGGGCGCAGAGGGCCGCGAAGACCTTGCCCACGCCGCTGCGTGCGAGGACGACGCGCCTGCCCTCGAGGCTGCCGATGATGAAGTCGATGCCCGAGACGGTTTCGGTGCGGGCGTTCTTCATCATGCTGCGAAGAATCGCGACTTCGACGTCCATCGCGCCGATGATGCCGGTGATCTGCATGTGTCTGTCTCCTCAGATGGCTTCGCCCGCCTTGTTGAAGAGCGGGAGGGGTTCAAGGAAGGTGATGTCAGTGCGCTCGGCGGCTTCGCCCTCGGCGAGGACCGCGGCGCGGCCGACGACGATGCCGCCCGCCTTTTCAACGAGCTTCTCGAGGGCTTCAAGGGACTTGCCCGTGGAGATGACGTCGTCAACGATGAGAATGCGCCTGCCCTTCATGAGGGCGGCGTCATCTTCCGTGAGGAAGAGCTTCTGCATGCCGGCGGTCGTGATCGACTGGACGTCGACCTCAAGGGCCTCGCCCATGTAGAGCTTCATCTTCTTGCGGGCGACGAAGTAGCGCGCGGCGCCGGCCTGACGGGCCATTTCGTGAATGAGCGGGATGCCCTTGGCTTCAGCCGTCAGCATGTAGTCGTACTCGGGGGCCTTTTCAAGGAGGGCCGAGGCGCAGGCAACGGTGAGCTCCTGGTCGCCGAGCATGATGAAGGCTGCGATCTGCAGCTCGTCGGATATGGGAAAGAGAGGCAGGTCGCGCTTGAGGCCGGCGACTGCGATCGGATAATGCATCTGGAGACTCCGCTTGGAGATTGTGCGATGAAGGGTGCCGGAAGCGTCCGGCGTGCGACGGGTATTGTACAACGTGTGCGCAGGCACGAAGGCCTTGGGAAAAGGCGTTTGGAAACAGCAGGAAGGCCTTCGCCTGAGATGAAAAATTGGGCGAACCGGCCCTTCGGTGGTGTGGCGCCATGCGGCGAAGCGCGTCCGCTCCGGCGGCCCGTTTGCGGAGTGGCTGCTTCGTCACCATGGTGCCGGCATCTCGTCTTCAGGCGCCGTCGATCCCGGTCATGGCGGTTGGCAGTTGCACTAGAAGGCGTAAACCGCAATGAAGTTCACGGAGGCGCCTTCGCGGTCTCCAACATAGCCCTTGGCTCCGTGATTGAACTGCAAGTTCGTCAACCGGGCAGGCTGATAGGCGACGCCAAGATCCAGAATGCCGGTGTTGCCCTTGATCGAGGGCACGTCCAGCCGGATGCCGTTGACGGAACTTTCCTCGTCACCGTCAAATTCGTGCTCGAACGCGACGCCGCCATGCTAGCGGAAGGCTTCGGGCACACCATGAAAAAGCCGACTTCCGGAAGAAGTCGGCTTTTGCGCGAGATCGTCAGATCTCATTCTTGGCAGACACGATTTCAGTGATCTCAGAAGCTCCAACGGGCTCCCAGGTTCACACGGTAGTCGGTATCGACTTCGCCGCCGTCAGCCGCTTCAATGTCGGCGTAGAGGTGCAGATTCTTCGTGGCGTTGAAGTTGGCGCCGAGGCCGTATTCATACCAAGTGCCGCCAAGATCCTCAGAGAGACTCCGGCTATGGCCCTCGAACGAATAGGTGTAGCCCGCCTCTCCCTTCCAATCGTGAAGGACGGACGTCCGGATGTATACGTTGCCTTTGTCTTTAGGAAGTTCAAGGCCGGCCATGAAGCCCGCACGACCGATGAGCGATTCAGCCGCATCCTGTTTCACGCCGTAGTTGGCGGACGTCGTGTAATCGACGCTTTCAACCCGGCCGTACATGAATTCGATCTGCGGCTCGATGAAGAAGGCGTTGACGGGGTGGAAACGGTGCCCTGCTTCAATGGAGAAGGAGAACATATTGGCGTCATAGTCTCCCTTGACGTTGCCCGCATTGGACGTGATGTTGAACTCGTTGTCGATTCGGCCGACCTTCAGCGTACCGTCGAGGAATGCCCCATTGTCGAATAGCTTCGTGACGTAGCCGGTCAAGGCAGCAATCGAGCTGTCACCGCTGCCGAACGCGAAATCGTTTGAGCCGTCCGTGAAAGAAAGCGCGGCGCCTGCCCAAAGACCGGGTTGAACCTGGCGATCATAGCCAAATTGGAACGCCGTGTAGTCGCTCTCGACGCTGCGTTTGCCGTATTTGGATTTACCCGTGTAGACACGTGCCCAAACACCGTTTGCATCGGCGGAACTGTCGCGAAGTTCGCCCATGCGCTTGTTCATGTCGTTGATTTCGTTGCGAAGGATCTGCAGTCCCAGAGCGCTCATCTCGGCAATGCCGTGGATGTTCTCATTCTCAGTGACCTTGACGTCCGTGACGCCTGTTGCAGTGGAGGTGCCCGTGGCGCCGTCGAAGATGGAGCTCGCCTGTTGTACAAGCTTGACGCCTTCGAGTTGAGCATCGGATTTTTGTATGACCTTGGCCAATGCATGGAGGTCCGATGTAGCATTCCCGGTCGTGCCTTCGCTCGTGCCGGTCACCGTCATCTTGTCTCCGGCAAGGGTTGAGTTTGCAGCCAAAATGACCTTGCCTGCGTTCGAAGCAGCGGTCGTGACGGAGACCGTCGTCTGATCGGCCGTCTTGGCGTTGAGTTTCAGCGTGGAGCCGCCGCTGAGTGCTACGCTCATTTCACCTGTCGTCCGGTCGCCCGCTAGTGTCGCAGCGGCGTTTGGGGCTTCGGTGCTCGTCACGGTGGCGTTCGTGCTCACCGTCAGCGTTTTGCCCTCTTCAACCGAAACGCTCTCAAGATTGAACGTGCCATTGTCGATGGTGACGGCGGAGTCGCCTTCAGCAGTCAGCGATTCAACGACCGTTGTGTTCCATGCCCGGCCTGCGGCCGTGCTAGAACCGCTTCGTGAATAACCTGATCGAAGCATGGAGCCTTCCTTCATCACGACGGAGCCGACTGTAACGGCGGTGCCGGCATAGTATTCCGCACCGATGTCATTGCCTGTTGAAGCACGGCTAGAAAATGCGACGGATTGACCGGCTTCGACGTTGAGTGTGCCGATGCGAAGCTTGGCTCCCGTGTTTCCGTTGTGCTGTCCCCAGGATGCTCCCCAAGTTTCGATCTGAGCGGCATTGTTTTCCGTATCGTACTCGGATGCGTTAGAGTTTTCCGGAACGTCGCCCGTGATGTTCACGGTTCCCACCACGACTTCTTGTTGAAGTTCACCGTGAAGCTGAAGGGCGGTATTCTTGCCGAGATTCACCGTTTCGAAGGAAACATCTACGTTGGTCGTGTCAGCCTTGCCGAAAATGCCGAGCCAGCCGCTGTGCGTACCCGGACTATTCGGGTCCCGTTGAGCCGTGACGGTAACGGTATTGAGCTTCAGGTCATTGGGCATCTTGCTTAAAACAAAGCGAGACCCCCAATTGTTCAGGATGATGTCGTCGCCATCCTTCAGTATGTGGCTTGCCTCAAAGTATGCGACGCTTTCTCCTTCTGGGGTCAGATATTTATGAGTTTCGGCGTTGGCGGGGGGGGGGAGAACGGCTGCGACAGAGGCGGCTACAATGGCTAATTTGAAGTGCATAATTTACCTCGATAAGGTATGAACGATATAAGTTAACTTATCTTAAGTCACCGCTGAAGGACCTGAAATAAGGGGTTTTACGTATTTATCCCGGATTCCAATTCGAAACCGGCCTTCATTCTGGCGTCGGGACACAGTCCTGCCCGCCGAGATTCAGTTGGCAACGCCGCACGAGGGGCTGCTCTACACCCTGCCATGGAAGCAGCGGCAAAGAGAGAGGCCGATGGCAAGCAGAGTCATCTTGAGCATTTTTGAGTTTTCTCCAGATGGGTGATGGGTGTCGAAGGAACGTCGGATGTGTGCGGGACTCGCCAGAACCATGACTGCGAGTTTGGACTTGGCTTTCAGAATGGGCTATTGTGACTTTTCCAAGTACGCATGGCAGGATGTGCAAGTCCCTGTTGCAGAAAATAGAAGAGGCCCTTCCTTCCCTTTTCAGGCGCGCGCCGGGAGTCGAAAGGAATCGCAACGGAGAGAATTTATGAAGGACATGCTCGGAAAATCAGGCTTTGACGTCATCGGCGACGTGCACGGGCATGCCGCGGAACTGACGATTCTCTTCAAGCGCATGGGTTATCAGGAGACGAACGGCGTCCTGCGGCATCCAGAAGGTCGCCGTGTGGTCTTTCTCGGCGACTTCATCGACCGCGGGCCCGAAATCCGCCGCACGCTTGAAATCGTGCGCGGCATGGTCGAGGCGGGTTCGGCGCTCGCCGTCATGGGCAATCACGAACTCAATGCGCTCCATTACACGATGCCCGATCCCGTTCTCAGAGAGGAGGACGGCGGACCGAAGTGGCTGCGCTCGCACAGCGAATCGCACAGGCGCCAGTTCGAGGAGACCGTCAGGCAGCTCGGCGCCGACCTTGATGTCTGGCTCGCCTGGATCCGAACGCTTCCCGTCTGGATGAAGACCTTCGACTCCGAAGGCGTCGAGCTCCGCTTCGTGCACGCCGCCTGGATGGAGACGAAGATGAGGCGCCTCTGGGAGGAGCCGACGGACTCGGGCGAACTCCGCTTTACGGGTCCCTTCGAGGCGCCCGTCCTGACGCAGGCCGGGCTCGTCGACTTCGGGCGCAGGAAGGATCCGGTCTCCGGCAAGCCTGCGCTCGGTTGGAAGTACAAGGAAAAGTTTCTCACGGGACCCGAGAAGGGACTGCCTGCGGGCGTCTCTTATCTCGACAAGGAAGGCTGCGAGAGAACGTCGATTCGTGTGAAGTGGTGGATGGATCCCGCACCCGATGCGACGCTCGGCGACATGATCATGGCGGGAAGACGAGCCGTTGCGGGACTGGGAGATGCGGTCAGCGTTCCCTGGCGGGGCCTGAAATTCAAAAAGCCTTGGACGCCCTGCCCCGTCGAGGCTCTGACCTTCGTCGGGCACTACTGGCTGGATGAGGACGAGGCCGGACCGCTCACAGACAAGCTCGCGTGCCTTGACTGCAGCGTTGCTCGAGGCGGCGCATTATGCGCGTACCGGCACGAGTCGGGGCGAAGGACGCTGGATCCGGAGGCGTTCCTGACGGTACCCGCTCTTCCCGATTGATCCGGCGGGCGTGAAAAAGGCGGCGACAGAAGATTCTGCGCCGCCTTTATTCAACTCAGGCAGGGAGCTGCGTCATGCGAACGACTTCCTGCGCAGGTCGGAAGGAGCGTCAGAAGCCGTAGCGAACGCCGATGGTGGCGCGCCATTCCTGATCGATGATGCCGCCGGACGTGCGTTCGACGTCGGCCCAGAGGTAGGTGGATTCGGACAGGTTGAAGTTGGCGCCGATGCCGTATTCGAACCAGGTGTCCTTGCCGTCCTGCTTGAGCGAGTTGGTGTTGTCGCCCGTTCTGGCGAAGATTTCCCGGTCGCCCAGGAATTCATGAACGGCGGAGGCGCGCAGCCAGACTTCGCCCCGGTTGTTCGGGCAGGTGAAGCCCGTTGCGAAGCCTGCGCGACCGATCAGGCTGTCGAAGTCGCCGATCTCGTAGGTGGCGGCGTTCACGCCGTTGCTGAGCGTCAGATCTTCCGCACCCGCGTGCGTGTACGTGGCCTCGATCTGAGGTTCGATCCAGACGGTCCTGGCGAGGTCGAAGCGCCAGCCGAACTCACCCGAGAGGCTCGTCGTGACCGTGTCGAGGTCGCCCTTGTAGACGCTGTCGATCGTCATGTCGTTGGAGGCTTTGGCCACGCGGGCCACGACGTCGGCGAACATGCCGTTGTCGCCCATCCAGACGCCGTAGGCGGCCAGACCGAAGGCGTCCATGTCGGCTTCGCCGCGCGCGAAGTCGGTGTCGGACCAGGTGTAGCTGGCGGCCACGCCGAAGCGCACGCCGTTGTCGAGCGGCATGGTGTCGAAGCCGGCCTGGAACGTGTTGAAGTCGTTCTTGAGGCCCGCATCGGATTCGAGTCTGCCGCCGTCATAACGGGCCCAGACGCCGTTCTTGCCGCTGGACGAACGAAGATCGCCCATGCGCTTGCGCACGTCGTTCATGAGAATGCGGTTGAGCGAAAGCGAGCTTGCGGCCGCCAGATCGAGCGTGTCGCGAATGAGCGTGTTGGTGCCAACCGAAGCCGTCGAACCGTCCTTGTTGAAGGTGATGTCGGGATTGACTAAGCCTTCCTTGACATGGGCTTCGACCGTGGTCTTGTCGCCCGTCTTGATCTGGGCAAGCGCCTTCCTGGCGAGTGCCTCGTCGACGACGTCGGCGTTCTGGACGAGGTCGACGTTGAGATCGGCCGTGACGTCCTTGTTTTCAACGGTGAAGCTGCCGAGCTTTTCGGCGCCCGCATCAAGACGGATGGTGGCTGCGGAATTGTTGGCGAGATTCACGGCCGTGACGTTGTGGTTGTTGAGGTCGACGACACCGCCCTTGAGGGTGAGTTCGGAGACCTTGCTGTCGCCTTCGGCCTTCCAGAGCGCGCCGTCGGAGAAGCCGAGCGTCGTCGTGCCTGAGGTCTCTGTGATGACGGCGCCCGTGAGCGAGGAACCTGCGCCATTGAAGTCAGCCGAAACCGTGGCTGCCTTGGCGAGGATGTCGCCGTCGACGACGGTCGTGCCCTTGCTGTCAAGTGTGATGGCGCCTTGCAGGCCGTTGACGGCGTTTGCACTGCCGCCCTTGATGTAGATGGACTTTTCCGCCTTGATCGTCACCCCGCCCGTATTGGCGGAGGAGACGCCGTATTTGTTAGTGCTGGCGATGTCGACCGTTTGAGCGTCGATGCTGACGGTGCCGGTGGAGTTGGCGGCAATGCCGTTGCTGCCTCTGAGGACGAGGTCGCCCGCGTCAATGGTGATCGTGCCCTTGCCTTCTGCATGAATGGCCCACGGGCCCGTGATCGTCAGCTTCTTGGGTGTCTTGATCGTGATTGAAGAGTTCTCATGATCAGTCGGCGTGAAGATGCCGTTCGTGGCGCCCTGGATGCTGATGTCGTTGGCTGCGTTCAGGTCGAAGACGCCATAGGCGTCGATGCCGTTGTATGTGGTGTTCGTGATGGTGATGTCGGAGGCTTTGATCGTGGCGCCGTACTTGCTCAGGCGGTCAACCGTGTACGATTCGTTTGGGTTGTCAAAGACCACGTGATCTCCTGCTGTTGCAACGGCAGACATGGCGCCGAGAACGGCCAGCGAAACGAGAGACTTCATGTACATGCAGATCCTCCTTTGAGTCAGGTTGGTTCAGGGCGGACACGGACGAATCCGTTGTTCTCCGGAAATCGCACAGTCCGCGCACTCTTCCTGTATAGACGCCCAGAGGTCTGAATGCAATGGAAAATTGCTCTCAGGATTGAAGGTGTCGCCTAAAAGCAACGTTGGGGTATTTTTTGCCGAAAGCTGTCCGGAGGCGCTCCGCGGACGGTGCGGTTCGTCGCGAGGATCCTCGTCGGAAGGCCTTCGCGATGCGGGCTACAATTCGGAATGCGTTTGATGCTTCAGGGAGGTCTTTTTCATGCGCTGGCAGGATCTTGAGGAAAGCTCGTCGGTCGAGGACCGCCGGGGGATGGGCCGCTCGGGAGGCCTTCGCACCCGCGGCGGCATTCCGCTTCGCGGGAAGACGGGGCTGGCCGTCGTGAGCGTGGTGCTCGTGGCGGGCTACTACGGGATCGACCTCACTCCTTTGCTGACGGGAGAGCCCTTCCCCGTCGAGACGCAGACGACGGCTTCGGCGCCCTACAAGGGCACGGCAGCCGAGGAGGAGCTCGCGAAGTTCTCCCGCGTTGCGCTCAAGACGACGGAGGACGTCTGGACCGAGATCTTCCGCGCCACGGGCGAGAGGTATCCGCACCCGAAGCTCGTGCTCTACACGGGCAGCACCTCGACCGCCTGCGGCTACGGCCGGTCGGCGATGGGCCCCTTCTATTGTCCCGCCGACAGGAAGGTCTACCTTGACTTGAGCTTCTATGACGACATGCAGAAGAAGCTCGGCGGGGGCGGCGACTTTGCGCTCGGATACGTCCTCGCCCACGAAGTCGGGCACCATGTGCAGACCGTGCTCGGCATTTCCGAGCAGGTTCAGACGCTCCAGCAGCGCGTGACGAAGAAGGAAGCAAATGCGCTCCAGGTCAAGATGGAGCTTCAGGCCGACTGCTTCGCGGGCGTCTGGGGGCACTTTATGGAAAAGCGCGGGATTCTCGAGGCGGGCGACCTTGAGGAGGCGCTCAAGACCGCCACGGCCATCGGAGATGACCGCCTGCAGAAGGAGGCCACGGGCCGCGTCGTGCCCGACAGCTTCACGCACGGGACCTCGCTCCAGCGCCTCAACTGGTTCAAGAAGGGCTTCAAGAGCGGCAATCCCAATGTCTGCAACACCTGGCAGGCGGACAAGCTCTAGCCTTCGACATTTTCATCTGCCTTTCGGGTCCGCAGGCCTTCTGACCGTGGGCCCGATTTGTTTTCAGGGAGATGGGCTCGGCGAGAGGGTGATTTCAAAAATGGAAGCCTGAGGCATTGCAAATGTTTCGCCGTGTGGCTTTGCGGGACGCGGACCGTCAAGGCGCGGTAGGATGAAGGCATGAGGCTCCTCATGCGGCGCAGCGTGCCGCAGGGGGCGACCGCATGCCCGTGACAACAGGAGGAAAGCCATGCTGAGAAGAACGATGCTTCTTGCCCTGCCCGCAGCCGCTCTTGTGCTAGGCAGTCCCGCGACGCCCGAGTAGGCCGCCACGATCGAGAAGAAGACCGTGAGCGAGGGAATCGACAGGCAGATGATGCCTCTCTTCGTCAACACGTGGCTCGAGCCCGTGCCCGCCCAGTTCGGCAGGCAGCAGGGCTTCATCCTCGACGAGGACGGCTCGGCCGAGTCCGTCAACATGGCGACGCTCGAGTACGAGAGTTGGCAGGTTGCAGACCGAAAGCTCACCCTGAGGGGCAGGAGCATCGGCAACGGCGGGACCTTCCCGTTCGAGGAGGTCTGGAACGTCGTGATGGTCTCGAAGAAGAAGCTCGTCCTTCAGCGGGGCGGCGTCTACAAGATGCAGAAATGCGGCCGCCTGTTTTTCCGTGGGCGTCAGAAGACTTCGCCGTTGTCTTCGGGAAGCTCGAGCGCGAACGTCTCGAGGTCTTCGCCGGGATGTCTTGCGGGAAGCTCGGCCTGCCATTGCCGGGGCCAGGCGTCGTCGGGCACGGGAAGGACTTCGTTCGGGTCGTCGTAGGCGTGCTTCGGATAGCGGGCGAGATGGAGCTTCTGTCTGGCGCGCGTCACTGCGGTGTAGAGCCAGCGGAAGTAGTCGGCCGAGGATCTCGGTCCCGTCCATGCGCAGTCGACGAAGACGTGCGGCCATTCGCCGCCTTGGGACTTGTGGCAGGTGACGGCGTAGCCGTAGCGGACGTGAAGCGCGTTGACGAACGGGTCTTCGGCGAGCGCGTCCTGCCAGTCCTTCGTGCCGCGCCTGAGCCTCGGGAAGCGGTTCTTGAAGTCGGCCATGAGGGCGCGAAGGAGAAGCGTCATGTCGGGCAGGTCCTCGGGCTCGAGCTGGTTGAGAAGGATCATGCAGGAGACCTCGAAGCACTCGCCCGTATTGCCGCGAAGCCTGAGCGTGACGCTCTGGAACTCAAGGTCGAGGTTCACGAGGCGCCTGCCCTTCCCTGCGGGGCCGGTCTTCACGCGGAAGGAGACGCTGCGCCTGGTGCGCGCTCCCGTGCGGAGCACCCGGCAGAAGTCGCCGTTGCAGATGAATTCGCCGTGCATGTGCGTGTTGAGGATTACCATGAGCTTGTCTCCCGCGGCGAGCTCCTCGACGCCCGGAAACTGCAGCCGCCTGAAGGCGCGGTTGAGCTGCTGGGCGCGCACGTTCGTCTGCGCGATCATGACGGCGTCGCGTGTGATGCGCCGTCCCATGACCTCCCAGCAGAGGCGCGCCATGTCGCGCGCATCGATCCGCTCTACGTCGGGAACGTCCGCAGGAAGCCTTGGAAGAGCGTACGTCTTGTTTTTGAGTCCCGTTCGGAGCGCAGTCGCGAGCGCGAGAATTCCCGAGTCCTGCTTCTGGCGGACGATGTCGGTGAGCGTGTGCTCCGAGGGCTTCAGGCCGAATTCCTCCTCGAGGTGCACGGGAGAGAGCGCGGGCGAGACGGTCATGCCGACGGGCGGGAGCTGCGCGGCGTCGCCCACGAACAGGATGTGCCTGCGGTGCGCGCAGGGGGCGTCCTCGAGAAAGTGCAGGAGGTCGGCGAGAAGGCGGCCCGAGCCGAACTGCAGGAGCGGATTCTGCGTCTCGCGGGCGGAGACCATCGAGGCCTCGTCGACGACGTAGACCGCGTCGAGTTCGTCCGTGTTTGACGTGAGGTCGCTCACGAGCGTGAAGTCCTCGTCGTCTGGATCGTCCTAGTCGCGGGGCGAGTAGAGGTGTGCGTGGATTGTCGAGGCGCTGCGGGACGTTCTCGTCGAGAGCACCTTGGCCGCGCGGCCCGTGGGCGCCATGAGGTGCACGGAGCGGTTGACGGCCGAAAGATAGTCGACGACGCCCTTCATCAGGAAGGTCTTCCCCGTGCCCGCATAGCCGCGAAGTATGAAGATCCGCGCTTCGTCGTCGTCAAGAAACGCCTGAAGCTTCGGAACGAGCGAGGCCTGACCGGAGGTGAGCCGCACGCCTTCGAACATGCGCGAGAGCGTCGGATTCTTGATGTGGATTCCGCCCGCCTCGTCCGGGGCCGCCTCTTCGGCCGATCCGCCTGCATTGCTCGCGTCCGCAGGCGCGCCCTGAACCCAGGAGCGCGGGACGCGAAAGCGCTCGCCGTGCTCGTCCTCAAACCAGACCCAGCGGTCGTCTGCTTCGGGCGCGGGCGCAGCGGCGGCGACGGCGCCCTCAGGCGGACTGATGAGCGCAACGTTTCCTTCGGCAGGCTTCGGATGCGGCATGACGGTCTCGCTTCGCAAGCCCTGCGAAGCGCATCTCCTCTCGAAACGGCGTGTGGCGGAAAAGCAACACGAACGGCGGTTTTTCTGGTTCTTTATTCGGAGGAACCCTGATGGAGAACACCCAACTAGTGGGGACTTTCGATGGAGGCTTACCCTAAGTTGGCACAGTCGGCGCGTCTTAAGGCAGGCTTAATGGACTAGGATTCACTCGAACAGGGCGCTCGGCCCCCATGAACCATTCGCCCCTACTGGAGATTTTAATGACAAATTTCAAGACGCTTGCCGCCCTGATGATGACCGCCCTCATGGCTGCGGGCACCGCCTCTGCCGCCGACGGAAAGTTCGGTGCCGACCGTCATGCGGCGATGGGTCTCACCTGCGAGACCTGCCACGGCCCCGACAAGGCCAATCCCGCCACGCCCGACATCAAGACGTGCACGCAGTGCCACAACACGAAGGACCTCGTTGAGAAGACGAAGGACGTCAAGCCGACGAATCCGCACGTCTCCCCGCATTATCAGGACCAGCTTGACTGCACGAACTGCCACTACATGCACGGCGAAACGGAGAACTTCTGCGACCAGTGCCACCAGTTCGGCTTCAAGGTGCCCTGAGGCGCTGAAAGGCATTGACAGGCATCGCTTCGGGCCCGGATTGACGGGACCGTCCCTCGAACGCCCGATGATTTTCACCGCGTCCTGACGGCCGACCAGCCGCAGGACGGCGGGAGCCTCCGCCGCACACGGAGGTCCGTCCCGCGACCATCACTCATGAAAAGGAGTATCAGCATGACCAACCAGTCCCGCCGCCAGTTCCTCAAGACCGGCGCCCTCTTCGGCGCAGCCTCCGCTGCCGCCGCCGTCTCCGCTCCCGCCTTCTCGACCGAAGCGCCGCAGAAGTGGGACGAAACTACGGGTCTTCTCATCGTCGGCACCGGCTTTGCCGGCTGCGCCGCCGCCCTCGAGGCGCACTACCTCGGCGCGAAGAAGGAGGAGATCATGCTCGTCGACAAGATGAGCACGCCGGGCGGCAACTCCATCATCAACGGCGGCGCCGTCGCGGCCGCCGGCACCGACATGCAGGAAAAGGAAGGCATCAAGGACTCCGCCGACCTTCTTTTTGCGGACATCATGAAGGCGGGCGGCGGCCTCTGCCATCCCGCCCTCGCCCGCCGCATCGCCGATGAATCCGTCGCCAACTTCAAGTGGCTGCGCGACGACATCGGCGTCCAGTTCAAGGCCGTAACCTACCACGGCGGCCACTCCGTCAAGCGTTCGCACGCCGTGACGAACAACTCCGGCTCCGGCTTCATTCTTCCGATGCTCGCCAAGCTCAAGGAATTCGGCATTGAGCCGCGCCTTCGCTTCATCGTCGACGAAATCATCGTCAACGACAAGAAGGAAGTCATCGGCGTCAAGGCCCGCCAGGGCTATCGCTTCGGCCGCGAGAATTCCGGCAAGGTCCTCTACGTGCGCGCCACGAAGGGCGTCCTGATCGCAGCCGGCGGCTTCGCGCAGAACGTCAAGTACCGCATGAGCCAGGACCCGCGCCTCACGGACAAGTTCACCTCCACGAACCATCCGGGCGCCACGGGCGAAATGATCATGCAGGCCCAGGAAATCGGCGCCAACACCGTCCAGATGGACTGGATCCAGCTCGGTCCGTGGACCTCGCCCGATGAAAAGGGCTTTGGCGTGGCTCCGCTCTTCGTCGAGTCCTGCGTCGGCCTCGGGCCCATGGTCGACCCGGCCACCGGCAAGCGCTTCATCAAGGAAACGGGCAACCGCAAGGTCCGCGCCGACGCCATCGTCGCCATCGGCCACCCCTGCGTCATCTACACCTGCGAAGCCAACGTCATGAACGCCATCGTCGGCCACAACATGACCGACAAGCTCTGGGAGCACGCCCTCAAGACCGGCGTCGTCAAGAAGTTCGACACACTCAAGGACCTCGCTGCCGGCTACGGCATCGACTACGCGACGCTCGAGAAGACCAATGAGACCTTCAACGGCTACATGAAGGCCATGAAGGACCCCGAGTTCGACTGCATGTTCTTCAAGGGCGCCAGCGTCAACGACAAGGGTCCCTTCTACGGCGTTCGCCTCTGGCCGCGCGTCCACCACTGCATGGGCGGCCTTGAGATCAACGAGCATGCCCAGGTCATGTCCGTGCGCGGCACCCCGATCAAGGGCCTCTATGCCGCCGGCGAAGCCACGGGCGGCGTCCACGGCATGGTTCGTCTCGGTACCGTCGCCGTTGCCGACTGCATGATCTTCGGCCGCATCGCAGCCCGCGATGCCTTCAAGAAGGCCTGATCCCGGTCAACGCCTGAAGATGCGCCCTGCGAGCGGGAAGCCTGAGACCTCCCGCGTGCAGGTATCGGCGGGCGCTTCGTCCGGTCGGACGCGGCGCCCGTTCCCGCCCGAAATCCGAAATCGGCGGAAGGAATGCCGGAGGTAAGGCGGTGATTAAAGACAGAAACAAAAGTACTCGTTGATACTGTATTATTCCGTCCTGCCCGCAGGAGAGGCGAAGCGCCCTCCTGACTCAAAGCGCATTCCGCTTTTCAACCCATTAGGAAATGAACATCATGATGAAGAAGTCTCTTCTCGCCCTTTCCGTGGCCGCTGCGGCCATGGGCGCCCAGGCCGCTGACGTCCAGGTCTACGGCCTCATCGACACCAGCCTCTCCTTCGTGTCGAGCGACGCCGACATTGCCGGCCACGACCGTGTGAACTCCTTCTCGATGGAGAACGCAAAGGAATTCGGCTCCCGCTTCGGTCTCAAGGGTTCTGAAGACCTCGGCAACGGTTACAAGGTGGCCTTCGTGCTCGAGTCCGGCATCAAGTCCGACGACGGCAGTCTCGACCAGGGCGGCAAGCTCTTCGGTCGCGAAGCCCACGTCGACCTCGTCGGTCCGTTCGGCAAGCTCTCCGCCGGCCTGATGCCCGTCTTCGGCAGCACGCTCGGCGCCGACGGTCTCTTCCGCGCCATCGACCCGCTCTTTGCGAACTACACGAAGGCCTTCGGCTCCGGCCACGTGACCGCCTCCTCTTGGACGCGCGTTGACAATGCGCTCAGCTACGTGACCCCGACCGTTGCAGGCTTCACGGGCTACGCCATGTACTCCTTCAAGAACGACTCCTCCAAGGGCGGCGTCGAAGGCCACGGCGGCGAATCCGACCGCTACGCCTCTCTCGCCGCACGCTACAAGGCCGGGGCTCTTGAGGCCGTGCTCGTCGCCGACACCACGATGTACGGCACGTACCGCACTGGCACCGCCGCCAGCAAGGGTGACGGCTGGACCGTCACCTTCGGCGGCAACTACACGTTCGACGGCGGCGTCAAGGTCCTCGCCTTCACGCAGTTCTTCGGCGACCAGGAACTCAAGGCCAGGCCGCGTGCCGGTGTCGGATTCGACGGCATCAATGCGGTTGCTGGCGACTACGGCTTCGTCGACGGCTACGGCGTGAGCCTCGGCGTGAACGTGCCCGCCATGGGCGGCGTCGCCAAGGCCCAGGTCGCCTACCGCGACATGGACAACAAGGACAACGTCGACTTCAAGCGCGTAATCGCCGCCCTCGGCTACGACTACGCCCTCTCCAAGCGCACCGCCGTCTACGCCATGACCGGCTGGTCTCAGGAGAAGGTCGAGAACGGCACGACCGAAGCCAAGCCCAACGGCTACGAGTTCACGACCGGCATCGTCCACCGCTTCTGATGAGAGCCCGTGTTCCTCTTCCCGGGGAACGCGCTTTCTCCCAAAAGGGCTCGTTCTTCGCCTTTCCTTTGTATATACAGAGGGGAAGCGGGGCGGGCCCTTTTTTCGTTCACCTCCTTCGTCCCTTGTCGTCATCCGCCCTATGGGGCCTGTCTTCCGGATTGCCGTCCGGACGGGCGTTGCAGATGGTTTTCCCTTGGAAACCTCAGGTAAACGCCGATGGCGGTTTCAGAGGGTGCCGCCTAAAATATGCGCCCTGAATGCCGGTCTTTCTCCCTTTCGGGCCGGCGCATTTTCTGAGGACATCCAAGATGTGCACTTCCGTCATTGTCGGAGAAAAGGCCACGGCCGACGGCTCCTTCCTTCTTGCCCGCAGCGCTGACAGCAGCGCCCTCAAGGCCCAGCACTTCGTGATTCACGAAGCGCGCGAATGGCCCGAAGGCTCGATGTACCGCACGCAGGACCACAAGGGCGCCACCGCCTTCGAATGGCCCCAGCCCGCCCACAGCATGCGCTTCACGACCGTGCCGAACTGGCAGACCCAGCTCCACGGCGCCGTGGGCTTCAACGAAGCGGGCGTGGGCCTCACCGGCACCGAGTCCATCTTCGCCCGCGACGACGCGCTCGCGATCGACCCGTACAACAAGGCCTCCGGCATCACCGAGGACGACATTCCCGACGTTCTGCTCTCCCGCTGCACGACCGCGCGCGAAGCGTGCGCGCTTCTGGGCCGCATCATCGAGGAGGCCGGCTGCGGTGAAGGCTTCGGCGTCGGCTTCGTCGACAGCAAGGAGGTCTGGTACCTCGAGACCGGCACGGGCCACCAGTGGATCGCCCACCGCACCCCGGCCGACAAGTACATGGCCACGGGCAACCAGGGCCGCCTGCGCGAATACGATCCGGAACGCGAGGACATGATGGGCTCGCCCACGGTCATGAGCTGGGCGAAGGAGCACGGCTTCTGGAACCCCGAGGAAGGTCCCTTCGACTTCGCCGCCACCTACACCCGCAACGACGAGCGTGACCGCGTCTACAACGACCCGCGCGTCTGGATCATGCAGAAGCACCTCAATCCGTCCGTCGAGCAGCCCGTCGACGACGGCCGCAATTTCGAGGTCTATCTCACGCCCGAAAAGCCCATCACGGTCGACGATCTCAAGGCCCTGATGCGCAATCACTACGACATGTCCGAGCATGACCCGTACCAGTTCGGTCTGCGCGGCGACGAGCCCTGGCGCCCGATCAGCGTGTTCCGCACGTACGAGTCCCACATCATGCAGGTCCGTCCGTGGCTCCCGCAGGCCATCGGCTGCCTGATCCACCTCGCCTTCGGCATGGCCGACCTCTCCGTCTACCTGCCGTTCTACCAGGGCCTCGAGGCCGTTCCCCAACACTACGGTTGCGGCACGGACCACTGCGACCGCCGTTCCGTCTACTGGAAGTTCCGCAGGCTTCAGACGCTCGTCATGACCGACTACGCCGGCCTCGCCCCGATGGTCAAGACCGCCTTCGCCAAGTTCGAGGCCGACCTCGCCCCGCGCATGGCCGCCTTCGAAGCCGAGTTCGTCAAGCTTCATGCCGAAGACGAAAAGGCCGCCGCGAAGCTCCTCAACGACTTCAATCTCCGTGTTCTCGCCGAAGGCGAAGAGCTCTGCGAAACGCTTCTCGACGACTGCTTCACGAAGCGCACGACCGACATCCAGGAGGCCGTGTACTTCCGCAACCGCAAGGCCAAGGACTGATCACCGGGCTTGCCGGCCTCTTTCCGCCTTTCTTGTCATGAGGGCGGGATGAATGCCCGGCCTGCCTCACTTGAAAATGGCGGGATTTCCATAACGGAAGTCCCGCCATTTTTTGCTTCTGTCGGTTCTGTCTCAGTCGCCGGGTTTCGCTTGAGCGGGAGCAAATGAGCGGTGTTGAAGACAGGATCGGGATCAGGCCCTGCGCCTCCCCTCCCTCATGGCGAGGATGAAGACGGTGGCGAAGATGAGGACTGCGCCGAGGCTCTCGACGGGCGTGAAGGAGGTGCCGAGCAGCACGACGGAGAGAATCACGGCCGTGAGGGGCTCGGAGGCGCCGAGGATGGTGGTGACGGCGGGCGGGACGTAGTCGAGGCTCTTCAGATAGCAGACGAAGGCGAGCGCGGTGCCCACGACGATGATGTAGAGGTAGCCCGCGAGGGTCTCCCAAGTCCAGACGGCGTCGATTTCCGTGGGCGGATAGACGAAGAGCGCGCCGATGCCCGCAAAGAGCATGCCGAAGCCCACGACGGCGTTGACGCCGAGTTTCTTGACGGCATTGCCCGGCTGCAGCGTGCAGAAGGCGCCGCAGGCGGCGGAGGCAAGCCCCCAGAGGACGCCCGAATATGAGAAGTTGACGACGCTCAGGTCGCCCTTTGTGATGATGAGTACGACGCCCGTGGCGGCAAGGCAGAAGGCGGCGAGCTCGAGGATCGAGACGGGCTTGCGGGTCGTGGCGGCGATCCAGCCGATCACGAAGAGCGGACCCGTGATGACCATGATGGCCGCCGTGGCGGCGCCCGCATCACGGATCGCAAGGAAGAACGTGAACTGCGTCGCCAGCACGCCGAGGCCGTAGATCACGACGTCACGCAGCAGAACCATGTCGGAGAAGAGCTTCGAGACCCTGCCCCTTTCGGTGAGGAGCGTCATGAGCGTGAGGAGCACGCCCGCGCCGAAGACGCGAAGCGCCACGAGGTCCTGGGCGGTGAAGCCGCCGTCCGTCATCATGACCTGAGCAGCCACCCCCATGGAGCCCCAGCCGAAGCCTGCGGCGATGGCAAGAAGAAAGCCCGTGAGCATGCGGCGTACTGAGGTCATTTGTCTTGTCTTTTCCTTGGAGTGCGTGTGAGAAGGCGGTCCGTCCGGACCAAGGCGGCATTGTACAGCGTCGCGATGCACCGCCGCTCGAAACGCCCCGTCCATCGTCATCCTCAAGCCTGCGGGCGGTAAAGACGGCGGCCTGCGCTTGCCTCCCGTCAAGAAATCCTCCAAAAGACGCTGGAGCGTTGTTCATCATCGAAATGGCGCGCGTACACGAAGAACGGCACCGTGATCCGCATCGAAACCGACAACACCGTGAAGGACGGCTGCAGGGTGCGTCAGTTGCGCGCCTGCCTCAAGGGCCGCGACATGCGCGAGCGCCTCTACAGTCCCGATCGACTGAAGTATCCGATGAAGCGCGTGGGCGAGCGCGGCGAAGGCCGATTCGAGCGCATCTCCTGGGACGAGGCCCTCAAGACCGTCGCCGACAAGCTTCGCGAGACCGTCGAGAAGTATGGCAACGAATCGCTCTATTGGCAGTACTGCTCGGGCCAGCAGTCGCTCGTCAACTCCCGCCGAGCCTGGTGGCGCCTGCTCAATCTCTGCGGCGGTTATCTGAAGTATTACGGTTCCTATTCGACTGCTCAGATCTCGGCCGCCTTCCCGATGACCTACGGCGCGAGCCCGTCCTCTGACATCTCGGAAATCGCCAATGCGAAGTTCTACGTGACCTTCGGCCACAATCCCGCCGTCACGCGCGGCTCCGGACACGGAAAGTCCTGGCAGATGACCTGCACGCGCGCAGCCGAGGGCGGCAGGAAGCCGAAGATGATCGTGATCGATCCGATCTACAGCGACACGGCCGTCGCGCATGCCGACGAATGGATCCCGATCCGTCCCGGCACCGACGCGGCGCTCGTGGAGGCGATTGCCCACGAGCTCATCGTTCACGACCGTGTGGACCACGCGTTCCTCGCCCAATATTGCGTGGGCTACGATGAAGGCACCCTGCCCGCTTCCGCACCCAAGGGCTCGGACTACAAGAGCCACATTCTCGGCAGAGGGCCCGACGGCATCGAGAAGACGCCCGAATGGGCCTCCCGCATCACGGGCGTCCCCGTCGAGACGATCGTGAGGCTCGCCGAGGAGATCGGTACGACGAAGCCCGTCTTCTTCTCACAGGGCTGGGGCCCGCAGCGGCAGGCCAACGGCGAACAGACGAGCCGTGCCATTGCGATGCTTCCGATCCTCACGGGCAACGTCGGCCTTCCCGGCACGAGCACCGGCCAGCAGGAAGGCAACACGGCCGTGCCCGCAGTCTATCTGCCCGTCGGCACCAATCCCGTCAAGGCGACGATTCCGTGCTTCCTCTGGACCGATGCCATCGTGCGCGGCAGGGAGATGGATGACGTCCACGACGGCCTGCGCGGCGTGAAGACGCTCGGCCACGACATCAAGATGATCGTCAATTCGGGCGGCAACACGCTCATCAACCAGCACAGCGATTCGAACAGGACGGACGAAATCCTGCGCGACACCTCGAAGTGCGAGTTCATCGTCGTCTGCGACAACATGATGACCCCGTCGGCCCGCTACGCCGACATTCTCCTGCCGGACACGCTCGGACCCGAAGCGGACGACGTCACGGCCTCTGGCGGCTCCAACGGCGACTCCGCCGCCATCCTGCCGCTTCACAAGGCGGTCGAACCGCAGTGGGAGCAGCGCCCGACCTGGGAGATCTGCCGCGGCATCGCAAGGCATCTCGGCAAGGAAGAGGCCTTTACCGAAGGAAAGACCCAGCTCGAGTGGATCGAATGGTGCTACAACGAAACGCGCCGCAAGATCCCGTCGCTTCCCGACTTCGCGACCTTCTGGAAGACGGGGCCCGCTCACATCCATGATCTTCCCAACGCGGGCATCGCGCTCGAGGCGTTCCGCAAGGACCCGAAGGCCAATCCTCTCAAAACTCCGTCGGGCAGGATCGAGATCTACTCCGAGCGCCTTGCGAACATCGCGAAGAACTGGGTGCTTCCCAAGGGCGACGTCATTTCGCCGATTCCGATGTTCGTGCGCACCTGGGAGATGCCGGGCGACACACTGCAGAAGAAGTATCCGCTCCAATGCTACGGTTATCACGGCCACGGCCGCATTCACTCGACCTTCCACAACCTGCCCGCACTTCGCGAGCTGTTCCCCGACGAGGTGCTCGTCAACGTGCTCGATGCAGATGCTCGCGGCATCCGTTCGGGCGACCGCGTGCGCGTCTTCAATGACCGCGGTGCGGTCGAACTTGTGGCGAAGGTGACGCCGCGCATCATTCCGGGCGTCGTCTCGATTCCGCAGGGCGCGTGGTACAGGCCCGTGATGAAAGACGGCCGAAGGGTCGACGTTGGCGGCAACATCAATACGCTCACGTCGCTTCGCCCGAGCCCGCTCGCCAAGGGCAATCCGCAGCACACCAACCTCGTCGAGGTCGTCAAGGCTTGAGCAAAAGGAGATAGAACATGACAAAGCAATACGGTTTCGTCGTCGACGTCTCGCGCTGCACGGGCTGCAGGACCTGCGCCGTTGCATGCAAGGACGCGCACAATCTGCCCGTCGGCCTCAATCTGCGCCGCGTGCTCGAAGAAGCTTCGGGCAGCTGGCGTCAGGACCGCATGACGGGCGCCTGGCATCAGGACGTCCGCGCCTGGTACGTCTCGATCGCCTGCAACCACTGCGAGAACCCGGCATGCGTCAAGGTCTGCCCGACCAAGGCGCACTACAAGCGCGCCGAGGACGGCCTCGTCGTCATCGACCGCGACAAGTGCATCGGCTGCGGCATGTGCGCGCAGGCCTGCCCCTACGGTGCGCCTCAGCTCGATGAAAAGGCCCGCAAGATGATGAAGTGCGACGGCTGCCTCGATCGTCTCGAAAAGGGCGGCGCGCCCATCTGCGTCGAAGCCTGTCCGCAGCGCGCGATAAGCTTCGGCGAGATCTCCGAACTCAGAAGGACGTTCGGTACGCTCGCCGTGACGCCTCCCCTGCCCGATCCCGCACAGACCCGTCCCGCACTCGTTATCGTTCCGTCGCCCAAGGCGAAATGATCCCGATGCGCAGGGACTGAGACGGATCCCGGCGTCCCTTGAAGAAGAACGGCCCGCTTCTCACATTCGAGAGGCGGGCCGTCTTTTCGTGGATCCTTTGAGGCATGCGGGACCGGAGGGACACGTCCTCAGAGCTGTTCTCCGGGCATGAGCACGGGCTTCAGGCGCTTGATGAGCAAGCCCACGGCAAAGGCGGAGACGAGCGTGCCCGCGCCGATTCCGTAAAGATTTCCGAGAAAGACGAGGCCGACCGCGGCGGCCGCGATGACGCAGCCCACGTCGTTGGCGATCTTGATGGTCGGGAACGCACGTCCCGTCACGATCGAGGCGGCAAGCACGGCGCCGTCGATCGGCTGGAGGATGAGGCTCGAGCGAAGCTGCAGAAGAATGCCCGCCGCGATGACGACGTTCGCCAGGAGCGAGGCGCTCCAGCACGCAACGGCCCCCTCGACGGGGACGCGGGAGAGAACCGCCATCCAGGCGTCGATCATCGCGCTGAAGAGAAGGACCGATGGGAGCTGCAGCCACTGGCGGCGCTCGAACCTTGAGCCGAGCATCACGATCTGCGAGAGGAAGAACGCAATGTTGATGATGAAGGTGGACGTCCCGAGCGTGACGCCCATCACGGCCGAGAGCGTAAGCGGCAGCGTGCTGATGGGCGTGGTGCCGAGATCTGCCCGCGTGATGAGCGCGATGCCGAGCGTGTGCACGGCCATGCCCGTGAGAAGCAGAAGGATTTGTGCAAGCAGATTTTTCCCGGAATCGGTCCCGTTCGGGCGCTCAATGGGGGTTGTCATGCGATGGCTCAATGTCTCTAGGTTGTTTGCCGTATGGGACTATCCCGTGTTGGCGTCTTACCGCCTCGAAGGGGCGGGCGTTGGGGCGCAAGCCGTTGTACACTTGCGGCATCCATGCATTCTAGTGAGTCAGATCGATGCCAGACCACATTCAGCCGCTCGCCGTCATCACAGGCGCCTCGAGCGGCATCGGCCGGGAGCTCGCGAAGCTCGCAGCCCAGAAGGGCTACCGGCTTCTTCTCATCGCCCGCAACATGCGCGCTCTTGAAGTGCTGAGCCGCGACCTGAGGACCGAAACCCATCTGCTCGCGCTCGACCTGACGGCGGCGGGCGCGGTCGACCAGATCTCGAGCTGGCTCTCGGATCGGCAGATCGTGCCGGAGATCTTCATCAACAACGCGGGCTTCGGTGCCTTCGGTCCTGCGTCCGACATGGACGAGGCGATGTTGAAGAAGATGATCAGGCTCAACGTCATGGCGCTCACTAGCCTCTCGCTTCGCATGGCGCGCCGCATGAAGCGCGAGGGCCGCGGCAGGATCATGAACGTGGCCTCCACGGCCGCCTTCCAGCCCTGCCCCTACCTCGGCGTCTACGGCGCCACCAAGAGCTACGTGCTCTCCTTCACCGAGTCGCTCGCAGAGGAGCTCAAGGGCTCGGGCGTCACCGTCACCGCCTTCTGTCCCGGCCCCACGCGCACGCAGTTCGGTGTGACCGCGGGCCTCTCGCAGGAAAGCCCCTTCGATCGCCTCTCCGCCGACCCCGAACGCGTGGCCGAAACGGGCTTCAAGGGCATGATGGCGGGCCGCGTCGTCGTACTCGACGGCGCAACCAACCGCTTCGGCGCCTTCATGACCCGATTTCTTCCCCGCTGCCTCGTGCGCAGGATCGCGGGCGGAATGCTCGCTAAGTTAAAATAACAGCGCCGAAACGGTCGAACGCTTCTGAAAGACTCCGATGGCTTTCGAAGGCGGAATGAACAAAGGGACCCATGTCCATCAGGATTCGGGTCCCTTCCTTTTTGCGGGCTGCGGCCTTGTCAGGCGGTCTTGATGCCGGCCTCCTTCTGTAGGCGTTCGGCGCGGGCCCTGCGGCGGCGCATTCGCAGGCAGTTGCCTGCATAGAAGGCGGCGCTCGTGAAGATCATCATGTAGGCGAGAAGTTCGGTGGATTCTTCCGAGAGGGTCTTCACCGAATAAAGGCCCGAGCAGGCCTCGCCCGCATAGGCGAGCCAGAGCGTCTGCATGCCGTAGAGGCGCGAGTAGACGAGCAGGATCGCTACGCCCGCGCACATGATCGGAAAGGCGCGGTGGCCGATGAAGTGGGCAAGCCCCGGAATGACGGTGCCGAGCCCCGCGGCCTTCACGGCCCAGGCGACACCGCAGAGCCAGACGAGCTCGCAGTAGACCCAGGCGTGGCCGATCCAACCGTCGAGCTCCCGGATGTAGAGCGCGACGAGAAAGCCGCCGACGAGCCACAGCCCGCCCGAGAGCGCCTTCTCAAGCGACGCGGTCCTGAGCGTGAAGATCGCCGCCGAAAGGAGCAGCGCTTCCTGGCCCAGCTCGATCAGACTCTCGACGGGGACGCTTACCCTGAGGTTCAGGACGTAGAGGCCGTAGGCGGACGCGCTCAGCAACGCACAGAAAAGAAACTGACCGATCCCAAGCAGGATCGTGCGGATTTCGGACTTCATGAGGGCGGGATTTGATTCTTGGGTCTTGCTCGGGTTAACCCGAGTTTTTGGGAAACCGTCCATTCTACCTGGCGGCGCGAAAACGTCAATACCCGTTCGCTCATTCCCGCTCTCCCCGTCTGCAAAGTTTTCTCGCCCAGCGGGACGCCCTGCTTTCGACTGCTGCACGGGCGGACTGAAAATGCCCTGTGGATGAGAAACGTAGGGGTGAAAAAAAGCCCCGCTCGGGGCGGGGCTTTGCCGGAGGCCGGGCACACGGGGAGCCGCGGCGGGATTTCGGGCAGGTGTTGTTTTCACGCAACTTTTCCCGCAGCGATGGGGATGATCCTGCGGCCTTCGAGGGTCTTGGTACGCAGGCCCTCGGGTACGGCCTCGTCGGGGCGGCCGTTGCGGCGCAGCCACCTGCGGGAGCTTCCGCTCATGTTCCAGCCGACGCTGCGGCCGATGGGGCGCAGGCGGTTTTCGAGGCAGGAGGCGCACTGGGTGGGCTCGTCGTCAAGGCAGGGCTTGTTGTCGTAGAGCTGGTAGCCCTCGCGGTACTGCTGTGGCGAGAGGTTGGGCATCACGACGTTGGCGCCATAGGAGACGCCGAGCTCGCGGCCGTCGTCGCGGATGGCCTGAAGGGCCGTGGCGGCGGCGATGTTGACGGGGCCGAGCACGAGGCGCGTGACGGCGATCATGTTGAGGGCGAGCTGAAGCAGCGCCTTGGGCTCCATCTGCCCGTATTCCTGAAGCTCCCCGCCCTCGCTCATGAGGTAGGGGCCCATGCCGATCATGTCGACGTCGAACTGCTGGAAGGTGCGGATGTCGCGGCAGAGGTCCTCGAGCGACTGGCCGGGAATGCCGATCATGACGCCCGTACCCACCTGATAGCCCGCCTCGCGAAGGTCGCGAAGCATGCGGAAGCGGTTCTGAAGCTCCTTCTCATGGTCGCCGCGGGCGCCGTGAAGGACCTTGAAGAGCTCGGGGTTCGAGGTCTCGAATCTGGCGAGGTACCTGAGATTCGAGGGATTGCCCGAGGCCTTTGCGAGACGGCGGTAGGTCTCGATCGTCTGCTCGCCGAGCGAGAGCGTCACGCCCACGCCGTCGGGGAGCTTCTCCGAGACCGTGGCCTCGTGGATCGCCTCAAGGCACGATTCGACGAAGGCGATGTACTTCTCGTCGCGGCGCTCGCCCGACTGAAGGCAGATCGAGCCGTAGCTCTGATCGGCGGCCCATTTCGCGGCCGCGACGATCTCCTCCTTCGACATCGTGTAGCGCTCGACGTCGTGGTTCTCGCGACGAATGCCGCAGTAGCGGCAGCTCGCCGTGCAGATGTTCGAAAACTCGATGAGGCCGCGGTAGTACACGAAGCTGCCCATCAGCTCCGTCGTCCTGTCGTAGGCGGTCTTGCGCAGGAGCTCGCACTCCTCGGGATCCGTGAGGCCGAGAAGATGAACGATGTCGGCGTCCGACAGTTCTTCAAGGGAGAGGATTTCACGCGTCTGCTCGATGGACATTGGGGTCGCTCCTAGTATGAGAGGCACATTATGCACGATCGGGACGGCTGGCGAAATACTCCCGATGGAGGGGGCGGCGCGTGCGCCGCACACTGAAAGTGCAAAAGCCCCGAGCGCGGAGCGGACGGGGCTTCGAATGAGGCGGGGCTGATGGATCAGCGGCGCTTGAGGTAGCAGCAGTTCTTCGGGAGCTTGCCGCGGACGTCCTGCACGAGGCGGCCGTCGTCGGAGACCTTGAGCACCATGTAGGGGCCGGTCTTGGCGTCGACGAGGGTCATGACGCCTTCCTTCACCGTGACGGTGCCGGCGGACTGGGCGGCGCCGTTGACGTCGGTCTGGAAGAGCACGAAGCAGCCGTACTTGTCGATGCTCAGATTCGTCTTCGTGGGATTGCCCTCGGCCGTGCAGAGGCGGCCGCGCCACTGGCCCTCAAGCTCGACCACCTCGGGAGGCGGCGCGGCGAAGGCGGTGGAAAGCGTAAGGGCGGCTGCAAGCGCGGCGGCGGTGCGCAGGATGGACATCTTCTTTTTCTTCCTCTTCAATTGGGTTGGTCTTGCCTGGAGGCGCCGGACGCGGATGTCCGGGAGGCACTGCCTCCATCATTCAATCGATTATGCACGCCTTCGATTATCCGACGCTGAAGCCCCGTCGTCCAAAGACGAACCCGCCGGCCCGTGAGGACCGGCGGGGTGTTTCAGGCGAGCGTCAAGGGATTACAGTCCCCTCAGGCGCCTTACCAGACCCGGCGTGCGCTGATGGTGTAGCGGTAGTTTTCACGGATGTCTCCGCCCGCGATCTTTTCAAGGTCAGCCCAGACGAAGGCGTTGGGTGCGAGCTTGAAGTTCGCGCCGACGGCGTACTCGCTCCAACCGCCGTCAAGTTCGGTGCGGAAGGACTCGACCCTGCCCGCGTCGGCGACGGCATGGTATTCGTCCTCGCCCATCATCTCCCAGGCGCCCGAAACACGGGCGTAGAAGGTGCTCTTCTCGTTCGGGAACTCAAGGCCCGCGCGCACGCCCACGCGTCCGATCAGGCTCTGATAGTCGTCCTGGTGAACCGTGAAGCTGCGGCCCGCACGGAAGTCGTCGCCTTCGACCCAGGCCCAGGTGAGCGCGGCCTGAGGTTCGACGAAGAGACGCTCGGCGGGCTTGAAAGCGGCGCGAGCAAAAGAAAACGTCTGGGGGACATGCGTTTCTGACGCTATTGTATTTCTTTTTCGCCACGCTCGCGCTGAGGCTGACGTCATGTGTTTCCGTTGCAATTGCGGCATGTCGGCCATGAATCATCTCCATCATCACTGGCAATTGGGGACGTCGGTCGCACAGGCTTTGTGGGCCGAAAAACCGAATTCGGGATTTTCCGTACAATAGAGCCTTCGGTCTCTGCCTGACGGAGGCCGTCCTTCCATCCTCAAGGACTACAAATGAATCCCACTCCCCCGCAAGCTGCAGGAAGCCTCAACCGCTTCCTCAACGCCATTGAGGCGGCAGGCAACAAGCTGCCGCACATCACGATGCTCTTCATTTGGGCGCTCGTGATCACGCTCGTGATCTCGCTCGCGCTCTCCTACGTCTCGTTCGACTACAGGCATCCGTCCACGGGTGCCGTGATCGCCGTGACGAACATGCTTGCCCCCGCGAACCTGCTTGATCTGGTCGTGAATTCCGTGAAGAACTTCATGGGCTTCCCGCCGCTGGGCATCACGCTCGTGGCGACGCTCGGCATCGGCATCGCCGAGGGATCGGGCTTCATCCACACGCTTCTCAGGAAGCTGATGAGCTACATCCCGCGCGCCGCGCTCACGCCGGCCGTCGTGATCGTCTCGATCCTCTGCCATGTGGCGAGCGACTCGGTGTACGTGATCCTCATGCCGCTTGCAGCCCTGATGTTCTATTGTGCGGGCCGTCATCCGCTCGCGGGCGTGGCCTGCTCGTTCGCCGGTCTCTCGGGCGGCTTCACGGCCTCCTACACGCCGTCTGTGATCGACCCCGTCATGCAGTCCTTCACCCAGGCCGCCGCCCAGACGCTCGATGCGTCCTACTCGGTGAACGTGCTCTGCAACTACTTCTTCGCGCTCGGCGGCACCTTCTTCGTGATCGCCGCCTGCTGGTACGTGACCGACAAGATCGTCGAGCCGCGCCTCTGGGCCACGATGCCGCTCGACAAGGGCCTCGAGAACGATCCCGACCTCAGGATTACGCCCGTGAGCGCCCTTGAGAACAACGCCTACCGCAAGGCCTGCACGGTCTTCCTCGGCCTCGCCGCCCTGCTCTTCGTGCTCTGCTGGCCCGAAGGCTCCATGCTGCGCGCGCCCGACGGCTCCCTCACGAGCCCGAAGGCCCCCGTCATGCAGGCCATCGTTCCGCTCATCTTCATCTTCTTCTCGCTCCCCGGCATCGTCTACGGCTACGCCGCAGGCACCTTCAAGTCCTCGTCCGACGTGATCAAGTCGATGGAAGAGGTCATGAAGATGCTGCTCGGCTTCATGGTGTTCGCCTTCTTCGCCGCCCAGTTCCTCTACGTCTTCGGCAAGTCGGGCATCGGCACGCTGCTCGCCATCTCGGGCGCCGAGTTCCTCAAGGACCTCGGAATGCCGTCGGCGGGCTCGCTGCTGGGCATCATCATCTTCACCGGCATGCTCAACCTTCTCATCACTTCGGCGACCTCCAAGTGGGCGATCCTTTCGACCATCTTCGTCCCGATGCTGATGATGCTCGGCATCTCGCCTGAGCTCACCCAGGCCGCCTTCCGCGTGTCCGACTCGGCCGTGAACGTCTGCACCCCGATGTTCCCGTTCTATCCGCTCCTCATCATGTACTGCCAGAAGTACTGCAAGCAGGCGGGCGTCGGCACTCTGAGCTCGATGATGATCCCCTACACCCTCGCGCTCCTCGTCGCGCTTACCTTCGTGCTCTACGCCTTCTGGGGCATCGGCATCCCGATCGGCTTCGATTCGGGCTACGTCTACCCGCCCGTGAAGTAAGAGGCGCACCGCGCCCTGCCCGCACCCCGTCGAGGACGCCTCCCTTTCGGCTCCCGGCGGGGTTTCTCATGCAAAACCGATTTTTCTGCAATCCAAGAAAAAAGGACCGTCGTCATGACAGACATCCACCTTCCCTATGTCGACGAACTCAGAGACAACTTCCTGCGCTACGTCGCCGTCTCCTCCGAGAGCGACCCGAAGGCCGGCCGCGTGCCGAGCTCCGAGGGCCAGCGCGAGCTCGCGAAGCTTCTCGCCCGCGAACTTGAGGCGCTCGGGCTCGTCGAGATCGAACTGAACGAACACGCCATCCTGACGGCGCTTCTGCCCGCCAACGTCGAGGGCGCTCCCGCCGTGGGCTGGGTCGCGCATCTCGACACGGTGCCCGTGAGCCTCTCGCCCGACGTGAAGGCGCAGGTGATTCACTACGAAGGCGGGGACGTTCTCCTCAATGCCCAAAAGGACATTTGGGTGCGTCTCGAGGAGCATCCGGAACTTGCCGCATATGCGGGTCAGGACATCGTCTTTACGGACGGCACGAGCGTGCTCGGTGCCGACAACAAGGCGGCCGTTGCGAACGTGATGACGATGCTCGCCGTCGTGACGAGGGAAAACCGTCCGCACGGCGACATCCGCGTCGCCTTCGTGCCCGACGAGGAGATCGGTCTTTGCGGCTCCAAGCTCCTTGACCTCAAGAAGTTCAAGGTCGACTTCGCCTACACGATCGACTGCTGCGCGCTTGGCGAAATCGTCTGGGAGACCTTCAACGCCTGCTCGGTCTCGATCCGCATCAAGGGCGTGACGGCGCATCCGATGAGCGCCAAGGGCGTGCTCGTCAATCCGCTCCTCGTTGCGACCGACCTCATCAACAGGTTCGACCGCCTGCAGACGCCCGAGCAGACCGAGGGCAAGGAAGGCTACTGGTGGTTCACCGACTGCGAGGCCAACGCCGCCGAGTGCCGCCTCACGATGAACATCCGCGACTTCGACCGCAGCCGCTACGATTCCCGCAAGGCCTTCGTGCTTGAGGCGGTCGAGGCCGTGCGCGCACAGCATCCGCGCGCCGTCATCGAGGCCGAACTCGTCGACGTCTACTCCAACATCGCCGACAGCCTCGGCGACGACCGCTCGCCGGTGGAGCTCCTCTACAAGGCTGCCGACAACCTCGGCATCACCACCAACACCATCGCCATGCGCGGCGGCACGGACGGCTCCGCCCTCTCCGCCAAGGGCCTCGTCACGCCCAACTACTTCACGGGCGCGTGCAACTTCCACAGCTATGCCGAGTTCCTCCCGCTCCCGAGCCTGCACAAGTCGCTCGAGATGACGCTCGAACTCGTTAGACTTACGGCAGGGAAATAAGACCCTGACGGGAATTTAACGGAGGAAAAGGTCCTTTCGCCGGCGGCGGGAGGGCCTTTTTTGTCCGGCGGCGATGTATGCTGTTGGGATCATTGAAAAAAACAGGCAAACCCATCTTCAGGACAAAAGACAAAGGAGAAACCATGGCCTATTGCGCATCCAAAGTCGTGATTCTCGCCACGGGCGGCACCATCGTCAGTTCGGGCGCGTCCGCCACGCAGATGACGGGCTACAGCATTCAGGGGCTCGGCGTCGAGGACCTGCTCTCGGCCGTTCCGATGCTGGCCGACGTGGCCGACGTCGAGGCCGCCCGGGTCTCGAACATTGACTCGAGCTCGATGACTTCGGAGGTCTGGTTGAAGCTCGCGAACGCGGTCGAGGAGGCTCTTCGCCGCGAGGACGTCTCGGGCGTCGTGATTACGCACGGCACCGACACGATGGAGGAGACCGCGTTCTTCCTCAATCTGGTGGTGAAGAGCGAAAAGCCCGTCGTGCTCACGGGCGCGATGCGTCCCGCCACGGCCCTTTCGGCCGAGGGGCCCCTCAACCTTCTCAACGCCGTTCGCATCGCGGCCGATCCGAAGGCTGCGGGCCGGGGCGTGCTCATCGCGCTCAACGACGTGATCGTCTCCGCGCGTGACGCCACGAAGACCCATTCCACCAATGTCGCCACCTTCAGGGGGCCGGATCTTGGCATGCTCGGCATGATCGCGGGCACGCACATCGAGTGGATCGCGAGGTCCGAAAAGCCCCATGGGGCCGCCACGCCCTTCACGCTTGAGGCGCTCGAAGCCCGTGTTGCGGCCGACGGCGCCCTGCCCCGCGTCGACATCGTGTATTCGCACGTCGACGACGACGGCGTGATGGTTCGTGCGGCCATGGCTGCAGGCGCCCGTGCAATCGTGCATGCGGGGACCGGCAACGGCTCGATTCACGAGAAGACGGAAGGCGCCCTCATGGAGGCTGCCGCTCACGGCGTACTCGTCGTGCGCGCTTCGAGAACCCCGAGCGGCATGACCGTCGAGGGACTCGCCGAGTGGCAGGATGCGGGCTTCGTGCCTGCAGGGACGCTCAACCCGCAGAAGGCCCGTGTGCTCGTGCAGCTCTCGCTCGCCTGCGGCGTCGATCCCGCCCTCGCCTTCAGGACGTTCTGAAAGCCTTGAGATGAAAACAGGACCCTGAAGGGTCCTGAATACCAAAAGCAAACGGCCCCGCTCATCCTGTCATGAGCGGGGCCGTTTGTGTTCAGAGAGGCTTCAGGGTGTCAGTGCCTGCCGGCTTCGGCGAGGCGTGCGGCCTCGCGGCGGGCGTCGCGGCGGCGTGCGATGACGGGATAGAGGATCATGCAGGCTGCGGCGAAGGGAACGCCGAAGTAGAGCGCGAGTCGCTGCTCGGGGTCGAAGAGAAGCCCGATGAAGGCGACCAAGCAGAGGATGATCGCGAGGACGGGCACGACGGGAAAGAGCGGCGAGTGCCAGGCGAGGTCGGAGGCGGACTTGCCTTCGGCCTTAAGCTGCCTGCGAAAGCCGATGTGCGCGACGCTGATGGCAATCCAGACGGCGACGACGGAGAAGCCGACGATGGCGGTGAGGACCACGAAGACCGTATCGGCGGCGAAGACCGAGGTGAAGAGAGCGAGCCAACCGCCGAGCATGGAGAGCATGATGGCGTTGACCGGAAGGCCGCGCTTCGTGCGCTTCGAGGCCCAGGCGGGCAGCATGCCGTCGTGTGCGAGGGCCCAGATCATGCGGCCCGCGGCGTAGAGGTTCGAGTTCGCGGCCGAGATGACGGCCGTGAGGATCACGAAGTTGAAGAGGTCGGCGGCGTACGGAATGCCGATGCGCTCGAAGACCGTCACGAACGGGCTCTTGAGGATCGAGGCCTCCTCCATCGGAAGAAGCGCGGCGAGGATCACGATCGTGCCGATGAAGAAGAGCACGAGGCGCACGACGGTCGTGCGCACGGCCATCGGAATGACCTTCTCGGGATTCTGCGTTTCACCTGCAGCGACACCGATGAGTTCGGTGCCCGAGAACGCGAAGTTGACGGCGATCATCGTCGTGAGCAGCGGCAGCAGGCCCTTCGGGAAGAGGCCACCTTCGGTGAGGTTGCTGAAGTAAGGCGCGGAAGAGCCGTCGGAGAGCGGAATGACGCCGAAGACGGCGAGGCCGCCCGCGATGATGAAGACCTGGATCGTGATCACCTTGATGAGCGAGAAGATGAATTCGCCCTCGGCGAAGAACTTCGTCGTGAAGACGTTCATCGCCAGAATCAGGAGGCAGTAGAAGAGACACCATATCCAGACGTCGACGTTCGGGAACCAGTACTGCATCGCGAGCCCCGCGCCCGTGAGCGACGTGCCGACGCTCACCGTGCAGGTCACCCAGTAGAGCCACGCGACCGTGAAGCCCGTGCGCGGCCCAATGAAGGTCGAGGCGTAGAGGTGGAAGCTGCCCGTCTGCGGCATCGCGACGCACAGTTCGCCCATCGAGAGCATGACGAGGTAGACGACGAGCGCGCCGATCAGATAGGCGACGACGGTGCCGAAGGCGCCCGTCTGGCCGATCACGAAGCCCGTGTTGAAGAAAAGGCCCGTCCCGATCACGCCGCCCAGGGACAGCATGATCAGGTGACGGGCCTTCATGGTTCTTTCAAATTGGGGGTGCTCGTCCTCGCGTACGAGCGGCGCCTTGGGTGTCAGGTCGGCTTCGGTCATGTGTGGGAATGCCTAGGGAAAATGTGGGTTGCAAAAAGGCGCGGACGGCGTAAGGCGACCGTCCGCGCCGGAATGTCTGGCGTTGCCCCTGGGGCGGTTTCGACTGACCGCCCCTAGGCAAACCATCGTATTTTACAGATATTCTCAGTTATTGCCGCAGTTGTTTTTCGCGGCCTCCTGCTCGGCCCTGATTCGGTCGGCGCGGTAGCAGGCGGCGATCGTGAAGAGGACGTCGGAGGAGGAGTTGAGGCCCGTTTCGGTCGAGTCCTGCAGGACGCTGATGATGAAGCCCACGGCCACGACCTGCATGGCGGTGTCCTGGTCGATGCCGAAGAGGCCGCAGGCGAGCGGGATCAGCATGAGCGAGCCGCCGGGAACGCCCGAGGTGCCCGCGGCGCAGACGCTCGCGATGACGGAGAGGAAGATCGCCGAGAACATGTCGACCTGGATGCCGAGCGAGTGCGCGGCCGAGAGCGTGATCACCGTGATCGTGACGGCGGCGCCCGCCATGTTGATCGTGGAGCCCACGGGAATCGAGATCGCATACGTGGATTCGGGCAGCTTCAGGCGCCGGCAGATGTCCATGTTGACCGGAATGTTCGCGGCCGACGAGCGCGTGAAGAAGGCGGAGACGCCCGACTCGCGCAGCACCATGAAGGTGAGCGGGTACGGATTGTCGTGCGTGGCGACCCAGACGATGAAGGGATTGAGCACGAGCGCGACGAAGGCCATGGCGCCGAGCAGCACGAGAAGAAGCTGCGCGTACTCGAGCATCACTTGGAAGCCTTCCGTGGCGAGCGTGTGGGACACGAGGCCGAAGATGCCGATCGGCGCAAAGCGGATCACAATCTGCACGATCGAGGAGACGGCCGACGAGGCGTCGCCCAGCACGATGCGGGTCTCCTCGCGGGACTTCCTCAGGATCATGCCCACGGCCACCGCCCAGGCGAGGATGCCGATGTAGTTCGCGTTCGCAATGGCGCGCACGGGATTGTCGACCACGTTGAGAAGGAGCTGCGTGAGCACTTGGGAGATTTCGCCGGGCGCCGCTGAGGACTGCGCGGCCCCCGTGAGCGTGATCGTCGTCGGGAACATGAAGCTCACGGCAACCGAGGCCATGGCCGCACCGAAGGTCGACGCCAGATAGAGCGCGATCACCGGACGGATGTGCATCTCGGTGGACATGGACGAATTCGCAATCGCGCTCGTCACGAGCACGAAGACGAGGACGGGGGCGACGCCCTTGAGGGCCGTCACGAAGATCTCGCCGAGAATGCCGACGTCCTTCGCGGCCGTGGGCCAGACGAAGGCGAGCGCGGCGCCCAGAACGAGCGCGACGAGAATCTGCCGGATGAGCGAGCCGTGAACGATCGGCTCGGCAAACCGGAAGACGCGGCTAAGACGCTTGGTCATGATGGAAAGCTGCTCCTGTGTGATGGTGGGGGGGCCGAGAACGGGCGTCAGACGCACCCGCGCGGCCCTCGATCCTGCGGTCTGACGCCGCATCGGACGAGGGAAAGGAAAAAACTATAGCGCGCGCTCCCCGCCTTCGGCGTTCGCGCACACGCAAAACTCGAACGAAATACGTAAAAACCCCTATATGCTACCGCCTAACATGTCTCATTTTCCGCGGTGCGCCGAGGATTCCGTAGAATCCCGACATTCCTCCCACAATCGATGAAGGCTTGAGCCATGCACGAAATCCTCTTTCCCTCCCCGTTCGGCACCCCGCCTTCGCCCGAACTTGTCGCCCGGGCGCGCCTCGCCCCCGTTCCTGCGGGCTTCACCGGACGTGCGGGCGTGCTTGTCTTCGAGGATGAGGCGGGCGTGCATGCCGAGCATGCCTTCGAGCCCGTGAGCCGGGCCTTGTGCGGTGCGGGCGGCGAAGGCCGCGACTGGTCGACCCTCAGGGCGGCGGCGCTCTGGCCCGGGATGTCGAGGGACGAGGTGCCCGAGCGCACGCTCGTCGACGGACGCGGCGTGAGGTTTACGGTGAGGGACTTTCTCAAGGCGATGTTCGAGCCCTACCCCGATCTGCCCGAAATGCAGGGCGGGCGAGAGCTCGAGGCCAGAAAGGCGGGCTGGCGCATGGCGGTGACGGATGCGCTCACGAGCCCCGTCGTGGCGCTCGTTGCGGCACGAAACGAAGCCGCCGTCCGGGGGCGGATCTCGGGGAACGCGAGGATCATCGGGCTTGCCGAATGGTGGTGCGGCCCGACGCCCGCGCACGAAATACGATTTGACGGGACCTTCTACCCGCCGAGGGCCGCCGCGAAGTGGCTCTACGAGCGTCTCGTCGAAGGCCTCCCCGCCGCACCCGTGTCGGCCATCGCGTCCGAAGAGGATTTTGAGACCCTTCCGGTGCTTTATTTCGATGACGACATCGTCGTGATCGACAAGCCGACGAGGCTCGCCTCGGTGCCGGGCGTGAGGGAGACGACCTCCGCCAAGGAGATTCTTGAAAAGCAGTTCGGGCCGCTGCGCATCGTGCACAGGCTCGACATGGACACCTCGGGGGTTCTGCTCTTTGCGAGAAGCCTCAGGGCCGAGAAGGCGCTTCACGAGAGCTTTCGCGAGGGACTTGCGATGAAGTGCTACGTGGCGAGGCTCGAGGGCGTCCCCGAGCAGATGTCGGGCAGGATCGAGCTTCCGCTCGCCCTCAACAGGCTTGATCGTCCGCGCCAGTGCGTGCTCTCCGAAGCCGAGGGCGGCAAGCCCGCCGCCACCGACTGGGAGCTTCTGCGCGTCGAGACGATGCCCGACGGCAGGCGCAAGGCCCTCGTGAGCCTCTGGCCCGAGACGGGCCGCACGCACCAGCTGCGCGTGCACTGCGCGCACGCTGCAGGCATCGGCCTTCCGATCGACGGCGACAGCTTTTACGGCAGCCGCGGCATCCTCGCCGAGGAGAAGACCTCGCGACTCTGCCTCCATGCGGCCGAGCTCACGATTCCTCACCCGACGACGGGCATTCCCGTGCACTTCGAGGCGGCCGAGGCGTTCCCCAAGTTCTGAGAAAAGGCTCTGTTCAGCGCCTCATCTCGCGGGTCTTCCCGGAGATGACGTCGACGTCGATGCGCCAGACGTCGCAGCGGGCCATGTCGCCCTCGATGTAGGCACGCCTCTTCGCAATGGGCTGGCTTCCCGCCCAGCGCGCGCCGATGAGCCAGAGCGCGTGCATCTTCTCGATTTCGTCCGTGACGAGCGTCGCGCGCCCCTCGAAGACCGCAGAGCGGTAGTTCATCGAAAAGGCCGGTTCGTCGGGCTCGGTCATGCTGACGAAGACCATCGAGCAGCGCGGGTTTGAGGTGAGGTTCTCGAACTTTCGACCTGCACCTGCCGCCGCGTGAAAGTAGATCTTGTCGTCCTCGATGACGGGCGAGACGGGCGTGCCGTACGGTTCGCCCGAGGCGGACGCCGTCACGAGCGTGCCGTAGGGAGCCTCGTTCGCGGTGCGGCGGGCAAAGTCCTCGGAGGCCGCGCGGTCAGGGCGGCGCATGGGATGCAAGTTTGTGTGATTCATGGTCGGAGCTCCTTCTGGACAACATGGGTACCGTCATTTTATCCGCGACTTGAGTGCCCGTTCCTGCACGTCAGAAACGAGCCACTGAAGCCCTCCGACGGCAGCGCCGTCCCGGCGTGCGTCTCATGCTTGCTGCCTGACTGAGGCCTGTTCCATCCGGTGTTCTGACCCGCCCGGGTCGTCGGCCGGCTCGTCGGAAATGGTTTGCGCCCTCGAGCACATCAGGTTCGAAACGCCATTCCCCGGCCCGCTGCGGCGGAGATCGGCGAGCGTGTATTGGTTGAGTTCCTTGTAGAAGGCTTCCCGGGCTCTGGCGAGCGCATCGATCAGCACGCATCTGCCGGCAAAGGGACAGGGCGGCTCGTTGCAGTCGACGAGCATGTCATTGTCTTCGAGTGTGCGCACGACGTCGCCGATTCGCAGGTCTTCAGGTTTGCAGGCCAGCCTGAGCCCGCCGTGCCGGCCGCGAACGGCGGAAAGCCACCCGGCTTTGACCATGGCGTTTGCGGTCTTGATGACCAGATTCTGGTTCCAGCAGAGGAATCTCGAGAGCTCCGGCACCGAATGGGGCGTCTCGGGGTCGGCCTCGTTGGCAAGGTGCATCAGAATTCTCAGGCCAAGGTCTGTAAATCGCTTCAGGTGCATGGTCGGTTCGGAGAAAGGATGAGAAAACGGGAATTTCCGTGAGGAGATTCCCGTATCATACTCGATGGACGGCAGCGTCCATGGCCTTCGCCTGGACGGCTCCCGATCCCTTAACGGGATCGAAAGCGGTCCGCAGAATTCGGATCAGGCCTCGCTGCCCGTTCCGAACACTTCAGCGTGGATCTGCCGTGCCGGAACGCCAGCAGCTTCGAGAGCGGCGCGCATCCCTGACATGAAGTCGCCCGGGCCGCAGAGATAGGCGTCGACGTCGGCCGACGGTGCAAGCGCCCTGATGTCCTCCACGCTCGGACGGGCACCGAGCTTAACGCACGGACACTTGATGGTCGTGTCGGCTTCGGCAGGCTGTGTCACGAATGCAAGCAGCTTCGCGTTCTTCAGCTTGCCGGCAGCCTCACGAACCTCATTCACGAAGACGAGTTCAGACGCCGTGCGGGCAACCTGAACGAAGGTCACCTGACGCTCGGGCGTGTTTCGTGCGATCGATTCGAGCATGGCGAAAATCGGAGTGACGCCGATGCCGGCTCCGGCGAGGAACACCGGATTCGTACCTTCGGCAAGATGGAATTCGCCGGCGGGTGCCGAGACGTCGATGGTGTCGCCGGCCTTGAGGCACTTGTGCAGATGATTGGACATGAGGCCGGCGGGGGCATCGCCCGCGGCGGCAATGCGCTTGACGGAAATGCGGAGCTGGCTCCGGTCCTCCGGTGCCGCCGAGAGCGAATACTGGCGCGGTTGGACGAGCTTCAATTCGGGCAGATAGGCGCGCACCGACACGAACTGGCCGGGCTTCCAGACAGGCACCTTCCCGCCATCTGCAGGCGTCAGGTAAAGGCTCACGACGTCGGGCGTCTCTTCGACGCGTCTCGAGACGATGAAGGGGCGCCAGCCAGACCAGCCGCCGTCGGCGTTCGCCTGAGCCTCGTAGATGCCACTCTCGACTTCGATCATCAGGTCGGCGAGCTGCCCGTATGCGGCACCCCATGCTTCGAGGAGTTCATCGGAGGCCGCTTCTCCGAGAACCTCCCTGATGGAGGCCAGAAGATGCCGGCCGACAATCGGATAGTGCTCGGCGCGGATGCCGACCGTTGCGTGCTTCGAGGCGATGAACTTGACCGCGGGCAGAAGCACGGCCGGATTTTCGATGTTTTCTGCGTAGGCGAGGACGGCTTCAGCCAGTGCCTTCTGCTGACGTCCGCGGGCCTGATGAGCCTGGTTGAAAATGTTCCGAAGTTCGGGATTTCCTTCGAGCATGCGGCGGTAGAAGTGCGTTGTGAGCAAAACGCCGTGTTCACGAAGTACCGGCACGGTGGCCTTGACTTGTTCGATCTGTCGGGGTGTCAGCATGGATTGGTCTCCCAGTTGCAATGGAATTCTTGTCGGTGAAGCGCATCTCGCCTGGCGGCGGATGCGGACTGACATCGTCACGGGCCCGTTCGATGTTGGTTGAACAAATCTTATATTTCAAATATCTGTATTGTCAAGAAGCGCGCGTCGCCTTTTGTAAGAGAATGCTTCGCGTTCGCATCGTCGAATTTGCGTAGCAAGACTCGGCCGCCGTCGGCAGGGGGCCGGACCTGTGAGACCAGCCCGCCCGAGCCGCTCAAAGTCCGCTACAATATCCGGACTTTTTATTCATCCCCTTTTTAGAAAGGCCTCAAAGTGTCCGCTCTCATTCTTGGTCATAAGAACCCCGACTCCGACAGCATCATTTCCGCCATTGCCTGCGCGCATCTCTACAAGCAGCGTGGTCTGGACGTCGTGCCGGCCGCCCAGGGGACGCCCGCCCCGGAAACGGCCTTCATCCTCGAGCGCTTCGGCCTTGAAGCTCCGGAAATCGTGACGAGCGTCGCCGGCCGCGACGTCTACCTCGTCGACTACTCCGACAAGGCCCAGGCTCCCGCCGACATTGATGAGTGCAACCTCAAGGGCATCGTCGACCATCACAAGCTCGGCGACGTGACCTCCACGGCTCCGCTCGAATGCATCATCTGGACGGCCGGCTGCACGAACACCATCCTCAAGCGCATGTACGACTACATGGGCTTTGAAATCCCGGCCAACATCGCCGGCGCCATGCTCTGCGCCATTCTCTCCGACACGGTGATCTTCAAGTCTCCGACGACCACCGACATGGACCGCCAGGCTGCCGCGGAACTCGCCGCAATCGCCGGCATCGCCGACATCCAGGCCCTTGGCATGGAGCTCTTCACCGCCAAGTCCGCCGTCGCCGGCTGCACCCCGCGCTCTCTCATCTTCCGCGACTTCAAGGATTTCAACATGAACGGCTGCAAGGTCGGCGTCGGTCAGCTCGAACTCGTCTCCCTTGACCTCGTCGCCGACATGAAGGCCGCGCTCGAAGCCGAGCTCGCCGCCGTCAAGTCCGAGGAAGGTCGTCACTCCGCCCTTCTGCTCCTCACGGACATCATGAAGGAAGGCTCCGAACTTCTCATGGTCTCCGACGATCCCGCCCGCATCGCCGAAGGTTTCGGCAAGACCTTCGTCGAAGGCTCCAACCTCTGGCTCGACGGCGTCATGAGCCGCAAGAAGCAGGTCGTGCCGGCCCTCGAAGCCGCCTTCCGCAAGTAATTGCGCCTTTCGCCCGCCTCTCAAGGCCGGCTGATTGACGAACAAAGCCCCGAATTCCATGTGAATCCCGGGGCTTTTCTTATCGGGTGAATTCATTCGCCGGCGTCGTCTCTCTCCGCACTTCGGGCCGCATGAGCCCAGAACGCCTCGGCGGCGCTCGAGAGCGCCACGTTCCTGCGTCGAACAAGAATCTGCTCCGAGGTGCGTTCAGGAACCAGCGGTATGAAGACAAGTCCTTCGGGCGGCCTCATGTCAAAGGCGCCCTTGACTACGAGCATCACCGTGCGGGCATCTCCAGCGAGCGTCATGAAAGGAACGGTCGACAGATTGATGAAGCCCGCCACCGTCATGCGTGAGGCGGATTCGCCGAACCACTCTTCGAACGCGTCGCCCAGAATGTGGCGGTGCGGGAGCATCAGGGGGAAGCCTTCGAGCATGTCGGTGGTGACGGCCGTCTCGCGGGCGAGCGGATGGTCCTTGTGAACGGTGACGCCCCAGACTTCCTTTTCGGCGAGCGGTACGTTCTGGTACTTTGCGGCCTCGACGGGCGCAAGCAGCACTGCGGCGTCGATCGTGCCCGCATCGAGATGGGCCTTGAGGTCGTCGCTGTCGGCTGCGTAGATCTCGACCTGGGATCTTGGATGCAGATGTCGCCAGCTTCTGAGCCAACGTGCAAGCGCATGGGCGGCGTTCGTCTCGACGCATCCGATCCGGACCATGCCCGCGAGGCCCGCGCCTGTCGACTCGAGCTCGTGCCGAACGGCATTGTCGAGGTTCACGATCTGACGGGCGCGTACCTGCAGGAGCAGTCCGGCCTCGGTCGGCGTCATGCCTTTCTTGGCGCGCTCAAAGAGCACGGCGCCGTATTCGCTCTCGAGTTCCTGAATGCGTCGCGTGAGCGCAGGCTGCGAGATGTGCAGGCGCTCGGCGGCGCGGGAGAGGCTGCCTGTTTCGCAGACGGCGAGAAATGTCTTCAAGCGGCGGATGTCCATGGATCGGACCCGAAATGGAAGGTGGCGTGAGTGCAGACGGGAGGCGTTTCGAAAAGCGCCTCCCCTGCATTATCCCGCACGGACCCGCGTGCGGGCGCTGGCCTCATCGGGAAAGTCACGCAAGCGCGTCGTACTCGGCCGCGTCGACGGGCTCGAGCCATTCGTTGCCCGTGCCGACGCCGGGCACCTCGATGGCGAGGTGCGAGAACCAGCTGTTCCTTGCGGCGCCGTGCCAGTGCTTGACGCCTGCGGGAATGGAGACGACGTCGCCAGGATGGAGCGGCTGCGCGTTCTTTCCGTCTTCATGGTACCAGCCGCGGCCCGCCACGCAGACGAGGATCTGGCCGCCGCCCGATTCGGCCGTGTGGACGTGCCAGTTGTTGCGGCAGGCGGGCTCGAACGTGACGTTCCAGACGCCTGCGGCGAGCGTGGTCGCCAGCGGCGCGAGCCAGCTGCGGCCGCTGAAGTACTTTGCAAAGCCCGTGTTGGGACTCCCGATCGGGAAGATCATCGAGGCCTGATGGCGGGCCATGCCGTCGGCGTGAGCCTGATCGCAGCCTTCTTCGTTCCAGACGTTCTTCGCCATGCGGAACGCGGCCCAGGCCTTGGGCCAGCCTGCGTAGAAGCCCGTCTGGGTGAGGATCTCGGCGATTTCGGTTCGCGTGACGCCGTTCGTCTTCGCACACCTCAGGTGGTATTCGAGCGAGGCGTCGACAAGGCCTTGAGAAACGAGTGAGACGACGGTCACGATCGAGCGGTCCCGAAGACCGAGCGTCTCGGTCCTCGACCAGACCTCTCCGAAAAGAACGTCGTCGTTGATGCGCGCAAATGCGGGCGCAAAGTCGCCGAGCTGGTCCCGGCCTGCTGTCTGTCTGACGGTCATGAGCATTGCTCCTGTCATTGTCCATGTCGGAAGCGGACGCGGTACCCGCCCCTTCCTCACTCGGAGGACGGCCGCCCGCCTTTGCAGGAAGTGTAAGCCCCGGTCGGATCCATGTCCAATGATTCATTTTCATGCTGATCCATGTATAAGCCGCATGGATCGGGAGACAGTAAAACGCCCGCGGGCGCTGGGCCTGCGGGCGTTCGGGAAGGAGGCGTCGTGACCTTAGAGCAGGGCGAGGAGCGCGTCGACGTCCTCTTCGGTCGTGGCCCAGCTGGTGGCAAGGCGCACGATCGTGTGGTTGTCGTCGGGCTTTTCCCAGAAGCTCAGGCCGACCTTTTCGGAGAGGGTCTGGTACTTGTCGTCGGAGAGCTTGACGAAGGTCTGGTTCGTCGTGGAGTTGAAGAGGAGCTGATAGCCCTTTTCCTTCAGGCCCTCGCGGAGCTTTTCGGCGAGGCGGACGGCCTTGGCGCCGTACTCGACGTAGCGGTTCTCCTCCATGAGGGTCTCGAACTGCAGGCCGGTGATGCGGCCCTTGGCGAGGAGCGCGCCCTGCTGCTTCATCCAGGTGAAGAAGCGCGGGCAGATGTTGGGCGTCGGGAAGACCACGGCTTCGCCGAAGAGCGCGCCGCACTTCGTGCCGCCGATGTAGAAGGCGTCGCAGGTGCGGGCGATGTCGGCGAGCGTCAGGTCGGTCTTGGTGGCGCCGAGACCATAGGCAAGACGAGCGCCGTCAAGGAAGACGCGAGCGCCGTAGCGGTGCGCGACGCCCGTCACGGCCTCGAGCTCGGCGCGCGTGTAGAGTGTGCCCGTTTCGGTCGGGTGCGAGATGTAGACCAGCGCGGGCGCGGGCATGTGGTCGCGGTTGCCGTCGACGATGTACTTGTGGAAGGCGGCCTCGACGTCGCGCGCACGAAGCTTGCCGTCGCGCTGAGGAAGTTCGAACACCTTGTGGCCCAGACTTTCGATGGCGCCCGCCTCGTGAACGGAAATGTGACCGGTCTGGGCGGCGATCACGCCCTCCCAGGGCTTGAGCATCGCGCCGATCACCGTGCGGTTCGTCTGGGTCCCGCCGGCGAGAAGATGAACTTCAGCGTCGGGAGCGTCGCAGGCTTCGCGGATGAGCTCCGCGGCCCTTGCCGTATGCTCGTCCGAGCCGTAGCCGGACGATTTTTCAAGATTCGTTTCCGTGAGCCTTGTGAGAATCTCCGGAATGCAGCCCTCCATATAGTCGGAGGCAAATTCAAGTCGTGCCATTGTCATGGTCCATGCTGAGTGGGGGTCGACATATTCTAGCGCATTCGCGGCGTTTCCCCGAACGGGGACTTTGTGGCCTGTATTTCCTTGCAATCCACCCCGCAGGCGTTGTCATGATGAAGTGACGGCATCAAGATGAATCGCGATGGTTTGGGAATTTCCGTTCTGCAGCGAAAGCGCGCACATTGCCGTCAAACCGTGCTATCTTGATCGGATCGCATTCCTGTTTGGAGACAATTATGTCAGAACGCATTCAGCTCAAGGCGGGCGACGCAGCGCCCGCCTTCTCGGCGCCCGGACTTGACGGCGAGCCCGTCACGCTCGAGTCCTTCGCCGGTCGCGGCCTCGTGCTCTACTTCTATCCGAAGGACAATACCGCGGGCTGCACGCTCGAGGCCCAGGGCTTTCGCGACCATCTGGCCGACTTTGAGGCCCTCGGCTACGCCGTTGCCGGCGTCTCACGCGACAGCGTGAAGAGCCACTGCGGCTTTCGCGACCGCCAGAACCTCAACTTCCCGCTTCTCGCCGACAAGGAGGAAGTCGTCTGCACGGCCTACGGCGTCATGAAGGAGAAGATGATGTACGGCAGGCTCTGCCGCGGCATCGAACGCTCCACGTTCGTGATCTCGCCCGAAGGCAGGATCCTTCATGCGCTCTACGGCGTCAAGGCGAAGACCCACGTTGAGGAGCTCCTTGAGCTTCTCAAGGCCTGAGCGCCTCGCGTTCAGAAGGATGTCCTGCCTTTTTGGCAATGGGCCCTTCTAGATACTTTGGACTAGGCCCTGATCAACTCTTGGGGGATGCATGAAGCGTGCGCCCTTTCCTATACTCCAGTCTATAAACAACGCCTGCGCCTCCCACATCAGAGAGCGGACGACGGGCGAACAGAAAAAACGGGAGAGGGACGTGGAAGAGACGAAGGTGACTCAGGCCGCGCATGAAGTCGAACGCAAGACCGTGCGCAGGACAATGCCGACGCAGATGAGCCGTCTGCGCGTCTTTGCGAATTCGCCAGCGCCCCACTTCGAGTCGGGGTTCGGGCGCATTGCCGAGACCCGCATGAAGGGGCTTCCCATCCTCAATCCGCGCATTCGTGTGAAGGCGGACAACTTCCGCCGATGGGGCAACGACTGGATCGGCACGGTGACGACGCCGTGGGCGGTCATCGTGGTCTATGCCTGCGGGTGTCGCGAGAGCTGGGTCGACGTGCCCGCGGGCGAAGTCCGCACGCTCGAGCTGCCCGCAGGTGACTTTCCGTTCCTCGGCTGCAGGGACGACCTGCTCGGCGACTATCTGATGCTCTCGCTCGTGAGTCCCGTTACGGAGTTCGAGGACCAGGCGGCGGCCGAGGCCGTGGCCGAGATCGCCCTCAGGACCATTCTCACCGTGCCCGAAGACGAAAAGTTCGGGACGAATTACGACACCGAGGAGGAAGGCACGCCCATTCCTCCACTCACGCCGCCCGTCGCGGGCAGGAAGGTCATTCCGATCAGGGCCGTGCCGCAGGGCGGCGCAGACGGCGGGTCCGTTCAGGTCACGCGCCGCGGGTTCTTCACCCGCATGGCGAAGGGAGCGGACAAATGATCGATGCCGGTGGCATCACTGTCGATCTGCTGCTCGCGCCGGAGTCCCGTCCCGGGGACCTTCGCGTGAGACGCGCATCGCTTCTCAACGAACGCACGCTCAATCTCATGGACAGGCTTGCCCGAAGCCTGGGGAGCTGCCGTGAGGTGGTGCCGCTCGTCTTCAGCCTATGCCCCTGCGCGCATCTCGTCACGCTTGACGCCGCCGAACGCGCGGCCGCAGGTCTTGCGGAGGACGAGCGCCGCACGGTCGACGGCTGTCTCGCCGAGCGCGCGCTGATGCTTGAGGCGCTTCTGGAAAACATCCGCGTGCTCGCGCTTGACGCCTCGAAGCTCGTCTGCGTCCCTGTTCAAGCCGATTCGCTTGCCGCCTATGCAAAGGCCCGGGCGGGCTTCTCGGGCGTCATCAGGACGCTGCAGGGGTTCAACCTCGTCACGGGGCAGGTCGATGAAGACGCCCTCCTTGAGGCACACCGCCTCATCGACAGACTGACGGCCGACTGTGAGGGCCTTCTGGCATCACTGGTCTTCGGCATTTCTCCCGAAGCCTTTCTGGAGATGACCGAGCCCGTGCAGTACGCCGCCTGGTACGGGACGAATGCCTCGACCGTCGCCTCGGCGCTCGCCTACCGCTACCATGCCCTGCCCGCAGCCTTCGGTGCGCTGGACTGCCCGCCTGTACCGCAACCCCATGAGCTCGACTTTCCGGATTTTGCCGACGAGATGTACCACAGGCTCAGGAATGAAGCCGACTTCGAGGCCGAGCCCGTTTACCGCCGCAGGCCCTCGTTTACGGGAGCACTCGTGAGGGAGGCGGGACACCCTCTTGTCGAAGCCCTCTGCGCCACGGCGGGTCAGTCCGCCGGCACGCTTCTGGCGGCACGCCTTCTTGACACGGCTGCCTTCTGGGCACAGCTCGCACACAGGGAGCACGAGAATCTGCCTGCCCTTCCCGAGGTCTACACGATGCGGCTTCCCGACACCTGCGGGGCGATTGCCTGCGCGACGACCGCCCGAGGTCTTCTCACACACGCCTCGGGCTTCAGGCAGTCGAGGTCCGGACTCGAGCACTTCCATGCCGTGGTTTCCCCCACCGAGTGGCAGTTCGCTCCCGAGGGTCCCGGCCAGCAGGCGCTTGAAAGCGCCGTGAGGCACCTGAAGCGCTCCGGTGCGGGCGTCGACGAGGAGACTCTCAGAAACATCATCCGTCTGGCGCTCTTCGGGCTTGACGCCTGCGTGCCGCTTGACATCAGGCTTCGGGCTGCAGGAAGGAGTGATACATGCATGAAATGAGCATTGCCGAAGGCATCATCGAGATTGTCGAGCGCACGGCAGGCCGGAGCGGCGTCACACGCGTGAAGGAGGTTCGAATCGAGGTGGGCGAACTCGCAGGGGTTGACATCTCGTCCCTTGAATTCGCCTGGGTCTCCGTCACTCGCGGAGGGCCCGCCGAGGGCTCAAGGCTCGTGATTGAACGGCCGCGGGGAGAGGCCTGGTGCCTCGACTGCGCCAAAACCGTCCCGCTTACCAAATATGGCGATCCCTGCCCCGTCTGCGGGGGCTTTCATCTCGCTGCCACGGGCGGCACTGAAATGCGCGTCATCGACTTCGTCCCCGAAGATTGACTTCTATGGTCTCATGCGTAAACAACGATTATCAACACCGCTCAAGCGACACCGCCCCTCAAGTTGGAGAACAGGAAAAGGAAAGGCAGGCATGAAGAGGCGCTCTTGTATTGCAATGCAATACGATTTGGGTTATCGTATCTCCATAGATTAGAGGAGGACACCATATGAGTGCTCAAACCATCAGTCTGCGTCTGCCGGAAGAGGAGGTCGCCATTCTCAATCTTCTCTCAGACAGAGAGCGGCGCACCAAAACCCAAATTATTCGCGAAGCTCTGCAGCCTCTTTTCAGGAAAGTCTTGGATGAGCCGGAAAGGATTACGTTAAGCAATACGGAATTTCAGGCCTTGTTAGATGAAATGGCAACGCCGCCTGGTGAAGAAGTTCTTGCACGTCGTCGCCATCTCATGACCTATGAGCGTTGGAAATGACCGTTTATTCTTTTTCCAAGCCACTGCCTCTTGACCCGGACATTCCACATGATGCTCTAGATCGCTTTGATTGCGACGTCCCGGTATTGAACCAGTGGTTGCGGACGCGCTCTGTTCATAACGAAAAGTATGGCAGTAGTCGAACCTACGTGGCCTTTGATGAGGGGGGAAGCATTGCAGGGTATTTTTGCATTAGCAATGCTGTTCTTGATCATGATCGCTTGTCAGCGGGTTTTCGTCGGAATAAGCCAAACCCGTTGCCGTGCTGTCTGCTTGGAAGACTAGCGGTCGATAAACGCTATCAGGGGCAAGGGCTCGGCGGAGCATTGTTAGTCGAGGCCTTGAAGATAACGCAGGGCGTTTCCAGGATGTCCGGTTGTTGGGCGTTAGTCGTTCAACCTAAGGGCGAAAAAGAAATTGGCTTTTATGAGCATCTCGGCTTTCGCCGATGCAAAGTAGGAGATCCGCCAATGCTCTTTTTCGAAATCGAACACTTCACAAAGTTAACGGTCGCCCCTCCAAACGGAAGGGCGGCGTGACTGCTCCCCGTCCGATTTGAAACCAAATCGGGCGAGGCTTCCTGCTTCTTCGACGTTGCCTCAGCCATAGCTTCGGTCTTACGCATCTCCACAGGCTTTGGCTCGTGACGTTACGAGCGCAAGACGGTCAGCCCAACCGCCTTCAACATCCGGATGCCTTCCTGCTTGATGTTCAGGGAGACATTGATATCCCGGTCATGGTGAGCACCGCAATGCGGGCATGTCCCTTTCTAGGCAAATGAACGATTGAGTGTCAAACCCGATGGCAAGTTCAGGCTATAGCAGTGTGAATCCTCCACGCCCATCCTCTCTTTCGGCTGGGCTTTCCTCCTCTTCCGGAGGACTCCCTGACCGCTGACAGCGGATATGCTCAACAATCTGCACTCACTTAGAGCGCATCTCCGCACAAACCCGAATTAGAGTGTTCAGGTTTACGCCTGAACCGCGCTAGCAATAATGCTGGTTATGGAGCTGCATTTTTTTTCGAACGTCTGACTGTCACCAATCCGCCCTTTGTTTCTGCACAAGAGTTGCATTTCGGGTGCTGCGTTCAGGAGGTTCCTCTCCAGAGACGCAGGGCAATCATTCCGGTCTGCAGTTGGGCATTATCGATCCACTTTGTGGAGCTCGTGGTAACATCACGGCACATTCCACCCACATCCGACCGCTTCGAAAACCATGCTCAACTGGCTCATCGGGACGCTCTTCATGGCGTTTCCCCTGCTTCTTCCCATTTTCATTCTCATGATCGCCCGCAAAATCGGCTACCGCTGGCCTGCCCAGAGGCTCTTCATGCGCGTGGCGCTCGCCTTCTACGCGACCTCTCTCGTACTCATCGGCGGGCATGCCGCTGAAACCGGACTCGGTCTTCAGGAATTCTTCAACGCCTACTACGGCGCGGCTTCTGATTCCACCCTGCTCTACTACCTCGGCCTTGCGTGCCAGATCCTCGCCATTGTCGCGCTCATGTTTGTCGTCAACTGGAAGGTCATTCGCCTCTACTACGGCGAGGACTGGAAGGCTCCCGCCGGCTTCATGACGAAGGAGGAGGCCGAGAAGGCCGCCAATGCCGACCAAGTTCAACCCGAAGCCAACGTCGCCGAACCTCGCAAAAAGGACGGCAGGACCGAATAATCGGCGTCAGATCTTCGCTCCCGTGTGTGAAAAGGCCGCAGGTGTCAGAGCCCGCGGCCTTCTTGCATTCAGTGACTGTGGAGGAAATGCTTGGGTTTGCGCATCAAGGGGCGGCCTTCTCGGTCGCGTGAGCCTCGTCCCAGGCGGCCATCATGTCGAGCCAGGGGGCTGCGCCCGTGCCGAAGATCGAGCCTGCGGTTTCGGCCATGGCGGGCGTGAGCGGTAGTTCGCCGTTGTAGAAGGCCTCGAGTTCGGTCGTCGAGAGGCCGAACCACTTCGCCGCGAGTGCGGGCGGGGTATCTGCGAGGATTTCGCGAAGGACTTCTCCGGGGTGCTGCTGGGCGGATGCGGGCCTGCGGCCGCCGCGCTTCCCTGCGGGACTGGGCTTGCCGGACTTTCCGGCCTTGTTCGGTTTTCCGGCCATGACGCTGGTCTCCAAAATGGTGTGTATCCTGCAATCTTATCCCTTTGGGTGACGTTCTTCTAGTACCAATGCTCAATTGCAACGGTCCTTGTGGTTGAGGTCGGGGTATTCGCGAGACGCCTAGAATGAAGGCATAGACAAAGTTTTTGTGCGCCTCTCCAATTCGGGATGCGCGCGAAGGAGACCGAAAGATGTGCACAACCTGCGGCTGCGGCGAACACAACCACACCCACATGCACGCCCATGTGGACGAGAACGGCAATGTAACGACTCATGTCGCCCACGATCACGATCATGAGCATCGTCATGACCATGCCAACGGGCACCATCATGACCATGACCACGGTCCCGCTCACAGCCACGCCCCGACGACGTCCGCCTCGCGCGCCATCTCGATCGAGGAGGACATCCTCGGGCGAAACAACGCGATTGCGGCCGTCAACAGGAAGTTCTTCCGCGAACACCGCGTGCTCGCGCTCAATCTTGTCTCGTCGCCCGGTTCGGGCAAGACCGAGCTTCTCGCTCAGACGCTCAAGAGGGCCTCGGGCTTTCGCACGGCCGTGATCGAGGGCGACCAGCAGACCGCGAACGACGCCGAGCGCATACGCGCCACGGGCGTGCGAGCCCTGCAGATCAACACGGGCAAGGGCTGCCATCTCGACGCCGCGATGGTGAGCCACGCGCTCGAGCACCTCGTGCCCGAAGACGAGTCCGTGCTCTTCATCGAGAACGTAGGCAACCTCGTCTGCCCGGCCGAGTTCGACCTCGGCGAGGCTCACAAGGTCGTGCTCCTCTCCGTCACGGAGGGCGAGGACAAGCCGCTCAAGTATCCCGACATGTTCCGCGCGGCCGACCTGATGATCCTCACGAAGACGGATCTTCTGCCCTACGTCCCGTTTGACGCAGAGAGGGCCGAGGAGAACGCCAGACGCGTGAACCCGAAGATCCGCACGATGCGTGTCTCGGCCGTGTCGGGCGAAGGCATGGAGAAGTGGCTCGCCTGGCTTGCCGCCGAACTGATGCTCTCGGGACTGTGAGGTCCGGCCATGACGAAGGCCGCAACGGACTTTCGCGTGCGCGGACTCGTGCAGGGCGTGGGCTTCAGGCCCACGGTCTACAGGATCGCGCTTGAGCTCGGTCTCTCGGGCACCGTCTGGAACGATGCCGAAGGGGTCGTCGTGCACCTTGAGGGCGAGTCCGAGGTGCTCGAACGCTTCCCCGAGGCGCTTCTCGCAGGCAAGCCCCCGCTCGCGCGCATCGACGCCGTCGAGCTCGCAGCGGGCGAACTTCAGGGCATGGAGGGCTTCTCCATTTCCGCCACGCCCTCCGGCGGCCGCGTGACCACTGCCGTCACTGCCGACGCCTGTGTGTGTGACGCCTGCCTCGACGACATCTTCAATCCAAATGACCGCCGCTGGCGCTATCCGTTTGCAAACTGCACCCATTGCGGCCCGCGCTTCACCATCACGCGCCACCTTCCCTACGACCGTCCCCAGACGGCCATGGCGGGCTTTCCGATGTGCCCCGACTGCAGGGCCGAGTACGAGGATCCGCTCAACAGGCGCTTCCACGCCCAGCCGATCGCCTGCCCCGTCTGCGGACCGAAGCTCACGCTCGTGACGCCCGACGGTACGGCGGTCGAGGGCGACGCCATCCGCGAGACGGTGAAGGCCCTCGGGGCCGGCCGGATCATTGCGATCAAGGGGCTCGGCGGCTTTCACCTTGCGTGTGACGCCGAGAATCCGGAAGCCGTCGCTGCGCTCCGCAGCCGCAAGCAGCGCGATGAAAAGCCCCTTGCCGTCATGGTCGCGGGCCTTGCTTCGGCCGAGCGCTTCGCATACGTCACCGACGATGAGAAGGTCCTTCTCACGGGCCCCGCGCATCCGATCGTGCTGCTGAAGAGAAGGACGGGGGAAAACGTGCCTGCGCTTGCAGGCGTTGCCGACGGACTCGAGGCGATCGGGGTCATGCTCCCCTATACGCCTCTTCACGCCCTCATCTTCCACAGCTTTGCGGGCGAGCCCGAGGGACGCGGCTGGATGAACGACGTCCTTCCCGTCACGCTCGTGATGACGAGCGCCAACATGAGCGGACTGCCGCTCTGCACCGAAAACGAGGAGGCGCTCGAGCGCCTCTCCGGGGTCGCAGACCTCTTCCTTCTCTCCAATCGAGACATCGTCACACCCTGCGACGACTCGGTCGTGAGGGCGGGCGTTGAAGGCACGTCCTTCGTGCGCCGCTCGAGGGGTTATGCGCCCGAGGCGGTCATGCTCCCCGAATCTGCGGTCGCGGCGAAAAAGCCCGTCGCCCTCGCCTTCGGACCCTATCTCAAGAACACGGCGTGCTTTCTTCGTGATCGCGAAGCCTTCCTCACGCAGCACGTGGGATCCCTCTCGAACCGACCGACGGTCGAGCTTCTCTCGCGCTCGGTCTCACACATGAGCGCCCTTTTTGAACTGAGTCCCGAGGTCGTCGCCTGCGACGCGCATCCGGACTTTCCCTCGACGAGACTTGCCCTTGAATATGCGGACCGGCACGGCATTCCCTGCATTCCCGTCCACCATCATGCGGCCCACGTTGGCGTCGTGGCGGCGGAGCGCGGCGTTGTGAAGCCCCTGCTCGGCCTTGCGCTCGACGGCGTCGGCATGGGGGCGGACCGTCTCCCCTGGGGCGGCGAACTTCTTCTCTGCGGGCCCGCCTCGTGGGCGAGGCTCTCTCACCTCGAGTCCATGCCGATGCCGGGCGGCGACAGGGCCGCCACGGAACCCTGGCGCATGGGCGTCGCCCTGATGGCGATGGCGGGCGCGGGGGACTTTGCAGAAGAGCTCTTCCCCGGCATTGCGTCGGTGTCGATGCTCAGGAAGCTCCTCGCGGGGGATCCGGAGAAGGCGGCCCTGCTCGGTACGACCACTTCCTTCGGACGTTGGTTCGACGGCATGAGCGCCATTCTCGGCCTCTGCACCCATCAGCACGACGAGGCAACGGCCGCCATGCGTCTTGAGGGCGCTGCGGTGCGCGGACGCGACAATCCCGCCTGCGGCACGCTCGACGTCGAGGCGGGCGACCGGATGATTCTTGCCGACGGCACGCTCTCGCTCGTGCCGCTCGTTCGCCGCGTCGTCGACGAAAGGCTCTCTGGCACATCCGTCGAGTGTCTCGCGGCTCTCGTGGAAAATGCCGTCATCGCCGCGCTCGCCGACTGGATCGCCTTCCACGCGACGAAGCTCGTCGAAGAATTCGGTCCGGGGCTTCTTGCCTCGGACGACAATGAAAACATGCTTGTCGCCCTCACGGGCGGTACCATGAACAACGCAGCCCTCTCGAAGGGGCTCGTCGAGGCCCTCACTTCGAGGGGCCTCGCCGGAGCGCTGCCGCTGCACGTCCCCGCGGGAGACGGCGGACTTTCGCTCGGTGAGGCCTGGTGGGCCCGCTCGGCACTGGCCGCAGGCGCGACCGAGTACTCGCCGCTCGACGCCTCCGCCGTCCTCGGACGAGTGCAACCATAAGGAGAATCATGACATGTGTCTCGCCATTCCAGGACAGATCATCAGGCTCGCCGGCGACGGCGAGGCCGTCTGCGACATCGGCGGCATTGAAAAGACGGTCAACGTCTCGCTCATCGAGCGCCCCGTTCCGGGAGACTGGGTCATCGTGCACGTGGGCTTCGCGCTCAACCGCATCGACCCCGAGGAGGCCCAGAGGACCCTCGCGGCGCTCAAGGCCGCGGGTCTGCACGACGAGGAGCACGCATCATGAAGTACGTCGACGAATACCGTGAGGGCGATGCCGCCCGGCGCATTGCTGCCGAGATCAGGCATGAGGCCGATCCGAAAAGGATCTACCGCTTCATGGAGTTCTGCGGCGGCCACACCCACGTGCTCGCCCGCTGGGGGCTCACCGACATCCTGCCGCCCAACGTGCGCATGATCCACGGACCGGGCTGTCCCGTCTGCGTGCTGCCCGTCGCGCGCATCGACATGGCGATGCAGCTCGCGCTCGAAAGGAACGTGATCCTCTGCACCTATGCCGACACCATGCGCGTCCCGGCGGGCAAGGGCATGTCGCTCTTCAAGGCCAAGGCTCAGGGCGCGGACATCCGCATGATCTACTCGCCCATGGATGCGCTTGAGCTGGCGAAAGCCAATCCAGAGCGCGAGGTCGTCTTCTTCGCGATCGGGTTCGAGACGACCACGCCGCCCACGGCCGTTGTCCTCAAGGCTGCAAAGGCCGCGGGCGTGAAGAACTTCTCGGTTTTCTGCAACCACGTGCTCACGCCCGCCGCGATGACCCACATCCTGAAGATGAGCGAGGAGCGTCCCGAAGTGCCCGTTCTCGACGGTCTCGTGGGCCCCGCCCACGTCTCAACCATCATCGGTTCGGGACCCTACGAGGTCTTCGCGCGCGACAACCGCCTTCCCGTCGTTGTGACGGGGTTCGAGCCCCTCGACATGCTCTACGCCATCCTGATGATGGTGAGGCAGGTGAACGACGGCCGCCACGAAGTTGAAAACGAATTCACCCGCGCCGTCACCCGTGATGGGAACGTCGCCGCCATCCGCCTCATGGACGAGGCCTTCGAGCTTCGCGATTCGTTCGAGTGGCCCGGACTCGGACGCCTCCCTAAGTCCGCTCTGAAGCTTCGCCCCGAATGGGCGGACTTCGACGCGGAAAAGCGCTTTGCCATGACCGAGCGCGCCGTCACGGACAACAAGGCCTGCGCCTGCGGTGCGATCCTCAGGGGCGAAAAGACGCCCGAACAATGCCCGCTCTTTGGCCGCGCCTGCAATCCCGCCAACCCGATCGGGGCCTGCATGGTCTCCTCGGAAGGCGCCTGTGCGGCCGCCTGGAGCTACGGCCGACGCCGCGCCGCAGCGCCCGAGAAGGCGAAGACTTCTGACGATCAGCGATAAAGGAAGAAGGAAGAACCATGACCGACTTTTACATGCGCCCCCTCGACATGAAGAACGGCGCCGTCGACCTCACCCACGGCGCGGGCGGCCGCGCCACCGCGCAGCTCATTCACGACGTCTTCGGACGGCACTTCACGAACGCCTGGCTCGACGAAGGGCACGACGGCGCGCTCCTTCCGCCCATGACCCGCCCCGTGGCCGTCTCCTGCGACGGCCACGTCGTGCGTCCCCTCTTCTTCCCCGGCGGCGACATCGGGCGGCTCTCCGTAGCAGGCACCGTCAACGACGTCGCCATGTGCGGTGCGCGGCCCCTCTATCTCACCGCCAGCTTCATTCTTGAAGAGGGCTTTCCCCTGAAGGACCTCGACGCCGTCGTCGCCTCCATGGCGAAAACCTGCGAAGAGGCGGGCGTCGCCATCGTGACGGGCGACACCAAGGTGGTCGAGCGAGGCCACGGAGACGGCGTCTACATCGCGATCTCCGGCATCGGCGAAAAGATCTCGGAGGGCACGATCTCGGGGCGCGCCGCACGTCCCGGCGACGCCGTGCTCATCTCGGGCACCATGGGCGACCACGGCACCGCCATCCTCTCCTTCCGCGAAGGCATGAGCTTCGGCACGACCGTCGAGAGCGACTGCGCACCATTGAACGAAATGGTCGAGGCGGTCCTTTCCGCCGCCCCGCACGTCCACGTGCTGCGCGATCCGACCCGCGGAGGCCTTGCCGCCACACTCAACGAAATCGCCTCCCAGAGCAACGTTGGGATCCTTCTTGAGGAGAGCACCGTGCCCGTGCGCCCCGAAGTCCGGAGCGCCTGCGAATTCCTCGGACTCGATCCGCTATACGTCGCCAACGAAGGCAAGATGATCGTGATCGTCCCCGAAGACGAGGCCGACGCGGCGCTCGCCGCCATGCGCGCCTCGCCCTATGGCGAGAACGCCGCAAGGATCGGTCGCGTGACGGACGACTCTGACGTCCCAGTCGGCATGGTCGAGATGGTCACCCTCATGGGCGGACGCCGGACCGTCGACTGGCTCGCGGGCGAGCAGCTTCCGCGAATCTGCTGAGCCCAAGGAAGTCTCTGAAGCCCTGCGGGACGCACGTTCGAGCCGCCGCAGGGCTCTTTTTTTGGGAAAACTTGATGCGCGTCAAATGAATTGCAGAATTCCGGAAGGTTGTTTCAGGCCTTAAATTGGTAGCAGCTTGTAAATTCTTGGGTCTTTCTGCAGGGTCGCAAAGGTGTCTCGGCCGGTCCGACGGTTCCGTAATGGCGGAAAACCCTCGCAAATCTACGCAGAAATGCGGAAGAAATGCTCGAAATCGGCTCCTGACCACGCTTTCGGGCGAAAATGCCTGCCCTTTTTTCGGAAAAATTGCAAGAGGGGGCGGGCATCGTTCGCAGGCCCCGAAGCCCTTCGGATCCGTTGGAGGGCAATCGCTGCGGCGAGAAGACTTTGCTATGATTGTGCCCAAGTCGAGCTCGGGTCCCTTTCCGTGTTCGACTCGGTATTCGGGCCCTGTCCGTCAGGAGGACGGGCCGCACTATCGGGACTCACGGTCCCTTCAGGAGTCATTGAAATGAACAAGTCCGAATTTATCACCGCCCTCCAGGCCAAGACCGGTCTCGCCAAGGCCGACGTGACGAAGCTCGTCAACGCCTACGGTGAAGTCGTCATTGAAGCCGTTTCCAAGGGCGAAGACGTTCGCCTCATCGGCTTCGGCACGTTTGGCACCTCCGAACGCGCCGCCCGCGTCGGCCGCAACCCGCACACGGGTCAGGAAATCCAGATCCCGGCCGGCCGCGTCGTCCGCTTCTCCGCCTCCGCCAACTTCAAGGAAGCCGTGAAGTAATCCGCTGATCCGTCCGATCATGCAAGCAAAGAGGAGCCCGCAGGCTCCTCTTTGCATTTTGGTTCCTCACCTTCGTCCCGCTATAATCTGCGAACGAGAACAGCATTCACTCTCAGGAATCCATTTCAGGAGAAGCCATGTCCGCCTGTGCGCCCGCCGGCACCCTGCTCGGCCAGACGACCGAATACGTCGACACCTATCGTCCCGACCTCCTCACGCCCATTCCGCGCTCGCTCGGACGCGACGCGATCGGCGTGCACGACTTCCGCGGCACCGACGTCTGGCGCCTCTATGAAATCACCTGGATCAACGAGCGCGGCCTTCCCGTCGCCGCCGCCGGCGAAATCCGCGTGCCCGCGACGAGCCCCTGCATTGTAGAATCCAAGTCCCTGAAGCTCTACATCGGCTCGCTCACCCAGACGAAGATCGCCTCCGTCGAAGAGGCCGCCCGCCTCATCGCCCGCGACGTCTCCGCGTGCGTGGGCGCACCCGTCGAGGTCCTCATTGACGACCTCGCCCGCTGGGAGATGCCCGTCACCCGCGTCCCGGGCATCGTGCTCGAAGCCGAGTGCGGCGACCTCGAGTGCAGCGTTTACGAACCCGACGCCTCGCTCCTCAAGGCCGCCTCCGACGAAGTCGTCGAGGAGACCCTCTCCTCCAACCTCCTTCGCTCGCGCTGCCCCGTCACGGGCCAGCCCGACCATGCCTCTATCGTAATCAGCTACCACGGCCGCCGCATCGACCGACGCGCGCTCCTTGCCTACATCGTCTCCTTCCGACGCCACCAGGGCTTCCACGAGCAGTGCTGCGAACAGATCCACGCCGACATCATGCGCGTGCTCGCCCCCGAGGCCCTGTCGGTCAACTGCTGCTTCACTCGTCGCGGCGGCATCGACATCAGCCCCTTCCGCTCCACCGTTGCGGATCTTCCCGATCCCGTCATCAGGACGCCCCGCCAATGAGCTTTCTCAAGATCGGCACGCGCTCGCGCTACGCCCTGCGCTTCATGATCGAGCTTGCCGAAGTCGAACGCGCCGCAAGGTCCGACGAGACCCGCAGGCGAGGCTATGTCAAGCTTCGAACCGTCGCGAGTTCCCAGGACATCTCCTGGCGCTACCTCGAGCAGATCGCGCCCGCACTCGCCGAGGCCGGCATGGTCGAGACGGGACGCGGGCCGCTCGGCGGCTACAGGCTGTTGCGAAATCCCGCAACACTCACCGTCGCTGAGATTCTTGCCGTCGTCGAATCTGACGAAGCGCCCATGAAGTGCTTCGATCCCGAGGACGACTGCAGCCGGCGCGCAGGCTGCGCCGCCACCTTCCTCTGGAAGGGTCTCTCCGACGTGGTTGACAAGTACCTGCAGAGCGTCACGCTTCAGGATCTCCTCGACGGTCGCGTCACCGTTCCCAAGCTCATCGGTGCGCGCCATGACGAACCCGTACCTCCGGATGCGAACGCCTCGGAGATCGATGAAAAGGCCTGACGCTCCCTTCTGGAAATAATCGCATCATGAAAAAAGCCGGCTCCCCTTCGGTGGGTTGTCGGTTTTTTTGGCTCTTCAAGGGGACTTGTGTGTAACAGGTACCCCCTTTTGTACAGAACGCACTTGTCTAAGAGGAGGATTGGGCCGAGCATCGTCTCCTAGAAGCACCACTTCCAGGTCTGAGCAGCAGAGCATGATCATATCGGTCATATTCTGCAGATTACGAAAACCATACTCACGTCGCAGGATGAGTTTGAGCTTCAACATTTTTGTTCGCCGCCACATGGCTCGAAGGGTGCCGCAGGCATCCTCCTCACTCAAGGCTTTGACGATCACTCGGTTCCGTCAAGGCCGTACGCGGCATATGCTCGGCCGCACGCGTCCTCCTCTATACGCTCCCGGCCTTGACCGCTCCGAGCGTTCGTCCACATTGCCGCACCCTCTCAGTAAACAAGAATCACTTACCAACATCCGTGCTCGCGCTCGTTGGCGCGGGTCAACACCACCTTCTGGGCCTGACTTTACCCACAACTCTGCCTGAAGGCTCGTTTTTTTGCCGGCAGGCTGTCACGTAGAGCCTGGTTTCGCAGCGTTGTTAGGCCTGAACACTGATAAAAACGCCACGAACTGAGCTGTGTTTGAAGGTGCTTTGCTTTGCGAGATGATTGTTGCGATTTCGCCACACTTTAATCGCCTTGGAGGTTTGTACAGTCGGTTTTTTCATTCACGTTTGATGCGATGAGTGCTGAAGACGGTGACATGTCTTATGTGGAATCCCGGTACCCTCCCTTGTGATTCCTTCTTCAGACTCGTGCAACGTTTGCATTTGCACCTTCCCTTTGCTGCAAGGATTCATGCAGGCGTCTCTCTTCATGGCGTTCCCTATCGGGATCCCATCCCCGTCCTTTTCCAGAAATATGTCCCGTTCCCGAAGGGCCTTTGCTTTCCTTAGTACCCCCTTCCGTTGCTCAATGTTCGTTGAGATCCTGGTGAGTCGTATAAGGGTTTACCCCCCCCCCTTCATTCCATGTTTCTTTACTCTTCTTCGTGTCCGCCGCCACTTCGGCAGCGGAGTTTCATCAAGTAGAGAAAAAACATGAACAAGAATTTCAAAGTTGTGTTCAGCAAGGCGCGTGGCGCCCTGATGGTCGTCAACGAACTGACGTCCTCCGTCCAGGCCAAGGGCACGAAGACGGTGATTGCTGCTACGGTGGCTTCGCTTGTGGCGGGCGGCGCCATTGCCAAAGAGATCCCATATGAACAGGCTTCCGGCAATTCCGGCTACTCCGCGACGACGGCCGAGAATCTTCAGATGGAGTTCGAGGCTGACAATGTGCTGAACATGACGATCACGGGCAAGGTTGACACGCGTGCCTACGGTCTCCTTGCGACGGGTGCCGATTCCGTTTACACCAACAAGGGCACGATCAACCTCAATCTTGCGGCCGACGAGAATGCCACGCAGGCTTATCGCGTCAAGGGCATGATGGCCGACAACAACGGTACGGCCGTCAATGAAGGCACCATCACCGTCAGGAACGCCTACGGCATGACCGTCGGCAGCACGGGCAAGAATACGATTACCAACACCGGGACGATTGATGTCAAGTCCGGCGTTGCCATGGAAGTCGCTCCGACGGGCATTCAAGGCTCCGGTCAGGAAGGCTCCAACGCCGTCGCCACGAACGAGGGCACGATCAAGGTTGCTGCCGGCTCCATCGGCGTCCTCATGAGCGGCACGGGCAACACCTTTACCAACAAGGGCACACTCGATGCGACTGGTTCCAAGGCTGTTCACCTTCAGCAGGAAAAGGGCAAGAGGGCGGAAAACAACAAGCTCGTCTTTGAATCGGGTTCTCAGACCAACGGTGACATTTATGTTGGCAATAATGTGACCAACACGACGATCGAATTTGTTGAAGGGGCTAACTTTTCAGGACGCATTGTGGTGAGAAAGGCGGGTGAAGGTGTTTCTGGTACATCAATCACCGCGTCGGGTCAGACTTTCTCCGATCAGCAGACTGGTGCCATTCAGTTCTATGACGGTACAAATTCGTCTATTAGCTTGACGAACGTCAATTTTACCGGCAATACCAGCTTTTATGGCGGTGCGGTTTACTCGTATGCCGAAAATTTTGTCCAGAATGGTGGCGCATACCATGGCAATAAAGCCGTTGACAATGAATCCGGTCCTAATGCCGAGGGGAAGGTCGAGGATGGAGCCTTTGGTGGCGCTCTCATGCTGAAAGGCAACTACAATGTTATTCTTACCGATGTTGACTTTACAAAGAACTCTGCTTCGGCAGCCAATGGAATGGCCTACGGTGGCGCCATTTGTGCCGACTTCAGCACCGGTAACAATGGTGAAGAAGCTGGTTCGACAGACCTAACTCTCAACATTACCCAAAACATGACCTATGCCGGCAACACTGTGTCGTCCGGCTCTACCGGTAAGGTTTTCGACACCTACGGCTACCATGTTCCGACGGCTGCCGCCGGCGGCTTCCTCTTCCTTGACCGCGGCGCGAGCGTTGCCTTCAACGTCGAGTCCGGCGCAACTCTGACGATCGGTGTCGTCGGTCACCACCGACGACACCGACAGCATCGCCTCGTCCATCCCGAACACCAATACCACCAACAACGGCGGCAAGCACGCCCTTGTCAAGAAGGAAGGCGCAGGCGAGCTCGTCATCAACAGCAATCTTGACAAGTACTACGGTACAGTTCAAGTCAATGGCGGCCAGATGACGGTGAATTCCAAATGGAACATCAAGAACGAAGTCACCGTTGCCAACGGCGGCACGCTTGCACTTTCGTCCTTTGACACCATGGCCGCCGACGATTCGGGCAATCAGAACGTCACTGGCACTTCCATCGGCGGCTCCATCGCGGTGAACGGCACTCTCCAGACTTCTTCCGCCCAGATCTTCCACACGGGCCTCAACGCCGAAGGTACGAACAAGAACGCCGAAGCTCTCCTAGGCAAGGATGTGACCTTCAATGAAGGTTCCACGCTCGCGCTCACCGATGCTTTCTACAACCTTGACTACGCGCAGAGTGCGGGTGCTCTCATCACGAATGGCAAGGTTACGATGCTCGGCGATCTGATCAACAAGGACACCGTCAACGAGTCCACGCTCGATGGGCTCGAACAGGTTGGTGAAAACGTCGATCTTCCGAATGTCACTGTCAAGGCCGAAGACAAGAACATCCAGATCGGCGGCACGCTTGTTTCCGGCGAAGATGCGACTACCAGTCTTCGTGAAGAAAGTCTGAGCGTCGGTTCCATCGATCTCGGCGAAGCCACCCGCGTAACCGTTGCAGGCGGCAAGACGCTTACGCTCGCAGGCAACGGTGAACAGATCATCAAGACGTCTGACGCTGCCGGTGCGAAGATCGTGGTTGAGAACGGCACGCTCACCCTCGGCGGCACGGTCTCCAATGGCGGCACGGTTGAGGATGTTGAAGTTCAGACGAACGGCCAGATGAAGGTGGTCGGAGACGCCACCTACACGATCGACAAGCTTTCCGGTTCGGGCAACGTCTATGTTGGTACTGACGCTCAGGCCGGCGATGTCATCATCAACGACATTTCGGAAATGACCGGCATGATCTTTGCCGACCCCGAAAAAGCCTCTTCCGCTTCTGAAACGTCCGGCGGCTCTGTTGCGGGCTTCTCCGATGCCGCCACCCCGGCCAAGGCCTACCTCGTTGCCGGCCGCAACGCTCTCTGGGCTACCGACGCTGCAAAGGCTGAAGGCGTTGCCGCCTTCAACAAGATCGGTTCCGCTCAGGGGCTCGCCTGGGGTGAAGACGTGACGGCTGCCCTCTATGTCGGCAAGACGCTTCAGCTCGGCACGACCGGAAGCGTCCTCGTTGACGGCTCTGCAACTAGCGACAACGTGGCCAATCGTGTGAATGGCACCGCCACGGTCAACGCCAAGGGCATGCTCATTGTCAACCAGAACGTCGGTGAAGCCATTGTCGGCGGCAACGTCGTTCTGGCCGAGGGTTCGTATCTCGGCGTCGTCAATTCCTCGGTCGGCGAATTCAAGCTCGCCTCCGGCACCGTGACCGACAACGGCACTGAAGTCGTGACGGACAACCCCTTCATCCAGGGTTCGATCAATGCCGCTGACAAGACCGTCGTCAACAAGCTTGACGCTGAATCCGGTCTCGGCGCCGTCGCCTCAACCGGCGTTCAGGCCATGGCCCGCCGTGCCGACTTCGTCATGACGGAGACGGTTGCCAACCGCACCTCGCTCGATCAGCCGATGCACGCCGGCGTCAACCTCTGGGCAGACGTCTCGGGCGAACGCTATGAAGCCGACAAGCTTGACAACAACGGCAGCTTCCGCGCCGATGCGGCCTACGCCACGTTCGGCGGCGACGTCGAAGTCCTCGAAGGCCTGACCGCCGGTCTCGCCCTCCAGTATGGCGACGCATCGCTCCGCAGCGACGTCTCCGGCATCAAGAACGACATCACCAGCTACGGTCTTACGGCCTACGCCGGCAAGTCGTTCGGCGCCGCGAAGGTCGTCGGCGAACTCGCCTGGCTCAAGTCCGAAAACGACATCACGGCCCACCAGACCGCGCTCAACCAGAAGCTTGACGCGAACATCTGGTCCGCCGGCGTGCGCGCCCAGTACGAACTCGCCGCGGGCTCCTTCAAGTTCGTGCCGAGCATCGGTCTGCGCGTCTCCCGCCTTGAAACGGACGACATGACCGTCGGTTCCATCAAGGTTGACGAAGGCGACCTCACCTATGTCCAGATGCCGATTTCGCTCCGCATCTCGGGCTTCGAGGCCGACGCCGCGGGCTGGACCCTTGCTCCGAGCTTCAAGGTCGCCTATGTCCCGACCTTCGGCGACAAGGAAGTCAAGGTCCTCGGCTACAGCCAGGACGTCCTTGACATGAGTCCGGTCCAGGCCGACTTCGGTCTGCGCGCCGTCAACGGCAATCTCATGTTCAATGTCGACATGATGTTGGGTGGCGGCGAAGCCGGCACGTCCTCCATCGGCGGCAAGGTCGGCGTCAAGTACGCCTTCTGATCCTGAGATGATGCGCCTGCGGGGCAAATGCTCCGCAGCCTGACGTCAAAGGCAGGGCGCCCGGTACCTTCAGGAGGAGCCGGACGCCCTTTTCTTTGGATCGTTTCCGACAGAACGACCCCGGACTTTCGTCTCGGGGCCGTTCCTTTTGTTTGGCTTGAGCGCTCTCTTCTCTTTCAGTGCCTTTCGCCGCAGACGGGGCAGCGCTTCCTGCGCTTCACCCTGATGGTGTCGAACTGCATGTTGAGCGCGTCGATGAAGAGCATCCTGCCGCAGAGCGTCGAGCCGATGCCTGCGGCGATCTTCAGGGCCTCGGTGGCCTGAAGGGTCCCCACGATGCCCGTGACCGACGAAAAGACGCCGACGGCTGCGGCCTTGACGTCGTTGCCCGGATCGTCCTCCTCGAAGATGCACTCGAAGCAGGGAGATTCGGGCACGGAAGGATCGAAGACGGTGAGCTGGCCCGAAAATCGCACGGCGGACGCAAAGACGAGGGGCTTCCCTGCATCATGCGCGGCCCTCGAGACCGCGATGCGGGTTGCGAGGTTGTCCGTGCAGTCGAGGATCACGTCCGCATTCTTCACGAGGGCCTTGAGCTTCACGGCGTCCGCGAATTCGGGCACGGGGATGATGCGGCAATGGGGATTGAGCCTTTCGACCGCGATGACGGCGCTCTTGGCCTTGTTGACGTTGACCGTCGACGTCGTGTGAAGGATCTGGCGCGAGAGGTTCGAGACCGAAACCGTGTCGGCGTCGACCACCGTGATCGTGCCCGCGCCTGCAGCGGCGAGGTAGAGGATGGCGGGAGAGCCAAGGCCCCCTGCTCCGATCACAAGAAAGTGCGCGCTGCTGATGGCGGCCTGCCCCTTCTCTCCGAGCTCGCGCAGAATCATCTGGCGGCTCACGCGCTCCCTGAGGTCTCCGGGAAAGACGTTCCCGCTGGCTTCGTGCTCAAGATCCTTCATGATTTTTGTGACTCCGTGAGGCTGATGCGTCTTATTCGGCGTAGAGAACCGTGGAGAGATAGCGCTCGCCGTTGTCGGGGAAGATCACGACGATGTTCCTACCTTCGTTTTCGGGGCGCTTCGCGAGTTCCGTCGCGGCATGGAGGGCGGCGCCGCCCGATATGCCGATGAGGATGCCTTCGGCTTTCGGGAGGGCGCGCGCAGCTGCGATCGCGGCGTCGTTCGGCACGCGGAAGACCTCGTCGACCACCGAGGCGTCGTAGTTGCCCGGCACGAAGTTCGCGCCGATGCCCTGGATGGCGTGTGGACCGGCCTTGCCGCCCGAGAGCACGGGACTTGCATCAGGCTCGACCGCCACCACCTTGACGGCGGGATTCTTCTTCTTGAGATAGCGCCCGTTGCCCGTCACCGTGCCCGACGTGCCCACGCCCGCGACAAACATGTCGACATGTCCGTCCGTGTCGGCCCAGATCTCGGGACCGGTCGTGAGGTAGTGGGCGAGCGGATTGGCGGGGTTTTCGAACTGCTGCGGAATGAAGCTGCCGGGAATCTCGCGGGCGAGTTCCTCGGCCTTCTCGATGGCGCCCTTCATGCCGGCGGCGCCGGGCGTGAGGACCACTTCTGCGCCGTAGGCCTTGAGCAGCATGCGGCGCTCGACGCTCATCGTCTCAGGCATCGTGAAGATGGCGCGATAGCCGCGGGCGGCGGCAATGCTCGCGAGCCCGATGCCCGTGTTGCCCGAGGTGGGCTCGATGATGACGGCGCCCGGACCGATGAGGCCTGTCTTTTCCGCTTCGAGGATCATCTGGCGCGCGGCGCGGTCCTTGACGCTCCCGGCGGGATTGAGGGCCTCGATCTTGGCGATGACGTTCGCCTTGAGGCCGTGGAGCCTCATCCAGTTGTTGAGCTGCAGAAGCGGCGTGCCGCCGACAAGTTCAAGGCTCGACTGATGAATCATGATGTTTCTCCTGTGCGTGTTTGGAGTTGTCGTTGTGCTGCGGGATCTCCGTCCGGCGTCCGAAGGTGTCTTCCCGACGGATGCCCGCCTGCTCCACTCTCCCGGGAAGAACGCCGTCCGGCGCCCGAGAACACCCGTCCTGCAGGCGTTCGCATAATTCCTGAGTGAGTTGGTAGGAAATTGGATCCTACTCCATCACACGCTGTTTTGCAATGGTTTGCGTCTCTGCGCCCGAAGCAGATCAAAGCGCGGAGGTCGTCCGTCGATCTTAGCAAAGATGAGGGCCGGGCTGTGGTTGAGATCAGGGCGGAAAGCTCGTCGGAAGTGTCCGGAGGGCCTCAGGCGGACTTGTCGGAGGAAAAGCCGTTGAGGATTCTCGCGAGGAGCGCTTCGGCGAATCGGGCCTCGTCGGGCGTGAGCGAGCGCGTCACGAGGGCGTCGAGTTCGGAGGAGATGCGTTTGGACACGGGGATGAACGCCCTGCCCTTTTCGGTAAGCCTCAGGTTGATGACACGTGAGTCCTCGGCCGAGCGCTCGCGCGCGACGTAGCCCAGATCTACGAGCTTCGTGACGAGGGCTGAAACGGTGGACTTCGAGCGGTGCGTGAGGCGTGAGAGCTCCATCACCGTGGCGGTTTCCTGTTCGGTCAGCACGTGCAGGATGTCGCCGTGGCACGGGAGCAGTTCGCCCATGCCTTCGCGCTTGAGCGACTCGAGAATGAATGTTGAGGTGGCCTCCGAGAGGCGGCCTGCAAGAAAGGGGATGCGGGTGTTTTCCTTCATGAGGCGATGTTAGTTCGAGGGCGAACGAAAGTCAACGAACCGCAGGACGAAAAGGCCCGCTGGAGGCATGAAGCCTGCGGCGGGCCGTGCGCATGACGGATTGGGTGGAATCCGGGCGTCGACTACTTGAGGAGGACGTCCTTGAGGAACTTGTCCTCGGCCTCGCGAGCCTCAGGCTCGTTCATGAGCGTGTGCGGCGCGTCCTTGATGAGGACGATGCGGGCGTTGGGATTGCCCTGGAGCGCCTTGCTGCAGTTGCCGACGGCCTCGTGGTTGCCGAGATAGGGATTGGCCTGCGAGAAGTACTTGTCCTTCGAGCTCATGATGTTGAGGACGGGCATGCCGTCGGGAATTCTCGTCTTGTGCTGGACGACGTGGTAGTTGTTTTCGCACGACCAGGAGAAGATGATGCGGCCCGCTTCGGCGGGTGCGGCTTCGGCGCGCACGTAGCGGGCCACGGCGACTGCGCCTTCGCTCGTGCCTGCGATCACGAACCTGCCGTTGAACCAGGGCTGTTTCGCCAGGAATTCGACGGCCGCCGTGAGTTCGCTCGCACGAAGCGCGTGGATCTTCTCATAGTCCATCGGGTCGATGGGCGAGGTGTAGGTCATGCGGTCGGGGAGCTGGAAGGAGTCGGCCGTGAAGCTTGCGATGCCGAGCTCGTCCGCGAGACGCTTCTGGAAGGCCTTGATCTGCGGATTGATGCCGCCCGAGCCGTGCACGAAAATCACGGCGGGCGCCTTTCCCTTCGTTTCGGGCGCGCGGATGTTGGTGCCTTCGTATGTCTTGTCGCCCGTCACGGATGCGGGCAGCACCGTCCAGGACTGCGCCATGGCCTCGGCCATCGTGCGGTCGGTCTGCACCCAGGCCTTCCCCTTGATCGTGCCCTGCGGCACGTCGGCGGACATGGCGGGCGCGGCGAGCGCAATGAGAAGCGCGGCGGCAAGTGCGGAAATCCTTGTGTTCATGGTCTCTCTCTCCTTGATGAACGTTCGTGCGCACCGGGACTCGGGTCGATTCACCCGTCGTGCTGCAGGCGCATCCTGCCAAGAATAGTCGTATTGCCCGCATTCGGGCGAGCGCCGAAAAACTCTGAAACAACGAGCGGCCATGGGTCGTCGTGGCGCCGTGTCGTCATGCTCAACAACGATAAAGGCCCTCCTTCAGACGGGCTCCCGGATGGACGGGAGCCCGAAGGAGAGCCTTCCGGCATGCTCAGGCCTGCGCCGTCACGGATTATTTGCCCTGAGCGGCGTTCGTGCCGGCGGTTCGGCCGAAGACCATGCAGTCGGCGATGGCGTTGCCGCCGAGGCGGTTGGAGCCGTGGATGCCGCCCGTCGTTTCACCGGCGGCGTAGAGGCCCGGAATCACCTTGCCGTTGATGTCAAGCACCTGTGCGTCGGCGTTGATCTGCAGGCCGCCCATCGTGTGGTGGACGGTCGGGACCTTCTGGCAGGCGTACCAGGGGCCTTCGGTCATGACCTTGTCGGCCTTGTTGTTGGCGACGAAGCCGAGCGGATCCTTCTTTTCACCGCGTACGACGGCGTTGTAGGTGTCGATCGAACCCTTGAGGTTTTCGACCGGCATCTTGAGCTTGGCGGCAAGCTCCTCGAGCGTGTCGGCTGCGACGACGCGGCCGAGATCGATCATGTCGCCCACCTTGGCGCCGTTGCGGTCAACCCACGTGAGGCTCGGATAGCGCAGATGGTTGACGAGCACGTAGTAGGTCGAGTCCTTCTGTGCGAAGATGGCCTTGGCGAGGACGTCGCGGGCTGCGCCTTCATTGACGAAGCGGTTGCCGTCCGTGTTGATGAAGACGCGGTTGCGGCCCGACGTGCGGATCATTTCCATGAGGCCCGTGCCCGGCGTGCCGCAGGGATGAACCTGAATGTCGGCCATGCCGATCACGTTCGCGCCGACTTCCTTGCCCATCAGGATGCCGGAGCCCTGGGCGGACTTCTGGAAGTTCGTGCAGCCGATGCTCTTGCCGAGGTCGTAGTCTTTGAAGACGCCCGTGTTGACTTCCTGACGGAGCTTCACGTTGGCGCCGAAGCCGCCGGTTGCAATGATCACGCCCTTTTCAGCCTTGAAGAGCGTGTAGCGGCCGGTCTTGTTGTGCTTGGCAAGCACGCCCGTCACGCGGCCGTCGGCGTCCTTGAGCACGTCTTTGGCTTCAATGTCGGTGATGACCTGCACGTTGGGATGCTCGGCGATGTACTTCTCGAAGACGCGGATGTAGGAGTTGCCCGACGGAGTGGCGGGATAGTGGGAGCGCTGCCAGAGCGCGCCCGTGGCCGTGCCGACCTCGTCCTTGAACTTCACGCCGATCGATTCGAGCCATTCGACGGCGGGATAGGCGCCTTCACAGAGGTGTTTGACGAGCTCGGGGTTGCCCACGTTGTGGCCGCCCTTGAGCGTCTGGTCGATGTGTTTCGCAACGGAGTCCTCAATGCCGAGCTTGGGCTGGCGGATCGGGTCGGCCGCATTGAGCGCGCCTTCGGAGACGTTCGTCGAGCCGCCGAGAAGGCCGAGCTTTTCGAGCACGATCACGTCGGCGCCCGCCTGGGAGGCGGCGACCGCAGCGGCAAGGCCGGAACCGCCGCCGCCGATGATGACGACCTGCGTCTTCATCGTGTTGGGGAGCGCCTTGTACTCTTCAACATTCTTCTTCAGGTCCTTGAGGTCCTCGGCGGAAACCTTGGCCTGCTTGAGGCATTCGCCCACGGCGTACTTGAGCGCCATCGAGCTGATCGTGGCGCCCGTGACGCCGTCAACGCCGAGACTCTGCTTTTCGAGAATCCTGCCGCCCACCTTTTCAAGGGCGAGCTGGCCGACGCCGATCGTCTCAAGGTTCTTCGACCAGTCGATCTTCTCGATTTTGTGCTTCGAAACCGTGACGGCGACCGTCATGGCGGCATTGTGCGCGTTCACTTTGTAGGTGTAGGTGCCGGGCACGTAGGTGGCGGCGGAAGCGGACATCGAGGCGACGGCAAGTGCGGCGGCCGCGGCGATCGTGGTGAGTTTCATGGTGGTTCTCCTCTTGAGTTGCGCGCGCTGCCTGAAGCCGTGGTCAATGGGCGTCAAAAAAAAAGTCGGCGCGCAGGCCGGCAAGGCGGCGCTTGAACGCGGAGACCTTGCGCGGTGCGTAATGATGATATCAATCAAAGCTCCGTCGCGATCATGGGGTTAACCCTCGCCTTTTTGACCTGACCGACGAAGTCCGATGGTTGTTTTGAGCCGCGCGTCCGGGAACGCCGTGCCGACGCCTCCGACTGCAGGCCTCATCGTCATCATCCGCATCTTCCGCGTCGGCGTCTTCAGGCTCGTGCATGGAGGGCGCCTGCGAGGGGATCTTGTCGACAAAAGACAGTCTGTTCCCGACCGTTTCCGCCGATTGGGCGGTATCGCCTAGGGAGAGCACCCGAGGCGCCTTGATGGGCGTCGAAGAACAGCGAGAAAGCCTGAAACGACTGTGCCCGAGCCCTTGCGAAGCGCTGAGCGATGAGGCACCATGTGTCTCAAGGGAGGCGCGACCTGTTCCGAGAACGGGCGGCACAAAAACTCCCTGCCAGATTCCTCTTCGTCGAGAGCGGCCCACGGCGCAGTGTTCGACGAGCCTTCAGAGGCCTGCGACGGCTTGAGATCCGCGCGGGCCTTTTCGATTGAGTGCAGCCTTCCGGCCCTTTTCCAAGGGCGGAATCGAATCAACAGGCCGGAGGGGATTTCACCAACAAGGCGCGGAATCAGGCATGATGTGAAATGCGGACCGCAGGGGACCGCCTCAACGCCAGGGCCGACCGGCCGGCATCCCCTTCTCCATGCCTTCAGAACAAAGACCAGACGGAGCATCCATGACCGACAGCACGACCAAGAAGCCCGCGGAGCTTGAAAGCCTTCGCGCCGACATCGACCGCAGCGACGAAGCCATCGTCGGCGCACTTCGCACGCGGTTGGGCGCCGTCAGGCGCATCGCCGAGGTCAAGCGCCTTCAGGGCCTTCCCGTCTACGACGCCGTGCGCGAGGCGTCCCTTCTCTACAAGTTGCGCTCGATGGCGGGTTCCGACGTCGAGGGCGTCGCCCTGCCCGTCTACCGCACTATGATGGCCGCGGCCCGCCGCTTCGAGGCCCAGAGTCAGGAGGCGGGCGAAGCCGTCTTCGGCACCGTCACCCTGCGTCTTCGCAGCCCCGCCGACTTCACCGCCGTCACGGAAATCTTCGCCGTGCACGACTACGTGCCTGAAAGCCTCTCCTGGGTCAATCCCGTCATCGTGCTCTCCGCCACGAAGCCCCTCCCCGCCTCCATGGTCCGCGACCTGCGCGAGCACGGCATCCGCATCGAGGCACAGAACGCCTGAGCGCGTTCAGCCTGAACGCCTATGAAGAGGCCGGCAGCAGACGATCCGCCGGCCTTTCTTTAGTTCACCAAGAATAAAGAACCCTTGCGGGAACTCTATTGATTCAATCTTCTTCTTCGGCATGCGGCAATGGCCTTCCCGGCCTTCTCCCGGGCCTTCAGTTGAGCTTCGGTCCGGCCTCTCAAAAATTCAAGAGCTGCGCATGACTCGAATGGTCGCCTGTTTCGCAATGAGCATGGATGCATTGCTGACATGGGACGACGTCTTCGACTCTCGGCAGAAGCGGCATGAGTCAGGCATTCGCGAGCACGGCCTGCTTCAGGCGGGCAGTCCGTCAGTTGTCGTCAGGAAAGTGCTGCAGGCGCGCGAGATTCAGGTGGACAATTGCGGTTCTTTCGAAGGCGTTCTCGATTTCCTGCGCCTCCTCGGCCAGCACGTAAAGCGGACCACGGGTGCTGCCCGTCACGGACTCGGGTCCCGTTCGAACGTTGCCGGGCAGCCCATGGGTGACCGTTTCGTGAAGGTCGCACAGAAAGGGAACGGAGAGGACGGGCTGCGCGTGCCAGTCGCAACAGACCTCAACAAAGGCTTCATGGACATTTGTGAACACCAGCGCATCGTCCAAAGGCCTTGCCCCGGCCGTGCATCCTCAAAGGCTCTCGTGATTTTCGGCAGGCACTCAACCGGGTGCTCTTCGGACAATGCGGTGAGCGTCGCCCTTTCCACGTCCGAAAAATCGGTCTGCACTTCAAAAAGGGAGGCCGGCAATGCATGTTCAGGTCGAAAAACAATGGCGGATCGGGCAATCCGAGTGTTTCTCGGAGATCGTATGTCTGACAGGTATGCGAGGAGTTGACTGACGGCCGTTTCCTGAGCGAAAAAGGCCGTCCTTTCGTCGGTTGATTATTCGGGCCTGCTGCACGCCATGGCGAAGCTGCGCTCAAAGATCTCGCCTTCGCGGTCCTCGATCTGGGTGGACGCCTTCGGGTCGATGTGCCCGTCGAAGATGTTGACCCACTTGCGCGAGAGGGGACGCCTGGCGAACACCTCGCCCTTGATGAAGGGGGCGGCGGTGCGCACGCGCTCGACGGCGCGCAGTTTTCTGCCTTCGCAGTCGACCTCGAATCGGGTCGCGGTCGTGCGGACGTACTTGAACCTGAGGCTCAGGTCCGCGAGGTCCTCGGGATAGTTCATGAGGCCGTACCAGGCGCTCGTCCTGCTGTCGGCCTTCCAGAAGGCCATGACGGTCCCGAACTCCTGACGGCCGACCCAACCGTCATATTCGACATAGCCGTCGGCGAGCATCTTCATCGGAAAGCCCCAGACGGCGATCACGCTCTCAAGGGACGGCATTGCCGGCGCCTCCTGACGGGGAGCGCTCGGGCAAACCTTCACCGGCAAGTCCTTGTTCGCCTTTTCCTGAGGCGCTTCCCGCCCCTCCTCTGCGGCTTCGCAGACGGCGGAGCCGAGGACGGCGAGGCATCCAGCGGCGGCAGCCAGGGTTCGGGTCTTCTGTTCGAATGTCATGGTGAGGTTGTCAAAAAAGCTCTTCTGTTTGACTGAGTTCCGACATTTTAGGCACTTTTCCTTAGTCCTGTTTGATTTTTTGCAATGAAAACGCCGTCTTTACGCGACCTTGCGTTGGCTCGGGAACGTTTCGGCATGATGGCCGAGCCCCTGGGCGTAACAAGTCGCTGCCTTTTGACGTCTGTGCCCTCGCCCGACCCGAGCTGATGGTCGAGAGCCTTCCCGAGTCGAACAAGGGCAACCTCACGTGCTTCCCGCGCCCTGACGGGGCCCTCGCTTCAGCCTGAAAGTCCGAACCTGCGCCTTCGTCGTACACATGTGAGGCGAAGGCGCATTTTTGTGCCGAATTGTCTCTGGCACCTGACGGATTTGATCCTGATCAAGCGTTTTAAGCCTCGCCCAAGGGATTTTCGCTAAACTCAGGTCTGGTCAAATTTTTCATACGGCACCTTCTGTAAAAATAAGGACAACCCGCCATGATCTCCCGTCGTGATCTTCTCTGCGCCGGCGCGCTCGCTCCGCTTTCGACGTATTCCTTTGCCGCTCCCGCCTACAAGGCCGGCAAGGAGTACCTGACCGTTCACCCGATGGCCCCCACGCCGGCGGACAAGATCGAAGTCGTTGAATTCTTCGCCTACACCTGCCCGCACTGCCTGCAGTTCCACCCGGTCTTCCATGAGTGGGCACAGAAGGCCCCCGAGGACGTCAGCATCCGCATCTGCCCCGTCGCCTGGCAGCCGAAGTACCTTCCGTTCACGGACACCTACTTCGCGCTCGAGGCCCTTGGTCTGCTTGACAGCCTGAGCATGCCGTTCTTCGAAAGCATCATCTACCAGACGCGCTCCTACAACTTCGACAGCGCCACCCGCGACATCCATGACTTCATGGTCGAAGCCGGCGTCGACGGCGCCAAGTGGGACGCCACGTTCAACAGCTTCGGCGTGAAGAACAAGTCCCGCAACGCCACGATGCTCTGGAACGCCTACCAGATCGACTCCACGCCTATGGTCGGCGTCGGCGGCAAGTTCACGACCGGCCCCCACCTCGCCGGTTCCCGCCAGGGCACGCCCGCCGTGATCGACTACCTCGTCGACCAGATGCGCACGCTCAGGAAGTAATTCCGAACGTCATTTCCGCAGTCCTCACGGACCTGTATGAACGCCTCCGACGTCACCCGACGCGGAGGCGTCTTGTTTGTGTGCTCGGCATGGGCACGTTCTAACGGGTGAAAGTCCCGAGAGGGGCTGGCAGTTGCAACCTCATAGCCAAAAGCAAAGTGTGCGTTGCGACGCGTAGGCTGAAAGAAGCTGGAAGCAAACCCTATGATTACCTCGCGCAGTCGAGGCAGAAGCCTTTAAGAGTACAGGAGGGAGCTGAAGGCTTTCGTCCTTGGCTGGGGCAACTATTCCGCGGCGTCGACGATGGCGAAATTAGTCAGACGCACCGATGAATGGTTGGGTAGACGCATCCGACAGATCTACTGGAAGCAGTGGATGAAGGTTCGGACTAAGTTTGCAGCGCTCAGGAAACTGGGCGTAGACGACAAGGTGGCTTGGGAGTGGGGCAATCCCCGTAAGTCGTACAGGTATACAGCAAACAGTTGGATAC
>OJOB01000005.1_pt1 | contig 185348 bp, 121 predicted proteins | sample 1598211 | NCBI WGS metagenome assembly OJOB01 (sample SAMN03922461, study PRJEB24848) | human gut metagenome | isolation source: stool sample | host: Homo sapiens | place: Germany | collected 2009-11 | reverse complement strand
CCACACGTACAGGAAGCCCCTTGGAGCACACGCCCCAAGGGGCTTTCCCCATATCCGAAACCGGCCCCGGCCCGAACCCGCACGGGCACCGGGACCTCCCCGCATGCCCATGAGACCCACGTCCGGGACCATTCCCGGCCGGCCCCGCCGTCGGGGCCGAAGAGAGACGGCGCGGCGCGTTCCCATTTCCGCAGGAAATCCGGAAAACAGCACGTCCGTGACCGTGGAATCCCGACGCCCGGGCCTCCTCCCCCCGGTCTGCTGTGCGGACGGCTCCCCCCCCTGAGGGGAGCCAGAAACTGGCTTGGTTATGGGGTCGCTCTACACTGGCTTCTGCTATGCATTACTTCACCCCTAAACGTTGCGCTACGTCGAATAAAATCATGTATCACGATAAGGCGCAGGTTCAGCGTGCCGCTGATCAAAGCCTAATCGAGCGCGGAGTTGAGCTATGGGTGTACCGTTGCGAATTTTGCGGATGCTGGCATCTCACGCATCGCGATCCGCAATCCAGTTACCGGCATGTACCGCTGAACCAGCAACTCAAGCCACACAGTCGTAAAAAGGGCTACAAGCCACGTAGACGTTAGCGTCAGAAGCTCCACAGGCCTCGCCAACGCCGTGTCTGAGACAGGTTACGGTCCAAACACGTCAGGTCGTAGGCTGCTAAGCGTTCAGGGCGCTCGGACACACTTCGTCCAACACTTACATCACCTTGGTGTTTTCAAGGTTGCGGATAACCCAATCGTTGAAGCGAATTACCGGCTTGCGCAACATAAGTCCCAACAGCAATGAGGGGACAAGGAACAGTGCCAGTTTGCCCATGGAAACCCAGTATTCCATGCCGAATGAGCCTGCCATGGCCGAATGCATCGCATCCACCGCATAGGGGAACAGTAGCCATTTAGAAACGACCTGGAAGAACGTCGGCAGTGTTTCAATGGGGAATGTGCCGCCGGAACCGGCTACCTGCATAACCAGCAGTACTACGGCAATGGCTTTGCCGATATCACCGAACGACAGGGTCAGCGTATACACAATATTCGAGAACACCAGTGCAGACAACCACCCGACCATCAAGAACTGAATCGGATGCTCACACTGCACGCCGAGATAGAACATATCGCCCAGGCACACCAGCGTACCTTGCAGCAAAGCAAGGAAACCGAAAATCATGTATCGGCCGAAATATTCGTGGTGCAAGCGTAAACCGAACTGCCGCGCATTGCCGGGAGCCTCGGCACGCGGCTTCTTCAGCACATCCAACGCGGCGGCCGGTCCGGCAATCCGCCCGGCAATCATGGCCTCGCGAAGACCCACTTCCGAACCGAGCGGCAGATCATTGCCCAACCCTAAGATACGAGCCTTCTCATGGTCGGAAATCGATACTTTCAACATGGCGACCAGAATGATCGCACCGACCCAAATAGACAAAATCGTGTAGAACGGAGCCATCGCGGAACCATAGTTGGCAACGGGATAGAGCGCGATGCGGTCGACCGCTACGGGTGCCGCCAGCATGGAAGCAATGGCATCGGGCTTCGCAGAGGAAATCACAGACAGGTCGATGGTGCCGCCATTGGTGATAGAGGCGAGTTGGGAAGACAAGTTGTCGAGTTTCTTCGCCGAACGGGTCAAAGCGCTAGCTGCGTCAGTCAAGGCCGACTGGATGTCCGTCAGGCTGTCTGAAACGCCGCCAGAAAGACCTGACACGCTGCTTACGGTCGATGCAAGCCCGTCGATTACGGAACTTGCCTGCGTGGTCACTTCGTCCATGGACGAGGTCAGATTGTTCAGTTGCGGTTTCAGCGTGCTCTTGTACGTGTCTGAAGCCTGAGTAATCGATTGTTTGGCGGCAGCGATTTGTGATTTCAGATCTCGACGCGCTGTATCGGCATCGGCAGTACCGTTTGCTATGTGCGTGGCCGCATCGCCCAACGCGGTGGCGGCTTGCTGCATGCTCTGCTGCGCCTTTGTGGCTTGGTCTGCAGCCGCGTTCAGTTGAGCGGCAACGGTATCTCCGCCCACGGGCAGTGAAGCCGCTTGTTTGGCGAGATCTCGTAAAGCGGCGGCATACTTTCCAAAGCTGTCGGCCTGAGCCTCCACTTTGGATTGCATATCGGTTAGCTTGTTTGATATCTGTGAGGATTGTGAGCCCACATCGGCAAAAGCGGCATCGATTTGCTTGGCAATGGTGTCGTAGGATGAACCGGCCTGCTGCAATGCCGTACCGACGCCATCGGTGGCTCCGGACAATGCCTTGTCGAGGCTGGAGACGCCGTTGCGGGTCTGTTTCAACGCCTTTTTGGTTGTGGCCGCAGCTGAGCCTGTTGACCCCAGCAGCTTATCGGTGGAATCAATGATGCTGTTGGCGGCCCCGAGCAGATTGGCATAGGAATCCATCTGCGACGCAGTGCCGGTCAAACGAGACGACATGGTGGCAATATGACTGGTGGCGTTGTTGACGTACTGCTCCATTTGCGGGCTTTGCGCGTAATCGGCCACGTTGGAAACCAAATCCAGCGCCACGCTCGCCAAGGTCTTCACGAATGTCTGGTCGATGGTCGTGGCCACGGTGGTAGCACCCTGGTCGGTGATATGCGGAGCGATCGGATTGATTTTCTCATTGAGATAGTATTCGAGCTTGGCGTGCTTGATCTTCGGTGAAAACAGCGTCATCATATCGGAGCTGAAGCTCTTTGGAATAATCAGCGCGGCATAGTATTCGCCTGAGTTCACGCCATCGATGGCCTTAGCACGATCCACAAACTGCCAGTCAAGGTCATGATTGGCCCTGAGCGTATTGGTCACGGTTTCGCCGACGTTGATGGTGATCGGCATCAGATCGGACTTATAGCCCTTATCCACGTTCGCCACAGCGACCTTCAAGGCCTTGGTGTTGCCGTACGGGTCCCAGCTGGCGGCGATGTTGTACCAGGCGTACAGTGCCGGCACAATCGCCAATCCCATAGCCACGATTACGGCGATCACATTGCGGGTGGCTTGGCGCACGTCACGTACGAATATTTTCCAGATAAGCTTCATCGTGCGCCTCCCTGCCCAGGCTGCCCGGACTGACCGGACTGTGCGGTGTGCGCAGTCGGCTCGGTGGCCTGATCACTGAACGGTGTGAGTCGTTCAGTGGTTTCGCCGATATTCGGATTGCTGTCCATCGCCGCTTCGTGACGTCCGTGGCCGTGGAAACGCCGCCACACATATCCGTTGAGCATCACATTGCGGAACTCGTCGGCACTCATGGCGCTGACGCCAAGCTGCATGGCGTAGGCTTCGCGTGCGTATTCAACCACAATGAGATAGGCGTCGATAAGAATAATCGACAGAATCCAAGAGGTCAGCATGGCGATTTTCTCTTGGGTGACGAACAGCAGCACCAGGAATACGAACGGGAGTACGGTCAGCAATGCCAGACCGGCAACGATCATCTTTGGATACCGTGCGAAGAACCGGTGCGCGCGATGGGCGATGATATCGCGCAGTTCCTTGCTGTCGGACACCGTGCGGAATACGGAGTTCAAGCTCACCTGTTCGTTCACCATGCTGTTGTGCTCGGTGATCATCAGATCGGTATCTCCCAAACGACGGTCGAACAGCGCGTTCAGGTTCATCGCATACCGGCGTATGACAAGTCCCACGAAGAGTGCCGCCGGCAGATACCAGAACAGGTGCAGCATGTCGAGCCAGTAATGGTTCGCGTACAGGCCGGCAATCGGGCCGCGCATCGCGTTGATGCCGTAGGTAAAGGGCAGCCACGGGTGCAGTTCGCGGAAGAAGTTCGGCATCATTTCAATCGGATACAGGCCGGAGGCGCCGGGTATCTGCACAATGACCAGAATTACGGCGATGGCTTTGCCGATATGGCGGAACGCCACGGCCAGTGCGTAAATAATGTTGATGTATACGAACGAACAGAAGATCCCGGCCAAGATGAACAGCAGCGGATGCTCGCATTGGATGCCAAGCACCAGATCGCCGATGGTGGCGATGACGGCTTGCAGGAATCCGATGGTGACCAGCAGCAGCCAGCGGCCAAGATATGCTTGCGTAGCGGTGATACGGCGAATGCCCTCGCGGTCGACCTCAAGCTTGTAGATGGCGATTAGCACGAAACCGCCTACCCACAGTGCCAGATTCGTGTAGAACGGGGTGACTGCGGACCCGTAATTGTCGGTGGCATACACGACTTTCGTGGTCAGGGTGACGGGATTGCCCATGAAGTCGCCGAATCCCTTGTCATCCAGATGCAGCGTATCCCGGATTTTCTGGTAAGCGGCGGAACTATCGAGCGTGGCGATATCGGTGCGTACGGTGGCGACATCGCTGGCCACCTGGCGCAGCGAATCCTGCGTGCTGCTGATGGTGGTTTTTGTTTGGTTCAGGGTATCGACAAGCTGGTCGAACAGCCCGTCGGCCTGATCCAAGGTGCCGGACAACGAAGTCAACGTGCCATCCAGCGTGCCGTTCAGGGCGGCGAAACTGTTCAATGATGAGGTGAGCGACGGCATCACGGTGCCGGTCAGCGAGCCGCGCGCGGTATTCAGCGCCGCGATGCCGCCGGTGGTGGTGTTGGTCATGGCTCCGGAAAGGTTCGTGGTGGCGTCTTTGCCGGAGTTGATGAACTGTGTGGTGTCGGTATGGAAGGTGTTGAGCTGTGTCTGCTGTTTGCTGATCAATGAGTCGAGCGCATCGATTTGTTTCCAGATGTTCTGGCCGACCGGGTCGGTGGTGTCTTTGCCGATGCCGGCTTTGGTCAGCGCGTCTTTCAGATCGCTGATTGACGTTTGGGTGGCGTTCAGTGGGGCCGAAAGTGTGTTGGTGATGGTGTCGACGGAGTTCTGCGCGCTGTTGAAGGAGCCGGTGATGCTGCCGGCGGCGTTGTTGACGTGGACGGCCAGTCCGGAGAGTTGTGCTGAACTGCTGTCGAGCGCGCCGACCAGTGTGGTGGAGAAGGCTTGTGACCCGGCCTGTGTTTCCGCCAACAGTGTGCCGGACTGGCGGGAGGCATTCTGCGCGGCCGCGACGGTCTGCTTGAGTGAGGCGGTGGTCTGTTTGGCGTCGGCGAGAATCGTGTCTGATTGGGCCAGCGTGTCCTGTAAGTCGGTGAGTGAATCCTGAACGGTGTTCAGCGTGGACATCACCGTATTGAGATCATCGATCGTATCGTGCTGGACTTTGCCGGTGACTTGGTCGAGATCGTCTCCCGCTTCGGAAACGGCCGAGGCAACGGTGGTGGCTACCGTGGTGACGAAGGCGGAGTTGATCTGCTCATCGATGGTGGTGGCGCCGGTGTCGGTGATTTTCGGCGCGATCGCGTTCTTCTTCTCGTTGACGTAATACTTGATTTTCGGCTGTTTGGAGGTTCCGGTCACCGATTCGACCAAGCTGGCGCTGAAATCCTTGGGCAGCACGATGGCTGCATAGTATCCGCCGGTCTCCACGCCGTGGACGGCCTGTTCCTCATTGTCTACGAAGCGCCAGCCGAGTTCGTCGTTCTGCTTGAGTTTCTTGACGACCTGCCGGCCCGCATCGAGATGGCCGACCAGATCGTTGGTGGTGCCTTGGTCTTCATTGGCTACGGCCACTTGCAGATTGCCGGTGGCTGAATAGGGATCCCAGTTGGCGAGAATGTTGAACCATGCGTACAGCGAGGGCAGCATTGCTACGCCGAGCGTCACCACAACGGCAACGGGATTGCGTAAGATACGTCTGCAATCGCGTAGAAAGACTTGCCAAACCGTCCGCATCCAGTCCCTCTTTTCCGGTTCGTAGTCATTGCGGCCACATGCAGTCTATTCCCACCACTGGTGCGAATACTGCTGGTTTGGCGGGTTTTCTTGCAAAACTGGCCGTTGGTTGTCCGCATAATGGGACTGATATGTGAACGTTTGTTGATGGTGCGACACCGGCGGGATGGTTGTGCAATTTTGCCGGTATCCGGTGATGAAATGTTGAGGTGTTGGAACTGAGTCGTCGCAGTGCTGAGACCGAGACGACTCAGTGACGAGCCTATCCGAGGCTATCTCGTTGGTTCTGGTCTCACTGATCCAGACGGAAGCCCTGAGCGGCGGCCTTGTCGAGCAGTGTCTGATGGCTGACATCCTGCCGACTGATCGTGGCGACCTGATCGCTGAAGGCGTCCACCGGACGGTCGGCTTGGCGCAGATCGTAGTACCGGTGAACTTCCTCGTCGAAGGCGGGCAGCTGGTCGAGTACGCCATCGGCGTCAGCCGGGTAGGTGTTCTCGAAGAACTGCATCGTGCGCGGCATGCGCGGCTTGACGGTCGGGTTCTGATCGGGCTTGCCGATGGCCAGGCCCAGCACCGGATACGTGTATTCCGGCAGATTCAGCACGTCGATAAGGCCGGGGATGTTGTTGAGCAGAGAGCCGAGAATCACGCAGCCCAGTCCCAGCGAATAGGCGGCGGTCTCCATGGCGTGCAGGGCCAGCACTGCGTCGTTCTGAGCTTGGGTGAAGCGATAGCTGTACTTGAGATGGAATTCGTCGGAAGCGGGATCGATACCCTTGCGTTCGGCGATGCGTGCGTTGCGGTGCTCGTCGATGACGAACACGTACAGCAACGGCGCGGTGGCGATATACGGCTGATGGCCGAATTCGGCGAGCTTGGCTTTGGTGGCCGGGTCGGTGATACGGATGGCGGACCAGTCGTTAAGGAACTGGCTGGACGCGGCATGTTGGGCGACGGTTTCGAGCGTGGCGCGGGTATCGTCGTCGATGGCCTCGTCCTTGAACTTACGGATGGAGCGGCGGCCCAGAAGAGCCTCGATTGTTGCGTTGGTAACCATGGCTTTATTGTCGCACGGCAGACGCCGGACGCCACGGTGGATTACCTCACAGTGAAATGCCGATATTGTGTGGCGGAACTGTGCTGGACTGATGGTTCCTGTCGATTGACTGATGGTTCCTTGACGAAATTCCAGCGATGAGTCATCAGTCAGCCAACAGAAACCATCATCCAACCGGGGGATTAGCGGCTGGGCTTGCGATGGCGGTGGTCGACGAACGCCTTGGAGCCCCGATCCGACAGCTGCGAAACCACTGCGCCGAGTGCGGCCGAAACGGCGGCGAATGCCAGACTCATTGCCAGACTTTGCGGCGCGTCTGCCGCCAGTCCCTTGCGCAGATTGCGTTTGCTTGTGCCCTTGTCCCATATCATCTGGAATGCTTTGCCGGCAACCAAGCCTGCCAGCGCTGGGACTGCCGACTTGATGAGCTTGTCGCCCAGAGAATCAGGGTCGTTGAGCCGGTCCTCGCGCAGCCTGTTGACCTTCTCGTCGATGCGGTGCAGGCTGTCGACCGCGCGGTCGGCGCTGGAGGGGAAGTCGGTGTTCGTTTCGTCGCTCATGACTCTCAGTCTAATAGCATCTCAATCATCTCAGCGCAAAAGATGGGCGTTAATGGTGGAGTCATGAACGAGCGCAGACTAGAGTGGAGGCATGAGCGAACAGAACGTGAACGGCACCGTTGCCGTCGAGAACTCTCGTGGCGGCAATGGATTTTTGGTGTTGCTGCGCCACGGCCAGACCGTGTGGAGCGAATCCGGGCAGCATACCGGGCGCACGGACATCCCGTTGACCGCGGTCGGCGAGCAGCAGGCAGCGGATGCCGGAAGGCGCCTGCGCGAGGCCTTCCCCGAAGGATTCAGCCAGAGCTGTGTGTTTTCCAGTCCGCTGAAGCGGGCGTGCCAAACCGCTGAATTGGCTGGTTTTGCGGACCACGGTGTGTTGGACGGCATCGCTGAATGGGATTACGGCCGAGCCGAGGGGCGTACGCGCCAGCAGGTGAGTGAGGCCAGCGGTTTTGAATGGGATGTGTGGCGTGACGGGCCGCGCTCGCTGACGCCCACGCTGGAGGGCGACTGGGTCGAGACCTTGCCTTCGGGCGAACAGGTGCCGGTCCATGCCGGGCCTGGCGAGACGCTGGAAGAAGCGGCGGCACGCGCCAAGAGCGCCATCGACGAGATTACGCCGCTGCTGAAAGACGGCCATAATGTGCTGTTGGTGGCTCATGCGCACATCCTGCGCATCCTCACCTCGCAATGGCTGGGCGTGGACCCGCATTTCGCACGGTTGCTGCGTTTGGATACGGCGCACTACTCGGTGCTCAGCGTCTATAAGGGAGATAACGTCATCGAACGGTGGAACGCCTAGCCCCGGTTGCGCTGCGATTGCGCTGGCCTGCCCGCTACTGCGGGCGGGCCTTTATTGTTTGTGGCGGGAATTGCGGTATGTCGATAAATGATTTGCAACGATAGCGTCGGCGTGTTGTTTTTTTTTTGATGGGTATAAGTGGCAATCGATTGCCATGAAAGATATGTTAGCGCTCTCATGATTGCGAACGCTTGCATTGCGATAATGAGGCAAAAATGACTGAATTAATGGGATATTTGTTGACAATGGCCTGAAAATGATGATTTATGACGCGCTGATATTGCTATCGTTTGCAAAAAGAAGCAAACCGTTGCACAATAGTGCATGTCGATAGTCGTAAAGGTGCGTGCTAGCGTACCTGTCCTGACCGGGGACGGCCGGGTCGACGATGAAAGAGAAAGGTTCGATGATGAATCGTACAGTCAAGTCAGCAGTCGCGATGGCGGCTGTCGCTGCGATGTCCCTCGGCGCTTTGGCGGCCTGCGGAAGCTCGACCTCCGGCGACGACTCCAAGGGCAAGGTCTACTACCTGAATTTCAAGCCGGAAGCGGCTGATCAGTGGACCGCTCTGGCCAAGGAATACACCAAGGAAAAGGGCGTTGAGGTCAAGGTGCAGACCGCGGCCTCCGGTACCTACGAGCAGACCCTGAAGTCCGAAATCGCCAAAACCGAAGCCCCGACCTTGTTCCAGGTCAACGGCCCGGTCGGCTACCAGAACTGGAAGAAGTACACCGCCGATATGTCCAATACGGATGTGTACAAGGAGCTCGCCAACCAGGATGTGGCCCTGAAGGATGGCGACAAGGTGGTCGGCGTGCCGTACGTGATGGAAACCTACGGCCTGATCTACAACAAGGACATCCTCAACAAGTACTTCGCGCTGGATGGCGCCAAGGCCACGTCCATGGACGAAATCGACAACTTCGACACCCTGAAGGCCGTGGCCGACGACATGCAGGCCCGCAAGGACGAGCTCGGCATCAAGGGCGCGTTCACCTCCGCCGGCTTCGACTCCAGCTCCGACTGGCGCTTCAAGACCCACCTGGCCAATCTGCCGCTTTACTACGAGTTCAAGGATGACAACGTCACCGAGCAGCCGGCCAAGATCAAGGGCACCTACCTGCCGAACTACAAGAAGATCTTCGACCTGTACATCGCCGACTCCACCACCGACCCCACCCAGCTGAGCGCCAAGACCGGAGATGATGCGAACTCCGAGTTCGCGCTCGGCGAGGCCGCCTTCTACCAGAACGGTACCTGGGCCTGGACCGACCTGCAGAAGGCCGGCATGAAGGCCGAATCCGTGGGCATGATGCCAATCTACACCGGTGTCAAGGGTGAAGAGAAGCAGGGCTTGGCCACTGGTTCCGAGAACTACTGGTGCATCAACGACAAGGCCTCCGACGCCGACAAGAAGGCCACCGAGGACTTCCTCTCCTGGGTGATCACCTCCGACACCGGCAAGAAGGCCATCTCTCAGGACATGGGCTTCACCACCCCGTTCAAGACCTTCGATGATGTCAAGTTTGACAACCCGCTGACTGAAGCCGCTGTTGAGGATCAGAAGTCCGGCAAGACCCAGGTTTCTTGGAACTTCACCATGATGCCGTCCGAAGAGTGGAAGAACAAGGTCGGCCAGGCACTGCTCGAGTACGCGCAGGGCACCGGCAAGTGGGATGCCGTCAAGACCGCCTTCGTGGACGGTTGGGCTTCCGAATACGAGGCTTCGCACTGAGTCTCATAGAGTCCCATAGCCGATAAGCAACAATCCGCGGCGCCCCTGCCATTTCCTTCTCCGGGGGCGCCGCTTTGTATTGCTGAGTCTCGCACAAAATCGTCCGCCGCAGAAAAGTGTGAGGCACGCACCCGCTCAATCACACACTGTGTGTCCATAGATTGGCGATTTTTCGCCATTTCCCACAATGTGCGATTGAGCGTTATTGTGCGGTTGCCTCACACTTTTTCCATGGTGGGCTTTGTTGTGTGAGCCTACTTAACGCGGGAGGTGGAGGAGCGGACCTTCAGCTGGGCCGGGAACACGATGTAGGGTTGCTCAATCGGCTTTTCGTCAATGAGATCGAGCGTCATGCGGGCTGCCACGCGGGCCATTTCCACCGGATCCTGGCGGATGGTGGTCAGGCCGATATCGCCGGTGTAGAAACTATCGTCGTAGCCGATCAACGAGACGTCGCCGGGCACGGAGAATCCATTGCGCTCCAGCTGGAACATAAGCGGCAAAGCAATGCCATCCTCTTGGCATGCGATGGCGGTGGGCATCTCGTCTTGGCTTATGAGTTGGTTGACCACGTCGCTGATTTCATAACGTCCATCGTCATCGACCTTGCAGACGATAACCTGCGGCTCGATGCCTTCCCTGCGGCAGCAGGCGGTGAATGAGTCGAATCGGCTTTGCACGGAGAAGCTCAGCGACACCTCGCGATTGGTGCTGATGTAGGTGATGCGGCGATGTCCGAGATTGATAAGATGGCGGGCGGCCAGCGTGGAGCCCTGCACATCGTCGATATTGACGGCGGCGGTAAAGCCGCGGGCTTCGGGTTCGACTGAATTGATGCCGACGATCGGCACGCCGACCGAAGCCAGTTGCGCGATTTCGTTGTTGTCGATATCGAAAGACGCCACAATCACGGCATCGGCGTTACGGCGTACCGGCAACATCTCGAAGAATTCCTTGCGCTCCTCGATGCTGGAAATCTGGAATACCGAAATATCGTAGCCCTGCGTGTGCAGCACCTCGTTGAGCCCCTCGATGACCGAGGCGGTGAACCACAGGCGGATATGGCCGCTCATCAGTACTGCGATGCGCAGGGAGCGGCCGGATTTCAGGGCCGCAGCCGAGCGGGAGAGTGAGAAATTGAGTTTGTCGGCGATGGCGAGCACGCGCTCGCGGGTCTTGGCCGACACCAGATCCGGCCTGGTGAAGGAACGTGAGACGGTGGAGATGGAGACGCCGGCCTCGCGGGCGACATCCTGAATGCTCGTAGCCATTGCAGCCCCCTTGCGTTGAATGGAAAATCGCAATACACATGCACAACTGACTCCAGTGTACATGCTGATTGATTGATCTGCGGCGATGACAACGATTGTATTACAAACGTTTGCAAAGTGTCTATGTCGGCGTTAGATTGGCTTTATATAGCCATTATCTTAGGTGAAAGAAGATTGCTGGAGCCGGAGTGTGCTCGAACTTGAAACGCCTAAAATGACAACGTTTGACATATAATGATTCGACGTTTACTATGAACATAGGCTTGAACGAGAACAGGCCGTGCATGCGGTTCTCGATCGGCAAGCTCGCATTGAGTTGAACTCCGCAGCCGGCGCACGATGCAGTGTCACAACGCAGCGGACTCAAGGAGGAGGAAAAGTCATGATCAGCATGGCTGGCAAGGCGATACGCAGATGGTGGGCGCTGTTCGCGCTCCCCACATTCGCCGCATTCATCATCGGGTTCCTGGTGCCCTTCATCATGGGCGTCTACTTAAGCTTCTGCGAATTCACCACCGTTACCGACGGTGAATGGGTGGGGCTTAAGAACTATGGCAAAGCGTTGAAAGACAAGGAATTCCTGCACGCGCTCGGCTTCTCCACCGCGTTCACCATCGTGACCACCATCGTGATCAACGTGATCGCCTTCGCCATCGCCTACATGCTGACCAAGGCGATCAAGGGCTCCACGCTGTTCCGCTCGGTATTCTTCATGCCGAACCTTATCGGCGGCATCATCCTGGGCTACATCTGGCTGCTGCTCCTGAACGGCGTACTAGCCCACTGGGGCCGCGCCCTGACCTATAAGGCGTCCTACGGGTTCTGGGGCTTGGTCATCCTGGTGTGCTGGCAGCAGATCGGCTACATGATGATCATCTACATCGCCGGCCTGCAAGCCCTGCCCACCGATGTGCTGGAGGCCGCGGCCGTGGACGGCGCCAACGGACGGCAGACCATGTTCCGCATCATCATCCCGCTGATGATGCCGTCCATCACCGTGTGCTCCTTCCTGACCGTGACCAACGGTTTCAAGCTCTACGATCAGAACCTCGCATTGACCAACGGTGCGCCGAGCAACATGTCTGAAGGTCTGGCGCTGAACATCACCCGCACCTTCTACGGCCGTATGGGCTGGGAAGGCGTCGGCCAGGCGAAGGCCGTGCTGTTCTTCATCCTGGTCGCGGTCATCGCCCTGATTCAGAACAAGCTCACCACGAGCAAGGAGGTGGCAGCCTGATGAACGAGAACAAGCCTGTGAAGCATGGCGCATTATGGACCGTGCTGTTTGCCGTTGTCTCCCTGTTCTGGATTTTCCCGATCGTCCTGGTGCTGATCAACTCCTTCAAGCAGAAGGCGTACATCTCCAAGAACGCGTTCTCCCTGCCTGCCGGCAAGGCGTTCGTGGGACTTGAGAACTATGTGCGCGGCATCGAGACCACGCAGTTCTTCGCCTCCTTCGGCTGGACGTTGCTTATCACCGTCGGCTCGGTGGCGCTGATTCTGGTGTGCACCTCGATGTGCGCATGGTGGATCGTGCGCGTGAACAACTGGGCTGCGAAGCTGCTCTACACCCTGTTCCTGTTCAATATGATCGTGCCGTTCCAGATGGTGATGTTCACCCTCTCCAAGATCGCCGACATGCTGAAGCTCAATACCCCGTGGGGCCTGTGCATCGTGTACCTCGGTTTCGGTGCCGGTCTGGCCGTGTTCATCTTCACTGGCGTGATCAAGGGCATCCCGCAGGAGCTTGAGGAGTCCGCCATGATCGACGGCGCGTCAGTGCCGCGCATCTTCTTCCAGATCGTGGTGCCGATTATGAAGCCGTCGATCGTCTCGGTGGCCATCCTCGAAGCCATGTGGATCTGGAACGACTACCTGCTGCCGTACCTGACGCTCGACCTCGGCAAGTACAAGACCGTCTCGGTCGCCGTGCAATACCTCAAGGGCGGCTACGGTTCCGTGGATATGGGCGCCATGATGGCCTGCCTGGTGCTGGCCATCATCCCCATCATCGTCTTCTACTTGGTATGCCAGAAGTATATAGTCTCTGGTGTCATGGCGGGCGCGGTCAAGGGTTGAGCCCGACAATTTGGCTCCCCTCCCTGAGGGGAGCCAAAAGCTGTACAAGGAGTAGTTGATGAACTGGCTGGCACCGGACTCGAAATTCATGCGCGCGTGGAGCAATCTTGTTGACGGCGTATGGATCAACATTCTGATGCTGGTCACTTCGATTCCGATCATCACCATCGGTGCGGCCCTGACTGCCGGCCATGATGCTTGCCGCCGCTCCATCGAGGGCGAGGGCAAAGGCGTAACCTCCAACTACTTCAAGTCATTCAAAACCAACTTCATCAAAGCCACACTGCTGTGGCTGCCGTTCTTGGTGGCGCTGATTGCACTGGTCTGGTCATGGATCGTCCTGCAGATCACGCCGCTGCTCATCATCAAATTCGCGCTGACCATCCTCTGGCTTATCGGTTTCGAATGGGTGTTCGCGCTTCAGGCACGCTTCGAGAACACCGTGGCCGGCACCTTGAAGAACGCCTTCATCTTCGGCATCTCCCACATCGCGATGACCGTGGCCCTGGTCATCGTGGATGCCGTGTTCGTGGCACTGCTGGCGGCCAGCTGGTTCCACATGCCCGGTGGACTGTTCCTGCTGGTGATCCTTGGTTACGGCACCATGCTGATGCTCCATATCCCCGTCGCCGAGCGTGTCTTCAAGCCATATCTCATTGACTAGGCGGGTTCTCACGAATATGCGGCGATCTTCGAGGTCTGAGCGCTCTCTGTCCACGCAAGCGCGGTAAAGATAACAAATTAATAACAGTTTGGGGCGGCTGGCGGAGCGGGGTGCCGATTGAGGGGTATTAGTGATTGGCTTGGAAGGGGGCTTTTGGCATACGGGGAGTGTTCGGGCTGGGCGGTTGCCCCCCGTAAGTGCTTATATACATAAGGAATCTGGCACACTGAGTCTCAGTGCCGTAATGGTATCATCGCAAATAATGTTTGCGTTCACGTAGAGGCGAACGAGACACTCGACAAGTGGGTCGAGGCAAAGGACAAGGAGAGATGCGGTGAAGCATTGGAAGAAGATGGCAGCATCGTTGATTGCAATATCAACGATGGTGGCAGTAGTTCCGACGACGTATGCCATGGAATCGGAAGATTCCCAACCACAGACAACCGATACCGCGACAGTGCAGACTACCAAGGCTGCTGAACCGACGCTGCTCGCCAGCTGGGACTTCACGGGCAAAAACGGCACCACGAACAGCGCGATTGCCGATTCGACCGGCAAGTACAACCTGACGCTGAAGGACGGCGCCAAGATCGAACAGTACGGTGACCGCAGCAACAACGAGGCGCTCTCACTGCGCGGCGATGGCCAGTACGCCCAGATCGATGACCAGCTGTTCAAGGATGCGGGCGACTCCTTCACTCTGGAGTTCGCGTCCAAGACTCGTCACGACGACAGCGGCAAGTTCTTCTCGTTCATCGTCGGCAAGGACGGCTCGAACGACGCCAACACCACCGATCAGGCCAACGCCAACAAGTACCTGATGTTCTACAACAGCAAGACCGCCATCAAGGGCGTTATCTCCAACAACAACTGGGGTAACGAACAGGGATCCAAGGTCACCGTTTCCGGCAACGACAACAGCTGGGCCGATTACAAGATTGTCGTGGACGGCACCAACCTTGCCGTGTTCCGCAACAATGCCCTGATCATTTTCAAGGCCAACACCGGCATCAAGATGAGCGATCTCGGCGCGACCACCGCCTACATCGGCAAGTCGTTCTACTCCGTCGATGAGTACTGGAATGGTGCAATGGATGACATCAAGGTCTACAGGGGCGCTGACCTGACCATGCCGACCGCCGTTGCGATTTCCGGCACCGGTGTGGTGAACAACAAGCTCACCCTGATTGAGAAGGACTCCACCAAGCTCACCGCCACCGTCACCCCGGACGACGCCGTGAGCAAGAACGTCACCTGGTCCTCCTCCGATGAGTCCGTGGCCAAGGTCGCCGCAGACGGTACTGTAACCGGCGTCAAGGCTGGTACTGCCACCATCACCGCCACCACTGAGCTGGGTGGTGTGAAGGCCGAACTGCCCGTCACCGTTGAGCCGATGAACGCCCAGAACGCCGCCGCAGCCGACCTCGATGCCGCGATTGCTGCGCTGAAAGTTCCGGCGGCCGAGAATCTGCCGCTAGTCGCCAAGGGCACCAAGAACGGCTCGGCGATTACGTGGAAGTCCTCGGACGAGAAGCTCATTACGTCCACTAACGAGAAGTACGAAAACAAGACCACTGGTGCCGATGACCCGTATCGTGGTGCTGGCATCATCAATCGTCCGGCCTACGGCGACGGTGATTCCAAGCCGGTTACGCTGACCGCCACCGCTTCCTACAACGGCGGTGAGAAGGTCACCAAGACCATCGAGGTCACTGTCAAGGAGAAGACCCGCATCGCGCCTGACACCGGCTATGCGGCCGTCACTTTTGAGAGCGACAGCAACGGTGGAGAAAAGGCCTGGGTGGCTTCCACTGAGAAGAACGATTTCTTCACGTTTAAGACTCGCAACAATGGCCAGGCGGTACTTACCAATGATGCAGACACGGGTGGCTTGCGTGACATGTTCGTGCTGCGTTCCCACGAAGGCGACAAGTACTACCTGATTGCCACTGATCTCAAGGTCTCGTCAATGGGCTGGAGCCAGAACCAGGTTAACGGTTCTCGGAAAGTTGAGGTCTACGAGTCCACCGATATGATGAACTGGACCCGTACCAACGGCGACGGCAACGGCGGCATCACCATCAACACGCCGAACGCCGGTATGACCTGGGCGCCGGAAGCTTACTGGGATGATGACCTGAACGCTTACGTGGTGTTCTTCTCTTCCCGCATGTTCACTGATGACACCCGTACCACTCCGGTCAAGAACGACAAAACCGGCAATAGCTCCTATGCTCAGGTGCGTTACGCCATCACCCGCGACTTCGTGAACTTCACCGAGCCGCAGATGTGGCAGGACACCGGCTACTCGCGCATTGATTCCACCGTGCGTAAGATCGGTGGCTACTACTACCGATTCACCAAGAATGAGCAGGGCGGTGCCGCTGGCGATTACATCACCACTGGTAAGAGCATCTTCCTTGAGCGTTCCAAGGTGCTGACTGCACCGACCACCGAGGCATCTCCGGGTCAGGACCCGAACACCGGTTGGCAGCTGCTCGAGCAGGCGTTGCTGCCGTTCGAAGGACCAGAGACCATCAAGCTCAACAAGGATGACGAACTCAACACGAAGGACGACGACGGCTACATTCTGCTGTCCGACAACTTCGCCTACCGTGCATTTATGACCACGGGTGCCGAGCTTTCCAAGACCACGTGGGACAACCCGATGACCAAGCGTTACCCGGACTTCAACAACGAAAAGAAGCCGGTCAAAGCCGAGCCGGGCGCTCAGGGCTACATCACTCAGGGTGCTAACGGCGGTCTGCCGGACAAGGTGCGTCACGGTGCGTTCGTGAACGTGCCTGAGTCTGTGCTCAAGGTGACGAAGTCCTGGACCGCTGCCAACCCGACGCACATCGAGGCTGTTGACTCCACCACCAAGGCCGTGTACAACGCCGGCACCCGCGAGCTCACCGCCACGGTGACCGCCGCCGATAAGGGCACGCTCGCCGGTTCGGTGAAGTTCTCTGCTGGCGACTGGTCCAAGACCGTGAAGCTCGACGCCGAAGGCAAGGCCACTGTGACCCTCCCGGCCAGCGTCTCTGGCACTGTTGCGGTTGCTTACGACGGCTACACCGATGGTTTGGTCAATCCATCCGATACTACGGTTGACGGCATTGAACAGGGCAAGGTCGATTTGGCTGAGCTCAACAAGCAGATCGCCGCCGCCGAAGCGCTCAAGGAATCCGACTACACGGCCGATTCCTGGGCCAAGCTTGCCGCCGCGCTGAAGACTGCCAAGGCCGCGCTCGCCGCTGAGAATCAGGGCGAGGTCGATACCGCCGCAGCCGACCTTAAGACCGCAATCGAAGCCCTGCAGAAGGCTCCGACCAATCCGGGCGAAGGTGACGGAGATAAGGGCGACGGCAATAAGCCGACTACCCCGACCACCGGCGACAAGACCAACGTCAACAAGCCCGGCAGCGCGCTGAGCAATACCGGTACGGCCGTGCTCGGCCTGGGTGGTGCCGTGGTAGCACTCGCCATCGCCGGCATCTCCCTAACCCTCTGGCGCAAGCGTCGCGCCTGAGCTGCTACGGCAACCAAGCCCCCCTCTGACGAGGGGGGCTGTCAGCCGAAGGCTGACTGGGGGAGAGACCGCGGCGAAGCCACCGAAAGAACGGCATGGCCTTCGGCCGATTCTGTATCCCGCGGCTGCCGCCGCAGGTCTCTCCCCCGACTGCCTAACGGCGGCCACCTCGAACGCAATTAAGGACCAGCTTTCAGCTGGCTTCATATTTGCTCACTGTCGTTCGCCTTCGCCTAAAAACGACTCTGGCGTTTTCTTCACGGCTCAGCTCATCAGAGGGCGGCCACAAAACTTCGCTCCATAACTGAAGGCGCAACCACAATCAACCCTATCAATGAGGAGAAACATGGGAAAGCTGATACGAAAGGCAACCGGACTCACGGTCGGCGTGGCAACACTGCTCGCTGGTCTGGTGCTGCCGATGACGGCCAGTGCCGAGAGCGCATCGCCAATCGATGCCAGTCCGATCATCCACTATTCATTCGATAACGCACTGACGTCCAAGACCATCGCCAACGAGGGCAGCGCGGCCAACAGCGATGCCACCCTATCCGGCGACGCCACGGTGGCCAATGGCCAGATCAACCTGACCGGCTCGCAAACCATTAGCGTGCCGACCACGGCCATCGCCGGTAAGAAGGACGTTACCGTCTCCATCTGGCTCAAGAACAATTACGGCAACGGCAATACCGCCGCCGCGTACATCGGCGCGGCCAAGACCGGCAATTATCCGGCCAACGGCTACTGGCTGCTCAACCCGGCCAACCCGAGTGGCTACGCGAAATCCGTAATGACCAATGCCACTGCGGCCGACCCGAATAACAGCCCGTGGGGCACCGAAGTCGGCCCTGGATCGACGAACGCCGCCACCACCGGCACCAAGGCCACCAGCGATTTGGCTCTGTACACCACCGTCATCAGCGGCACCAACAGCACCATGAGCTTCTACCTCAACGGCAAGCAGGTTGGAGACGCCACCTACACCATTCCGGCCGGTGGCCTGACCAATTACGGCGGCCTCGTCGCCTACATTGGCAAGTCCTCCTACGCTGACCCGAACTCCAAGCTCGACGTGGACGATTACGCCGTATACGACACTGCCATCAGCGCCGCAGACGTGACCAAGCTGTATGACGCTCAGGTGCTCGACAAGGCCGAGGCCGCTGTCAAGGCCGCTGTGCCCGCATCCGCTACCGAGGACTTCGCGCTGCCGACCAGCGCCGCTGGCGTGAGCATCGCGTGGAAGTCGGACAACGCAGCCATCGCCGTTGACAACGCTACCGGCAAGGCCACAGTCACTCGTCCGGCCGCAACCGCAGCTGATGCCGAGGTGATCCTCACCGCCACGTTTGGCAACAACGCCAAAACCGCCGACTACACGGTCCTCGTGCCGAAGCAGCTCTCCGATGCCGAGCAAGCCAAGGCCGACCTTGACGTCGTCACCATCGAGGACTCCGACGACATCCGTAGCAACTTCTCCGTGCCCACCAAGGGCAACAATGGTTCGACCATCTCGTGGGAAGTGACCGGTGGCAAGGATATCGCCACACTAGGCGAAGGCGTGAACGACAAATCTCGAACGGTCACTGTTAAGCGCCCTGCCGCCGGTAGCGATGCCGTCACTGTGACGCTCAAAGCCATTGCCAAGTACGGTACCGCCACCGAAACGAAGACCTTCACCGTCACCATTCAGCCGATGCCTGCCGCCGAAGAGAAGGACGAGGCCTACGTGTGGGCGTTCTTCACCGGCGAGGGCGTGGGCGGCGAGAAAATCAGCCTCGCGGCCTCCAAGGGCAACGATGCGCTCGACTGGAACACGCTGAACAACGGCACGCCGATATTCACTTCCGAGTTTGGCGAGAAGGGTTTGCGCGATCCGTTCATCATGAAGTCCAAGGACGGCGACAAGTTCTACATGCTCGCCACCGATCTGAAGATTGACGGTCGTGCCCCCCTCAACGGGCTGAATGGCTTTGCTGGTGCACAGGCTAACGGTTCCAAGTACATTGAGATCTGGAAGTCCGACGATCTGGTCAACTGGTCCAAGCAAAGCCACGTCAAGGTGAGCTCTGATTACGCAGGCAACACTTGGGCGCCTGAGGCCTACTACGACGAGGAAATCGGCAAGTACGTGGTCTATTGGGCCTCGAACCTGTACGACAACACCGACGAGAACAGCCGCAAGCAGCTGACCTACAACCGCATGGTGTACGTCACCACCGATGACTTCGTCAACTTCTCCGACCCGACAGTGTGGATTGACGTTGATCGCCGAGGTGGTGCAGGCAGTGGATCCATCGATGTGACCGTGCAAAAGGTAGGGGATACCTACTACCGCATCTACAAAGATGAAAACACGATGTCTTTGCGTCAGGAGAAGTCCACAGATTTGACTGCCGCAATTGGTGGTGCCGGCGTGAAGAACTACGCCGATGCGCTTAAGGGTAGTGCATGGAGCGAAGTTGCCACGAACATCGGTAAAGGCCAGGCTAACGGTTACGGTAAAACCTTCACTTCCGGCGAAGGTCCATCGCTATTCAAGGCCAACGATGGCGACGTGAACGGCTACCAGTACTACCTGTTCGCCGACCAGCCGAGCTATCATCAAGGTCCAAACCACTATGTGCCGATGGCGACTGAGGATATCGCCAGCGGTCAGTGGACCGTTATCGGCAATAAGATGCCTGAGGTGAACTTCCCGACCAATTCCGATGGCGGCAAGCCGCGCCACGGCACTGTGCTGCCCGTGACCCGCGCCCAGTATCAGAAGGTGCTGGAGGCGTACGCTCCGGCTGTGGCTGTGAAGTCCGTTGACGCGCTGTCTGCCGAGACGACGGTTGGTGTGGCGCCGACGCTGCCGGAAACCGCGCATCTGACTCATGCGGACGGTTCCGTTTCTGACGTTGCAGTTGAGTGGGATGCCATTGACGCAGCTTCCTATGCCAAGACCGGCACTTTCACCGTCAAGGGCGTCGCCCAGGACGATTCCCGTATGCCGGTCGAGGCGACCGTCACCGTGACTGGCACTGACATCTCCGGGGCGGTCGTCACGGCCGAACCCAACGAGTTCACCGCAGACGGTGCTGCCAAGGAACCGGCCGTGACCGTTACGCTCGATGGCGCGACGCTCAAGGAAGGCGCCGACTACACGGTGGCCTACACGAACAACATCGAACCCGGCACCGCCACAGTGACCGTAACCGGCGCTGGCAAGTACTCCGGTACTGCTTCGGCAACGTTCACCATCAAGGCCGGCGAGCCCGGCTCCACGCTGGACAAGTCCAAGTTGCAGGCGCTTGTCGATAAGGTGAAGGGCTATAACAAGGCTGATTACCAGTCTGGTTGGGATGCTTTCGCCGCCGCGCTCGCCGACGCGAAGCAGGTGTTGCAGAACTCCACCGACCAGCAGGAAGTGGACAAGGCGCTGTCGCGGCTCCAGTCCGCCGCCGACAAGCTGGTCAAGAAGTCCGGCGACTCCGGCAAGACCGACGGCAAGGACGACGGTGCCCAAAAGCCCGCCTCCAAGCCGAGCGACAAGATCAGTGACACCGGTTCCGCCGTCCTCGGCGTAAGCCTCACCGCCGCGGCGCTGCTTGTCGCCGCTGCCGGAGCCTACGCCCTGCGCAAGCGCCAGTCCTGATTGGCGTCGCACTCGGCTCCCCTGGGTGAGGGGAGCCGAGTGCCGAAGACGGATGATTGGGGCCCTCGCTCCACAAAGAGTGAACGCTCATATTAAACTTGCAAGTACTTATAACCAAAAATGCGGCTTCGCGTTGCCCCGGTCCCTCAAAACGGTGTCGTTTGAGGGGGGCGGGGCGTTGCGCGGATGCATGAGAACACAGTTCGCGCTGGCAAACGAAGCAGCTTCGTCGGTGCGAAAAAGGCGCGAAACTAGGCCGATAAAGGAGCGGCCGACCGTCGCACGATAACAATTTGATAACAAAATCGATGTTTGTTTCCTGTTCAGGAAGCTGAACACCGTTGATCAATAACTTCGATCCATAACTCAGCGCAAAAACCAAAACCCACAATCAGAGGAGACACATGGGTAAGTGGAAGAAAGCGGTGGCAGCTCTTGCAGCTGTCCCGATGCTGATGGCGTTGGCGCCAGCAGCAAATGCGGTTGAATCGGATCCCACCGATTCATCGGCCGCGCAGCGGGCGCTGGCAGCAGCCCTGAAATCAAATGCCAAGGCAGCGGCAGACAGCGATCTGCTCGCCAGTCTTGATTTCGACAACGTCGCTGCAGGCGCTACTGGCACTATTGTCGATGACACCACCGGCACCAAGGCGACCATCAACGGTGCTGCCGCAGTGGCTACCAGCAAGGACGGCACTGCTGCAGTTCGGCTCGGTTCTGGATTCTGGCTGAATGTGACTAAGTCGGACGATTCTGCCGTGCTCAAGGGCCTGGATGCGGTCACGATTTCGTACGATTCCAAGTCCGCCAGCACCAATCAGGGCTGGTCGGTATTTGCGGCACCGAATACGAATGCGCAGACCTATCAGCAAGAGCATTACCTCGGCGTGATGGATCGCACCACTTCGGTGAACGTTGAGCGTTACAACAACGCTGGTAAGCGCGACACCACCGGCAATGTGAGCAAGGATGGTCTCGCCAGCCAGTGGCGTCACGTCGATTTGGTCATCGACGAGGCCGCTTCCACGCTGTACATTGACGGTGAGCAGGCCGCAACCGTAGCCCCAGCTGATGGCGCGAGCTTCGCTCAGCTCACCGATATTCTCGGCGCAGACGGCGGCGTGCTGCAGATCGGCAAGGCCAACTGGGTGAATGGCGAATACTATACCGGCGCACTTGACAACCTCAAGATTTACGGCTCTGCGCATACTGCTGACCAAATCAAGGAAGCCTACGATTCCACGAAGTCCGATGCCGCCAAGGCCGACGCTAATGCGCTGACCATTAACAACGGCAGCACTGATGTGTATTCCAACATCACACTTCCGGCCAAGGGCTCGGTTAACGGTTCCGCGATTACGTGGAAATCCAGCAACGCAAAGGTCATTACCGATGCGGCAGATGGTGACATCGCAGCTGGTGTCGTTGCTCGTCAGAAAACCGACACCAAGGTGACGCTCACTGCCACCATTACCGATGCTGACGGCAACACGGAAACCAAGGAATTCGAGCTGACCGTCAAGGCCGCCGTCGAACAGCCGAAGACCACGGACTATCTGTTTGCGCACTTCACCGGCACCGAAGGTAGCGCTACCGACGAGCAGATGTACTTCGCCACCAGCAAGGATGGCCTGAGCTGGCATGACACCCGCGAGTCCGGCGATCCGGTACTCAGCTGGAACAACAGCCAGACCGGCAACTCTCGTGGTAAGGACAACGGCGTGCGCGACCCGTATCTGGTCCGCTCTCCGGAAGGCGACACCGTCTACCTCATCGCTACCGAGCTGAGCATCCATAACCGTGGCGGTTGGGGCGCGGCCACCGCTACCACCAATGGCAGCACCAACCTAATCGTGTGGGAGTCGCATGACTTCGTCAACTGGAGCGAACCGCGCGCCGTTGACGTTGCCTCTCAGATTCCGGGAGCCGGCATGGCTTGGGCTCCGGAAGCCTACTGGGATGATGTGAACAAGCAGTACATGGTGTACTGGGCCACTGCTTCCGACGCGGACAACAAGTCCGGCGATCGCACCAATATGTACTACTCCACCACGCGTGATTTCGTGAACTTCACGACGCCTGTCAAGTGGATCGACCGAGTCAAGTCCGTTATCGATACCACGATGATTAAGGCCGATGACGGCTATTACTATCGTGTGTCCGGTGACACGTACCTCGGTGTTGAGCGTAGCAAGGATCCGTATGCCACAACGCTCACCACTGGTGACACAATTGCGAATGGTTACTACAACACTGACAGTGATCCGAACCAGTGGACGCTTGTCGGTACATTCGGTGACCTGACTGGTACCGGTCTGACCGGTGCGCAGCTGGAAGGCCCGGAGCTGTTCTTCTACAATGAAGATGACGTGCAGACCAGTGATGCGGGCAAGAAGATGCTCTACGGTCTGATGTGGGACCAGTACTCAGCCGGTAAGGGTTACACCCCATACCGTTCTGCCGATTTAGGCAGCACTGATAAGGCTGATTGGGGCTTTGCCTCTGATGTGAACTTCGGTTCGCTCAAGAAGCGTCACGGCACCATCCTGCCTGTCACTGAAACCGAGTACAACGCAATCCTGAAGGCATTCGATAAGAACAAGGACACCGAGCCAGTCACACCCGATGAAGACGGCTCCGGTCCGATTGCCGAGTATGACTTCGAAGACAGCAAGGGTACCGACACCACTGAGAACAGCAACGACTTGACCTTCAACGGCAACGCCAAGGTCTCCGAGGATGCCGAAAAGGGCAAGGTGCTTAAGCTCGACGGCTCTGACGGCACCTACGCCGAGTTCCCGAAGGGCCTGTTCGATGGCCGTAACAAGCTGACTGTGCAGATGGATGTCAAGTCGGAGATCAATAAAAACCAGTTCACGTTCGCTTTCGGCCAGAACTCCACCAAGTACTACTTCCTGAAGTACAACAACTCCGGCGAGCTCGCCAGCCGCATCACCACCAACTCGTATGGTGCGGAGGACGCGGCTAACGCTACGTTGTCTGGCAACGGCGCATGGCATCGTGTCACGGTCACGTTGGACGACAACGTGATGACCGTGTACTCTGACGGTGCGCAGGTGGCTCAGAACAAGGCGACCAAGAACAAGGTCACCGATTTGGGTAACGATCTGCTGGCCTACTTGGGCAAGTCCTTCTACAACGACCCATACTTCAAGGGTTCGTTCGACAATGTGAACGTGTGGAACCGCGCGCTCACTGCTCAGGAGGTCGAGAAGACCAGCCCGATTGCTCTGCAGGGTATTTCTGTGGGCACTGTGCCGTCTGACCCGAACTCGCTGCGTGGCACTGACGACCACTCTCAGGTGCGTTCCACCCTCGACTGGTCCGCGAAGACCGTCACCACCGTGCTCAACCGCCGTGGCGACGCGGCCAAGGTGCCCGTCAAGGTGACCGTCAACCGTGGCGACGACTCCATCAAGCTCACCCTTGATGGTCAGGCGTTCACCAATGGTGGTACGGCCGACCTGACTAAGGACCGTACTTTGGTTGTCGATTTGGGTGACGGTAATACGGAAACCTGGACGCTGAAGAAGGTCACCGTGGGCAACAACCCGGTGCTGCCCGGCCAGTACGCCGACCCGGACATCGACTACTTCGACGGCAAGTTCTGGATTTACCCGACCACCGACGGCTTCTCCGGCTGGAGCGGCAATTACTTCCATGCGTTCAGCTCCACCGACTTGGTGAACTGGACCGACGAGGGCGTGATCCTCGATGTCAACAAGGACCACCAGCCGACCACCGATGGCGATGAGAACACCGCCATCTCCCCGTGGTCCGTGGGCTCCGCGTGGGCACCGACCATCGAGAAGAAGAACGGCAAGTACTACTTCTACTACTGCGCGAAGTTGCCGAACGGTCAGTCCGCCATCGGCGTGGCCGTGGCCGACAATCCGGCCGGTCCGTTCAAGGCCGCCGATCAGCCGCTGGTCACTCGCACGATGGAAGGCGTCACCGTTGGACAGGCCATCGACCCGTCCATCTTCACCGACCCGAACACCGGCAAGTCGTACATCCTGTACGGCAACGGTTCGCCCGCCATCGCCGAACTCAACGACGACATGGTGAGCATCAAGGCCGGTACGGTGAAGAAGCTCAACGGTCTGAACGACTTCCGCGAGTCCGTGGTCGTCGCCTACCGCGACGGCAAGTACCACTGGACCTGGTCATGCGACGATGCCAACTCCCCGAACTACCATGTGAGGTACGGCGTCTCCGATTCCATCGACGGCACCATCACCTACAAGGGTGTGCTGCTGCAGAAGGATTCCTCCAAGAACCTGCAAGGTGCCGCGCACCAGTCCGACGTGCATGTGACCGACGCGGACGGCAACGACCGTTGGCTCATGGCCTACCATCGCCACTACACGCCGCTCGGCGTGTTCACCTCCGGCCTTGGTTACCACCGTGAGACCGCCATCGACGAGATCACCTTCGACGCGGACGGCCTGATGCAGACCATTCACCCGACCGACGAAGGCGTGTCCATTGAGATGGCCGATACGACGGCGCTTGATGGCGCGATTGGAGCGGCCGACAAGCTCGGCACCGATGGCTCTGCTTACACCGAGGCCAGCTGGAAGGCATTCGAGGATGCGCTCGCCGCAGCCAAGACGGCCAAGCAGACCTTCCTTGACTCCGGCCTGTCTCAGGCTGATGTCGATGCCGCCGCCAAGGCCCTGACCGACGCGCAGAATGCGTTGGAGGAGAGCCAGCCCGAGCCAGAGCACCCGGCCGCAGGCACGATCCTCTCCATCGCCGTGACCGCGCAGCCCGCCAAGGCCGAGTACAAGGTCGGTGAAGCGCTCGACACTGCCGGTCTGGTCGTCACCGCGACCGTGGCCGATGGCAACGGCGGCTCCGCCACCCGCGAGCTCGCCGCCGATGAGTACGAGCTGCTCGGCTTCGACTCCTCGAAGGCCTCCGACAAGATGACCGTGACCGTGCAGTCTGTGGCCGATTCGACCAAGACCGCCACGTTCACCGTGAAGGTCGTTGCCGACGAGACGCCGACTCCGGATCCCGATCTGGCCACTGAGGAAGAGCTCAAGCAGCTCGAAGATGCCATTGCCAAGGCCGAAGCCGAGAATCTGAACCAGGACGATTACACCGCCGATTCGTGGAAGGCTTACGCCGATGCGCTGGCCCAAGCGAAGAAGGTGCTCGCCAAGGAGAACGCCACCTCCACCGAGGTCCAGGATGCGATTCGTCACCTGACCGAGGCCCGCAAGGCCCTCGTGAAGGTCTCCGCTGATGGCAAGAAGCCGGGTGCCGTCATCTCCGACACTGGTGCCGCCGTCTTCGGCGTGGCTGGTGCCGTGGTGGTCCTCGCCGCCGCCGGTATCGCCCTGACCATCTGGCGCAAGCGCCGTATCTGACCCCTCATTTGCAAAAAACTCTCACTGACGTTGAGTCAGTGAGAGTTTTTTGCAATAGGGGGGTGTTCCTATGTTTTTGTCAACTCCTTGGGGAGTTGACGTGTCGGGATTCCGGTTGGCTGTCGTGGGCGCGCTTCGCCCTGCCGGTGGCGTCCGGCGTCCTTTCCAGTGTGGCCCGGTTCAGGTTACGAGGGCTGGTTCCTGGTAGAGGGTTCCGTTTTTGAGCATGCTGTAGATCACGTCGCAGCGCCGACGCGCGAGGCAGATGATGGCGGCGTTGTGGTGTTTGCCCTGTTCGCGTTTGCGCTTGTAATAGGCCACGGAGGGCGGGTGTTTGGTGGATGCGACGAACGCGGTCTGCCACAGCGCGTTCTTGAGGCGTTTGTTGCCCCGCCTGGAGGGCCGTTCGCCTTTGATGCTGGTGCCGGATTGGCCGGTGACGGGTGATATGCCCGCGTAGGCGGCCAGATGGGCGGACGATTTGAAGTTGGCGATGTCGCCGCCGATGCCGAGCAGGATGTTGCTTGCGGTCCTGACGCCTATCCCGGGCATCGACGTCAGGACCGTGAGAAGAGGGTGGTCCTCCAGGAGCTTCTCGACCTGGCGGCCGACCTCGCGCCGCCGGTCCCTGATCGTCTTGATGTCGTGGGCGATGGAGGGGATGATGGTCTCGGCCATGAGGGTGCCGGGCACGGTGACGGTCTGCTCGCCGATCGCCTTGAACATGTCGTCGATGATGCGGCCGGCGCGAAGCCCGTTGGACTTGGCCCAGTCCTTCACGTCCTCGATCCCGGCCCGTTTCACGCCCATGGGCCCGCCGTATCGTTCGAGCAGCGCGAGCGTCGCGTCGCGCGTGATTCTCTCGCCCTTGAGCGCGCGTTCGAACGCGGGGTGGGTCTGCAGCAGCAGGCTCCGCAGGCGGTTGACGTGGCGGGTGGATTCGTGGGCGAGGTCCTCGTCGTGGCCGGCGAGCAGCTTCAGGGCGGCGAGGGTCTCGTCATCCGGGCCCGCGTCCCTGAGCGTCTCGGGCAGCTTGAGCGCGGCCCACGCAATCACATGCGCGTCCCTGCGGTCGGTCTTCGCGTCCCCGGGCAGCAGCTGCGCGGTCCTGCGCATGGCCGTGCCGGGAAGGTAGGCAACCGCGATCCCCATGTTCCGCGCCACCGTCAGGGGCAGGGAGCCGATGGTGTTGGGCTGGTCCACGACCAGCAGCACACGGCCATGCTTGGAGAGCTTGCCCAGCATCGTGCGGATGGCCTTCTCGTCCTGTTTCAACGGCTTGTCGTACAGGGTGTTCCCGTCATGGTCGAGGGCGTGCGCGTGGTGCGCGCTCTTGCCCACGTCCAGGCCGACCCACACGTCGATGTCGTCCGGGGTCATCATCGTTCCTCCCGTCATGAAGGTTTTCCGGTCGCCGCGGGCTCGGAGGAGTCCGGACGCCCGCGCCGCACCCACATTACGACGAGACCTGCGCCATGCGCCCCTGAAGCGTCCGTGTAGCCGGCCTGGTTCCTATTAGCGGTCATCGGGCGTCCCCGTTCCCGGCGACAACACCCCCCCGGATCATCGACGACAGGGCAGGAAAGTCATACCGGAACCGGCGACCCGGCCCCGACCATCGGGGCCGACCAAACATGGTAATGGGCTTATCTCTTCGCCTGAGTGATCTGGTAGGCGGCGAAGAGAATGGCGAGCCAGATCACGCCGGCGATAACGGCGACGCGGTAGCTGGCGGAGAAGCACATCAGCACCACGACCAGTGCCAGGAACGCCAATACCACCCACGGGGTTACTTTGGCGAACGGCAGCTTGAAGTGAATCGCGTCGAGCGCTTCCTTGCCAGACTTGCCGGCCAGCTCGGAATCCTCGGGAGCGCCGCCCGCGGCGACCACCTTACGGAACTTCATTTCGGTGAACATAATCATCGTCCAGTTGATGATGCCGGCGATGGTGGCAATCGACATCAGATAGTTGAACGCGAACTCAGGCCACACGAACACCACGACCACGGCGATAGCGGTGATTACGGCGGACGTCAGCACGCCAGTCACCGGCACGCCCTTGGCGTTGAGCTTGCCCAGATACGCGGGCGCATTGCCCTGCTTGGCCAGCGAGTACAGCATGCGGGAGTTGGCGTACAGGCCGGAGTTGTAGACGCTCATCACAGCGGTCAGGCACACGAAGTTGAGGATGCCGGCGGCCGCGTGGATGCCTACGGAATCGAAGATTTGCACGAACGGGCTGGGAACATCGTCTCCGCCGATGGTGTTCCACGGTATGACGGCCATGATTACGCCGAGCGCGCCAATGTAGAACACGAGAATTCGCCAGATAATGTCATTGGTGGCGCGGGGAATCGTACGACGAGGGTCCTCGGTTTCGCCGGCGGTGATGCCGATGAGCTCGGTGCCGCCGAAGCTGAACATCACCACGACAAGCGCCATCAACAGGCCGGTCCAGGTGCCGTCTTTGGTCTGCTCCATGAGACCGTTCGGGAAGAAGCCCCCTTCCAAGGTGAACCAGTTGGCAAAGCTCGCTTTGATGCCGGATGCGGTGGGCAGAGCGAAGATGATGACGGCCAGGCCGCCGACGATCATGGCAATCACGGCCACAATCTTGATGATGGCGAACCAGAACTCGAACTCTCCGAACTTGGAGACGCCCAGCAGATTGGCGGCGCAGATGACCACTAGGAATACGGCTGCCGACACCCAGGTCGGAATCGCCGGGAACCAGTAGTTTACGAATTTGCCCACCACGGACAGCTCCACCATCGAGACGAGGATGTAGTTGAACCAGTAGTTCCAGCCGGAGATGAAGCCGGCGCGCTTGGACCAGTAGCGAGTGGCATAGTAGCTGAACGCGCCCGCCTTCGGATCCTCGACGGACATCTCGCTCAGCGCGCGCACGATCATGAAGATCGCGAGGCCGCCGATCAGGTAGGCCAGCAGAATCGAGGGGCCGGCCAGCGCGATGGATTCGCTGGAACCATAGAACAGGCCGGTTCCGATAGCGCCGCCCAGTGCAATCAGCTGGATGTGACGGTTCTTCAGTGACTTGCGCAGCGTGGCCGGCACCGGCACATCGTCGGTTTCGCGCGACTTCTTAGGCGCATCAGCAGTACTCATTGTGCCCTTCTCTCACATTTCTTGGGTTTTGGCGCACGCGGGGCTTGCCGCGATGCGCAACGTTCGTTATTCTATGCCGCCGTATCGTCTCAGAAATGGTCAATCGTCTATTTGTGCGCTATCGCAAGCGCGGGCGTGGGCGCGGCCGGTGAGCAGGCGAAGCTATAGCGAGCGATGCTTATGAAACCGCACGCTTCACTGAGTTCACTGAATTCACCGTGTTCACTGCGTGGCAGGCATACACATGGTGAAGATGGTGTGGGACACCGATTCGGGAGAGGCCGCGAGATCGGTGGCGAGCCAATATTGCAAAAGCCCAATGCTGCCGGACACGGCGAATCGCATACGCATCTGCGCCTCGGCTGGGTAACCCGCCGAAGATTGCAACTGTTCGCCTACGCCGCGCTGGCTGTAAATCAATCCCAGCAGCTGCTGCTGGAAGCCGATATCCGCTTTCAGGCTCATCAATACCTGCAGATGCTTGCGATTGTCGGCAATGTACTGGCAGATGCGCTCAATAACATGCTCGATGCCGGCAGAATCTGGCTGGGCGAGTAGCTGTTCGAGTGCGGTGGTGACCCAGGCCATGGTTTCGTCTTCAATGTCGTGCAGCAGTTCCTCGATGCTCGCATAATGCGCGTAAAACGTGGAACGATTCACATCGGCCCGCTCGCACAACGCTTTAACGGTGATGGAGCCGAGCGGCTGATTGCGCAGCAACTCGATAAGCGCGTCCTGCATGGCACGTCTCGTGTAGCGGGTGCGGCGGCTTTCCGTCAATTCTTTGGCCATGGCCTTCTCCCCAAATTCCGACAACCCACAATCCAACTGTTGGTTGCAGAACCGACACAGTGTTGTTTTACTTGAGTATAGCAGGAAGTTTTGGCGGGGCCTATGGGGCTAGGTGGCTGCCACGAGCGCGTTGGAGGTGTGCGATGGCGTATATCGAATTCGACCATGTGGTCAAGGAATATCCTTCTGGTAGCAGTGTGATTCGCGCGCTCGACGAGGCCAGCTTTACCGCCGAACAAGGCGAATTAAGCGTGATTCTGGGACAGTCCGGTGCCGGCAAAACCACGGCATTGAACATTCTGGGCGGCATGGATACCGCCACAACCGGCCGCGTAGTGGTCGGCGGGCGCGATATTACGGGCCTGCGGAAAAAGGGACTGGTGACCTACCGGCGCAACGACATCGGCTTTGTCTTCCAGTTCTACAATCTTGTGCCGAACCTGACCGCGCTGGAGAACGTGGAACTTGCCTCACAGATTTGCCCCGATCATTTCGACCCGGCGGAAACCCTGTACAAGGTCGGACTGGGGGAGCGCATGGGGAATTTCCCGGCACAACTGTCCGGCGGCGAACAACAGCGTGTATCCATCGCCCGCGCGATTGCCAAAAAGCCGAAGCTGCTGTTGTGCGACGAACCGACCGGTGCGCTCGATTACGAGACCGGCAAGGAAGTGCTGCAGTTGCTGCAGGATATTTGCCAAACACAAGGCATGACCGTAATGATCATCACGCATAATTCCGCGCTTGCGCCGATGGCTCATAAAGTGATTCGCTTCCGCTCCGGCAAGGTGACCAGCGAGGAGGTCAACGCAACGCCGCAGCCCATCGCCGATATCGAATGGTAGGTGATTGGCGATGCTCGCTGCAAGACACTCTGTGAAACGTCCCGTGAAACAAGCGAGGCGATCCGTGAAACAGTCTGTGAAACGGCCGAACCTCGACGATAACGGCGGTCGAGGAGCGGGCGTTTCTGCGGTATTTGCCAAAGACACGTTGCGGTGCTGGCTGCGCAGCTGGAAGCGGTTCGTCTCGATCGCCGTCATTACGCTGCTTGGCGTGGCTGTGCTGACCGGTATCTACGCCGGATGCCGCGATGCTTTTCTGGCGGCTGGTCGTTTTTACGATCAGCAGGGACTGCATGACCTGCAGGTGCTATCCACATACGGCCTGACCGATGATGATGCGGCGGCACTGCGCCGAATCGACGGTGTGCAAACCGTGCAGCCCGAACGTTCTCAGACGGTGACCACGTTGGTGGACGGCACCAAGAAAACCGTGACCATGCAGGAAATCGGTACCGAAGGGCTTGATCAGCCGTACCTGCAACAAGGCAAACTGCCGAACAAGGCCGGCGAAGTGGCGGTGACTCAGCAGTTCCTGAACGATAGCGGACTCAAGATTGGCGGCACCATTACTGTAACGCCACAAGACACCTCTTCATCCGTCATATCGGTAGCTGCCACGGAGACTGACGATTCCAAAAATGACGATTCCAGAAATGACGATTCCAATAATGCCGACACAGTAGGTGTCGCCGCCAATGCCTCGGCATCCGATGCGAAGTCCGACGCCAATACGGACGCCGACGCCGAGCAATCCCCGCAGTTCCCCACGAAACTCACCATCACCGGCGTCGTACTCGACCCGCGCGACCTCAACAATCCAGACGGCTATTCGGGCATGACCTCCTTCCGGTCCACCTCATCCGAGGACTATACGTTCTTTGCACCCAGCGACGGCGTGACCGGCAATATATACACTGCGATATCGGTTGCCGTCACTGGTGCGTCCGATTTTGACACGTTTTCCGATGCCTACGATGAAGCCATCAAAACCGTGGCCGACCGTATCGAACATCAGATACAGGCCACACGCCAGAAAGCCCGTCGTCAACAGATCGTCTCCAGCGCGCAGCGCAAACTGGATGATGCCAAAGACGAGGCCAACGAGCAGCTGGACGAAGCCCAGAAGCAGATCGACGACAACTGGGCCGAGCTGGAAGCCAACAAAACGACATTGCAAGATAGCCGTACCGAATTGGAGAACAACAGGACAACCATTACCGATGGCGAACGGCAGCTCGCCGATGGACGTGCGCAGATTGCATCGGCCCGTCAACAGATCGCGCAAGGTCGCCAGCAGATAGCCGAAGCGCGCACCCAGCTCGAATCAGGCAAAACGCAGCTCACCTCGGCTCGCAAACAGCTCGATGCGGCGCAAACGGAACTGACCGCCAATCGCACGAAAATCGAACAGGGCATTACCCAAATCGACCAAGGCATGGCGCAAATTGATCAGATGCTGCCCATGATTCAACAGGCCAACAATCTACTGGCGCAACTTGACCCGAATATCGACCTCAACTCACCCACATGGCAGGCCATCAAGCAACTGCTCGCGCGCCTTGGCATTACCGTGCCTGAAGTGCCGTCAATCAGCGATCTGCGGCAACAGCTGACCGCCAAGCAAACGGAACTGCAAACGCAGCGAGACAGTCTGGCCCAGCAGAAAGCCGATTTGCAGCGCACATTAAACGAAACCATTGCCCCCGCACAATCCACCTTGGACCAGCAGAACGCGCAACTGACCGCCAAGGAACAGGAAGCGGCTGCAGGAGAGGCACAGCTCAATACCAAATCCGCGGAACTCGAAGCGAATGCCGCAACCCTCGAAACCCAGTCGGCGCAACTTGAAGCGCAGGCCGCCCAACTGGCCAGCGGCAAGCGGCAGCTTGAAGAAGGCGAGCGGCAGCTGAAAGAAGGCGAACAACAGCTCGCGGACGGCAAGGCGAAACTGGATGATGCGCAGTCTGCACTCGATGCGATGCGAAGCGAAGCGGAAAGCGAATTCGCCAAGCAGCAACGGCGCATCGACGATGTGGCCAACGCACGTTGGTATGTGCAGACGCGCGCTTCGATCGACGGATTCAGCTCGCTCAAATCAGATGTCAGTTCCATCGAATCCATCGGCCGCGCATTCCCGATTGTGTTCCTGCTGGTCGCCGTGCTCATGAGCCTGACCACCATGACCCGCATGGTCGAGGAAGATCGCGGACTTATCGGCACCTACCTTGGACTCGGCTATGGCGGACTCGCCGTGTCCAGCCGGTATCTGCTGTTCGCGTTGCTCGCCTGCTTGGTCGGCGGCGGCATCGGTCTGCTGGTCGGATTCCTCGGCATCCCGGCATTCCTGATGGTGGTGATTGAGGGACTGTATATATTGCCCGGTGTGCGACTTGAATACGACTGGCTGTACGGCTCGGCCGGCATCGTGCTGTTCGTGGTCGGTGTGGGCGTGGTCACCGCGCTCGCCTGCCGCGAGGAGATACGGCACACGCCCGCCGCGCTGATGCGCCCGAAGGCGCCGAAGGCGGGCGCTCGCATATTGTTGGAGCGGATTCGCCCGGTATGGAGCCGGCTGAACTTCCTCGGCAAAGTCACTGCGCGCAATATCTTCCGATTCAAGTCGCGTTTGATTATGACCGTGGGCGGCGTGGCTGGTTGCACAGCGCTGATTATCTGCGGATTTGCGATTAACGACACCGTCGACACGACTGGCGTCAAGCAATATGAGCAGATCTACCAGTATGACTTGATGGTGGTGGCCAATGACGATGACGCCGCCGCGATGCGCAAGCAGGTGGCACAAGATGGCCGGGCCACCGAAACGCTGAATCTGCGCGTGGATAGCGGCGAGATGAGCAATGCGGCGCAGGAAAGCGAAACCGTGCAGCTGATGACGGTGCCCAACAATTCGTTGAACAAACTGAACGACATGGTCACGCTGGAAGAGGCCGGTGACGATGGGTGGTTCGAGCTGCCCAATATCTTCGGCAAAGCGGGTGGCGGCACTGTAGCGCTGGACGATAGTGGTGTGATTGTGGCGAAGTCCGCAGCCAATTCGTTGGATATTCATGCGGGCGACACCGTCACGTTGAGCAATGGCGGCAGCGGGCGGGCCAAGGTGAAGGTTGCGGCGGTGACGCGCAACCTCATCGGCTCTGATGTGTACATCAGTGAGCGACTGTACGACCAGAAGTTTGCGGCCGACGGTGTGACGTCTTCGGCTTCGGGAGATGGCACTGCCTCGACCTTGACGTGGAACGCGATGCTCGCCAAGCTGAAAGGTTCCGAGACCGAACAGGCCGAATATGCGGATCGGTTGGGCGAGGAATCGTCGGTGCTCAAGGCCGTGAGCTGTGCGCATCTGGCCGCCACGTTTAAGTTCGATTTGATGGGTGCCGTGGTGGCGCTGATTGTGGGGCTCGCCGGCGGCCTGGCGCTGGTGGTGCTGTTTACGTTGGCCAATACGAACGTGTCCGAACGCATCCGCGAGATGGCCACACTGAAGGTGCTGGGCTTCTATGACCGCGAGGTGCACAACTACGTGAACCGCGAGATGATGATATTGACCGGTATGGGTGTGGTGGTTGGTCTGCCGCTTGGCAGGTGGATAGGCGGATTACTGACTGCTGCGTTGAATATGCCGTCGCTGTATTTCGAAGTGGAAGTGCACTGGTACAGCTATGCGATTGCCGTGGTGGCGACGCTGGCGTTCGCGCTGCTGGTGCAGCTGTTCACCAACCCAGTGCTCGATCGCGTAGACCCGGTCAGCTCGCTCAAGTCCGTGGAATAGAGGTAGAAGTTCAATTTGGTGTTGATGAATTGAACTTTTTGGCGGAATATTTACAGTATCATCGCATGTATTCTTGAGCTGAGCGGTTTTCGTGACATATTTCGGTGATACAGTTTGAACTTGTTTTGAACGAGTATCGCGTCTGGTGCGTAACAATCGGGCGGCAGAGAAGAGAAATGAAATCAGTATGGCCGATACGAATGTGAATGGTGGTACACAGCAGGCTACGGGCAAACTCAAGTCTGTCGAAAGCCTGGACCAGACCAACGAGATGGAGCGTGGCCTGAGCAATCGCCACGTACAGTTCATCGCCATTGGCGGCACCATCGGCACCGGCCTGTTCCTGGGCTCGGGCAAGTCAATCTCGCTAACCGGCCCCTCGATCATCTTCGTGTACATTCTGGTCGGTGTCATCATGTTCTTCCTGATGCGCGCCATCGGCGAAATGATGTACCGTGACCCCAGCCAGCACACCTTCATCAATTTCATCACCCGTTACCTTGGCAACGGGTGGGGGCATTTCGCCGGCTGGACGTATTGGGCCGCGCTCGTGCTGCTGGGCATGACCGAGATCACGGCCGTCTCCACGTACTTCATCACCTTCTTCGACACGTTCGGCATCGACCTGACCCATTGGAAATGGCTGATCGAGCTGTGTTTCCTGGTGTCGCTGGTCTCCATCAACCTGATTGCCGTCAAGGTGTTCGGCGAGGTGGAATTCTGGTTCTCGATGATCAAGATCACGCTGATTTGCGCGATGATCGCCACCGCCGTGGTCATGATCGTGATCGGCTACCATTACCCAGCCGTGCAGATTCACGGCGTGGACCACGTGAGCCCGGCCGGCCACGCCGGATTCGACAACCTGTTCGCCAACTTCTCGTTCGCGCCGAACGGTTGGATGGCCTTCCTCATGAGCTTCCAGATGGTGTTCTTCGCCTACGAGATGATTGAATTCGTGGGCGTCACCGTCTCCGAGACCAAGAATCCGCGCAAGGTGCTGCCCAAGGCCATCAACGAGATTATCGTGCGCGTGCTCATCTTCTATGTGGGCGCACTGGTGGCCATCATGTGCATCGTGCCGTGGACCTCGTTCAAGCCGAACGAGGACGGCTCCTTTGCCTCCCCGTTCATTATGGTGTTCCAGTACGCCGGGCTGAATTGGGCGTCCGCGCTGGTGTTCTTCGTGGTGATCACCGCCGCATCTTCCGCGCTGAACTCGCTGCTGTACTCGGCTGGCCGCCACCTGTACCAGCTGTCCGAGGTGTCGCCGAACCCGATGCTGAACAAGCTCGGCAAGGTGTCCGATCGCAAGGTGCCGGCCCGCGCCATCCTGGTGTCCGCGGCGCTGATACTGCTGTCGCCGATCGTCAACGCCATCCCCGGTGTGTCCGGAGCGTTCGTGCTGTTCTCGTCCGCCAGCTCCGCGGTGTTCCTGTTCATCTACATCCTGACGCTGCTGGCGCATCGCAGGTACCGCCGTTCCGCTGATTTCATTCCGGACGGGTTCGTCATGCCCGCGTGGAAGGTGCTCAATACGGTGGCAATCGTGTTCTTCGTGTTCATCTACCTGACGTTGTTCCTTGCGGACGATACGCGCAATTCCGCGATTGCCGGCCTGGTGTGGCTTGTGGGCTTCGGTGGATTCTCTATGCTGCGCGAACGCTACCGTAGCCGCGATTTGAAGGCCGCACTGGAACACAAGGAGTGATTGGACGGGCTGATTGGCTGGCGGCTATTGGTTGGGTGGCTGTTGGCTGTTGGCGGCTGACTGGCTAGCGGCCGATAGCCAATGACTGGGCTGATCGTCAGCCAATCGGCTGCCTATAGGTCTCATTGATACATTCGGTCATCCGATTAGTGCATTTGTGCGGACAATTAGTGCATTCGATCATCGGATTAGTACATCAGTGTGCAATTATTAGTACAATTAGCCGCCTAATTAGTACATTAGGACATAAAACAATGTCCTAATGTACTAATTAGATGCTAAAATACGATAAGTGCCATGTCCTAATGTATGAATTATCGCTATGAAGGGCGGAATGCGATGACGCAGGATGAACTTATGCAAGTGCTGCAGGCCGGTGAATCATCTATGGTCGAGTTCAAGCGCTGCAGCGAATTGCCTCATACGGATACTTTTGAGACTGTATGCTCATTCGCCAATCGTTCTGGTGGCAGCATTTATCTTGGCGTTGACGATGACGGTCAAGTGCTCGGCGTCGATTCTAAGCGCGTTAGTGAGATAGAGCGCAACGTTGTCAACGTAGTGTCTAATCGTAAGATGTTCGAACCGGCTCCAATGGTGGAAACGGAACATATCGAGTACGACGAACGGATTATTGTTCGTATTTGGGTAGCTCCGAGTTCTTCGGTTGTGCGGTTCAAGGGCGCAGTGTTTGATCGCATTGCTGATGTGGATACACACATCGAAAGCGATATCCAGATTAGTCAAATGTATATTCGCAAGCAGAACTACTATTCCGAACGGCGAATTTTCCGTTACGTGACTCCGTTTGATTTGCGTCCTGAGCTGATTGCGCGAATGCGGCAGCTGGCGGTCGCTCAGCGAGCTGGGCACCCTTGGGGAACTATGTCTGACGAAGAACTGTTCCGCAGCGCCAAGCTATACGATCGTGATTACACGACCGGCGAAGAGGGCTTTAATCTTGCTGCAGTGCTGCTCTTGGGCAAGGATGAAGTCATTTCCTCGGTTTGCCCAGCGTATATTACTGATGCCGTGGTTCGGCGAGACAATATTGACCGATACGATGACCGACTTATGGTGCGGACCAACTTGTTCGATTCGTACGAGCAACTCCGTGAATTTACTGAGCGGAATCTGCCTGACCGCTTTGTGTTAAAGGGCGATAAGCGAGTGAGCCCGCGTACGATGATCGCCCGTGAATTGGTGGCAAACAGCCTCATGCATCGGGAGTATTCCAGTCCGGTGGTGGCGCGTGTCACCATTGATAATGAATCCATCCGGACGGTTAATGCTTCGCGCTCATTCTTTGAAGGTCGAATGAAGCTGGGCGAGTTCACGCCAATGCCAAAGAATCCGATTATCGCTAATGTGTTTGTGCAGACCGGCATAGCCGAGCAGCTGGGTAGCGGACTGCGGAATCTGATAAGAGCGTCCCGGCAATATACTGAGCGAGAGCCTGAGTTCCGCGATGGTGACATATTCGAGGCGACGATTCCTATTGTTCCTGCGCTGAAGACCGTGGATGGTTCTGGTTTTGCTAGCGTGAGATCTGTAGTTGAGAAAGATGCCGAAGAGGGTGCGAGGCTCATTGGCGGGGAACGTGTGGATGGTAAGAAAGCAGATGCAACCGCATCGGGTGAAATTGATTCGCGGGCAGCGATGCTGTCGGCGATGAATCGACGCTTGACAGAGGTTGACTATGTGACTGTACCTGAACTCGCCAAGATAACAGAGCTCGATAACAGAACAGTCCGCAAATTCCTAAACGGTTTAGTTGCGCAAGGAAAGCTGATTGCTGAAGGCAACACGCGTGGTCGGCGTTATCGGAAGGGATAGCGGGCGCGATATCTCGATGCAGTGGGATTCACTTAAGGGCTACGGCAAATATGATTCGTAGCGATTGGGCCAGCGCAATTCGAATGGCTCATGACTTTGTGCGTCGTTTGTGGTCTCTGAAGTTGTTTGCTGGGTGACGGTTTTGTGATAAAATCGCTCATATCAAAATGTTTGCGTAAACATTTTGGCTGCGCCGAAAGAAGGAGTCGACGTAGGTCATGTATCAGGCAAAGAGGCCGGCTCAGTGAAGCAAAGGCCGATTTTTCCGGTATAAGGCGGACAGCAGGAACACTAAGGAGACCAATGAGGGTACTGAGCAAATCGCTTGCTGCAATGGTTGCGGCGGCAACACTAGTGGGAGGAGGGGCGTTTGCGGTTGCCGGCACTGCGTATGCGGCTGATAACGATGCCATTACCGTGACCCCGAACCCGTGGTATGCCAACAGTTTCGATGGCTGGGGCACCTCGCTGGCTTGGTTCGCCAACGCCACCGGCAGCCTCGGCGAGGAATCGGCCATCACCACCAATCTCGGCGATGACGCTTCCAAGGCTAAGGCTGTGGAATACGGCAAGCAGCTGCGCGAACAGTTCTACCAGTCCATCTTCGGTGATGAAGGACTGGACCTGAACATGGCCCGCTACAACGTGGGCGGCGGCAATGCCTCCGATGTTGCCTACGGCTACCCATTCATGCGCCAAGGCGCTGCCGTGCCTGGCACGTGGAAAGATGACGCCACCGGCTCCGGCACGTATGGCAATGGCGTAACCACCAAGCAGGCCGACAAAGACAAGCTGGCTGCGGCATTCGACCCGACTGACGACAACCAGTATGACTTCTCCAAGTCCGCCGCCCAAGACTGGTGGATTGAGCGCGGTGCCACCGGCGATAACCCCGACATCACCGATGTAGAGGCCTTCGCCAACTCCGCTCCGTGGTTCCTGACCAACAGCGGTTACGCCACTGGTGGATACAACTCTGGTAGCAATAATCTTGCAAACCCTGAGAAATTCGCTCAGTACATGACCAAGAACGTCGAGCACCTCGAAAGCCTTGGCGCAAACGTTGACACGGTCGAGCCGTTCAACGAGTCCGAGACCAGTTACTGGGGCACTCCGGGCGACATGGCTTCGAAGTACACCGATGAGAGCGATGACAACACCAAGCTCATTAACAACTACTGGGATAAGTACTACTCCGACAAAGATAAGTCCGTCACCCCATACTCCAACGCGCTGAAGAAGCCGCAGGAGGGTATGCATGTCAATAACGCCCAGCAGCAGCAGACGATTACCGCACTCGCTGAGGCGCTCAAGGACAATGATGACACCATCATCGCAGCCACCGATGCCACGAACTCCGCCGACTTCGTCAAGTCGTACAACCAGTACCCGCAGGCGATCAAGGACCTTATCGGCCAGTACAACGTTCACGCCTACTCCGACAGCAACCAGATGCAATCGCGCGATATCGCTCAGGCAGACGGCAAGAAGCTGTCGATGAGCGAGGTGGACGGCTCCTGGCAGTCTGGCTCCTACAACCCGTACGGTTTCGACAACGCGCTGGGCATGATGAGCAAGATCAGCTCCAACGTCACCCGCCTGCAGTCCAAGGACTTCACCTTCTGGCAGGTGGTCGAGGACCTCTACAACATGCAGATGGGGTCGAATGTGAATCCGGCCGGTGAGGACACCAACTGGGGCACCGTGCTCATCGACTTCGACTGCACCGTGGCTGGCATGGACGGCAAGCTCTACTCCGAGCGCCGCGTGAACAACAACGGCGGTACCACCGATGGACTTGAACCGTGCACGGTTATTGCAAACGCCAAGTACAACGGCGTCAAGGCCATCACCCACTTCATCCACGCGGGCGACAAGGTCATCGCCAACAACGATGAAGACAACAACATGACTGCCACCTCCGACGATGGCAAGACGCAGACCGTCATCCACCGCAACTCCGGCACCTCTGACCAGACCTTCGTCATCGACCTGTCGAAGTACGGCGAGATTGCCGACAACGCTTACGGTGAGCTCTACCTGACCACCGAAACCTCTGCCGAAGACAAGAACGCGGGTGTCGATTCCGCCACTCCGGAAGTCTTCGCCAAGACCAGCAACGTCAAGCAAGCTGAAGGCTCTGTGATGATTGACAAGGCTGCCAAGACCGCTACGGTCACTGTGCCCGCCCGTTCTATCGCCTCCATCCAGCTCACTGGCGTGACCGGCTACGCTAAGGATGCTGCCGTCGAGACCGGCGACACTTACCAGCTCGTTGGTAAGCAGTCCGGCAAGGCCGTGGCTGATACCACTTCTGGTGATTCCGCGCTGTCCCTGGCCAACGTCGCTTCCGATGCCGAGAACGCCAAGAAGCAGACTTGGACCTTTACCCAGATCGAGCAGCCCGCCGACTCCGAGCGCCCTGATCTCAAGGCTTATGTGATTACTAACGCCGAAGGCAAGGTGCTGGTGTCCAAGGATGGCACGAACGCGCTTTCCAACGAAACGGTTGAGGCCGCTAAGTCCGACCCGGCTGCCAAGTGGATTCTCAACACTTCCGATGGTTCGACCTACCAGCTGCTCAATGCCGCGACTAAGACGAACCTCGATGTGGATAACTCTGGTACCACAGTCGGCACGAAGGTTGGCTTGTGGCAGTCACCGAGCGGCACTTCGCCGTCCGCCAACCAGACATGGACTCTACGCAATGTAACGCCGACCAGCCAGAAGACCGTGAACGTGCAGACCGCCGTTAACGAGAAGGCCGCGCTGCCGACCGAAGTCACGCTCTACTACACCTGGGGCGAAGGCAAGGCCACGGTTGCCAACTGGGATACTTCCAAGGTCGATGTGGCCAAGGAAGGCACCTACGAAGCCACCGCTACCGCCACCGATGTGTACGGCAACGAGTTCAATGTCGCCGCTACGGTCTACGTTGGCGCGCTCACCGTTTCCGATCCGGTATCGGCTACAGTGCTGGCCGGCACCAGTGCGAGCGAGGCGAAGGCCGCGCTTGAGGCTGCGCCGGTGTATCTGCACGTCAAGGCATCGCCTGCATTCGAGGGCGATGCGGCTAAGGTTACGTGGAACTTCGATGGGCTTGATACCAAGCTCGCCGATGCCAAGGCTGGCGACAACATTGCCGTGACCGGTACTTACCAGCTGGACGACGCGACCACGATTGCGCTGAAGGGCGCGATCTATGTCACCGCCGCCACGCCTGAGAATGTGGCCGACACTGCTTCCAGCCTGACCGTGACCAACCAGCAGACGGAATACAGCAAGGGCGATCAGTGGAAGAAGCTCACCGATGGTGACACGTCAGCTGAAGCCTGGGTGACGTGGAACTCTGCTGGTGACTATTCCGCCAGCCCGACCGCCACGATTGACTTCGGCTCTGAGTGTGAGCTTAGCAGAGTGACCATTACGTATGGTGACAAGGCTCCGGCTTCCGCCAAGGCCGAGTACACCACTGATGGCGAGACGTGGATGCAATTCGGTAGCGATGTTAAGCCTGCCGCAGGCCAGACGGTGACGTTCAAGGCCGATAAGGGCACAGTGAATGCCACGAAGGTGCGCATTGTGAACACCGTGAACAACGACTACATGAACGCCACCGAAATTCAGGCATTCGTGACGCCGGTTCAGGGTGCTGCGAAGAACATCGCCGCGGCCTCTGGCACGAACTTCTCGGTGAACTTCCAGGAGGGTGCCTCCGCTTCCAAGGCCATCGATGGTGACACTACGTCAAAGGGTTGGTCCACTTGGGCTTCCACCGCCTCGACGGTGGACCCGGTCGCCACGTTCACCTTCGACGAAGCTCAGACCATCACCGAAGTGAAGACCTTCTTCTACTACGATGGTCGTGCGTCTTGGCCGAAGAGCCAGACGCTGGAATACCAGGATGAGGCTGGCGAATGGCATGGAGTCGGTACCAAGGATGGCTGGAAGATACAGGCCGGCGATGCCGGCTCTGGCTCCGACGGCATCACCGCCGCCGACACCCCGACCGTTGACTTCGTGCTCGGCACCCCGGTAAAGGCCAAGGCCATCCGCCTGACTAACACATTGCAGGACACCAAGGTGTACATCAACGTGGCTGAGATCCAGGTGTTCGCACAAGACAGCACGGTACTCACCCCGCAGCCAGCATCCGATGCCACGCTGGGCGACCTGCGTCTTGACGGCGAAACCGTTGAAGGCTTCGACCCGTCCAAGACCGACTACACGGTTGATCTGCCGGTCGACGCCGAGGCAAACCCGGTGCTGCAGGCCTTCGCCACCGACAATGCCGCCGCCGTCAAGGTGACTGGCGACGCGGTTGAGAACGGCAAGCTTGGCGGCAAGGCCGCCATTACGGTGACCTCAGCCGACGAGTCTGAGACGAAGACCTACACGGTGACCTTCAACGCCTTCACTTTGGCTTCGCTCAAGGTGATCGGACCCACGAAGACCGAGTACGCCATCGGCGACAAGCTCGATACCGCCGGTCTGAAGGTGACTGCCGTCTACCAGAGTGGCGACAAGACCAAGGAAGTGCCGGTCGCTCTTGACGACCCGCAGCTTGCGATTGGCTCGTTCGACTCCACCACCGCAGGCAAGAAGGCGATTACCGTCTCCTACCGTGGTGTGACCGCGACCTTCAACGTCACGGTCAAGGCCAACGCAGTCGCCCCCGGCCCTGAAGAACAGAAGCCCGGCAACACCAACAAGCCCGGTGCCACCGGCAACGGCAACAAGAACACGGTGGCCAACACCGGTTCCAGTGTTGCCGCCATCGCTGGCGCTGTCGCTCTGCTGGCCGCTGCCGCGGGTGCACTGTTCATGCTGCGCAAGCGTGCATAGCACCCTCGCGCAGTAATGGGTGAAGGAACAAGCCGGCAATATTGACTATTGCCGGCCGGTTCCTCCGCTCTTTGACCATAATTGGTCCGACAAGTTGAATACTGAGTTTTCAGTATCGGTATATTGATTTGTCGAACCTTTTCTGGCTTCGCGGATAGCGACATAACTGTTTGTTCAAAAAACCGTTATCATCAATCAAGGAACCAAATCAATGAAGATAAACGATAAGGGCAAGGGCGCTCTTATCGCGGCAATTACCGCCGCGGCAACGCTATTGTCATGCGGGCTGGCCGCTGCAAGTGCCAGTGCGGCAGGTGTGGATTACCTGCCTACCATCGGCCAAGTGCCGACATACACCAAGTTCCAGCCCACAGCCGATCCGGGCAAGAACGCTAGCGATTACTTCCAGCCATATTGGTATGCCAAGAACGCCAATGATAATGGCGGCACACACATCCAAGCGCACGGTGGCCAAGTGGTCAAGGTCGGCGACGCCTACTACTGGTATGGCGAAGACCGTTCTAACGGTTACGACAACAGCCCCGGTGTCCATGCTTATATGTCGACAGATCTATACAACTGGACCGATCTTGGTGTGGCGCTGCGTGCGGTGACCAGCAAATCTCAGTTGACGGATAAGAGCAATGCCGATTACGCCTACTTCGACAAGGCCTACAACCTGACCAAGTCCGACGGCAGTGTGGACGCTGCCAAGGCCGACGCAATCTTCCCGTACCTCAACACCAACCCCGATCAGGATGGTGATGGCGCGGTTGATTCCGTACAGGGCATTTTCGAGCGTCCGAAGATCATCTACAACAAGAAGAACAAGCAATACGTGCTGTGGTGGCATTCCGATGGAAGCACCACGCCGGGCGGTTCCAACTATGCACGTGCACTTGCGGGCGTGGCTGTTTCCGACAATCCGGCGGGCCCGTTCACTATGGTGGGCGCCTATCGTTTGCCTAACCAGAACAATTGGAAAGAAGCCGCAGGTAACCCCAGCTGGGGTGAGAACGGTGACAGCCGCGATATGACTGTGTTCGTGGATCCGAAGGACGACAGTGCCTATGTACTGTATTCTTCCGAAGCCAATGCCACGCTGTATATCGCCAAGCTCAACGATGATTACACCAATGTAGTCAAGACCACGAATGTGGACCAGTCCGAGGGACAAAAGCAGTACTCTGCTGACGGGCAGTACCCATACATTCTTGCAGACGGTACTACGGATGCCCCGGTGCGTGGCGAAGATTTCCAAATCGTCAAACAAAATGGTTCGCTGGAAGCTCCTGCCGTATTCCAATATGACGGGCGTTACAACATCATCGCATCTGGTGCAACCGGCTGGGACCCGAACAAGCAGACCTACTACACCGCCGACTCCATGCTGGGAAGCTGGACCCGTGGCGTGGAAAAGGACGATGCCAACGAGAACACGTGGTACAACAACATGCCGGAAGGCGCGGATGGTCTGTTGTCTGTGGGCGATACCCGCGGCACCACATTCGGTTCGCAGTCGGCTAGTGTGCTCGCAGTAGACCAGGAGAAAGGTCACTTCATCTACCTTGGTGACCGTTGGGATTCCGGTAAAGCCGATTCCACCTATGTTTGGCTGCCGCTGACCATCGGTGAGAACGGCACCATCGAAATGCATAATCCTGCTCAAGAAGGCGAGCCCGACGGCTGGGATCTGAACTATTGGGACAACCATGGTAGCGCCAAGGGCAAGCTGGTCAACTGGACTGTGGAAACCGGCGATGATCTCCCGAAGACCGTGAACACGGGCGGAACCGTTACTCTGCCGGACACCGTCAACGTCAAGGAAGGCGACGATACCATTGCTACCAAGGTGACATGGAATGTGGAAGGCGGTACGGCAGTCAGCAAGTCGACCAAGGCTGCCGGCAGCACCTACGCATTCAATGTGCCGGGAACCTACACCATTACAGGCACTCTTGCCGAGAGCAGCAACTTCAACCCGGGCCGCACATTCCGCAGAACCATCGACGTTTCCTGCTCCAACCCGATTTCCGGAAGTTGGAAGGAAGCCCATTGGAAGGGCGGCAGCGCGTGCCAGGTCGCCGCATCCGGCGGTACCTATGACTTCACCGTTACGGACAACGCCAATCGTGGTGTCTGGACGGATCGCAACGAGGGCAGCGCGGTGTACCAGCCTGATGCTCTGGACGTGAACGAAACGTTGGAAACCACGGTCAAGCCGCTCGACTTGGGCGGTAATGGCGATCCGCGTGCCGGCCTGGTGGTTCGTAACGGTCTTGCTGACGCTAACGGCGGCAAGGGATATGCCACGTTACTTGCCAGCCCAAGCGGCATTTACATGCAGTACGATTCCAATGCCGATGGCTACATCGATAAGGAAACATCGCATGTTGGTGCCGGCTTCGGCGACCAAGTGCAACTCAAGCTGGAGCGCGCCGCAACCGATACCCTGAAAGGCTACTGGCGTGCTTCCGCGAACGATGAATGGCAGGATGTCGCTACGGTAACGCTGACCGGTGCGGACGCAACCGGGCTCGATGCCGGTGTCTTCGCCACGTCGAACAGCAATGCCGGCGCATTCACCGTGGCCTTCAACGGCACTGCGTTCGGTTCGCAGACTGCTGCTGTGGAGTCCATCGCGGCTAAGGACCCTGAAGCCACTATCGCCAAGGGGCAGATGCTCGCGCTTCGGGACGTGACGGTTACCGCCACGCTCACCAATGGCAAAACGCGTGTGCTGGAGCCAAGCGAATACACGCTGGAAGGCTTCGACACCACCAAATTGGGCGAGCAAACCGTGACGGTGCGTCTTGTCGCTGATTCTTCAGTAACCGCCACGTTCACCGTGACTGTGGAAAGCAACCTTGCCCGGTTGTTCTGCTCGTCCGCTGCGGCCTCGAAGTATGAGCCGGCCAGCAGCTGGGCCTCCGCTTCTACGGCCGACCTGACTTGCGACAACAACCTGAGCACCAACTGGTCGAACTGGGGCACCGGCGACACCTCGCCGTGGCTCAGCTACACCTTCGATAAGGCATATCAGCTGGGCAAGCTCAGCGTTGCGGTGGATAAGGCCAAGGGCGAGGCCGCTCCGAAGAGCTTCACTGTATCGTACCTAGCTGAAGACAGCGCCACGTGGACTGATGCCACGCTGCCGGCAGTCACTGTGAATGGTGCTGCTGGAGCCGTGACGGAAGCCGATGTGAGCGCTCTGCCCGCCACCAAGGGCATTCGCCTCAACTTCACCTACGCCGATGGCAATGACTATGCCAAGATCGCTGAAGTACGCATCGCCGAAGGTGAAGCGACACCAGAGCCGCAGCCGTCTAGTAACGCCAATCTTGCTGATCTGACTGTGGATGGCAAGACGGTTGACGGATTCTCCGCGGATACCACTAAATATGCCGGTGCGCTGGCTGGAGATGCTGCTTCCTACCCGACGGTGGAGGCGACTGCTGCTGACGCAAAGGCTACGGTGCAAGTGGAGCAGGCTTCGGCCGAGAACAACGGCGTGGCCACGGTGACTGTAACTGCTGAGGATGGCACGGCGAAAACCTACACAGTGACATTCGGCGAACTGCCTCAGTTGGCTGAGCTTGCTGTGGAAGTGACCAAGGATTCCTATCAGGTAGGCGATAAGTTCAACGCTGCCGATGTGAAGGTATCCGCCATTTACAAAGTCGGCGATACTGAAACGCTGCGCAAGCTGATTGATCCAACTGATGGTGATCTGAAGTTCACTGGCTTTGATTCTGCCACCGCAGGCACGAGGACCATCACCGTCTCTTATCGTGGCGTGAACGCGACGTTCGAAGTCACGGTCACGGCCACGGAGGTCACTCCCGGCCCTGGAGAGCAGAAGCCCGGCGATACCAACAATCCTGGCAACACTGCTAAGCCCGGTAGCACTGCCACGAATAAGCCGGCTGCTAATGGCGCTGCGCCCCTTTCGAATACGGGTGCTGCCGTGGCTGCCATTGCGGTCGTGCTTGTGGTGCTGGCAGCTGCGGCTGGTGCCTTGCTCGTCATCCGCAAACGCCGCGCATAACCATGGCAACTGCTGAGTAGCGTGGATTGCGTTGCTATTGAGCAATCTGCGATTCACGCCACTCAGCGAGTGCACCCGAGTGCGCCCGAGCTTGCGCAATGCAGGCGCAATACAGTGCAAACAGTACAAAGCAACAATAATGGCCGGTCTGAGCCAGCTGCTCCATGCGAGGGCAGTTGGCTCAGACCGGCCATTGTGTCTGCAAGTACATGCAATTAGAGCATGAACATGTGGAAGCCGTTGAGCGTTACTGGTTGTTTTGCTTTGTTGTTGCGCTCAGCAGTGCGACGGACGTCCGCCCGCAGTGTAGTGCAGCGCTCCGTGAACCAGCGCCGATGTGAAATGCATGTTGCACATGCCCGCTTCTTCTGCTTCGTGCGTGCAGCCGGCGATGCTGCATAGGTTCATACCCCGAATCATGGTCATACCCCCTCTTTGGGATGGCATCCGTGCCGCCATCTGCCTTCAGAGCATAGCGGACAATTGTTGCATTGCCTAGGCGGTACAACGCTTTCTGTGGCCTGTATCACATCCTTGCCGGCGTTCTGCGGCGTGGTTGGGCGTGTACATGTGCTCTTGTGCGGTTTTGTTGTGTGTGATTTGGGTATACGGATAGAGTTTCTTCTCTGCAGTGGCAAGGGCCTCTCGGCCGGCGAGCCGGCTGATTTCTCCCATGCGTTGCTCAATGATTTCCGTTTTGCGAGTCTGAACGGCAAAATAGCTCTGGAGAAGTGCCACTTCTTCTTTCTTTGGATCACCGTTTTGAGCAATGAGATAGCAGGCGTATCGGGTGAGCTTGACGTCCGCGATGGAGCGGGTGGCACCGCTGCCGAGAGTCACGTCTCGCGTAGTGTCACGGAAATGGGATTCAACGGATACGCCGGAATTGTCGCAAGCTTGCTTGGCTCGTGTAATAGCTTTGCTGAAGTTTTCCCATCTGTCGTACCCCATATAGGTCATTAGCTCGCGTGCATACCAATACTCAACTTTGGAGTCCTCGGTGGTGTGTGCGATAGTGCTGAGTTCGCTGGTTTTGCGTGTGATTTCGTCGCGGTTCATGGGTGTGTCCTTATGTTTTTCATGACCATTTTCGTGACTCCACGAAAATGGTCAAAGCCAATAATTGCAATGGTTTTGAGGTATGGGCGCGCTCCGCCCAACTGGTCTGTCTTCGTCCGCCTTTTCGACCGGATACCTCATGGAGCACAATGCCAACGTCGCTACCGTTGGCCCAGCAAATATTCTTAGACGACGCCCCGAAGTGAATATCTATGCGGCTTTCAGAATATCAAAGAGCGTGGAGTGTGTGCATTATGCGTTCCAAAAATAGTTTCTAGTAATGAATTGTTTACGGTGTGAGATATTCTTGGGGTGTTTGCGGCGCTCTGCCGTGTGGCGAATGGGAATGGATGGTGCTCTTATGGGATTTGAGCAGGAAGCAGTTAGTGAACTGTATGCCAGCGTGTGGGGCAATCGTTCGACAATGCAGAGGGAATTCACTCGTGGAGCCCATGGTGAGCAGTTCGTGCTCCGGGAGCTGTCCATGAAGGGGACGCAAACGCCATCGCAATTGGCATCGGCGCTGCAGGCCAGTTCCGGCCGCATCTCCACTGTGCTGTCGTCTCTGGAGAAAAAAGGCTGGGTCACGCGTGACATTGATTCCAAGGATCGGCGCATTATTCGCGTGAATCTCACTGATTCCGGGCGCGAGCAGTCTCATCGGATGATAGAGGAAATGCGTTCCGCAATTTGCTGGATTTTCTCGCAAATGGGGGAGCGGCGCACGCGCGAATTCGTTGACCTGGTGTCTGAGTTCACCACATATATGTCGATTTGCCATCCGGGGCGGCCTCGGCCGACGGCTGAACAAGTGCGTGAGGCATTCGTGGAGCGGGACAAGCGCGTGGCTGAACACATGGCAGCTAAGCGCGCGGAGAACTAATCGGCAAGGCTAATTGAGGACGCTCACAGCGAACATGCAGAAGTGCGCGTAATATCTCACAGTGTAAGTAATCAAACAATAGAAACTATTAAGACATCGTGAACCGATAATCGCCGATAACCCAGCCAACTTAAGAACCAATCGTCAATAACCAATAACCAACCCAACCAACACAAGGGGAAACCAATGCTTCGCATCATGAAATACCTCTCCAAAGCGGAGATCGGTCAGATGCTCATCGCTCTGGTGACCATCGTCGGGCAGGTCTACTTCGACCTGAAACTGCCCGACTATATGTCAGACATCACCACGCTGGTCGAAACGCCGGGCAGCCACATGAAGGACATTTGGATTGCCGGCGGCAAGATGCTGCTCATCTCGCTCGGATCCGCGGCGTGTGCCATCATCACCGGCTACATCGCTGCGCGCGTGGCGGCCTCGTTCACCCAGCGTCTGCGCTCGCTCGAATTCCGCAAGGTCGAGTCCTTCGGCCCGGCCGAAATGAGCAAGTTCTCCACCGCCAGCCTCATCACCCGCTCCACCAACGACGTCACGCAGGTGCAGATGTTCATCACCATGGGTCTGCAGCTCATCGTCAAATCGCCGATTATGGCAGTATGGGCCGTGTGCAAGATCGCCGGCGAAGGCTTCGAATGGACGCTCGCCACCGGAATCGCCGTAGTGATTCTGCTGGCGGCCATCGTCATCATGATGGCCATGGTCATGCCGAAATTCAAGGCCATGCAGGCCCTGACCGACAACATCAACCTCGTGGCCCGCGAGAACCTCACCGGCCTGCGTGTGGTGCGCGCCTACAACGCCGAGGACTACCAGGAAGCCAAATTCACCAAGGCCAACAAGGACCTCACCGACACCCAGCTGTTCACCAACCGCGTCATGGCGTTCATGATGCCGCTGATGAACACCATCATGAACGGTCTGATGCTTGCCGTCTACTGGATCGGTACCTACCTGATCGATGCCGCCGGGCTCAAGGACAAGCTCACCGTGTTCTCCAACATGGTCGTGTTCTCCAACTACTCCGTGCAGGTCATCATGAGCTTCCTGCTCATGAGCATGGTGTTCGTGCTCTGGCCGCGCGCCGACGTGTCCGCGCAGCGCATCATGGAGGTGCTCGACACTGAGCCAATCGTCGAGAACGGCACCAAAACCGCCGCCGACGTGGCCAAAACCGGCCAGAGGGGCACCGTGGAATTCCGCAACGTCAGCTTCACCTACCCGGATTCGCGCGAGGCGATGCTGGAAGGCATCAACTTCACCGCCGAGCAGGGCCAGACGGTGGCGTTCATCGGCTCCACCGGCTCCGGCAAGTCGTCTCTTATCAATCTCGTGCCGCGCTTCTATGACACCAGCCAAGGCCAGGTGTTGGTCGACGGCGTGGACGTGCGCGACTACGACCTGAAGGCCCTGCGCGACAAGATCGGCTACGTGCCGCAGCAGTCCGTGCTGTTCAGGGGCACCGTGGCCTCCAACGTGAGCTACGGCGATCAGCCGGGCGACCCGGCGGAGGTCGAGATGGCCGATACCTCCACCCCGGCCGGGCGCAAGCGCGAGGCCGCGTTGATCGCCGCTGGCGAGGCCGCGGAAGGTGCCGATATACCGGCCGAGCAGCTGAATCGCGTCAGGGCCGCCGCCGACGTGGCGCAGGCCAGCGAGTTCGTGGCGCGCATGGACGGCGGGTATTCCGCCGCGATCGCCCAAGGCGGATCGAACGTGTCCGGCGGCCAGAAGCAGCGCCTGTCGATTGCGCGCGCGGTGTACCGTCACCCGGAAATCCTGATTTTCGACGACTCGTTCTCCGCGCTCGACTTCAAGACCGACCGCGAAGTGCGCGACGCGCTCGCCCGCGAGGCCAAGGATTCCACCAAGCTCATCGTGGCCCAGCGCATCGGCACCATCATGAACGCCGACCGCATCGTCGTGCTCGACGACGGCAAGGTCGTGGGTCAGGGCACGCACAAGGAACTGCTCGACAACTGCGACGTATACCGCCAGATCGCCGAATCCCAGCTCAGCCAGTCGGAGCTTACGGCATAGGGGGCTTCCGCTCAATAACCTCCCTCTGAAGAGGGAGGTGACATCGCGAAGCAATGACGGGGAAGAGACAGCGCCGACTCGTGAATCCCCCAGTCAGCTTCGCTGACAGCCCCTCGTCAGAGGGGGCTCAGGAACAACGAAAAGGACTTAACACAAATGCCAAGAGGACCAATGGGCGGTGGGCGCACCACCGAAAAGCCCAACGACTTCGGCAAAGTCATGGGCAAGCTCGTGAACTATTGCCGCAACTATCTTCCCGTCATCATCATCGCGCTCATCCTGGGCGCGGCCGGCACCGTCTGCCAGATCGTCGGCCCGGACAAGCTCAAGGACATGACCAACGAGATCGTCAAAGGTCTGCCCGCCATCGTTAACGGCAGACCGGTGATGAACTCGGTAGATTTCGGCACGGTGGGCCACATCGCCTGGACTTTGGTGGCCCTGTACGTGGGCTACGCCGTGCTCGGCTACGTGCAAAGCTGGATGATGGCCAACGTCACCCAGCGCACCGCCCAGCGACTGCGCGAGTCCATCTCGGTCAAAATCAACAAACTGCCGCTCAAATACTTCGACAAGGTTAGCTACGGCGACGTGCTGTCGCGCATCACCAACGATGTGGACGCCATCGGCCAGACGCTGGGCCAGTCGCTCGGCTCGCTGATTACCTCGGTGACGCTGTTCGTGGGCGCGCTGGTGATGATGTTCTACAACAACGTGATCATGACCCTGTGCGCCATCGGTGCCAGCCTCATCGGCCTGATCATCATGATGGCCATCATGAAGTCCTCCCAGAAGTACTTCGCCCGGCAGCAGATGGCGCTGGGTGACGTCAACGGCCACGTGGAGGAGATGTACGCCGGTCACCTCATCGTCAAGGCATACAACGGCGAGGCCGATTCGATTCGTCGCTTCGAGAAGTACAACTCGGACCTCTACGAGTCCGGCTGGAAGTCGCAGTTCCTCTCCGGCCTGATGATGCCGCTCATGAATTTCGTGGGCAACTTCGGCTACGTGGTGGTGTGCGTGGTGGGCGCGGCGCTCGCGCTCGACGGGCAGATCGAGTTCGGCGTGATCGTGGCGTTCATGATGTACATCCGCCTGTTCACTCAGCCGCTTTCGCAGTTTGCGCAGGCCTTCCAGAACCTGCAGCGCTGCGCGGCGGCCGCCGAACGCGTGTTCGGCTTCCTTGAGGAGCCGGAGATGGAGGACGAATCCGGCAAGTCCGCTTTGCTTGGGACCAACGGCCACGAAGTGAAGGGCGACGTGGAATTCAGCCACGTACAGTTCGGCTACGAACCGGGCAAGCCGATCATCCACGACTTCTCCGCCTCCGTCAAGGCCGGGCAGAAGGTCGCCATCGTCGGCCCGACCGGTGCCGGCAAGACCACCATGGTCAACCTGCTCATGCGCTTCTATGAGATTTCCGGCGGCTCGATCGCGATTGACGGCGTGGACACCAAGTCCGTGCCGCGCTGGAACGTGCACGACCAGTTCTCCATGGTGCTGCAGGATACGTGGGTGTTCCGCGGCACTGTGCGCGAGAACATCGCCTACTCCAAGCCCGGCGTGACCGACAAGCAGATCGAGGATGCGTGCAAGGCCGTGGGCCTCGACCACTTCATCCGCTCGCTGCCGGACGGCTATGACACCGTGCTCGACGACAAGTCGTCGCTCTCCCAGGGCCAGAAGCAGCTGCTCACCATCGCCCGTGCGATGGTGCAGGACGCGCCGATTCTGATTCTCGACGAGGCCACCTCCTCGGTCGATACCCGCACCGAAGAGCTGATCCAGAAGGCCATGGACGCGCTGACCGTGGGACGTACGAGCTTTGTGATCGCGCACCGCCTCTCCACGATTCGCGACGCCGACATGATTCTCGTCATGAACCACGGCGACGTGATCGAGCGCGGCACGCACGACGAGCTGCTGGCGGCGGGCGGTTTTTACGCCGACCTGTACAACAGCCAGTTCGCGCTCGCTGACTGACGGATTGTTTCCTGCGTTAGCGGATTAGCGGATTAGCTATACTCGGCTCCCCTCTCCGAGGGGAGCTGTCAGCGTAGCTGACTGAGGGGAGCAACCCATCGGTCCACCCGAGGGAATGCTCCACTGGATGTGATACTGATGATTTCGTACATTAGTGTGTGAAAAAGCCGCCGGGAAAATTGGGGGATTGGGCGGCGGTGCGGTTGGCGTTGAGAATGGCGCATTCGAAGGGGAAGTGAGCGCGCAGCTGGGTGGCCGGGGTGGTGAACAGGGCGGTGGCGAGGCCGTCGGCCAGTGTGACAGGGACGTGTGCCGCAACGGTGTTCGACGAATCGTCGGTATCGCGGTTTGCCGTTGTCGAGGCATTGCTGCCATGCGTCGATGTCTTCGTGGTTATGGCGCTCGATGGCGGCGTGACGGCCACCCATGTGGCGGCTACATCGTCAACCGGTAGTCCGTCGATGGCGTTGAGCAGATGGTGAAGTTGGTGACCTGCGGCGTCAGACCAGTGGCGGCGGCTGGGGGAGCTCGCGCAGAATGCGCCGTGGCTGATTTCGACCGTACCTACGGCGTTGGCCGGATCGGCAGGATCTTCAAGGGCGATGGTGATTGGTTCGTCCGTGTGCACTAGCAAATCACCCCCGGCGTCGATGACGTATTGAATGGGTTGAGGGTGACCCGCGCCATCACCCAACATCCCCGCAAGCAAATCCACCAAATACCCCTTACCGCACGCGCCGAAATCGAGCGCGACCGGTCCGCGCGTCACCAGTGTTGTGCCATGCCGCTCAACGTCGGCTGACCAAATGGCTCGTCCGTGGATCGCGCCTGCATGTTCAGCGGCATCTGGCGCAGGCGTAAACGAATACGACTCGTCATAGCCAAGCCGAATCAAATCCTCGCCCACGCACGGGTCGATCGCCCCATCGGTTGCCGCAAGCAGGCGGTCGTACAGGCCAAACAGACCCGATGCCCAGTCGGGAAAATCGAACGTGCCGCCATGTGCGGCCGTGCGCATCCGGCCGACGATGGAATCATCGCGGAATCGAGATAATACAACCTCATATTCATGGATGAACGAGCCAATACGATCGCGTATCTCATCGTCCAATACGCTCTCGGTGTGCACCAGTAATCCGGTCCCCAACGCATCAGGAAAAGCGTATACGTATGGCAGTTGCTCGGTCAGACTTGTCATGCCCACTATCGTAGAGCGCATGGTGTGCCGGTGTATACTGGATTTTGACACTGTGTCAATGTTGATTCGGAGGTTGTGAGAATGGGCAATGCGACTACAGCAAGTGTAACGGGTGTGCAAGTTGCACCGGCGAAGTCAGCCATCAGAGATCTCCCCATCGCCAAAGTGTGGGCGTTTGCGGTCGGCCAGTTCGGCTGGGCGCTGCTTTCCGGCATTATCTCCAACTGGCTCGTGTATTTCTATCAGCCCGATCAGGAGACCATCTCCCAAGGTCAGACCGTATTCGTGCCGCAAGGCCTGGTTGTGCTCGGCATCGTGACCGTGGTGGGCGGCATCACCGCCTTCGCCCGATTCTTCGACGCGTTCGTGGACCCGGCCGTGGCGTCTCTCTCCGACCGTTGCGACGCCAAATCCGGCCGCCGTATGCCGTTCCTGAAATTCGCCGCCCTGCCGCTCGCGGTGGTCACCGTGCTCGTGTTCTGGAGCCCGATCAACGGCACCAGCTGGGTGAACGCGGCGTTCCTGTTCGTCACCGTGATCGGCTACTACATCGCCCTCACGTTCTACTGCACGCCGTACAACGCGCTCATCGCCGAACTCGGCCACGACTCCAAGCAGCAACTCACCATCTCCACCGCCATCTCCTTCACTTGGGTGGCCGGCACGGCCATCGCGTACGTGGCGCCGGTGATTTGGGGCGCGTTCGTGCCGATGATGGGCCGCATCACCGCCATCCGCGTGACCTTCACCATCATGGCCGCCGTGGCGTTCGTGTGCATGCTGGTGCCGCCGCTGGCCATCCGCGAGAAGGACTACGTCAACTCCCATCCCACCTCCGAATCGACCATCGAATCCCTGAAGCAGACGTTCGGCGACGGCGAATTCCGCAAGTTCGTATGCTCCGACGTGGTCTACTGGGTGGCCATCACCACCTTCCAGACCGGTCTGCCGTTCTTCGTGACCAGCCTGCTCAAGCTGCCGGAAACCACCACGACCATCTACTTCGTGCTCATGACCGGCGTCTCTGTGCTGTTCTATCTGCCGGTCAATATTCTGGCCAATAAGGTCGGCAAGAAGAGGCTGCTGCTGGTTGCCTTCGTGATCTTCACCTGTGCGTTCGCATTTGCCGGCGCCCTTGGTTCGGCCGTGCTCGGCTTCATTCCGGCGATGGCCCAGGGTTTGGTGCTCTCGGTGGTCGGCGCGATTCCGATGGCCGCGTTCGGCATCCTGCCGCAGGCCATCGTGGCGAATATCGCCGACGCCAGTTCCAAGACCACCGGCCAGGACCGTCAGGGCATGTTCTACGCGGCCCGCACCTTTGCGATGAAGATGGGCCAGTCCGTGGCCATGCTGCTGTTCACCGGCGTCTCCACCATCGGCATGGCGTCCGGCGCGGGCTACCGCATCGCCGCCGTGTGCGCGGCCGTGCTGTGCGGCTTGGGCGGCATCGTGTTCGCGTTCTACAACGAGAAGAAGGTGTTGGGCGTGCTGGAGACGTGATGGCGTTGCCGGGTGCCGCCGCGGTATCCATACGGAGCGGTGTGGGTGACTTGCCCCGTCTGCGACACTGAACAAGCCGCCGCGGTATCCCTGGTATCCAGGCGGAGTGGTGATCTTAGTTCGAGCTATTGCGCCGGCAGACGGCTGGGACGATGCTGCGCTTGCGGCGGCCCAACCGGCGACACCGAAACGTTACCGTGTCGACACGCGTGCGACACTTCGGCGTCAAATTGCGTTTGACCGTACTCCGTACTATATTGTTGCGAGTTGCTTTGCGGAGCAAAGTAACATCCAAGGGGCTGTAGCTCAGTTGGTAGAGCGCTTCGTTCGCATCGAAGAGGTCGCGGTTTCGACTACCGTCAGCTCCACGAGACCCTCTGCATTCATTCCACCGCAGAGGGTCTTTTCATTTGTTTTCGTTGAAATTCTGCCATCTCGCGTTTCAAGGGGCTGATTTGGGGTTTGCCGGAGGTCTACTTGCGTTTCGAGGGGCTGATGGTCAAGTAGATACGCCGCCAAAATGGCGGAATAGCGTTGCGTCAAAGCCGTTTGTACTGGTGCTTCACCGGATGAGGAGCCCCTTGAAACGGAAGTAGACCTCCGGAACATGTGAAATCAGCCCCTGCAAAGGGAGAATGCCTCGATTTCGCCATGGATTGTCGTGGATTGCTCTGTGGCATGGGCAATACTGGGAGTATGACAAGCGCAGATGAGTTGAATGAGCAGTATGACGCTGACGGTAGCGTGACGCAAGTGCCTGAACGCAATGATGAAGTTCATGCCGGCGAATCCGCCGTCGCCCAATCCCGCGAATCGGCCGTGACCATCCCCGCCGGCACCGTGGTGCTCGCCGCCACCCCGATCGGCAATGTCGGCGACGCTTCAGCCCGTCTGGTGGCCCTCTTGGAACGGGCCGATATCGTGGCCGCCGAAGACACGCGCCGCCTCTACGATCTCGCCCGTCGCCTCGGCGTCTATGTGAACGGTCGCGTCATCGCCTATCACGACCACAACGAGCGCGACAAGGCCGACGGCCTGCTCGACCAGGTCGAAACCGGCGCCACCGTGCTCGTCGTATCCGACGCCGGCATGCCCACCATCAACGACCCCGGCTTGGCCATCGTGCGCCGTGCCATTGAACGCGGTCTGCCCGTCACCTGCGCGCCCGGCCCCTCCGCTGTGCTCGACGCGCTCGCCCTCTCCGGCCTGCCCACCGACCGCTTCTGCTACGAAGGCTTCCTACCGCGAAAGCATTCCGAGCGCGTGCAGTATCTGCGCACGCTGTTGCCCGAACGCCGCACCATCGTGTTCTACGAGACGCCTCATCGCATTGCCGATTCGATGGACGATCTGCTGGACGCGTTCGGCCCGAATCGCCCGATGGCCCTGTGCCGCGAACTCACCAAGGATTATGAGCAGATTCGTCGCGGCCCGATTGACGAGATTCGCCAAAGTGTGATTGATGATCCGCCCCGTGGCGAGATGGTGCTGGTCATCGGCGGCGCGTCCAACGAGGAGGCCGAAGCGGCCGCGCCCAGCACGTTGAGCGTGGATGACATGGCCGTGCTCTCCATCGACCGTGCTTTGGAGGACGGCCTGCGTATCAAGGACGCCATCGCGCAAGTGGTGCAGGAGCATCCACTGGCTGACGGATCGTTGGCCAATCGCAAGCAGGTGTATGCGGCTGTGCTGAAAATCAAGGGATAGCGCAGCAGCCGGCGATTATCTCCCCGTTACGCTTCCATCGACTCGAACAATATTTCCAACGCCTGCCGGACCCCGGGCCCACCACGCTGCGAGACCAATTCCAGCAAAGGCGCGTCGGCTTTGGGATTGGCAACCAGCCATTTACGCAGTTCGGGCACGTGATATGCGATGTGCCAGAGCACGGCAACATCCGTATCGGGCGAACATGCCACCGCGGGCGTAAGTCTGATGGGCGGTTCAGGCGGCGCGGTCATATCCGAGATTGCGCGCGATGCGGATTCGGATGAGTGTGCCGCCGCCGCGTGGCGAGGCAACCGTTGCGCCTGCCGCAAATGCCGTAAACGGTGAGCGGCATGGCGGCCTCTGCGATGGCCTCTGACAATGAACCCCCTCGTCATGCGCATTGCTCCAAAGCCGGTTCGTCCATCTCCTGCTGCACCGATTCAAAAAACATGCGTGCGCGTCCGGCGTACTTGTGATGCCGATGCTCCTTGACGATTTGCAGACAGTCGTTTGGCCGAAACTGGTACGCGGACATCAGCTGGCACACCAGTGCGTTGACGGTGGAAGGATCGGGGATGTCTTCAGGACTCATCACCAGGTCGCAAGCCGTACGGGCTGGCGTGGTGACAGGCAGCCCGCCGAGCTTGATGATTTGCTCCGGCAACGTCAATCTTTTGAATACGCGGATACGGCGGCTGACGGATGCCGAGCGGAAGTGCGATGTGGAAATCACGTCTATGGTACTCGGAAAGTCGGGGCCTCCCAGCCATACCCAAGCGGCGGTCATCGAACACACCACAGTGCCAAACGGGGCGACCTCCGCGACGATTTTCGCGCGACCATACAGTGTGCCCGAATGCTCGATCCAGTAGCCGGCGGAATCGTCGAGCTTATGTAACGTGCCGAAGGCGGCCAGACGGTTAAGGCTGAGCGGTCCCGGCAGATCCTTGGTAAACAGTATCGGCGGCACCGCAGGTTGCGCGGTTGCCGGCGAGGCGACTGTTGTGATGTCCGTCATCGGACCTGCTGTGATATCCATGACCGAACAATATGCAGAAATGCGGCTTGCGCGCCACCGGATAGGCGAAAACGGTGGATAAGTGCATAACTTTACTAGGTGCGCAAATGATGTGGATAACTCGGTGGATATTGGCAGGCGGAAGTGTGTGCGGATGTGCGTGGACGTGCGTACGGATGGGTGCGTGGATACGTGTGCGAATGCGTATGTGGATAAGCGCGCAAGAGGTGTACAGATAAGTATGTGGGGAAGTTGCGGGTGGATAGGTGAGTGGGATGAGGATGGCGGCGCGGCAGCTATCCGGGCGTGTCCCCGCCGCGCCGGATAATCAAGCCTTATGAGTCATGTTTTGGTGAATGTTGCTTGGCCGTATGCAAACGGCCCCCGTCATATCGGCCACGTCGCGGGATTTGGTGTGCCCTCCGACGTCTACGCGCGCTACGAGCGCATGAAGGGCAATGATGTGCTCATGGTGTCCGGCACCGACGAGCACGGCACCCCGATTCTCGTCGAGGCGGAGAAGGAAGGTCTCACTGCCCAGGAACTGGCCAACCGTTACAACCGCGTGATCGCCAAGGATCTGTGCGACCTCGGCCTGAGCTACGACCTGTTCACCCGCACCACCACCGGTAACCACGAGCACGTGGTGCAGGAGATGTTCAAGCAGTGCTTGGAGAACGGCTACATCTACAAGGGCACCCAGCAGGTGGCGATTAGCCCGTCCACCGGCCGCACTCTGCCCGACCGCTACATCGAGGGCGAGTGCCCGATTTGCCACGCCGAAGGTGCGCGTGGCGACCAGTGCGACGCCTGCGGCAACGAGCTCGACCCGGACGAGCTCATCAACCCCGTCTCCAAGATTAACGGCGAAACCCCGCGCTTCGAGCAGACCGAGCACTACTTCCTCGACCTGCCGGCGCTCGCCGAAGCCAACAAGGCATGGCTGGAGACCCGCAAGGGCTGGCGTACCAACGTCATCAACTTCTCGCTCGGCCTGTTCAAGGAGGTCAAGCCGCGCGCCATCACCCGTGACATCGACTGGGGTATCCCGGTGCCGGTGAAGGACTGGATTGACAACCCGAACAAGAAGCTGTACGTGTGGTTCGACGCCGTGATCGGCTACCTGTCGGCCTCCATCGAATGGGCCCGCCGCCAGGGCGACCCGGAGAAGTGGCGCGAATGGTGGAACGACCCGAGCTGCCCGGCCTACTACTTCATGGGAAAGGACAACATCACCTTCCACTCCCAGATCTGGCCGTCCGAAATGCTGGCGTACAACGGCAAGGGCTCCAAGGGCGGCGAAACCGGCCCGATGGGTCCGCTCAACCTGCCTGAGCAGGTGGTGGCCAGCGAGTTCATGACCATGGAAGGCAAGAAGTTCAGCTCCTCCCGCGGCATCGTGATCTACGTCAAGGACATCCTCGCCCGCTACCCCGTGGACGCCGTGCGCTACTACATTTCCGTGGCCGGCCCCGAATCCTCGGATTCCGACTTCACGTGGGCCGAGTTCGTGCGCCACAACAACGAGGAGCTCGCCTCCTCCTGGGGCAACCTGGTGAACCGCGTGGCCAACCTCATCAACAAGAACTTCGGCGAGATTCCGCCGCTGGACGAGGATTCGATGACCAACGAAGACCGTGGCCTTCTGGAAGAGGCTTCCGCCGCGTTCGACGTGGTCGGCTCCTCCATCGAAACCCACCACCAGAAGCACGCCCTGTCCGAGGCGATGCGTGTGGTCGGCGACATCAACAAGTACATTTCCGCCACCGAACCGTGGAAGATTAAGGACGACCAGGCTCGTCTCGGCACCGTGCTGCACGTGGCCGCTCAGGCCGTGTCTGACGCGAACCACCTGCTCGCGCCGTTCCTGCCGCACTCCGCACAGAAGGTGTGGGAGGCGCTCGGCGGCACCGGCACCTTCTCGCCGCTGCCTGAGCTCAAGGAAGTCGAGGATCTCGACAAGCCCGGCTTCACGTACCCGATCATCACCGGCGATTACGAGCTCGGTGTGAACGTGCACCCGTGGAAGAGCGAGGCAATCGAGGTCGGCGCCATGGTGCCTAAGCCCGCACCGATCTTCGCCAAGATTCCGACCGAGGCCGTGGAAGAGGAGCTGGCTCGCTTCGATGAAGCGTTGGCTGCTCGCCGTGCCGCCGAAGCCGAACGTCTGGCCGCCGAGAAGGCCAAGCTCGCCGCCGAGTGATTCGGCATTGCTAGCTCGTAGCTGACGGGCCACCTCGCACATGAAGTGTTGCGGGGTGGCCCGTTGCCGTATGTGCGGCCTAGCCCCGACAATGCGAGGCCGGTTGTCGGGCGGCGTTACAAACCCGTCACAGTTTGCCAAGACTTTTCTCAGACAAGCACATCGAATCCCCAAGAAAGAGACGGTTATATAGAAGATGTCAACGGAATGAAGTTCATACCGGTGGCGAGGTTCTTCCGAACCCCATAACTGAACCCTTCTTCTCTCTTCTCTCTCACCCGGCGGCCCCCTCCGCCGGGTTTCTTCGTTTTGGGCCGCATCATGCAACGCAAGTTACGCTGCTGTCCGGCTACATCCACGCCGCTCGAAGCCGTGATCCGCCACACCAAGCACGGGGCGCGGTGATTCGGAGCATTGCAGGATTCCTCCATGCTTCCGGTTTGGGGGGTGCTGCTTGATTCCTCTACTTCCAGCGAAACGTTGCTATCGCGGTATGGTCGCATGCCTGTTAAGCATTGAAGCATCTTATCTATGCGCAGTCGGTGTCCCGGTGGTGACGGCAACCGATTGACGTGCGAACCGGGCCAGATTTCGTTGTCCCGGTTCGTGATTTTGGCCTCTTTTTGGGAACCGGGACAGACCATCCCGTGAGCGCTCAATGTATGCAAATCCAGAAGCCCGGAATTCCGCCGATGTGTGATGGCGGATATTGTGCGGTAGGGCCGAATTGGCGATTTTTCGAGGGTGTTTCTGTCCCGGTTGCTCAAAAAGAGGCGAAATGGAGAACCGGGACAACAAAATCTGGCCCGGTACACACATAAATCGATTGACGTCGTTACCAGGACATCGGACACCGTGACGTATATCGCGAACCGCATAATATGGCAGTACGCAACGCAGATGATGTGCGGATTCGCCGGACGTAACATGGCGTGTGACACACAACAGTGCCATGCGGTCGGGGCCACGCGACCAAATGGGGTGCGATGAATGGCATATGCGTTGCAGCAAGCGCGCGCAATCGTATCGATGTCAGCTCAGTGCGCCCCGGTGGATTTCCGTCGTTTCCGCCGGGCAAGTTCATTGAGCGGCGTCGCTGTCAAGGTGAAATCGAATATGGCGCCTCGCAACGCCAGCTGTCGCCCGGCTCGGTAGGCGAGTTCGGCTTGAGACGGTTCATCAGCCATATTCGCGGCGGTGGCGATGAGGACGATCCAATGATGATGCCGTAACAGTTCGCGCTTGTCGTTGTCTCGCCGCCACTGGGCCTTGTCTGTGCGATGATGATCGCCGTCATATTCGATGGCGACGCGGAATTCGGGCCAAGCGAGATCGAGTGTTATCGGCTCACCATTGCTGAACGTCGCGCCGGGCACTGTGTAATTTGTCACGGCTCGTGGAAGCCCGTATTGCGTGGTTGTGATACGGGTCTCTGATTCCATCGGAGAATCCACGCGCGGTGCAATAAATTCAAGTGCGATCATGCATGTGGCTTTCGCGTTGAATTTCGGAAGTTCGCTGACCTGCCGCACAAAGTCCTGATAAATTTCGTCGGCGGTGCGGCCGCCCGATAGGCTCGGCTTGCGCGCTATTGCCGTAAGGGTTGCGTCGCCAAGTATGACCAATGATTCCAATGACATGTGAGCGGCGAGCTGCGCCCAAGTATGTACCAGATTCAGCGCGTGCACATGCTTGTTGATACGTGCATTGTGCGCGGCGCTTAGCGGTTTCCAGATGTGCGGTGTTGTTGGCGGAACGACGGCGCGTATCCGGGTGCGATGCGAGTCGGAGACGGTATGGAGCTCGGTGGCATTGAGATCGCAATCCTTGGGAAGCGGCACGGATTGCAGTATCAGCGATGTGGTCATGCCGAAGAGCACCGGCTTTCCGAGCTGTTGCGCGGCGTCCGTGCATCGTTTAAGCATTTCCCGCTTACGTTGGGTGAGGGTTTCGCTCATAGCGGGCGCAGTGGGGGTTGCCATACGCGGTGGTGAGTATGGCTCGGGCTTGACGGCGTGCGTGGACGCAGCACTCGGTGCCGCGGCATTGTTGGTCCAGCCGGGTGGTTCATCGTCGAATACGCCGGGTGGCGGGGTGGGAAATCCGCTGTTCATAACGCCACCGTAGCGTAGCGGTCGCGTGTTCGCCATGAAAAACGGGGTATGTGGTTCTAGCTTGCTGAGGATGTGGATAACTCTGTGGATAACTAAAGTGCTCCTATGTTTTGCTCACTCTGTGAGAAGTCGGCAAAACATAGGAGCACTTCAGCCGCGGCCAATAGACGGAATATATCAGCGGCAGCGACGGGTGAGGGGCTGCCAGGGGTCGATTTCGACCGGTTCGGTGGTGAGCAGGGCGCGGGTGGCGTCGTCGAGGTATTCCTTGCGGATGATGAGCTCGGTAACGTAGCGGTCGAACCAGGCGTCGGACATGACGTAGTAGCCGTCCTTGCCGGCGTCCTTGCCCCAGCTGTTCTCCACCTTCCAGCGGTTCGGCTTGCCGTCCTCGCCGAGGTTCACGCCGGTGAAGGTCATAGCGTGGTTGCTCGGGCTGTCGCCGTATTCGAGGCCGTGGGCCTTGTCGCCGGTGAATTCGGTGCCGAACAGCTGGTCGACGCGCACCACGGACTGGTCGAAGAAACCGTCCTTGCGCAGGGCGAACTGCGTGCAGTCGCAGGCGAACCAGATCGGGTGGCCGGCGGTGAGCTGGTCAAGCGCGGCCTTCTTGAACACGTCCAGCGGCACGTTGACGAATTCCATATCGCCAGCCTCGGCCACGTTCGCGCTGAAGCGGATGCGGTAGCGCTGGTTGAACAGGCGGTTCTTGAGCGGGGCGTTGGCCAGCGTCACGAAATCGTTGACGTCCACCGGCACGTACTTCTTGTAGAACTCAAGCGGGGTGATGCCGATCTCGCGAATCTGCGGGCGCTCGTCCTTGCCGGTTTTCGGCTTGTCGGACTTGTCCTTATCGCACTTGCAGGCCTTGGCGTCGGATTTGCCCTCGCACTTGCAGGATTCGCCGCACTTGCAGGATTCGGCCTTGCCGTCTGCGTCGGCCTCGGCCTTGCACTTGCAAGCCTCGCCCTTCTTATCCTCATCATCATCCTTGGGGCGCGCGAAGAAGTCGAACTTCTCCGGCGGTTCGCCGAGCGCCACGGCGCAGATGCGGTACACGGTGCCCATGTACTCGTCCTTCAACGCACGCAGCTCGTCCTCAGACGCCCCCGCAGCCGAACGGCGGCGCAGCTCGGCCGCGAACTCGCGCAGCTTGGAGTTGAGGTACTGCTTGAAATCGTCGGAATTACGGGAGTTCTCAGACTCCGGGTAGGCGCTCTTGGGCACTAGGCCGTACTTGTTCACCAGTGCAGCGAACATCTGCCACCAGCCACCATCGTCTGCAGGCGACTCATTGATGGCCTCGAACAGACGCGAATCGGTCGCCTCGTCGAGCGTGCGCAGCACGTTCTCCAGATAAGTGTTCGACTTCTCCATCGCGTCCCAGAAGAACAGGTAGGTCTCGGAGAACTCGAAATCCTCAAGATTCCAGCGATGCATGAGTTCGTAACGCAGCGTGTTCAGGGAGGCGAACATCCAGCAACGGCCGGAACGCTCCTGATTGGTGATCGAACCCTGCTTGAGTTCGATGGAGAAGTCGCGCGGCAGCGCACGTACGCCGCGATAGTCGGTGGCCGCCTTGAGCACGCCGGCCGAAACCGCCGCGTCCGCCGCGATCAGGTTGGCGCGGTCTTTGTTGAAGTCTTCGGTGTACGTACGCAGAAGTTCGGGTTTGATGGCCCGTGCGCTGGCGTTTGCTGTCATGATGATTGATCTTCCATTCATGTAGGCGACGTTTGTGGTCCGTCGGTAGTATAAGTCGCCGTGTATTCGTCGGGCGATTCACCGGGCGAAATCGTACGGGCGGATATGCGCCGGCGATTCCACCCCGCCAACGATTTGTCCACCTTGCTGCTCGCGCGGGCGCACGTATCATATGTACCGATACATATTGTTGACGAATGTCGCATAGTCCAAAGGAGTACGTCATGACTTCGCTGCATAGCAAGCCGCTGGCCCTGAAAAACGTCACCGTCACCGATTCGTTCTGGCGCACCGAGCAGGAACTCGTGCGCACGGCTGTGATTCCCTATCAGTGGAACGCCCTGAACGATAACGTCCCCGGCGCGGCCCCCAGCTACTGCATGCACAACTTCAAGGCCGCTGCCGCGCAAAACAAGCGTAAGGATACCCAGGGCAAGGCGTTCGTGCCGCCGAAGTACACGTTCCGCGGATTTGAGGCGCTCCCCGAAGACCCGGCCAATCCCGACCCAGACAAGTTCTACGGCTTCGTGTTCCAAGACACCGACTTCTCCAAGTGGGTGGAGGCAGTCGGCTATTCCCTCGCCCATTACCCGGACCCCGCACTGGAACAGACCGCCGACCAAGCCATCGACGTCGTGTGTGCCGCCCAACTCGACAACGGCTATCTGGACACCTGCTACATTCTGAACGACATGGATCGCGCGTTCACCAATCTGCGTGACCATCACGAACTGTACTGCCTCGGCCACCTCGTTGAAGGTGCGGTGGCCTACTACCAGGGCACCGGCAAAGACAAGTTGCTCAAGGCTGCCTGCCGTTTCGCCGATTACGTAGACGAGCGCTTCGGTCGCAAGCCGGGCCAGCTGCGTGGTTACCCCGGTCACGAGATTGCCGAGATGGCTTTGGTGAGGCTGTACGAGGTCACTGGCGAACAGCGGTACCTTGATCTGGCCGAATATTTCGTGACCGAGCGAGGCCGGCAGCCGTACATCTTCGATATTCAGGCAGACGAGAACGCAAAGCGCGACGCCGACGCCAACTACAAACCCAACACGGACCCCAACCGGTACGCCTACCACCAGGCGAACAAGCCGGCCACCGAACAAGACGAAGCCGTAGGCCATGCCGTGCGCGCCGGCTACTTCTACTCCGGTCTGGCGGACGTGGCCCGACTGACCGACGATCAGGACCTCGCCGATGCGGCCGAGCGGCTCTGGCGCAATATCGTCGATAAGAAACTGTACGTTACCGGCGGCATCGGCGGCACGGTGGACGGCGAGGCATTCTCCTACAACTACGACCTGCCCAACGACTCCGCCTACTCCGAGACCTGCGCCGCGATTTCGCTGGCGTTCTTCGCCCGTCGCATGCTCGAGCTCGCGCCAAAGGCCGAGTACGCGGACGTTATGGAGTCGGCGCTGTACAACACCACGCTGGCCGGCATGGCGCTGGACGGCAAGAGCTTCTTTTACGTGAACCCGCTGGAAGTCAATCCGTATGCCTGCCATAAAGACAGCCGCCTGCGCCACGTCAAGCCGGTGCGTCAGAAGTGGTTCGGCTGCGCATGCTGCCCGCCGAACATCGCCCGCATCGTTGAGTCGGTGCAGGAATATGCCTACACGGTTGCCGAGGATGGCGGTACGCTGTTCACGCACTTGTATATGGGCGGCGTGGCCAAAGCTGAGTTGAATGGTACGGCTGTGGAGCTGGATGTTACGGCGAACCTGCCGTGGCAAGGCGATGGCAAGGCGGTCGTGCGCTTGGGCGGTGATGCTGCTGGCACCTCGGCTCAGGCTCCTGCTCGCTTTACGCTGGCCTTCCGTCTGCCCGGTTGGGTGGGCGATGAGTCCGCTGCTGCCGCCGCGATTACGGCCACGGGCGAGTCTGAGTCTGGGGCCGATAGTTCCCGCGTGACCCGCGAAATTCGCGACGGCTACCTGTATCTGACCGGTGAGTGGCGCGACGGCGACACCGTGACGTTCGACTTCCCGATGCCGGTGCGTATGCTGGCCGCCAACCCGCTGGTGCGCGAGGACGCCGGCAAGGTGGCGTTCGTGCGCGGCCCGATCACCTTCTGCGCCGAGGAAAAAGACAACGGCGCCAACCTGCACCTGCTGCACGCGGATGTGGAGGCACTGCTGGCCGACCCGAGCGCGGCCAAGGTCGAGGAGTTCGACTTCCACGCCGGCGCCAAGGGCATCGACGACAAGGGCCAGGGCGAGGTGGAAGACGTGACCCGCCGCATGGTGAAGCTTGAGGTGCCGGCTTGGCGCGAGCCGTTGCCGGCTGCTGTGGCCGCCGCGGGTGAGGGCGCGGCCGAGGTTCCGGCGTTCGCGCCGCTCTACGCCGTGTACGCGCCGGTCAAGCGCGAGCCCGCCACCGCCACGCTCATCCCGTACTTCGCCTGGGCCAACCGCGGCGAAAACGAAATGACCGTCTGGCTGCGCGGCTGATATTTGCTCTCGGCTACTCTGGTAGCCATGGGCATCACGACATGTCGGCTCGAAGGGCCGGTGGACTTTTACTCGGTCGGGCAGTTTGTGTCCGGACCGGGCTGGCGCCATCTGCGGCGCACCATCGACACCTTCGAGCTGATGTTCGTGCGTCGGGGCGTCCTGCCGATGCGGGTGGGGGAGCAGACCCTGCATATCGAGGCCGGCCAAATCGCACTCTTGCCGCCGAATGTGGAGCATGCGGGCGCCGACATCATCACGTCTGACGTGGACTTCTACTGGATGCATTTCAAATTGCCGGATGCGCGCATGCTCCCCGATGACGCGGGTCTGCCGCAGGACGACCATTGCCTGTTGCTGCCCGATGAACGCACCCTGCCCGACCCCGACCGGCTGGCGGTGATGTGTGGGCAGCTCATCGACATCTATGCGCGATTCGGCCCGTATTCCAACGCTTACTGCGATTACTTCGCCACCGGCCTGCTGCTGGAGGTCAGCGCGCAGGAGCGGCTGAAGGCGGACTTTGCCGCCCATCGTACGCTTGCCGGCTACCGGGGCGACGGCAAGCCCATCACCAGTGCCGACCGCGTCCGGCAGCAACAGGAATGGGCCATGCATGTCGATTCGGCCGGTGCCGCTGGCGATTCGTCCGGCCTGGCGCCGATGCTGGCCATCCGCTCGTGGATTATGGCCAATGCCTTCGACGACATCACCGTGGCCAAAGTGGCCGCGCGCTTCCACTATTCACCCAGCTATCTGACCGCGATGTACCGGCGCGTGTTCGGCGTGGGTGTGGCCGAGCAGATCATCGAATATCGCATCGACCGTGCGCGCGAACTGCTGAGTTCTACCGCTTCCAGCGTGGCGGATATTGCGCGAGAAGTGGGCTACGCCGATCCCAAGTACTTCATGCGCGTCTTCAAGCGCCGCACTGGCCTGACCCCCGGCCAATACCGCGACGCTTTCCCCGCCCGCCTCTACAACACCGTGTGATTAGGGAAGGTCATGGTCCTAACCCTAGGAAAAGTGCGCATGGGCGCCACTACCACGTGGGAGCGCTGGGAACGGTTTGACGCATGCCGAAACCTCGCACGTCACGCTGCACGGCACTTGGGCAGTGGGTGCGGCAGTCGGGAATCGCCGCCCTATTTCGGCGTTTCAGCGTTACCTGTTTGCCGAACCGACAGTGGACTCGCGCGGAACCAGTGTGTATCCAATGGTGGCGCGCGTGGCCGGCATGCCAGCGGATTCGTCGGACCTGCCGTCGCCCTGGTCGCGCTGCTCCACGCGGCGGGTGATCATATCAAGCGCGAATTGGGCGAGCTGATCGAGATCCACTTGGACGGTGCTCAGCGTCGGTGTGGTGTACGAGCCGGCCGTGGCGCCGTCGAAGCCGATGACTCTCACATCGTCGGGCACGCGGATGCCGTAGTCGGCAAGGCCTCGGATTACTCCGAATGCGGCATAGTCGTTAATGCAGAAGATGCCATCGATGGCCGGGGTGCTTCCCGTTGCCCGCGTGGTGCCCGGGGAACGGGACTCAGCAGTGTCATCAGCCGATTGCGCACGAGCCTCGAGCATCGCCTCGGCGATGGCATGACCGGCTTCGATGCCGCTGTCGCTACCGTAACCAATGAAGTTCGTCGATTCGTCATACGGCAGCCCGGCGTCAAGCAGTGCGCCGCTGGCCCCGCGTAGACGCAAACCGCTGGAACTTTCCACGTGCGCCAGTTCGGTTCGTGGCGAATACCCGTCGCCGACAATGGCGATGCGGTGGCATCCGCATTCGATGAGATGCTGCACTGCCGCCCGCGCGCCGTCTTCGTTCGGGAAATTCACTGTATCGAACGTGGGCGTTTCCTCGCAGGCGTCAATCAGAACCAGCGGTCGGCCGTGGTTGATCGCGGAAAGCGGCACACCGGCATTCAGGCCCGAAGCGTGGATAATCTCGCCGTCGAACAACTGCCCGGAGAACGGGTTGTTGGCCAGCGCGTGTTTGGCGGCATCCGGAGAGTACCGGGTTTGCTCCACGAACGGCGTCAGCCCGCGCGCGGTGGTTTCGGTGACGAGCGATTCGACGAGTTTGGAGTAGAACGGCGAATCGAATTCGTTGACGATGATGTGGATGATGTTGCTGCGGCCGGACTTCAGCATGCTGGCCGTCAGATTGATGCGGTAATCGAGCTTTTCGGCCACTGCCAGCACTTTGGCGCGAGTGGAATCCTTAACACCCGGCTTGCCGTGCAGCGCATTCGAGGCGGTCATGGGGGAGACCCCGGCGGCTTTCGCTACGTCGCGCAATGTTGGTTTGCCGCTCGGCATAACGTCACCTCATGTTTCGCCTGTGATGGGCATTGGACAATGCCCGTAATGCTTCCAATGGTTGTAACGGTATTCACAACATCGTGTTTTGGCAAGTGGTGGCTGTGCGCCGGAATCGCTGAAAATGCTGCGCTTAGGCGATGACGCGCCGAGCGTAACATGCGCTTGCTTGATATCGTTCCGGTGGAAGAATATGTAACGGTACATACGTCGGTGTGCCAAGAGGCCATGAAGTTCGTCGTACGTTGGGATGGGACTCTCCGGGGGAGTGGCGTCACTCTTCACCTATCCGTACGTGCGCGATGCCGATTGGTTTGCGGCTGGCGTACCGCCGTATGGCAACTTATACGAATATCAACGAAAGCAGGATACGATGACGGATCTTCCGCAGAGCCTTCCTCAGGCATGGCGTCCGCCGATGGGCTGGAACAGCTGGGATTCGTACGGCACGACTCTCACCGAAGACGAGCTGCTGGCCAACGCGCGGTTCATGGCTGAACACCTGAAAAACGCCGGCTGGGATACGTTGGTCATCGACATCGACTGGTACGACCCGACCGCCCGCGCACATGGTTACAACGACAACGCGCCGCTGATTCTCGACGAATACGGCCGTCAGCTGCCTGACCCGGTGCGTTTCCCGAGTGCTGCCGGCGGCAAGGGATTCGGCCCGCTCGCCGCCGCCGTCCACGAACTGGGCTTGAAGCTTGGCATGCACATGATGCGCGGCATCCCGCGTATCGCTGTGGACAAGAACCTGCCCGTATACGGCACCAACTACACCGCCAAGGACGTGGCCGACCTCGACCACGTGTGCAAGTGGAATCCGGACAACTACGGCCTGAACCAATCCCACCCGGGCGCGCAGGCCTGGTATGACGCGCAGCTCGACCTGTTCGCCTCCTGGGGCCTCGACTTCCTCAAGGTCGACGACATGCAGACCCCGTTCCACTCCGACGAAATCGCCGCCTATCATCGCGCCATCGCCAAAGCCGAAGCCAAATACGGCCGTTCGATTGACCTGTCTCTCTCGCCCGGCGGCTGGGTGGCGACGAGCTACGTCGACTTCCTGCGCGAGAACGCCCAAATGTGGCGTATTTCCGACGATCTGTGGGACCGTTGGGAAGACATCTACCAGCAGTTCGCCCGCCTGGCCCGCTGGGCGCCGTTCCAGACCACCGGCCACTGGGCCGACGCCGACATGGTGCCGTTCGGGCACATAGGCCTGCGCGCCGAACGCGGCGACGACCGCCAATCCCGCCTTACGCTGGACGAGCAGAAGACACTGCTGGCCCTATGGTGCATGGGGCGTAGCCCGCTTATGGTCGGCGGCGATCTGCCCACCAGCAACAGCGACGCCATCGCGCTGCTGCAGAATCCCGCGTTGCGTGAGGTGCTTGCCGGCTCCACCAATAACCGCGAGACCGTGCGCGAACGGATTTTTGGCAAATGGTGGGATGAGAGCACCTACCGTGGCGAGTTCATCGTCTGGTCCGCCGACGCAGCCGATTGGGCCGATGGCACACGTTCCGCGCATCACGGCGGCCATTACGCCGCGCTGTTCTGGACCGGCAGCGACACATACGAGATCGGCCGCAACATCCAGCTCCAATCCATCGTGGGGCTTGACGCCCGCAATGACGGTTGGACACTCGCCGATCTGTATGCCGACGCGCCGGGCGAGCCCGCCGACGTGCGTCTTGAAGGCGTGGGTGCCGACCGCGTCATCACCGGCACGATTCCGCCGCACGGCGTGCTCTGGGTGGCCCTGGACCGACGCTGAAACCGAACCTGCCTCCGCCAACCAACCTCCTGAACCGACCGCCCGAATCGTATGGAGAAACCTGCCATGAATGCGAACATCGCAAACGAACAATCCCCGGTAGCTGTTCCGCCCGCAAGTTGGTTCCTACGTGCGTTCGCTGGCGTTCTGACCTGTAGTCTGTCTGTCTCTGTCTGTTCGTTGCTTCGCCTTGCTTGCGTTTTGTACGTTTTATCTGTTTCGTGAGTTTCGTGCGTTCTGCGGATTTCACGCGTTTCGCGCAGTGCCGCACGCTGATCACCATTCAGCGTGCGGCACTTTTGCATATCTCACGTGTTGCGGGAGATGCCGATTCCGTCGCACAATACGTAAAACGTGAATGAACCACTCACTATGCTGGGTTGTTTGAGCGTGATATGACATGCGCCACTTTCCCGGGAATGCGTTGCGAATTGGACCTGTTCGGAGGTGTGCAGCGACGCATTCCGGGGAATGTTGCGCTTAGAGAGCCGCGTATCGTTGCTAATGCGGGGAACACGCAGAGTTGCGGGCCGTTGCGATTAGACGCAGGTCGCCTAGACTAGTACGCGTTTGCGAAAGTCGAACGTGCTTCGACCGATGAAGGAGAGCTTCGGTCATGCGGCCAATGACAGGCGCAGTGCGAAGCACGGCTGATCGTGAATCGCGGCGGCAGCGATTGCCGCGTGCGGCGCAGGAGCATGCCGCACCATACCACAAGCAAACAATCCCCAAGAAACGGTGATCTCCTCACATGTACGTCGATCCGGGAATCAATACCAGCGCAAGCAATCTCAAATGGGTGCTGCCATACTGCAAACCAGACCTGCCCCGCGTGGTAGGCGCGCTTCTACTGTTCATCGCAAATAACACGATGGCCCTGACCATTCCGATTCTGTCCGGTATCATCGTGGACCGCGTCATCGTCGGCGGACATGCCGACGAACTGCCACGTCTGTGTGGACTGATGATCCTCATGACCATCATCCGCGTGGGCGCGCGATACGGCTACCAGATGTGGATGGAGCGTTTCGGCCAGAACTCGGTCTACCGCCTCGTCTCCGACGAATACGAGAAGCTGCACGAGCTCGACTTCACGTATTTCAACCACACACGCACCGGCGACATCATGAGCCGCCTGACCTCCGACACCGACGCGATCCGCCACTGCCTGAGTTGGGTGAGCTATCAGATTGCCGACTGCGTGGTCATGTTCGTGGGCGCCCTGTGCGTGATGTTCGCCATCGATTGGCGACTCGCGCTCGTCCTGGCCTGCGTCACGCCGTTCATTTTTGTGCTCACGCGCGGCCTGTCCACGCACGCCCACCCGCTGTTCTTCGCCATCCGCAACTCGCTGGCCTCCCTCAACTCCATGGTCGAAGAGAACATCGAGGGCAACCGTGTGGTCAAGGCATTCGTGCGCGAACCGCACGAGACCGAAAAGTTCGACGAGCACAACGACGATTACATGCAGTGCAACATGGCCTTGGCCTACAACTCGCGCAAGTACATGCCGTGGCTGGACGGCCTCGGCTTCTCGCTGCAGCTCATCACCCTCGGCCTCGGCGGCTTTCTGGTCATCAAGGGCTACATGACCCTCGGCAATCTGGTGAGTTTCAACTCCTTCCTGTGGATGATCGACGGCCCGGTGCGCCAGTCCGGCTGGCTGATCAACGACTGGCAGCGATTCAACGCCAGCTGCATCAAAATCCGCAAGCTGCTCACCGAACAGCCGCGCATCGTGGAGAAGCCCGACGCGGTCGAAGCCGTCAAGCAGGCGGTCACGATCGTCGAGCAAGTCAAGCACGATGATGAGGCTACCGGGGCTACCGGAGCGCCCGTGGCTTCCGGAACATCCGGTGCCCAGCAGTCCACCGAACGCAAGTCCTGCCCGCTGCACATCAAGGGCGACATCCGCTTCGACCACGTCAGCTTCGCCTTCCCGGACGACCCGGAGACCCCGATCCTCAAGGACCTCGACTTCACCGTGCCCGCCGGCTCCAAGCTCGGCATCCTCGGCGAAACCGGCGCGGGCAAGTCCACGCTCGTCAGCCTCATCTCCCGCTTCTACGACCCGACCGTTGGCCATGTGCTTATCGACGGCATCGACGCACGCGACTGGCCGCTGGCCACCTTGCGCTCGCAGGTGTGCATCGTGGCGCAGGATACCTTCCTGTTCTCCGACACCATCGGCGGCAACATCGGTTTTGGTGCCAGCGGTGATAGCGACGACCGATATATCCAGAAAATGGCCCAGATCGCCGGCGCGGACAATTTCATCAGGTCGATGCCGCAGGGTTATGACACCGTCGTGGGCGAACGCGGCGTGGGCCTGTCCGGCGGGCAGAAGCAGCGCCTGTCGCTGGCCCGCGCGCTCGCGGACAATCCGTCGATCCTGATTATGGACGATACGACCTCGGCCGTCGATATGGAGACCGAGGCGGAGATCCAGAAGCACCTCAAGGAGATGGACGGCGGCAAGACCATCGTCGCCATCGCCCACCGCATCTCGTCGGTCAAGGATTCCGACCTGATTCTGGTGCTCGAGCACGGACGTATCGTCGAACGCGGCACCCACGCCGAACTCGTGGCCGCACACGGCCGCTACTGGGACATCTACCACAAGCAGCTCGGACTCCAGTCCGGCGTCGCACAAGGTTTTTAGAAGAGGACTTATGGCACAACGCAATACATACCGCGAGGATGAGGAACTCGAGGAGCAGATCAACTTCCGGGACATCCTGCGCGTCGGCAAATATCTCAAACCGTATATGGCACAGGTGGCGCGCATTCTCGTCGTCGTCATCTCGATGAGTTGCATCGCCGTCGCCGTGCCGTACCTGACCAAGATCATGATCGACGAGGCGATCCCGAACAAGGACCTCGGCAAGCTCGGCATCCTCGCCGTGATCCTCGCCGCGCTGATCGTGCTGTACGAGTTCGGGCTGCGCTACCGCACGGTGGCGATCACGCGCGTCGGCCAGCTCATGCTCAAGGACATGCGCCGCGATATCTTCACGCATATCCAGACGCTGCCCTTCAGCTACTTCGATTCGCGCCCGCACGGCAAGATCCTGATCCGCGTGGTCAACTATGTGAACACGCTTTCGGACACGCTGAGCTCCGGTCTGATCAACGTGATCTCCGACGTGTTCACCTTCGTGATCACGCTGATCGTGATGTTCGTGATCGACTGGCAGCTAGCCCTTTGGAGCCTGATCCTGTTCCCGGTGCTCATCATCTGGGTGCGCGTGCTGCAGATCTTCCAGCGGCGCGCCTTCCAGAAGCTCTCCAACAAGCAGAGCAACCTGAACGCCTACATCCACGAGTCGATTGCCGGCGTGAAGACCACGCAGACCTTCGCGCAGGAGCAGGCCCAGTTCAGGACCTTCCAGGAACAGCAGGGCGAGGTGCGTTCCGCGTGGATGCACGCCGTGCACATCCAGTTCCTCATGTGGCCGGGCGTGCAGACCATCTCCGTGATGACCATCTCGTTCATCTACTTCGTCGGCGTGATGGGCTTCGGGGGCGTGAACGTGACCACCGGCGTGCTCATCGCGTTCGTCGGCTACGCGAACAACTTCTGGAATCCGGTGATCAACATCGGCAACTTCTACAACCAGCTCATCACCTGCTCGGCGTACCTCGAGCGCATCTTCGAGACGCTCGACGTCACGCCGGAGATCCGCAACAAGCCCGACGCGGCGGACCTGCCGCAGATCCGCGGGCGCGTCGACTTCAACGACGTGGTGTTCCGCTACGAGAAGGACGGCCGCAACATCCTCAACCTCGTGGACTTCCACGTCGAACCGGGACGCACGATCGCGCTGGTCGGCCCGACGGGCGCCGGCAAGACGACGATCATCAACCTGCTGTCGCGCTTCTACGACGTGTCCGAGGGCTCGGTGACGATCGACGGCTACGACGTGCGCGACGTGACGCTCGCATCGCTGCGCCGGCAGATGGGCGTGATGCTGCAGGACACCTTCATCTTCTCCGGCAACGTGCGCGAGAACATCCGCTACGGCAAGCTCGACGCCACCGACGAGGAAATCGAGGCGGCGGCGAAGGCCGTGCACGCGCACGAGTTCATCATGGAACTGCCCGACGGGTACGACACGGTGGTGGAGGAGCGCGGATCGACCCTGTCGGCCGGCCAGCGCCAGCTCATCGCCTTCGCGCGCGTGCTGCTCGCCGACCCGCGTATCCTGATCCTGGACGAGGCGACGAGCAACATCGACACGCGCACCGAGGAGGCGCTGCAGGCCGGCCTGCAGCATCTGCTCAAGGGGCGCACGAGCTTCATCATCGCGCACCGCCTGTCGACGATCGAGAACGCGGACGAGATCTTCTACATCGATCACGGCCAGATCGTCGAGCACGGCTCGCACGCGCAGCTGCTCGCCGCCAAGGGCGCGTACTACCGCCTCTACGAGTCCCAGTACGCGATGATTCGCGTGGCCAGTGGAGCGCCGGAAGAGTGACGAGATGTTGCTTTAGGTATGTTTCGTGATGACATTATCGGTAACGATAAACACTGTGAAATATGTAACGGTACGTGTGAAAAACATGCAGTCGTGATTGGAATACGTTCTGGAAAATGTTGAAATAGAGCGAAACGCGCTGAAGTCGGCACGGGGTTGCTGAGTGTGGCAGATAGTTTAGAATATGTACCGTTACATATTTGATGTGCAGAAGATGCTCGCATCTTCTGCACGCGGGTGAAATCTGGGGAGTGGTTTGGCGATGGCAGACAAACTGGTAGCCACATTGGACAAAGCTGGTGTACGCAAGATCAGCACGGACCTGTGGGGCGTGTTCTTCGAAGACATCAGCTATTCGGGCGATGGCGGGCTCAACAGCGAACTCGTGCAAAACGGCGCGTTCGAATACAACCGTGCGGATAAGCCCGAGTGGAGCAACTACACCGCTTGGCGCAAGATCGTGCCCGCCGGCTCGTTCGCCGCATTCGGTGTGGGGGAGACCGCGCCGGTGGCCGAAGAGAACCCGCATTACGCGATTGCCGAAATCGGCAAGGTGGGCGGCGAGCAGACTGCTGACTCGGCTGTGTCTCGGGCCGATTCGGCCCTATCCCAGACGGATTCGGCTTGTACCCCTGCAGCTCCCGCTCTGGAAAACCTTGGTTTCGACGGCATGGTGCTCCGCGCCGGCGAGACCTACGATTTTTCCATCTGGACCCGTGCCCACGGCAAAGCGCTGCCCGTGCAAGTCGCACTGATTGGCGATGATGGCAAGCCGCTCGCTGCCACTGTCGTGACCGCACCCGCCTCCAATGCTTGCGGCGAATGGACCCAGCTCCGCGCCGAACTGACTATTGCTAGCGCACAGGCTGCCCCGCAACCCAACGCCGAAATCATCGCCACCCAAGGCGCTCTCCGCCTGACTTTCCCCGAACCCGGCACCATCGACCTTGACTTCGTCAGCCTCGAACCGCGAACCACCTATAAGGGCCTCAAGCATTTCCGCCCGGATCTGGTCGAGGCGCTGGCCGACCTGCACCCGCGCTTCATGCGCTTCCCGGGCGGCTGCATCACCCACGGACTGGGCCTGAACAACATGTATCACTGGGACCGCACCATCGGCCCGGTGGAGCATCGCCCGCACAACTTCAACGTATGGGGCTACCACCAGTCGTTCCGTATCGGTTTCTACGAGTACTTTCGCCTGTGCGAGACCATCGGAGCCAAGCCGCTGCCCGTGCTGCCGGCCGGCATGAGCTGCCAGAACACCAGCCAGGGCCCGGTGCCTGTGGCTCAGGAAGACATGCCCGCTTACATCGACGAAGTGCTGGGCCTCATCGACTTCTGCAACGCCGATTCGGCCACCAACAAGTGGGCCGCCAAGCGCGCCGCAATGGGCCATATCGAGCCGTTCAATCTGGAGTATCTCGGCATCGGCAACGAGGACCTGATCGACGACGTGTTCAAGAACCGCTTCCAACAGATTTTCGACGCCGTCAAAGCCGCGCACCCCGAAATCACCGTGGTCGGCACGGTCGGGCCTGCGCCGAGCGGACAGGACTACGAGCAAGGTTGGGCGTATGCGCGCGAGGCCGGCATTCCGATCGTGGACGAGCATTCCTACCAGTCCTCCAGCTGGTGGTTTCACAACCTCGACCACTACGATCACACCGACCGCAAGGGCCCGAAGGTCTACCTCGGCGAATACGGCTCCTGGGACACCCAGCTCATCAACGGCTTGTCCGAAGCGGCGTTCATGGGCCGCATGGAATTGAACGGCGACGTGGTGCACATGGCGTCCTACGCGCCGCTATTTGCCAAGAACGGCCACACCAGCTGGAATCCGGACCTCATCTACTTTGACAATGAGAACGTCTACCGCCCGTACAGCTACTGGGTGCAGCAGATGTACGCCACCACCACCGCGGACACCGCTTGGCCGGTCTCGCTTGACGGACCCACCATGTTGCGTCGTGACTTGCCGAATACCGTAAGCCTGAAGATCGATGGCGGCGCCCACGCCGATTTCGCCGACTTCTCTCTCGAGACGGCCGATGGCACGCATATCGATCTGCCGGACGTGAGCTACCAAGGCAATGGGCCGGTGTCTCTTCCGGTACCTGAGGGTCTGGCGGCCGATTCATACACCATTCGCGCGAAAGTCACCTATTACGAAGGCATGTGGGGCGTGCGAATCGCGTCCGGCGACGTAAACGGCAAGAACTATAACGGTACTTCGCTTGGCCGTGGATTCAGCGTGCAAGTAGTGCGCGAAGGCACCGGTTATGCACTCGCCGGCACGGAAACTTCAATGGACGCGGTACGCCCCGGAACCACGTGGGATGTGCGCATTGAGATTGGCGATCGCGGCGAGCAGATGCGACTGTACATCGACGGCGCGCTGGTCGCCGACGGCCATGAGACACCGGACGAGCCGCGCCGGACCGTCACCGTATCCCGCGATTCGACGGCTGGCGTGACTTACTTGCGTGTTGTCAACGCGCTGCCTGAATCCGTAGACGTGGACTTGGCTCAGGTGCTTGCTGCGCTGAATGTGCCTGATTCAGCCAAGGCTGTAGTTGAGGCAACCGTGCTTACCGGCAACGATCCGTATGCAGGGATTCGGGGAGAGGAATCACCGACTTGCCCCACCTCGCACGAAGTCAACCTTGCTGACGGTACATACACCGCTCCTGCTTGGTCGTTCACCACGCTTGCCGTACGAGGCTAACCCAATCATTCCGCTCGGTGATGCGCGCAATACGTGTGACGGCTATGCCCCGGAATCCGCAGTAAGGACGGTCGCGGCGATCGCGCCGGTTGCCGGGGCCGAGTGGAAGCGGTACTACGACGATGTGACGTGGGATCCGGACGAGGCCAAGCGCCGCACCAAGGACGACCCCACCAAGCCCGAAGTCGAGCTCTAGCCCGTTGCGGCTGCAACCGTGCCGAGCATCAACGTGCCGATCCGTCGTGCAGCCTGATATCGTTCCCCTCGCTTTCTCAACGGACATACAGCCGATTCGGATACGGAAATCGGCTGTATGTCCGTCAGAGGGAAGGGAACAGAGAAAGGGGTTTCAGCCCTCGATGCGGGCGCCCCAGATTGCTTGATTGCCGCCGATCGCGGAGAACGTCAGCGTCGCCCGGCCATCGGTCTCCCTCGGTAGTACGGCGAACACGCCGGTGTACGTCATGCCGTCGATCGTGATCGCCATGTCGCTGTCGCAGCAGTGCACGCCGGCCGGCGTCGCGCCGAGCATCCGCCACGATCCTCGCGACACGGGGCCGTCGGTCGACCGCGGCAGGTTCGCGTCCGGCGTATCGAAGAAGTCGACCACGCCGCCGCTGGTCACGCGGCCGTCCGGCTGCAGCGTGATCGTCTCGGGCAGATTCACGCCATGCCACGTGCCGTCCGCGTTGCGCGTGCCGTTGAAATACGCGTGCGGATCGTGACGTACGAATTCGTAGTCGCCGGACACCAGCGATGGGTGTGCGAGATCCGATTCGTGTACGGGGCGGACGCAGTGGCATAGCCGGGCGGCCAAGTTCGGCGCACTGCTGGGTGCAACGATGTAATCGCCGAAGCCGTCATCGTCGTCGCCGACGGTCGGATCGGACGTGTTCGCGGCGGTCGGCGGGACGGCTGCCGAGCCGCGATACTCGTACGGCGCGGCCGTCAGCCAACCGTCCGCGGTCGGCAGCAGCTCGCGCACATGCGTCTCGTAATCCTCGTCGCCGCGGTCGATGAACCGCGTATGGTACGTGAGAAACAGTCGGCCGTCCGAACCGCGCGTGAGTACGGAATTGTGTCCCTGTGACACTTCGACCGTATCGTCGTCGGCCGGTCCGCCGCTCCATTTCACCGACGACGTGAGTCGGATGCCGGTGTCCTTGGTCTGATTGTCGGGGATTTCACCGTTGGAAATCGCGGGGTTGCCGTTCTGGTCGACGTACGGGCCGACGAGGTTGCGCGAACGGAACAGACGGATCTGGTAGCCGCCGGTGCGGCCGAGCCAGCCATACGCCATGAACAGATACCACCAGCCGTTGCGGTGCACGAAATACGAGCCTTCGCCGGAGTTCCAGTAGCCGCCGGCGACCTTCACGCCGTAGTACGGGTCGGCGGAATCGTGGACGAGCGGATAGCGCACGCTGTAGTCGCGCAGACCGGTTTTCGGATCGAGCTTGAACATCCAGATGCCGCCGAACCACGAGCCGAAACTCATCCACAGTTCGCCGTGATCGCAGCGGATCGGCGCGGCGTCGATCGCGTTGATCCGCGTATCCTTCAACGATGCATACCGTGACAGATCGCCATGCGCGGCCTCGTCGCCGAGCACACGTGGCACGTCGGTGCGGCCCACATTGTCAACGTTGAAACCGGAGTAGACGACAGGACCGACGTATGTCCAGTCGCCGTCGAGACGATCGGCGGTGAGCAGCACGATCACCGAACGGAATTCGTGACCGTTGACCGACAGGTACATGCACCATTTGCGCATCACGTCGTTCCAGATCACGTCCGGCGCCCACGTGTTGCCTTCGAGCGCGGGGTTCTCCGGCTGCTTCGGCCATGCCTCCCAGATGCCGCCGAGCAGCGAGGCCGGGTCGCGCGTCAGATTGTTCTCGAAGCGTTCCCAGTGGACGAGGTCGGTACTGCGGGCGCAGCGTCGGTGGGTGCCGAAGACGTAGTACGTACCGTTGTCCTCGACGATGGCCGGGTCGTGGATGGCGATGCGGCCCGGGGCGAGCGGGTGTTCGACGAATCGTTCATCGGCGGGCGATTCGGTCGTGGGTTCGGTCGTGGAGGTGGTTGCGGTCATGGGTTAGCTTCTTTGTGATACATGATGTCTTTCTCTTAACGGACTTACAGCCGATTTCACCAGTGAAATCGGCTGTAAGTCCGTTAAGAGAAATGGGGTGGTTCAAAGGGAAGGGCGAGGACGAGGGCGCGAGGGAAGGGCGGCAATGAGAAAGGACTACTTCTGCGAGGCCCAGGCGCAGAGGTTGTCGCCGATGACGGAGAACGTCATCTCGACCTTGCGGTCGTCCTTGTCGCGCGGCAGCCTGTCGAATGCGCCGTGGTACTCCACCCCGTCGAGCGTGATGGTCATGTCGCCGGTGCCGTCGGACTTGTCGAGCTTCCACGTGCCGGTCTTGTCGCCGGTCACCTTGCCGTCCTCGGTCAGCGTGATGTTCACCGGCTTGTTGACGCCGCGGTAGTCGGTGCTGTGCTTGTCGGTGACCTTCTTCGGGCCCTTGAACGAGGTCCTCTGGTCGTGGATCACGAACTCGTAGTCGCCGGCCACGTTCTTCGCGTCGTACTTGGTGTCGGCGGCCTTGGTGCCGGTGTATTCGTACGGCGCGGCGACCAGCCAGCCGTCGTCGGTCGGCAGCAGCTCGCGCACGCGTACCTGGTGCATCTCGCCGGTGTCGGAGAAGCGGCTGTGGTACACGATGTACGTGGTGCCGTCGTCGTCCACGAACGCCGAGTTGTGGCCCTGCGCGACTTCGATGTGCGAGTTGTCGTTGCCGCTCCACTGGATCGAGCTCATGAGACGCACGCCGACCTCGCTCTGCCAGTTGTTGCCGATGGCGCGCTCGCTGACTGCGGCGTTGCCGTTTTCATCGATGTACGGACCGGTGATCTTGTCGGCGCGGAACATGCGCACCTGGTAGCCGCCGGTCTGCTGCAGGTTGCCGTAGGATGCGAACAGATACCAGTGGCCGTTGGTATGCAGCAGGTACGAGCCTTCGCCGGAGTTGCCGAAACCGCCGCCGAGCTTGATGCCGTAGTAGGCGTCGGACTGGTTCTTGACCGTCTGGTACGTGGTGCTGTAGTCGCGCAGGCCGGTCTTCGGATCGAGCTTGAACATCCACATGCCGCCGAACCATGAGCCGAACGTCATCCACAGGTCGCCGTTGTCGTCCTGCTTGACGCACGGGTCGATCGCGTTGATGCCGGTGTCGGTCTGCGACGTGTACCGCGTCAGGTCGGCGCCTTCGCCGAGCACCTTCCAGACGTCGGTCTTGGAGGCGTTGACCTTTTCGAAGCCGGAGTAGGTCACCGGGCCGACGTAAGTCCAGTCGCCCTCGATGTCGTCGGCGGTGAGCAGCACGATTGCCGATCGGTAGTTAGCGCCGTTGATCGACATGTACATGCACCACTTTTTCATCGTTGCATTCCAGATGACGTCAGGGGCCCACATGTTGCCCTTGACGTCCGGGTTGGCGGATTGCTTCGACCAGTTGGTCCAGATGTCGGCGAAGATCTTCTCGTAGTCGGTGCTCAGGTTGTTTTTGAAGCTGGTCCAGTTGACGAGGTCGTCGCTTTTCAGCCAGGCGAGATGCGACCCGAAGATGTAGTACTTGCCGTTGGCCTTGACGATGGATGGATCGTGCGATTCGCCGCGCTTGATCTCGGTGGCGCTGGTCTGGCTGGAGTCGCTGGAGTTCTTGGCGTTCGACGATGCGTTCGAGTTGGCGTTCGACGAGCAGCCGGCCAGCGTGCCGACGAGCACGGCGGCCGCCAATGTGGTGGCGAACGCCTTGCGTAGGGTGCCGGTGAGGGTCATGTGTTCCTCCTGTGTGTGACAGTGGTGTTGTGCAGCACTGCGTTTGTACAACGATGTAAACTGGGATATACTATACATCGACGTAAATGAATTGTCGAACCGAAAGGGACAAGGAATGTCCGACTCCTACTCACTGCTGTGCTATACGCGTGTCCCCACGTCGCGCGAAGAGGCGAACAACGAGGACATCGCCTTCAGCATGCACCTGGCGCTGCGGTCGCATCTCGACGGCTCGTGGACGCCGCTTAACGAAAACTACGGCATCTTCTTCGCTGCCGGCGTGCCGATCGCCGCGGCGACGCCCGAATCCCGACGTGCGTGCACCGCGGCGGCACGATTCAAGACCGATCCGTACACGACGGTGCGAGCCGCCAGCGACGCCGTCGCGCACGGCGCGGCGATGCCCGGCGTGGACATCGAACTCAAAAGCCTCAAGGATCCGCACCTGTTCCGGCTGGCGTCCGGCCGGTTCGCCGTGGCGGCGACCCGCACCGCGCGCGGCGGCGGCGCGGACGGATCCGAACGGTCGGCGTTCCTGCTGGCGACCAGCCGCGACCTGACGTCGTACGATCAGCGCGGACTGGTGCTGCTTGGCCCCACGTCCGGCGTACACCGTCCCACGGTCATATACAACGATGCAGAACGTCGGTACGTCATCCGGTGGCATGACGACGACGGCCACGCGATGCGCGCGGTATGCGCCGACATCATCGCCGCGGTCGGCACCACGCTGCCGGCCGAACCGGACGATACCTCCGAACCGATTGCCGCAAGCAATGCCAACGATGTCAACGCAACGTCCGTCCGTCGCGACTACGGCATCGCGGACGCCGTCCCCGGCAACGAAATCGACATCACCGAACAGGAAGCCGCGACGCTCATCGCACGCTTCGGCCGCGTTTACAACACCGGCGTCACCGTGCCGTCCATGACCGTCTCGGCCGATCTGTACGACGGCGAAGCCCGTGACCTCATCGGCTCGCTCGGCCGCACCACGGCCAAACTGCAGTACTCCGACGGATCCACCGCCATGCGCGCCGTCGACTGGGACGCCGCACAGCTCGCCGCCCTCGCCGACGACGCCGCAGCTGGCAGGCTCAAGCCGGGCGAACGCCGTACGGTCCGCGGTCGCATCCGTCAGACCGACTATCCCGTGCCGTTCGCCGTCGAACGCGCCGATCCGTCCGTGTTCGCATGGAATTACAACGGTGAACAACTCTTCATGTTCATTGCCACCGACGATACCGACGGCAACTGCGTCGATCCGAACGGCGGCCGCACGCACATGCCGCTGCGCGTGGCGACGTCCATCGCCGACCTGTCGGATGCCGCCGGCGGCCGCGACCGCGAAATCGACCTGCTCACCCGCGGCGACCGCAACAGCGAAGGCCGCGCGATGACCGGCTGCTTCTGGGCGCCCGAGCTGCACGTGATCGGCGGCAAGCTGTCCGTGCTGTTCATGCCGTGCTTCGACGGCCCCGCCGCCGATCCGGACGGCACCGCGAACGACCGCGCCGGCAAACCCGACATGTGGACCGGTCGCTGCCATATCATGCAGCTCAGGCAGGATGCCGACGGCCGTGACCTCGACCCGCGCGACCCCGCCAACTGGACCGTTCCCGAGCCGATCCTCGGCCCCGGCGAACGGATCCTCAACCCGGTGCAGCGCATCTCGCTCGACATGACCGTGATCGTCGACTCCGGCCGCTGGTACTACGCGTGGCAGCAGGTTGGCAGCGTATGGATCGCGCCGTTCGACCCGGACCGGCCGACGCGGCTGACCGGCGAGCCGACGCAGATCGTCGTGCCGGAATTCGCGTGGGACAACATGATCGCCGAAGGGCCGAACGCGTTCGTGCACGAGGGAAAGATCTTCCTGATCTACTCCGGATCGCTCGTCGGCATCGACTACACGACCGGACTGGTCACCGCGCCGGCCGGCGTGCGCGCCGACCTGACCGACCCGGCCACGTGGACGAAACTCGACTACCCGCTGCAGAAATCCGGCATGTACAACGGTGAATGGCAGCTGGGCACCGGCCACGGCATGTGGTCGCACGACGAGGGCGGCAACCTGATCTACGTATTCCACAACGCGGAGTACGACAACGGGCGATACGGCGGGCGTGACGCGCAGGTACGGCGCGTCCACTGGTCGGGCGAGGGCATGCCGATCCTCGACATGCAGCGCGACGAGGAACTCAATCCGGCTTATGCTGGGATAACGATGGAAATCGCCGTGCGGTAAAGCCGCCATACGGCGGCGAACGGGGGTGGGGTTCGGCTTTCTGGCCCCGCCAACGTGCAGTGCAGTACGTGGCGTAAGCCGCTATTTACCGAGAACAGAATACTGAGGATTACCCATGGTCAAGAAAACAACCGCGAAGGACGGCGATCACGTCGTCACCATGCGCGAGGTCGCCAAGGCGGCCGGTGTTTCCATCAAAACCGTGTCGAACGTGGTCAACGACTACGAATTCGTCTCCGATGCCACCCGTGCGAAGGTGCACAAGGCCATCGACGAGCTCGGTTATGTCATCAACGTGTCCGCGCGCAACCTGCGTCGCGGCAGCACCGGCATCATCGCGCTCGCCATCCCAGACCTGCAGCTGTCGTACTTCGCGCAGCTTTCATCGTTGATCATCACCGAGGCGAAAAAGCTCGGCCTGCGTGTGATCGTGGAACCAACGTTGTACTCGCGCGAAGGCGAGCTGGACGCGCTGCACGGTTCGCAGACCGCGATGGTGGACGGCCTGATCTACAGCCCGCTCGAACTCGGTCCGGACGATGCGGCCGAAGTCGAGGTGGACTACCCGCTGGTGCTCATCGGCGAACGCATCTTCACCGACAAGGTCGACCACATCGCCACCGAGAATGTCGAAGGCGCCAAGCGCGCCACCTCGTACCTGCTGCAGACCGGATGCAAGCGCGTCGCCGTGGTCGGCGTGCACCCGGGCGAGGAGGTCGGCTCGGCCGCGTTGCGATTCCGCGGATACCGCGAGGCACTGGAGGAGGCCGGCGTGCCGTTCGACCCGGCGCTCGTGGTGCCGTCGATCATGTGGCACCGCAACGACGGCGTGGCGGCGATGAACACGCTGCTCGACTCCGGCGTACGGCCGGACGGCGTGGTGGCGCTCAACGACATGCTCGCCTCCGGCGTGATGCACTCGATCCAGATGCACGACCTGCGGATTCCCGAGGACATTTCGGTGATCGGCTTCGACAACTCGGACGATTCGCAGTACCTGTCGCCGGCGCTGACGTCGATCGCACCGGGGCTCGAGGCCGTGGCGCGGCTGTCGGTGCGCGCGCTGAAGAACCGCATCGACGGGCAGCCGCCGCTGGAAGGCGACTCGACGGATCCCATCTTCCGCAAGGTGTCGTCCACGCTGGTCGTGCGCAGCTCCACCCGCACGCTCTGAGCCGAGCCGGTCGGGGCGGCGGCACCGGTTGGACGAACACCGCACTGCCGCCGTCGTCTCGTCGTCGTACGTTCGTACGGGAATGTCCGCGCAGCCGTACGGCAGCCGAGCGTCAACGCGCGCAGTTGGAGCGCATGAAGTCCGTGGCAACGCGGCACATGCCGTCCGTCCAGAATTCCGCGCCGCCATGATCGGCGCCTTCGAGCAGATACAGTTCGGCCGACTTGCCGACGTCCCGCAGTCGCCGATACAGGCTCGCGCTCTGCCGCGCGTTGACCAGCCGATCCTTGGTGCCGTGGAAGATCAGCACCGGCGGCAGCGCCAGTTCCGGCGTCAGATAGGATTCCACGGTCATCGCCGCGCGCAGATCCGGCCGATCGCGCAGGTCGACGTGCCCCATCATCATGCCTTCCGGACTGGTGTCCAGATGATGGTCGACGGTGGAGGGGAAGCCGTCGTCCATCTGACCGTTGACCGCGCCGAAATAGTCGATCACGCCCCGCGTCGCATCCGACACGTCGGCGGCGTTCGGCGCCAGCGACAGCGACGTGTCGTCCATGTCGGTACGGTCGGCGGCATGCGCGACCGCCGCGAGCAGCGCGACCTGACCGCCCGACGAACAGCCCGAGAGGAACAGATTGTCGGCGTCGACGTGGTATTGCGCGGCGTTGGCGCGCATGAACCGCACGGCATTGCGCGCGTCCTGGATCTGCGCGGGGAACGATGCGATGCCCGAATGCCGGTATTCCACGATCGCGACGACGAAGCCGCGCTCCGCGATGCGGCTGAGCGTGGGGACGAGTGCCGTTCGGTCCTGCTTCATCCAGGCGGATCCCTGCACGTGCACCATGCACGGGTAGGTGGTGGCGTCGGTCTGGTTGCGGGTCTGCGGGACGAGGATCTGCAGGTGCAGGGTCGTGGTTCCGGCGGTTGCGTAGGGTACGTCGGGATGGTATGTCACGCCGATCTCGTCGCCGGTGGTGGGGACACGCGTCGCTCCGGGGACCGGCTCGTTGAAGGCTGGAAAATCGGCGTATTCCCACGGTTTGATGTCCATGATGCTCCTTCGCTTCGAATGATGAACGCTGATCGTTGCGCACCATCATTATAACGTTGTAATTCGGTGTGGGTGGTGCGGGTGATGTGGGCGGTGTGGGTGGAATCGGCTGTATGTCCGTTGGGGGGGGGATGAGAGGGATGGTTGGGTTGGGTGGAGTGTGCGTTGGCGGGGGGGGCGGAAAACGCCGAGTTGTTACATCGTTGTACATCTGCTATATTGCATCGATGTAAATACTGAGCCACTTGGATTGGAGAAGGAAAAAAACAATGACTGTTTACAACAATCCGATCGTGCTCCAGCGTGCGGATCCGTGGGTGCTTAAGGTCGACGGCGAATACTGGTTCACCGCATCCGATCCCGAGTACGACAAGATTGCCATCCGTCACGCCTCGACGATCAACGACCTGCAGAAGGCCCCGGAGACCGTGGTCTGGCGCAAGCATGAGTCCGGCGTATGCAGCAAGTACATCTGGGCTCCTGAGCTGCACCGCGTGAACGGCGCGTGGTACATCTACTTCGCCGGCGCGGAACACGAGTTCGAGCCGAACGGCATGCCCACCCACCGCATGTTCGTGCTGGAGAACACCGATGCCGACCCGACCACCGACAACTGGGTCGAGAAGGGCCAGATCGTCACGCCGATGGACTCGTTCTCGCTCGACGCGACCACCGAGGTGATCGACGGCGTGCAGTACCTCGTCTGGGCGCAGAAGGACTACGACATCCCCGGCAACTCCAACCTGTACATCGCCCCGATGGCGAACCCGTGGACGCTGGCCGCTGATCCGGTGATGCTCACCAAGCCCGAGTATGACTGGGAGTGCATCGACTTCCTCGTCAACGAAGGTCCGGCGTTCCTGTTCCACGACGACAAGATCTTCATCACGTACTCCGCGTCCGGCACCGGCGTGCCGTATGCGGTGGGCCTGCTGACCGCCGACCGTGGCAGCGACCTCATGGATCCGAAGAGCTGGACCAAGAGCCCGGTGCCGGTGTTCAAGACCTGCTCCGAGAACGGCCAGTACGGCCCCGGCCACAACTCGTTCACCAAGTCCGAGGATGACTCCGAGGATCTGATGATCTACCACGCGCGCAACTACACCGAAATCAAAGGCGATCCGCTGTTCGACCCGAACCGTCACGCCCGTGTCGGCGTGGTGCGCTGGAACGAGGACGGCACTCCCGACTTCGGCGTGCCTGAGCCGGACAACCTGTGGACGCCCGTCACGACCGACGTGCTGCCGCCCGACGGCGGTCCGAAAGCCGGCACCCCGGCGGTCGGGCTGGCCGCAGAGGCATAGTCGTACGCGGCGGCGGTCGTGGTGCGGCATGTCGCGCAGGTCACGCGCACCGCATGCGTAACGTGCGCGACGTTCGCGCGACGGCCGTCGTCCATCAATCCCATAACAGAACATTCGACGTGTGCGAAACGTTGGTTTCATCGATGTGAAGTCCGGCGTCTCGTACGGAAAACAGCAGTTTTCTAGGCGTGTCGAACGGGTTGCGCATCCGATTTGTACAACGATGGAAAACGTGTTATAGTGAATTCCAACGTTGTAAACGAGCGCTGAGGCTCCACGAACCAAGGTTTATCAACCACGCAAGTTGCACAACGATGTTGTCGTCAACCGAACACCGTCGCCAGACGGCGGACCACAGGGTCGCCCGCATGCAACGACCAAGATTTCTGGGAAACCGGAGTACCAAGGAGGAAACCAATGAAGATCAAGAAGAACCTCGTCGCGGCCACGGCGGCCGTGCTTGCGGCCGGCATGGCGCTGGCCGGCTGCGGTTCCAGCAACGGAGGCAGCGGCGACGTCCAGAAGACCGCCGACGGCAAGGTGAAGATCACCATGTGGCACGGCTTCTCCGAAGCCGACGGCAAGACGCTGGAATCCATCGTCGACGACTTCAACAAGTCCCAGGACAAGTACGAGATCGACGCCCAGCTGCAGCCATGGAGCACCATCGGCGAGACGATGGTCACCAAGGTCACCACCGGCGACGGCCCGGACTTCGTCACCACCGGTGCCGACAATGGCCAGGGTTGGTCCATCGACGGCACCTTCCAGTGCGTCTCCGATTTCTACGCCGACAAGAACAACGGCACCGGCGACTACCTCGACAACGTCGTCAAGCAGATCACCTTCAACATCGACGGCGAGGAAGAGAAGTGCGCCGTTCCGATGGGCTACGCGCCGACCTCCGTGTGGTACAACACCGACATGTGGAAGGCCGCCGGCCTGACCGACAAGGACATTCCGACCACCTGGGACCAGCTCCTCGAGGTCGCCAAGAAGCTCACCAAGTCCGACGGTTCGCAGTACGGCCTCGCGATGGCCGACTCCGGCTGGGCCGCCTACATGAAGGGCAACGGCACCGGCCTGTACACCACCGACGGCAAGGTCTCCATCAACTCCAAGGAGAACAAGGCCTTCCTGCAGAAGATGCGTGACTTCTACAACGGCGGCTACGCCGTCCCGGGTCTGGACGACACCGCGGCCCGCGAATCCTTCGAGTCCGGCCAGTCCGCAATGGTGATCGTCGGCCCGTGGGAGGACCAGGCGGCCACCGACAAGGGCATCAACCACGACACCTTCGCCGTTCCGGACGGCGACGGCACCTACAAGTACGCCGACGGCAAGACCGGCTCCAACACCGGCTCCACCGGCCTGTACTGGTGGGTCACCTCGCAGGTCGGCGACTCCGAGAAGCTGCCCGGCATCTACGAGTTCTTCAAGTTCTACAACAACCACGACAACCAGGTGAAGTGGTCCCTCGGCTCCGCCTACCCGCCGAACAACAAGACCGTCACCGCCGATGAGCTGTCCGACCGTCCGCTGATCGCCAAGATCTCGCAGTACACCGACAACTCCTACATCGGCATCGCCGGCCTCAAGGGCGGCTTCGGCGACATCGCCGCCTCCCTCGACACCCTGACCCAGAACACCGTCCGCACCGGCGACGACATCCAGGGTCTGCTCGACCAGGCCGAGAGCTCCATCTCGGGCTACCTCGACGAGTACGCCGAGTAGTGAGCGGCAACCCGCAACCCAATCCCACGCATAGCTGACAGCAGCTGACCGACGTTCCCCTTCCCAGCCAATTCCCGAAAGGGAAGGGGAACGTTTCCGTTCCCGACAACCAATCATGTGTCCTTTTGGAGGAGCAAAATGACCACAGCAACGTCGCAAGGCGAAGCGCACGAGGTCGCCAAGGAGAACAAGAAGGCCATTCAGGCGCGCAACCTGCGCACCGGCGTCCTGTTCACCGCGCCCGCGCTCATCATCCTCGCCATCTTCGTCTTCTACCCGGCCATCCAGACGTTCATCACGTCCCTGACCAACGGCCGCATCAATTCCAACGCACGCCGACCCGCCAAATTCATTGGCTTCCAGAACTACATCACGCTGTTCCAGAGCCAGGACTTCTGGACCGACGTCAAGAACACCCTCGTCTACGCGGTGCTGTACGCCCCGATCGTCGTGATCATCGCGCTCGCGTTCGCACTGCTGCTCAACCGCAAGGACCTCAAGTTCGTCGGCTTCTTCCGCACCTGCATGTTCCTGCCGTTCGTCATCTCGCTGACCGTCGCCGCGATCGCATGGCAGTTCATCCTCTCCCCGTCCCTCGGTCTCATCCCGTACTGGGTCTCGCTGCTCGGCGGTCCGTCGCACCTCGACCTGCTCGGTACACGCGAAACGTCGATGGCCACCATCGTCTTCATCACCGTGTGGAAGAACTTCGGCTACTTCATGGTCATCTTCCTCGCCGGCCTGCAGGGCATCTCCGCCGAACTGTACGAAGCCGCCTCGCTCGACGGCGCCAGCGCATGGCAGAAGTTCCGCTACATCACGCTGCCGGCCCTCCGCCCGACCTTCAACTACGTGGTCATCTTCGGCCTCATCGGCTCCTTCCAGGTCTTCGATCAGGTCTTCATCCTGACCTCCGGCGGCCCGGCCCGCTCCACTGAAACCATCGTGTACCGCATCTACACCGAGGCGTTCGGCAACGGCAAGCTCGGCTACGCGTCCGCGCTGTCGTACGTGCTGCTCATCATGACGCTCATCGTCGGCCTCATCCAGCTGTACACCAACAACAAGCATGAGAAGGAGGAGATCGCATGAGCACCGCAACCGCAACCTCCATGAAACTGACCGCGGAACAGGAATCCGAAAACGCTCGCATCAACGCCGAAAACGAACGTCTGCGCAAGCAGGCGCGCGCCAAGCGCACCATCAGCCTGACGCTGAGCTACGTCGCGCTGGCACTGGTGACGTTCCTCATGATCTTCCCGCTGATCATCGTCGTGATCGTTTCGTTCACGCCGAACGCCGTCACGCAGACCTGGCCGCCGAAGATCATTCCGAGCGCGTGGACGCTCGACAACTACACGAGCCTGTTCCAGCGCCTGCCGATCGGGCGCGAGCTGCTCAACACCATCGTGTTCGCCGGCGCGGTCACGATCATCTCCGTGTTCTTCGACTCGCTCGCCGCCTACGGCCTGTCCCGCGTGGACTTCAAGGGCCGCGGCATCCTGCTCGCCGTGCTCATCGCCACCATGATGATCCCGGCCATGGCGCTGCTCATCCCGGTCTACAAGCTCCTCGGCTCCATGGGCCTCGTCAACAGCTACCTCGGCATTATCATCCCGCGTATGGCCGATGTCGGCGGCATCTTCCTGCTGCGTCAGTTCTTCATCTCCATCCCGAAGGACCTCGACAACGCGGCCCGCATCGACGGCGCGGGCGAGTTCCGCATCTTCGCGCAGATCATCCTGCCGAACGCGGTGCCGGCGATCCTGACCGTGGGCATGTTCAACTTCATGGGCAACTGGAACGACCTGCTCTGGCCGTTGATTATGACCTCCAAGCCGGAGACCCGCACCATCACCGCCGGTCTGGCCATGCTGACCGGTCACGGTTCGTCCGTCACGCCGTACGGCGTGGTGATGGCCGGCGCGCTGATCTCCGCCCTGCCGTTGCTCATCGTGTTCTTCTTCGTGCAGAAGCGCTTCGTCGAAGGCATCGCGATGACCGGCATGAAGTAAACGGCGCGCGCGGGCCGGGTGGGCTGGCTTGTGCCTGGCTGGGCCGGCTGGACTGGCTGGACTGGCTGCGGCCGGCTGAGTCTGTTCGTCTCCTGTCCGCACCGGTCCGCGCGATCGTTCGCTTCACTTACTACACGTACCCTCCTTCCTTTCATCACCGTCTCCGGCGCCGCTTGTACAGGGCGCCGGGGCAGGCCGTCACCGTGGCTCCTCCCGCGGTGGCGGCCTTTTGTGGGTATGTGAAATATGTGGTTGAAGTTTGGTGATTCTCCGGTTGAGGCAACGAGGCTCCCCGCAAAGGTCTTTTGGTAAGTCTTAGGTTGAAATACTGTATTGGTGCAGGTCTCGATGGACATATTCGGCCAGACCTTCGTGTTCTTCGTGGTGTACGACTGGAATCATACGGCTGCGTTCGCCTCACTGTTGCTGGGTTGCGCGGCGATTTCGCTGCCGCTGATGCCGCTGTTCGGCATCGGCATGACCAAACTCGGTCCGCGGTGGAATGGCGACGCATTCCCGGGATTGTGTCGCAGATTGGGCCTGTGTGGGTGGATTCGTAACACTTTCCCGGGAATGTTGCGCACGATGGTGCGTTTAGCGGCGTTTCACGTAGCGGGTGCTGCGGCCAGCACCGATTTTGATGATCGTACCGGAGTCCAACAGTGATTTCAGCGTGCGCTCAATGGTGGTGGTGCTGGTATCGGGCATGCGAGCGAGAATATCGGCCTTGGAGAGTGGAACTAGGGATTGATCAAGCAGTGTTTCAATCCGCGTTCCCTTGGTGGCTACTCGCGGTGCTCCCTGCGCTCTGCCGCCTGCCGTGAGATTGATGCGTTCGTCGAATTCCTTGCACGCGGACAGTATGATGCCAAGCAGGTAGTTCGTGAATGGCGCATAATCATTGGCGTTGTCGTCCCAGCCTTGGGTGCTTGCGGCCAGCGCCTCATAATAAGTGCTTTTACTTTGCTCGATAAGGTGTTCGATACTGATGTATTTGCCGACCATATAGCCATTGCGGCACAGCATCAGGAGCGTGAGTAGCCGACTCATACGGCCATTGCCGTCATTGAACGGATGTATGCAGGTGAAATCGAGAATGAACATGGCGATGGCAAGCAATGGATCGGTATGTCCATCTCGGATTGCTTGCGTGTAGGCGGAACACGCGCGTTCGATTAGTTCCGGTGTGGCAAGTGCGGACGGTGGGGCGAATCGCACGGTGCTGGTCCCGTGTGCATCTCGTTCGATGATGACGTTGTCACTGTCCTTGAAATGCCCCGCAAAGGTCAGTGGTGTGTGTCGGAAGAGGTCGCGGTGCAGTTGAAGAATGACGTTCGGGGTAATCGGAATATAGTCGTGGCTTTCGTGAATAACCGATAGCGCGTCACGGTAACCGGCAATTTCTTCTTCATTGCGATTGCGCGGTGTGACTTTCTCCGAGACGAGATCGTTGAGCCTGCTATCGCTGGTAGAAATACCTTCGATGCGGTTTGAGGCATCTGTGCTTTGGATGCGCGCGACGGCAACCAGCGTCCCCAATATATCCGGTCTGATCGTTGTCTGTATGCTTTGACGCCCTTTTGCCTCGTGAATAGCGGCAAGCAAACTCGTGGTGTGCGGGGTGAGCAACGTCTTACCTGATTCGATGTAGTCAAATGATCTCATACTGCCTCATTTTCTGCATCATACGAACTTTTCTGCATCATATTTTATCAAAATGAGGCAGAAAATGGGCTGATGATGCAGAAAAAGGCGGCAGGATGGCGACCGTCTCGCTTGCCGGTTGCGCTACTCTCCCGGGAATGTTGCGCTCGTGGCAAGAAACGGCAAGTTCAGGCGGGCGTGACCGACGATACCCGTCGTGTAGTCGAACGTCTTACCGGACTGCCTTACGAGCGTTGCTGGCGGTAGCCTACACTGAGAAACAGCCTACACTGAGAAACCATGAGCAAGCATCACCATCGCGACCGTAGCTGGGCCCCGGCACCTGAAGCATTGCCGGACGACGCCCAGACCATTGACAACCACACTCACGTGGCCTCCGTAATCCCTTTCGCGCGCGCTATGAGCCATGAGGCGCAGGAGAAGGGACAGCCCGAAGTCCCGGTGTACGACGTCGACCAATTGCTGGCGCAGGCGCAATCTGTCGGCATTGGGGGTATTATCGACTGCGGTTGCGAGCTGCCGCACCTGATGACCGCCGTCCAGATGGCCCTCGATCATCCGGGTAATGTGCACGCGGCGCTCGCAATACACCCCAATGAGTCCGTGCTCCACGGGCATCGCGGTGTGCCGGGGCCGGATGGTCTGCCCCTCAAATACAAGCCTTACCATGACACGTCTTTCGAGGACGCGCTCGCCGAAGTACATCGCCTCGCCACCACATACCCCGAGCAAGTGGTGGCTATCGGTGAGACCGGCATGGACCTCTTCCGCACCGGCGAAGGTGCCAAGGAACTGCAGCGCGAGGCTTTCCGCGCGCATATTGCCCTGGCCAAGGAACTGGGCCTGCCCATGCAGATTCACGACCGCGACTCCCATCGCGAGGTCATCGAAACCCTGCTGGCCGACGGCGCGCCCGAACGCACCGTATTCCACTCGTATTCCGGCGACCGTGAGATGGCCGAGATCGCGCGCGAACATGGCTGGTATCTGAGCTTCTCCGGCACCGTGAGCTACAAAGGCAATGACGGTATCCGCGAATCGCTACGGATTGTGGGGCTGGACCATGCGATGGTCGAAACCGACGCGCCGTATCTGACGCCCATGCCGTATCGTGGCCGCACCAACGCGCCGTACATGATTCCCTACACCTTGCGGGCCATGGCCGATACGCTCGACTTGCCCATCGCGGATGTGGCGCGCGGCACCCGCGATACCGCCCGCGCCGTATACGGACTGTGAGGGCCGGGTGTGCGGCCGTCGCGGCGCGTGTAGAGACGATGTGTTGACTTGTAAAATTTGTCAGAATTGTGAACGAGGTCTATCATGATGTGTTTGACATAAGCGAGGGGGATGATCTCCACCTCAATGGAGGACTGAACGTATGGCTGAGTCGAACCAAAGGACCGCACGTGCCCAAAAAGCCTCAAAGGCCCAGAAAGCCCAGTCTGGTGCCGCCAAAGCCAAGGCCCGACAGGAAGAAGAAGCACTGCTGAGGGCCGACACCTTTACCAACGCTCCCAAGGTGTCCCGCCGCACTCTCACCAAGGAGGAGCGCGAGGCACTCGCCAAGCAGAGGGAAGCTGAAACCAAAGAAGCCGAGAAAATCGCCAGCGCATGGTCGAAAGGCGGCCTCGGTCGATGGTGGGCCCGCCTGCAATCCAGCCCAGACAAGGTCACCTGGGGCATGGCAATCGTGGCGCTCGGCGTGGTGTACGGCGACATCGGCACCTCGCCCTTGTACACCGCGCAGACCTTCCTTGCCGGTCAGGGAGGGCTTGGCAGCGTAGACCGAGAGGCCGTGCTCGGCATGCTGTCGCTGGTCTTCTGGTCGATTACGCTGATCACTACCGTCAAATATGTGCTCATCGCCATGCGCATCGACAACAATGGCGAAGGCGGCATCTTCGCACTGTACTCGTTGATTCGCAAGTACGGCGCATGGCTCGCGATTCCCGCCATGCTCGGCGGCGCGGCATTCCTCGCGGATTCGGTACTTACCCCGGCGGTTTCCATCAGTTCCGCAGTCGAAGGCTTGCAGACCCTGCCGCCATTGGAAGGGTTGTTCGACGAAAACCCAAGCCTGACCCTGATGATCACCGTCGTGATCATCGTGATTCTCTTCTCCGTGCAGTCGCGCGGCACCGAAAGCATCGGCAAAGTATTCGGCTCGATGGTGCTGGTCTGGTTCGGCTTCCTCGCCATCGTGGGCGTCACGAATCTCTCTAACGACTGGTCTGTGTTCGAGGCCCTGAACCCGGTGTACGGCATCAAATTCCTGTTCAGCCCGAACAATGCTGCCGGCATCGCCCTTATGGGCACCGTGTTCCTCTCGACCACCGGTGCCGAGGCGCTGTACTCCGACATGGGCCACGTGGGGCGCGGCAACATCTACTTCACTTGGCCATTCATCAAGGTTGCGCTGGTGCTCAACTACTTCGGCCAAGGTGCGTGGATGCTGGCCAATAGCGATAACCCGCAATACACTGCGATGGAGTCACTCAACCCGTTCTTCCAGATGATGTCTCCGAACGTACGTTATCTGGCCGTGATTCTGTCTGTTTCGGCCGGCGTGATCGCTTCCCAGGCCCTGATTACCGGCGCGTTCACCATGGTCTCCGAAGCCACCCGCCTCAATTGGATGCCTCATCTGCAGGTGCGGTACCCGGCCCGCACGCGTGGCCAGCTGTACATTCCGGTGGTCAACGGCGTGCTGTGCGTCTCCACACTGGCCGTACTCGCCATCTTCAAGGATTCGGAACACATCTCTGCCGCATATGGACTGGCGTTGACCATTACGATGATCACCACCACCGTGTTGCTCGGCGTCTACCTATGGCATTCCGGCAAGCGGGTCGGTGCCATCGTGTTCACCGTGCTGTTCTTGGCGATTCAGGCCATGTTCTTCATCGCGTCTATGGCCAAATTCCTGCATGGTGGTTGGTTCACCATGCTGCTGACCGCCGCGATTCTGTTCGTCATGTACACGTGGAATGAGGGCACCAAGCTCGAACGTGCGCAACGCCGTCACATGCGGCCCAACGACTTCCTACCCGCGCTCGACAAGCTGTACAGTGATTTCCGCATCCCGTATTTTGCGGACAACATCGTGTACCTGACCTCCGACTCGGAGACCAAGCGACTCGACACGGACATCTTCTTCTCCATCTTCGCCGACCACCCCAAGCGCGCCCGTGCTTGGTGGGCAGTCAGCGTGGAAACCACCGACGAGCCGTTCACCCGTGAATACTCGGTGGAGGACTTCGGCACGAACTACATCTACCGCGTGCGCTTCCGTCTGGGATTCAAGGTTTCGCAGTCCATCCCGGCGTACATCCACCAGATCATGCACGACCTGTCCAAAACCGGCGAACTGCCTAAGCAGAAGTCGATTTACCCCAAGGTCGACGCCGATCCGGACATCGGCACCATCCGTTACGTGCTGATTCACAAGGCCCTGATGCCGGAATCCAAGGTTTCCGCACGCGGTGCCCTGTCGTTGCAAGCCAAGTACGCAATCCGCCACATGGCCGGCTCGCCGGTTAAGTGGTTCGGTCTGGCACCTTACAACCCGTTGGTCGAGGTGCAGCCGCTGTTCGTCTCCACCCGCCGCCCACCGCGTCTGAAGCGCACCGATACGGCCAAGACCATCCCGACGCCCACGCCGACTCGTGCAGTGGCCGACCCAGCCGCCGTCCCTGACCCGATGGACACCACGTCCGGGCTTGGGCGATTGGTACAGGAGCTCGATGCCGCCGTATCGGCCGAGGCGCGGAAGACCGCTGAGGCCGCTGCCGCCGATGCGCCCGCTGAGCAGGGCGATAAGGGCGATAAGGGCAAGGCCGAGAACGGCAAACCCGCCGCCAAGCCTCAGCGCTCCGCCAAACAGAAGCGATAACATACCAGTTTGCAGCGGCGCTGATGCGCTCTATAAAGAATGCCTATAACGGTCGCCGCACGTCGCCACACGGTTTCGGTAAGTTGAAATACCATGTGCAGATTACTGGGATACGCGACGGCAGGCTTCAACCTGAGTCTCAACGCTGTGTTGGGGCAAGACAATGTCGAGGATTTCCGTGAACTGTCTGAAATCCACAATGATGGCTGGGGTGTAGCCCAGCTTTCCGATCCTGCCGAAGCACCGCACGTGCGCGACGGTGGCGCACCCACCCCGGAAACCGGCACCCGAATCTACAAGTCGACCATCGCGGCCCGTCATGACAGCACGTTTGAGGCGCTGGCCGACGAACCGTCTCGCGGTGCCATCTGGCACCTGCGCTTGGCAAGTTCCAATCTGCCGCTCATCATGGAGAACCAGCACCCGTTCTATGCGAACGGCCTGAGCTTCATCCACAACGGCGATATCTCGGACGCCAATGGCCGCAACATCGTCACCAACCGCTCATACCCGGTGAACCACAGCGTGTTCCTCTCCACCGGCGGCCGTTCCGACTCCGCCATCTTCTTCGCGGTGATTCTGGAATACATCGGCTTCGGCTTCTCGCTCGACGAGGCCGTGGCCCAGGCCGTGCGCGAACTGCGCCAAGCCTACCCGAAGTCCAGCTACAACTGCATGATTCAGTCCGAGGACCAGCTCATCGCCCTGTGCGCCGCCGGTCGTGAGAAGACCAGCCCGCGCATCGTGGAAATCTACGATGAGTACGGCCGTGGCGAGCAGGCCGCCGACTACCGTGTGATGCGCTACCGTGAGCTGCGCGACGACAACGGCGACTCCGCCGGTGTGGTGGTCTCCTCTTCCGGCTACAAGCAGGAAGGCTGGAACGTGCTGGAGAACGACCAGATGATCATCGTCTCCAACCGCAACGGCACCTACCGTCTCCGTTCCATCTGAAATACCTTCATAAGCCCCCTCTGACGAGGGGGCTGTCAGCCGACAGGCTGACTTGGGGGGAGACCCCTAGAGCCTCAAATCATCCGCATCCCATACTTCTCCGCCAACGCCGGAATATCCGGCACGCCATACTTGGCTACCAGATCCAGCCATCGCTGTTTGTTCTCTCCGCCAAATCGCTCGGCTCGGGCCGTATACGCCTCGACCTGCAGGAACTTCGGCGGCACTGACTTGCTATGGAACTTGTCGGCGTACATCACCACTTCCTGCTCGAGATTCATCGGCACATAGTCGGCTGGTGGCAACGGCAGCTCCTGGCGCACCACATCCTCGCGCGTAAGTCCCACGCCGGTATGGTTGCGGCAGAACTGGGCGATGGACTCGTCCACGCCCTCGTCGAGCAGATACTCGTAGCCCTTAAGACCGTGCAGAATGTAGCGTTTCTTGCTGAATTTGAGCGGTTCGCCGTCAGAGCCGTCATGCTTGAACACGCGGTAGGTGCCGATGTCATGCAGCAGTCCGCCGATGAGTACCAAATGCTCGTCGAGCAGACGCGGCGGCACATGGCCGCCGGTGACGCCTGTGGTGGGCGGTACCTCCGCGTCCTTCGGTAATGTGCAGCGGCGCGTGAACAGCGCGTTCTGCCGGCGCACGATCTGGCAGCCGATGGTCGCTACAATCACGCAATGCGTGTGCACCAGCTCGTACGCCGCCTTGGACGGCGCGATTTTGCGGTGCAATTCGTCGATCTGCTCCAGTGTGGGAATATATCCGGTCATAATTATCAGGTTTCGCCTCGTACGGTCAGATTTATCCTCAGATTAGCGCGGCAATGAGCCGCAGCATTGAAAAACCCCTGCGATTCGGCAATACGAATCACAGGGGGGCTCTATGGTCTGAACATCAGATTTCGAAGAGTGTGTCGGCTGCTTCGGCGATCTCGCGCGACGCAGTGAGCACGATAACGCAGTGCTTCGGGTCACCGGTGTGCGCCAGCTTGGCCAGCGCGGCGAACACGGTCACCTCGTCATCCGCGTTCAGCCCTCGTGTCGGCTCGTCGAGGATCAGCACCTCGGCCTCGGTGCTGATTGCACGGGCGATGGCCACCAAACGCTGCTGCACCAAAGGCAATGTGCCGACAGCCACGCCGCTGGTGGCCTCAGAGAAGCCGACCTTGGCCAGCAGTTCGCGGGCGATCACCGGCTTGGGCTTCAGGAAGTTGCGGTTGGACGCATTCATGGCGTACAGCACGTTTTGTTCGGCGTCGAGCTTCGGCTGCACGGCGTGCAGCTGCGGTACGATGCCCAGACGGTGGCCGCGCAGTTCCACGGGCTCGAGCTCAACAATGTTGGCGCTCTTGTTCATCACCGTGCCAGACGCCGGCGTGGTCAAACCGCTCATCACGCCCATCAGCGCGCGACGCTTGGCGTCGGCGGTGATACCCGAATCGGGGTCGTCGCTGATCAGCAGCGCGTATGCGTGTCCGGAATAGCAGAAGAAATTCGCGCCATCGAGGATGTTGACCTTGCCCTTGGGGCCGGCGACCGTCACCTTGTTCAGGGCGAAGGTCGGGTAGGTCTTGAGCAGAATGTCGTCAGAACCGCCGCCCACCAACACGCGATCGATACGCGAGGCCAGCGTCATGGTGGGTTCGGACGCTTTGCCCTGAGGCTCCGCATGCTCGGCCAATGCGTCTTTGTGATCGGTTTTGGCCAGTCGGAGTGTTTCGTTGACGCGGGCGGCATTGCGCTCGGTCACTTCGGCGGATGCGTTGGCCGAAGCGATGGCGTCTGCTTCGGCCTCGCTGGTCTCGTCGGTTTCTCCGGTCTCGGCAGATGCCAGTGCGCTGTAAATACCATCGTCAACAGTGCCTTCGTCATCAACGTCATCGAAGGTCACGCTGAACTGCATGGAGTCAGCTGGAACGGATTCAATGGCGTCGTTCGTCTCAGTCTCAGAAGTCACTTCGTCAGCCGTTGCGTCAGTGGTCTTCTCGAGTTCCTGATCGTTGTTCCTGTCGCTCATGCCTGTGCCTCTGCATCGTCGGTTGTGGTGGTCGTCTTGTTGGTCTCGCTCACGGTGCCCCAGTCGCCATCGGCGGCAAACAGCTTGTCCGCGCTGAAGAACGCAAGGCGCAGGGCGGCAAGAATCGCAAGGATCAGGATTGAACCCAGTCCATACCAGACCATGGTCCAAATCAGGCCCGATGTCACCGGGGTGGCATGGCCGGATGCCAGGGCAGATCCGATCGGATTGGCGGCGAACGCGCCTCCGACCAGACCAATCACGTAGAAGGGCAGGGTGACGATGAACACTTCCAGCATGAACTGCCATCCCAAACGCCCGCGAGTGACGCCGGACACCAGTGCCATGCCGATCTCGTCGTCACGCTTGGGCGCCCACACGCCCGACAGCACGAGGATGAGCAACAGCACGCCGCCCACGGCAACCAACACAATGGTGCCGGTCTTCGCGCGCGAGGATAGCGTATCCAGCGGCTCCAGAGAAGCGTTGTAGGATTCCAGCGAAGGGGAAGAGAACTCGTAACCCTTGGCGGGCAGCTTGGATTTCTTGAGGGTGGACACCAAGGACTTGTATGTAGCGGAATCACCGGCGTCGAACACCACGTCCAGATCCGGGACTGCCCAGCCGGAGACGGTCTTGTCGGTGGACTGTGGGTCGAGTCCGGCCTTGGCGAAGGTCTGATAGTTGGTGAAGATCGCGTTCTCGCGGTTGCGGGCGGCCGTCACCGGATTGGCGACGGCGGATTCGGATGTGTACTTGTAGATGCCGCGCACCTTGAGTTTGGCCGTGGTCTTGGCGTCCGAGGCGGCCGCCACCTTGAGCGTATCGCCCACCTTCAGGTTGTTGGCGGAGGCAAACGCTTCAGAGACCAGTGCGCCGGTGGTGTTCGGGTTGGAGGACTGGTTGTTGTAGCTCAGGTCCTTGCCGTCCACGATTTCGAAGGTGCCGAGGTCGCTGGCCTTGGCGGAATCCTTGGTCCAGAAGGCTCGCCAAATGAGCTGGCCGCCGGTCTCGTCATCGGAGGCCGAGCCCAGCGATCCGCCGTCCAGGGCCTTCAAATCACCGCTCACGCGGGCCGGCACGGTTTCGGTAACCGTGAAGTTCAACGAGTTGGTGGCCGACTGGACGAGCGTGGCGTATTCGGTGTATGAGGTCCACGTCATGTAATGCTTGGTGGAAGCCGAGTCCGTAGCGGAGACCTTCTTCCACGTAGCCGCAGTCGGGCGAATGGCCAACGTGGCCTTCTGCTGATCGTACGCGGTGGTGTGTGCGTTGGTATCTTCTTGAATGATGGCCAGTCCGGCGACTGTGCCGAAGGTGACCGCCAAGGTGATGAACGCGGTCAGGGCCGTACGTCCTTTAGAACGTGTCAGGGCCCGCCAGGCGTTGCTGAGGACGAACATGTAATTACCTCTCCCGTTCTCCTAAGCCGAACAAATCAATACGGCTCTAACTATTGTTGCGTTTAGTGACCGTTTTCTTGCGCAATACTGTTATACCCCTCAATGAAGTCTGAGAACATTCTGACAGCGATGTGGTGGTCATGCGGGGATTTGCACCCAGTATGGGATAAATCCTCGGTCTATTTCGGTGGCATCGGTACACTGGCATGAGATATGCGTGGCGTCACGTGTGCTCCGGCATGTCTGCGATTCCGGATTTGCCCGGAGTCCGGCATCCGGAAGCGTGGCCTCGCGCCGCTGGATAAGAGTATGAGCTGAGCAGATTTTCGGGCAGGGTAAGTATGCGATTCACTTCAGGGCATTCGAGCCATAAGGCTGTGGGGCGTAGGAGAAGACGTCATGCCGGTAACGGAAAATTCAATCGCTCCGCATCTACGAATAGCGCTGTGAATCAGCAGACGGGTCCCGTAAACCTGAAGACTCCCCAGCACGTGGGTGGTAACGGCCGTTCGCTGATCAGCCGTACGCCGATATGGGCGCGAGTGGTGGTTGTACTGCTGCTGACGTTGCTGGCCAGCGTCACCTGTGTGGGCACGCTCTACGCGGCATCCGTCTCGAGAATGGCCACGGATGCGCAGCGCGTGCTGACATCAGCCGAAAGTCTGGCCAATTCGGCACTTGGCTGTGGCAGCGATAAGAGTCTGTCGGACATCTCCCAAGAGCTGGTCAATGCCACCAATGATCTCAATGCGGAGCTGAACGGCCCACAGTGGGACTTCTTCCGCGACCATTCGCGATTCGGAAGCGACATCACCGCCGCCCGCGAAATGCTGGCTTCCGTGGATACGCTGGTCAACGGTCCGTTCACTGATCTGCTGAACCTGTCCAAACGATTGCAGGGCTTCTCCCTGAAGAATGGCTCGGTGGACGTCAGCGCCCTGATGGATATGCCGGATATCGTCAAGCAGGCGCATAAGGATATCTCGCAGCAGCTCACCAAGCTCAACAAGGTGCCGACTCCGAGCGTCGCCAAGGTGGCCACCGTGCTCGAAACCGAAAAGGCTGCGCTCAAGACCGTGGATTCGATGCTCGGCGAATACGATGGCCTCATTAACTTGCTACCGCAACTGCTTGGCGAGGACGGCAAGCGCACGTATTTGGTGATGGTGCAGAACCCGGCCGAGCTACGTTCGGCGGGCGGCATGGTAGGCACCATCGCCGCAATCACGGCAGATAAGGGCACGATTACCATCGGTGATTTCGCCACCACTTCTGGTTGGGACATTCCTGAGGAGCCAATGGATGATACGGTGCTGAAGGAGCGCCAGGTATTTGGTGGCACTTTTGACCAGTACCCGGCCACCACGACCATCGACCCCGAATTCCAGCGTGTGGCACAGATGAACAAATACATGTGGCTGTATCAGAAAGGCAACGAAGACGAGAACGTAGCGGGTGTATTGTCACTCGATCCCGTATTTCTCCAGGCATTGCTGGGAGCCACAGGCGAGGTCAAGCTTTCGGACGGCCGAGTGCTGGATAGCACCACCACGGTGCCGTTCTTCGCTTCAGACCTGTACACGGATTACCCGGACTTCGAGCAGCAGAACAACTTCGTTTCCGAAGCGGCTCAAGCAATTATGAACCATGTGCTTGGCAACGCGAATGCCTCTACCGCATCCCCGCTGTTGAAGGCAATTAGAGATACCAGCGCTAGCGGTCATTTCAAGCTATGGATGGCTGATCCGGATGAGCAGGAGGCGCTGATTGCCACCGGACTTATCGACGATAAGGCCAGTGGCGAGTTGTCTGCTGACAGTCAGGTGCCCGAAGCCGGCATCTATCTTTCGGAGCTGCAGCAAGGCAAGCAGGATTGGTATCTGAAGACCTCCACCACGGTCACAAAAACCTGCGGCGACGCCTCAGCCAGCCAGAACGCCCTGTATTCTGGCGTGCTGGATAAGCGCATCACGACAGCCGTGCGTAACACGCATCTGGGTCAGTTTACGGAAGATCAGCTCGGTGACGAATACACGGTCACCTTCACCATGAAGAACACGCTGACTAAGGCTAAGGCCGAATCGTTGCCTGATTTCGTTAATGGCGGCTCGGAGAATCCAGTGCTCGGCGGCATGTTGTACCGCGTGGTGCTTACCGCTCCGTACGGTGGCGAGATCACCGCTGTGCAGGCTGATATAGATTCATGGGGTACCAACACCGCGAGCCTGTATGACCGTCAGTACATTATGTTCAACCAGCAGTGGATCGAGCCCGGAAAAGAATTAACGATTGCTTATACCGTTCGGGTCAGCAGCGATGCCACACATCCACTGAACGTGGTAACCACGCCGGTGGTGAATGCGGATGGCGTCGAGACGGGCTCCAACGGTAATGTGACCGATGAGTGCACGGCGGATACGAACGGCGCCGATGGTGCGAACGGTGCCGATGGTGCGAACGGCGGCGCGGACGGCGCCGATGGTGCGAACGGCGGCAAGAACGACGCGCATAAGGGCGCGTCCTCCGATCCCTCGGCCGGCCTGGACACCTTGGACAATCTGAAGAGCCAGATCAGCTGCCCGGTCGATCTGAAGTCCCTGACGGGATCCATGTGATGACCATGCCCGATTCCGTTTCCGGCGTCGCCGGCAGGCCGCGCGACGTGAACTACGATCTGCTGCGCGTGGTGGCGATGTGCCTGGTCATCGGCGTCCACGTGATCAACAACTACATGCCCGTCAAGATGACCCTCGCCGGCAGCGCGGAAACGGTGCGATCCGTGCTGTTCGCGTTGCTCATGGTCTGCAATCCGCTGTTCATCATGGTGTCGGGCCGGTTCAACCTGACATTCGATGCCGACCGGCCGGTGAGCACCCACTCAGCGGGCCGTCTGCCGGGCTCTGGCTCTGATGCCCGGGCAGGCGGCGGTGCCGGCCAAGCCGATCCCAGCAGCCTCGCGCCGTACGTGCGCTACTACTACAAACGTTTCGTCTCGCTGATTGTGCCGTATCTGCTGTATGCGGGCGGCATGGGATTCGTCGCCTACCTGGTGATCGATCATCGTTCGGTTGGCGGCGCTGTGTCTGGAACGTTGTTCGATCTGTTCTCCGGGTATGACGATTCCGTCTATTGGTTCGTGTTCATGCTCGCCGGTTTCGTGCTGGCGACGCCGTTCCTGGCCGCGATGATGCGCGCGATAGGCCGGTCGGGCGCCTGGCTGCTGACCGGCCTGGCCGCCGCCGTGGCCGCCGCCGAGCAGATCTGCAATCTTGCCGGATACCCGTTGACGTTCCTGCAGTCGTTCCCCTGGCGGGGACTGCTGGTCTACTATCTGTTGGGATTCGTGTTGGAATACTATCCGCCGTCCACGCGGGCGCGGCGCGGCTTGTATGCGTTGGCGCCGTTCGCCCTGGCCTGGACCGTTGCCACGCCATATCTGTTCGCCGGCCAGCAGATGCAGGTCGGCCGCACGCTCACGGTTGCGTTCGCGATGGTGGTGGCCGCGGTGTTCCTGTTCTTCCGGTACGACGTGCATCCGGCGTCGGCGCGGCTGCGCAGGGCGATCACCTGGCTGGCGGGATACTCCTACACGATCTATCTGGTGCATTCGCCCCTGTCCAAGGTGCTGATCGGCCCGCGGATTCCCGCGCCCACGGACGGATGGTCGTACGCGGGCATCAGCGTGCTGATGTTCGCAGCCACGCTGCTCGCGGCGCTGCTATTTGCGGTGATTGCCGATACCGTGGTGCTTAAGCCCGTGCAGCATCTGCTGCGGAAGGTACGGCTGTAGATTCGGATACGGCGCTATGCCACGGTATCAAAGCCAGGAATCCCAGCAGCAGAAGCGGGGTGAACGTGAATTTCGACATGCCAAGGCCGGCATCAAACGGTTCAGCCGCTTCCACGCAGCGCTCGCCGCTACTCGCGAGAACACGGTCGAAGGAGCAGAAACAGCATCAGAGGCATCGGAAGCATCAGACATATGTCCCACTATATATGAGGTGTTGGTGGTGATTGAGCGATATTTGAAGGCAGTTCTGGAAGGGTCCTAGACGTATGATTTGGAGAACGGTTCCACCATTAATGGTGTCAACGTTCAGTTCTATTCCAGCAACGGTACTAATGCCCAGCGTTGGATGTTGCGTAAGTAGGTTTGATGAGCATGACTTCATCTGATGAGAAGCCTTGAACCCGTGTCCACATTTATGATGGAGGGCGAATAACATCAACGATTTTTAGCACGGCTTTGTCTCCGTCATTTAATTTCTTGGCGCTGTCGATGCCGCTCGCACGTCCACACATGAAAAGAGCCATGTCAATCATCTGTAGCCCGTACAGCATGCGCGAATCCTCCCATTGGAAAGGCATTTTGATGCGTGCCAAATCAGAGGGGAAATATCCTTGCTTATCCAAGGTATGAGAGATTTGTGGTACCTGTGGCTGGAAAAGGATAATGAGGGACTCCGAAAGGATGCTTAATGGTAGGGGAGGAAGAACGGTATATCGATTCAATCGGCTTGTCGTATGTGGACGGATACCGATTATGCGCTTGAGGTTGGTGCGCGTATTGAGTGTGTGGTCGAACAAGCTGAAGATGAGTGGGGGTGTCATTGTTGACGTTCAAGAAAGCATGGCAGATACCAGGTAAATGATTTACCTACCTTCATATTTTGCGGTTTGGGCTGACACTAAAAGATGGGGTGCGACTCACGGTTGCGCCCCCATCTTTTAGTACGTCGCTGTCAGTGCCTCTTGTTGTATGCGATTTTGTTGGTGTCGATGACGAAGGTCTTGCGGTCGTTCTTGGCCATGACGTCCAGGATGATGCCGGCGATGATGAGCAGGAGCCCCGTGATGACCAGCATCACCGCGCCGATCAGCGTGGGGAAGTGGGTGACCACGCCGGTCTTGGCGAATTCGAAGGTGACGGTGCCGCAGAGCACAATGCCAACGATGCCGATGATTAGGCCCAATCCGCCGAAGAAGGGGAGGGGCTTGTATTCGCGAATCATGCGGAAGATGGTGCTCATGGCCTTGATGCCGTCACCTACGGTGTCCAGCTTGGACACTGAGCCTTCGGGGCGGTCACGGTACTGGATTGGCATCTCGTAGAGTCGCAGGTTGTTGTTCAGCGAGTGGATTGTCATCTCGGTCTCGACCTCGAAGCCTCGCGAGAGTACGGGATAGGTCTTGACGAAGGTGAAGTTGAACGCGCGGTATCCGGTCATGATATCGGTGACGTGCGCATTGAACAGGCCGTTGATGGAACCGCGGACCAGCCGGTTGCCGAAGTTGTGGAAGGGCCGCTTGTTCTCTTGGAAGTAGGTGGAGGAGAGCCGGTCGCCGATGACCATGTCGTAGCCGTCGAGCACCTTGGACACCATGGCGGGTGCCGCGTCGGCCGGGTAGGTGTCGTCGCCGTCGGCCATGACGTACACGTCCGCGTCGATGTCCTCGAACATGGCCCGGATCACGTTGCCCTTGCCCTGGCGGGGCTCGCGGCGAACGATGGCGCCCTCGGCTGCGGCGATCTCGGCGGTGCGGTCGGTGGAGTTGTTGTCGTACACGTAGACCGTAGCATCCGGCAGCGCGGCCTTGAAGTCGCGCACCACCTTGCCGATTGTGACCTCCTCGTTAAAACAAGGAAGAAGCACCGCAACGGAAGGCTGATTATTCTCGAACATGGTGGTTACTATACTTGTTGGCCAGTACCCGTGACGACACTTAAGGAAGTATTTTGGCAACAAAGCGACTGCAAGGGACGCGTTACTCTAAGCCATCACCTCTTGCTGCCCGAGGTTTTCTTATCCGCCTGATAGCGGTATTCATATGCGCAGCAGTGGCGTCAAGCATGGTTATGTCGGCGTATCCAAGCATTCGCGAACGTCTGTTTCGGCTGGCTCCTGTTGCTTCAACGGAGTCTGTTCCGGTGCTGTGCATCCGGTTCCTGCTGATATTGATGTCTCTGCTGGTGATTGGCGTCATGATTGCTTTTGGCGTGAAGCCGGTGGGTATGTGGATGCACCGCCATCGCTTCATACTCGGAGCAAGTGTCATAGCGGCTTGCGTGCTGTTGAATATTAGCGGCTCATCCATAGGCATGTGGAATTACTGGCTGGGACATGACATGTCTACGGACGTGGTATGGGGAACCCCTCGCATAATGCGAACCGACGAATATGTGGTGGGCACTCCTCTGGCTTTTTCGCAAAGCTACTCCGGGTATAGCTACTTTAATGATTTGTTTGGCAATAAACCGGCGGACATGTTCATCGTCAAGGATGCACCTGTGCTGGCTCTTGCCGAGTTGTTTAGGCCGTTCCATTGGGGGTATATCCTCTTCGGCAGTAGCCGAGGACTTGCTTTTTATTGGTCTGCGCGCCTAGTGGTACTTTTCTTGGCCGCATATGAGTTCTTCCTCTGCATCAGCAATGATCGCCGGCAGGAGAAACACAAGGGTGTAGCGTTCGTTGGTGCAATCCTCATTGCATGTGCCCCGTTGGTGCAATGGTGGTTCGCAGTCAACGCACTGCCTGAGATGCTTATCGCAATATTCGTGTCCATCGTGTGCTTTGATCGATATCTTGGCGATACCGAGTCTGGCCATAGGGCCGCATATGCCGCAGTGATTCTGATATGCGCCGGGATGTTTGCACTGACCTTGTATCCCGCATGGCAAATCTCTCTGGGTTATCTTCTTGCGGGGCTGATTCTTTGTATTGTCATACGGCATTGGGGACATATTCGAATTTCAAGGAAAGACGCCCTGATTTTTGTGGGCGAAATTGCCTTATTCTGTGTGATTCTTGGCTCTGCAGTGGTGACTTCGTGGGGCACGATTCAATCCATGCTGCACACGGCATATCCGGGCGCAAGGCAATCCATCGGAGGAGGGCTGCCCCCTCTGTCGCTGATATCATCCGTGGGCACTCTCTTTTTCCCGTTCAAGGATTATGCCGTTGACTCTGTAACAACAAATATGGTTGAGGCATCACGTTTCGTAGATCTATTCCCGCTCGGAATAATTCTTGCCGTATTCGGCATGATAAAGCGCAAAAAAGTGGATGTGCTTAGTGCCTGGCTTATTGCAGTCATAGCGTTGTTCTCAGTATTTGCCTGCGTGGGTATGCCGCTTTGGCTTTCTAAGATAATGATGCTGACTTCTGTGACTAGCGGCCGATGCGTGGTGGTTTTGGGCGTTGCGAATATCGCAGTGTTGGTGCGTGCGGCGGCCATTATCGATGGCAGACTTTCTTGGAAGCAGTCATTACTGGTGACTTTTGTGTTTGCCGTGATATTGGCATGGGCTAATCATGCGATGTATCTCTCGTACATTGGGCGGCTGCTGGTCGTGGCGTGTTTTGCCATAGCAGGTTTGCTCAGTTTCGCTGTTCTGAATAACGGCGTAATTGCTCGCACAGTTGTGGCGCCAATTGTGTCCGTTGGGCTGTTGGTATCAGGTTTGTCTGTGAATCCTGTGCAGTATGGGAGTGCGCCCGTGACTAAGCAGCCGCTGATACAACAAGTGCAGTCGCTGCGATCTGAGAATCCAGGAATGTGGGCAATAGATGACGCATTCGGCTCTCAGCTGGCGAATCTTGCAGTGGCAAATGGAATACACACATTGAATGCTTTGGAAGTCACTCCTGATCTTGCCACATGGAAGAAGCTTGATCCCAATGGACAATGGGAAGAAATCTACAATCGGTATGCATTTGTTTCTGTGATCGTCGTGGAACAGGAGTCGGCCGATGTGTTCACATTAGTCGCGCCTGATTCGTTTACCGTGCATGTCACGCCGGAGCAATTGCGCAAGCTAGGTGTGAGCAATGTGCTTTCTCCGCAGAAACTGGATGCGATGCAGTTCAATGGGTATTCGTTCGAGCGCATTGGCGAAACGATTGATGGGCGAACCCCATATCGAATTGTTCAACACCAGTAACAATGTCTTTTCTCGCCGTCTCGGTATGCCTGACGGTATGCTGTAGGTTATGGCTGAAGAACTGTTTACTCCCCATAACATCATTGTGACCGGTGGTTGTGGTTTCATCGGTTCGAATTTCGTCCATTACGTGTACAACAACCATCCGGACGTGCACGTCACGGTTTTGGACGCGTTGACGTATGCGGGCAACCTGGAGAACATCAGGGGCATCCTGGGCGACCGTGTGGAGTTCGTGCACGGCAACATCTGCGACGCCGAGCTGCTCGACAAGATCGTTCCGGGCCATGACGCCATCGTGCACTACGCGGCCGAGTCGCACAACGACAACTCGATCGCGAACCCGGAGCCGTTCCTGAAGACCAACGTGGAGGGCACGTTCCGCCTCTTGGAGGCGGCCCGCAAGTACGACGTGCGCTACCACCACGTGAGCACCGACGAGGTGTACGGCGACCTGGCTTTGGACGATCCGGCCAAGTTCACGGAGCAGACCCCGTACCATCCGTCCAGCCCGTACAGCTCGACGAAGGCGAGCTCCGACCTGCTGGTGCGCGCATGGCACCGCACGTTCGGCATCCGCGCCACGATCAGCAACTGCTCGAACAACTACGGCCCCTTCCAGCATGTGGAGAAGTTCATCCCGCGCCAGATCACGAACGTCCTCGAGGGTCTTCGCCCGAAGCTGTACGGCAACGGCGAGAACGTGCGCGACTGGATCCATACGGACGACCACTCCACCGGCGTGTGGACCATCCTGACCAAGGGCCGTCTGGGCGAGACCTACCTGATCGGCGCGGACGGGGAACGCAACAACATCACGGTGCTGCGCGACATCCTGGCCGTGATGGGCCAGGATTCTGACGCGTTCGACTGGGTGAAGGACCGTCCCGGCCACGACCGCCGCTATGCGATCGACTCCACCAAGCTGCGGACCGAGCTCGGCTGGAAGCCGACGCACACGGACTTCCAGAAGGGCCTGGAGCAGACCATCAAGTGGTACACGGACAACCGCGCCTGGTGGGAGCCGGCCAAGGCCGCCACCGAAGCCAAGTACAAGCAACAGGGACAGTGATCCGATCATGGCATTTGAATTCGAGAAGGAACTGAAGGTCGAGAAGACGAACATCCCGGGCCTGCTGGTGTTCGACCTGCCGGTGCATGGCGACAACCGTGGCTGGTTCAAGGAAAACTGGCAGCGCGCCAAGATGATGGGTCTGGGACTGCCGGACTTCGGCCCGGTGCAGAACAACATCAGCTACAACGCGACCAAGGGCGTCACCCGTGGCATCCACGCGGAGCCGTGGGACAAGTACATCAGCATCGCGGCCGGCGAGATCTTCGGTGCGTGGGTTGACCTGCGCCCGGGCGAGAGCTTCGGCCAGGTGTACACGACCCGTCTGGACCCGAGCCGCGCAATCTACGTGCCTCGCGGCGTGGGCAACAGCTTCCAGGCTCTGCAGGACGGCACGGTGTACACGTATCTGGTGAACGCGCACTGGTCGCTCGAGCAGAAGAAGACCTACACGTTCGTGAACCTCGCGGATCCGGAACTGAACATCCAGTGGCCGATTCCGTTGGAGGAGTCCGAGCGTTCCGAGGCCGATCTGCACCACCCGATGCTCAAGGACGCCAAGCCCATGGCTCCCAAGCGCACCCTGGTGACGGGCTGCAACGGACAGCTGGGCCACGCGATTCGCGCCTACGCGGAAGCGCATGGTCTGGAGGGCTTCGAGTACACGGACATCGACGAGTTCGACTTCTCCGACCCGAAGGCATACGAGGCATACGATTGGAGCCTGTACGGCACGATCATCAACGCCGGTGCCTACACGGCCGTCGACAAGGCCGAGACCGCCGAAGGCCGTCCGATCGCGTGGAAGGCGAATGCCCAGGGTCCGGCTCTGCTGGCCAAGGTGGCCAAGGACCACCACATCACCCTCGTGCACGTGAGTTCGGATTATGTGTTCGACGGCACCGCCAAGGAACACACGGAGACGGAGGCGTTCGCCCCGCTCGGTGTGTACGGCCAGACCAAGGCCGCTGGCGACATCGCCGTGGCCAACGCACCCGAGCATTACATCCTGCGTTCCAGCTGGGTGATCGGCGAGGGGCACAACTTCGTGAAGACCATGATGATGCTGTCCAACAAGGTCGCCGACCCGGCCGACAAGCTGGAACAGGTCACCGTGGTGGATGACCAGTACGGTCGCCTGACCTTCACTAAGGACATGGCCGAGGCGATTTTCCACCTGCTCGACAGCCACGCCCCCTACGGCACCTACAACTTGACCGGTTCCGGCGCAGTGAAGTCCTGGGCGGACATCGCGGCCGAGGTGTTCGACTTGACGAACGGCAACGGCAGCAAAGTCAAGCCCATCAGCACCGCCGAGTACTTCGCGAACGCGACCAACCCGGTATCTCCGCGTCCGGTCAACTCCGCACTGGATCTTGCCAAGATCGGTGAAGCCGGATACGTGCCCGCTGACTGGGAAGAGACCCTCAAGACCTACGTGCAGAAGGAACTCGGCTGATAGCTGTTCATAACAGTTGACTTCAAGTGATAAAACCGCGCAGGCTCTCTGCGCGGTTTTTCATTTTGAATAAGAGTTAGCTAAGCTGAATATGTTTGTAGACGAATAATGAGTAAAACGTTGTGGAAAGCAGGTTTTTCATGAAAGGCATTATTCTCGCTGGAGGTTCGGGCACGAGACTGTACCCTCTGACCACGGTGACCTCGAAGCAGCTGCTTCCCGTATATGACAAGCCGATGATCTACTACCCGTTGAGCGTGCTGATGATGGCGGGCATCCGTGACATTCTGATCATCTCCACGCCGAAGGATCTGCCGAACTTCGAGCGTTTGTTGGGAGACGGCTCCCAGTATGGCGTGAGCTTCTCTTACAAGGTGCAGCCTTCCCCGGATGGCCTGGCCCAGGCATTCATCCTCGGCGAGGAGTTCATCGATGGTGAGCCGTGCGCGCTGGTGCTTGGTGATAACATCTTCTACGGCAACGGTTTGGGCAGGACGCTGCGCAAGGCCGCCACGGTGGAACATGGTGCCACAGTGTTCGGCTACTACGTCGACGATCCTGAGCGATACGGCGTGGTCGAATTCGATGAGAACAAGAAGGCCATCTCCATCGTTGAGAAGCCGGAGCACCCGGCCAGCAACTATGCGGTGACCGGCCTGTACTTCTACGACGAACGCGTCACCGAGTTCGCCAAGCAGGTCAAGCCGTCCCCCCGTGGCGAGCTGGAGATTACCGATCTGAACAAGATGTATCTGGAAGACGGCACCCTCAACGTGCAGACGCTTGGCCGCGGCTATGCCTGGCTGGATACCGGTACCATGGACTCCCTGTATGAGGCAGGCGAATTCGTGCGCACCGTGCAGCGTGCTCAGGGCCTGCCGATCGCCGTTGCCGAAGAGATCGCTTTTGAGAACGGTTGGATTACTCGTGATGAGCTGATGGAGGCCGCTGTGAAGTATGGCAAGAGCCCGTATGGCAAGCATCTGAAGGATGTGGCGGATAATAAGTTCATCGTCAAACCGATGGATCGATAGACCTTCACTGAAAACCCGCATAGATTGTTAGTCCGCGCTGATAAAATATGCGGGTTTGTTGTATTTGAGGAGCAATTTTGAACATCACGGAAATCTTCACCAGGAAGAACCGCCTATTACTGAAGGCGATGGTTAGCACCGACTTCAAACTTCGCTACCAGCAGTCCTTCTTGGGATACATCTGGTCTGTGCTCAAGCCACTGATGTTGTTCACCATCATGTATCTCGTGTTCGTCCGGTTCCTGAAGTTCGGTGCTGATGTGCCTCACTTCTCCGTGGCGCTTTTGCTGGGCATCATCATGTGGAATTTCTTCAACGAAACCACTACCGGCGGCATGATGTCGATTGTGGGGCATGGTGATCTGCTGCGCAAGATTCACTTCTCGAAGTATGTGATTGTCATTGCCTCATCCATGAGCGCCATGATTAACTTCGGCATCAACTTTGTTGTGGTGGTGGTATTTGCTCTGATTAACGGCGTCAGTCTTACCTGGTCGTGGTTGCTGATGGTTCCTCTGGTGCTTGAGCTGTATATGCTGTCGTTGGGAATCGCTTTCTTCCTCAGTGCCGTGTATGTCAATCTGCGTGACTTGAACCCCATCTGGGAAGTGGTAATGCAGGCTGGATTCTATGCCACGCCTATTATCTACCCTATTTCCCTTATCACTTCAAAGGCGGGCGAATATGGTCCGATATTTGCCCGGCTCGATCTGATTCTCAACCCGGTGGCGCAAATCGTTCAGGATGCGCGTCATGTGATGATTAGCCCTGCAAATCAGACCATTTGGCAGTGGGTGGATAACCCATTCCTGCAGTGCTGGCCGATTATTCTTTCTGTACTGATCTTCTTGGGTGGTTTGAAGTATTTCACCGTTAAATCCCAGTACTTCGCGGAGTTGGTGTGACAATGAACAAGATGGACAAAGCGATGGAACAGAAAAACGCTGACCGACCGGTGGCGCTCAAGGTGGAGCACGTATCCAAGAACTTCAAACTTCCGGTTGAACGTGCTGGCAGCCTGAAGAACATGCTGTTCAATTGGCTCCGTGGCATTCGCGGGTACCGTACACAGGAAGTGCTGAAAGACATCACCTTTGATATCAAACAAGGTGAGTTTTTCGGCATTGTCGGTAAGAACGGCTCTGGTAAATCCACTCTGCTGAAACTGATTTCCCAGATTTACACGCCGAATACAGGCACAATCGAGGTGGACGGCAAACTCGTGCCCTTCATTGAGTTGGGTGTTGGATTCAATCCTGAACTGACTGGCCGCGAGAACGTATATCTCAATGGTGCCATGCTTGGTTTCTCCAACGACGAGATTGATGCCATGTATGACGACATCGTGGAGTTCGCCGAACTCGGCGACTTCATGGAACAGAAGCTGAAGAACTACTCCAGCGGTATGCAAGTGCGTCTGGCATTCTCTGTGGCAATTAAATCGCAGGGCGACATCCTCGTTCTTGATGAGGTGCTTGCCGTGGGCGATGAAGCTTTCCAGAAGAAGTGCCAGAACTATTTCTTTGAGGCGAAGCGCAACAAGAAGACGGTTATTCTGGTCACCCACTCCATGCCGGATGTGCGCAGGTATTGCGATCGGGCAATGCTCATTCAGGACGGCTATATTGCGAAGATCGGCGACCCTGACGAGATTGCCGATGCTTACTCGGATTCGTTCCTTCCCCCGCGCGAAGTAGTGGAGGCACGGCAAAAGGAAGCGGCTATTCGCAATGCCGTGACCGTGAATGCCGTAAACGTTGCCGTCGATGGCGAGACGCAGAAATTCCTGGATACGCGCGAGGACTTCACCATGAATGTTGACTTCGAATGCGATCGTCCGGTTCCTGCAAACCAGCTGTTCATCGATGTGTTTGATGGCCGCAATGTTCCCGTGCTTTCCATGCCGTTTGGCTCCGAGGACGATAAGATTTCAGCCGGTAAGCATACGGCCGAATTTGCGGTGAAGAATGTGCTCGCATTTGGCGATTTCCGCATCTGTATTGCTCTGCAGACGGACTCTGAGCGTTTGCAGTTGGCAGAGAATGCCTGCAGATTCCACATCAAGGGATCCGCCGCGGAAGTGATGTCAGTGGTGAACCCGGACAATACGGTGCAAGCGACAATCGATTAATTCGTCTGCTGAGATGATAAGGACAGAACAAGCATGCTGACGCTGTTGAATGATCGTACATATCAGGTAACAGTCGAAAAAGTAGAGAACGTCAAGGTTGGGGAACAGTCTCGGACTATAGTGACCGGCTGGGCGGTTGACAAGATGAGGCAGACCGCCCTACCACTGGCTGTAGCCGGCACGGGTATGACGGTATCGCGGAATACTCGTGTTGATCTGGAAAAGACGTATGGATTGGATCCCAGCGATCAAGCAGGCTTCACGATTGTTATTCCTCAGGGAGTGCAGAATTTCGACTTGATGTGTCAGGCGCCTGGCACGACCATGACAAGGCACATCAATGTTCAGCGTTTGATGAGTCGATTCCGCATGCAATACATCAGCACCCGCGTGCACAGGCTCATGTTTTATGCCGCGCACCTCGGCAATCGCGAGGCGATGAAGGATTTGCGAGACGCGGTAAGGCGTCGTGTTGTTGGTGAGACGGATTTTTACGATTCCTGGATTCAGCGTCATGAAACGATGACTCAGCAGGAAGCTGAGCCCGTCATTGCCGCATTTTCCAAGACTCCGCTCATCTCTGTGGTGACACCTGTGTACAACGTGGACGAGGTCTGGCTGCGCAAATGCGTTGAATCCATGCAAAACCAGTGGTACACCAACTGGGAATTGTGCCTGGCTGATGACCATTCGCCTTCTGCGCACGTCAAGCCGCTGCTGGAAGAGCTTGCCGCGAGCGATTCCCGTATCAAGATTGTCTTTCGTGACAGCAACGGACGTATTGCGGCGGCGACGAATTCTGCCATAGAACTCGCTACTGGTGATTACGTCGGCTTCATGGACAATGACGATGAACTGGCACCGCAGGCGTTGTTTGAAGTCGTCCGAGCGTTGAATGACCAGCCCGATACGGATTTCGTGTATTCCGATGAAGACAAGATTAACGAGCAGGGCAAGCGCTTTGACCCGTTCTTCAAGCCGAATTATTCGCCAAACCTATTGCTCGGTCATAACTACATCACTCATTTCGTCGTAGTGAGCCGTGCGCTGTTGGACAAGGTTGGCGCATTGCGCAGCGAATACGACGGCAGCCAGGATTATGACTTCGTGCTGCGTGCCACCGAGCAGGCACATCACGTTCATCATATTCCGCAGATGCTGTACCACTGGCGCACCCTTGTAAGCTCCGTGGCCGGAGACCCCCGAAGCAAGATGTATGCCTATGAGGCTGGTCGCAAGGCGATCGAAGCGGCCTTGGAGCGTCGAGGAATAGCCGGTGACGTGCGAATGCTCGACAATCTCGGTACGTATAAGATTGACTATGCCGATTACACTCCGACAGTTGCGGTGGTTGCTTCTTCTCTGGCTGATGCGCAAGTGAAGCAGCTACGAGAGATGACGGATTATCCGTCGTTCACTGTGATTGCTGCTGCAGCAGATTCCGTCAATGATGTGGCAAAACGTCGTTCTGAAGATGTGATTGTGCTGTTGAACGGCATGAAGCCGACCGATGGCACATGGCTACGCGAAATGGTGAATTATGCGCGTCCCTCTTCTGTTGGCGTTGTGGGCGGTAAGGTGTTTGATACCAAGAAGCGTGTGCTCAATGTGGGCGTCACTCTTCGGGCGTTGAAGCAAGGTGAGCCTTTTGAAATGCGCGGTTCCTGGGATGAAGGAATCGGTTACTACTTCAGAGATCTGCTTCCTCGTGACATGTTCGCGGCCACGGAAGATTGCATGCTGGTGCGTCGCAAGGAATTCGTGGAAATAGGCGGACTCAATACGCGCCTGGCAGAGGGACTGCGCGGTATTGACTATTGCGCTCGCATGTATCAGCAGTCCGGTCATACTGTGCTTTGGGAGCCGTATTCGGTTTTCACGGATTGTAAGCGTACTCACTTGTCAATCAATAAGGATGACGTTGCAGAATATCTGAAGATGCATCGCGAGATCGTTGATCCGTTTGCGGCTGCATGCTTCCCGCCTGCTTCCGAGGAACAGCGGGGCATTGTATACAACCTTGATCAAGTGGATGCTAAGCAAGATGGATCCACTGTGCTCGTCAACGGATGGGCTGCCGATATACACGGTGGTGAACAGGTTGATATCTCTTTGGCGGAATCTCCTGTGGCGAGTTTGCGCAGCCTGAGCCGTTACGGTCGTCCTGACGTGAATGCAATAACTACGGTTCCCCCAGATTCTATTCTTGGCTTCCGTGCAGAAATATCGGTGCCGGGTGGACGCAAGCAATTGGCGAACGACAAGCTGCGTCTGCGTATGAGGACCTCCACAGATAGTCAGGAAGTCGTCATCCCGGTTCAGTCGTCGCCTGTTCTTGCGGGATTGTCGAACTTCCTGCGCAAGGTTGCACTACTGGGACATCCGCGTCGTACCACGAGGCGTCTGCTGGATAAGTATTGGGGCCCTCGTTGGCAGAAGCACGTGTACCATAACCTCATTCGTCGAACAGAGCGCTACGACGAGACGGCAGTGCGCAATGAGATTTCCTTGTTTGCATATCAGCCGTTGATTTCACTGCTGGTGCCGGTATATAACGTGGAGCCGAAGTGGCTGGAAAAGTGTGTGGATTCGGTTCGTAACCAGTCATACCCCAACTGGGAGTTGTGCCTGGCTGATGATCATTCGTCCGAGCCGCATGTGCGTCCGCTGCTTGAACGGTATGCACAGCAGGATTCTCGCATCAAAGTGGTGTTCCGCCCTGAAAACGGGCACATTTCCAGAGCAACGAATTCGGCTTTGGAAGAGGCCTCAGGAGAGTTCGTCGGTCTGCTTGACAATGACGATGAACTGGCTCCCCAGGCACTGTTTGAGGTAGTGAAGACCCTCAATGAGCATCCGGACACGGATCTTATCTACAGTGACGAAGACAAAGAGGACGAAGAGGGGAACCGCTTCGACCCGCATTTCAAGCCGAACTATTCTCCCGATTTGCTGATGAGTACTAACTACATCAGTCATTTCGGTGTGTATCGAAAGAGCATCGTAGATGAAATCGGTGGTTTCCGGGTCGGCTATGAGGGCTCGCAGGACTATGATCTGGTGCTTCGCTTTGTAGAAAAAACCACTCCTGATCACATCCAACACATCGCGAAGGTGCTCTATCATTGGCGCACTTTGGCAACTTCTACCGCGTCTAGCGGCGGTGCCAAGAGCTACACATCCGACGCTGGTTTGCGCGCATTGCAGTCGGCGGTTGAGAGACGCGGTATTCAGGCTGAAGTGGTTTCCGCCGGTCCGAATGGCATTTATAACGTGCATTACGATGTCTCCGGCGACGAGCTGGTGTCGGTAATCATCCCGACGAAGAACGGGTACGACAATATCGAACGTTGTGTCAGCTCAATTATTGACAAGACGGACTACCCCAATTATGAGATCATCATTGCTGATAACGGCAGCGACAACCCGCATATGCAGGATTTGTATCAGCGTTTTGCCAAGAAGCTTGGTGATCGTTTCCGTGTGGAAGAGATTGACATTCCGTTCAACTTCTCGCGGATTAACAATATAGCTGCTCAAAAAGCTTCCGGTCGTTACTTGCTGTTCCTCAACGACGATACTGAAGTCATCAGCCCATCTTGGATGACCAGAATGGTGTCGTTCGCGCAGCTGGATCGAATTGGCGTCGTGGGAGCAAAGCTGTACTATCCCACTGAGACCATTCAGCATGCAGGTATCGTGCTCGGCCTCGGCGGGGCTGCTGGGCATATTCAGGTTGGCTTCCCCCGTGGAGATTTTGGCTACTTTGGCCGACTCATCGAGAATGTCAATTACTCTGCCGTCACGGCAGCATGCTGCATGGTGAAAGCTGATGACTTCCGTGCGGTACATGGATTTGATGAGGCTTTGGCGGTTGCATATAATGATGTCGACTTGTGCATTCGGATTCACGAACAGCTTGGACGTGACATCGTGTGGGCGCATGAGGTGGAGCTATACCACTACGAGTCCGTCACGCGTGGATACGATATTGAAAGCAAGAAAAAGAAGGCTCGACTAGATCGGGAATCTGCGAAATTCCGTAAGAAGTATGCTGAAATCGTAGATAACGATCCGTATTACAATCCAAACCTGTCTCGTACATCAGGCAACTATTGGGTTCGAGAGAAGTAAGCGATTCGTGGGGCATTGGACAACCGTCTGATGCCCCTCTTGCTTACTTAACTGCAAAGAATCCATCGTCGTTAAGGTAGCCCTTACCCTTACTCATATCGTATTGCACGAGACGGTAATCATTTAGTAGTTGCTTGGCTTCCTTGGAGAGATCCTTACGCTTGACGCGGTTCCCTTCAGCATCCAGATAGGCGGTGCTGCCATCGCCCCAGGAATCGTTGGAGCTGATCAGTCGGCTGATTGCCGGAATCTGCGCTTGCACCTGCGTCAGCATTTCCAGATAAGGTGACACCTTGGCATTCATATGTTTAGCAGCCAAAGCCATGAAAGAGTTCGATGAGACATAGCCGGCGGTCTGCGGGTCGAGTTTGACACCGGCAGACGCGGACGCCTGATTTGACCATATAAAGTAATCGGTCTCATGCATGACAAGAGTATTGTTCTTGTCTTTGGTCGCGGTGCTGTAGATGCCGGGCAGATGATCGCCGTAGAAGATAACGGTGACTGGCTTATCAACTGCATTGAGCTGGTTCAAAAAGTCCGCAGTCTCCTGATCGGTGAGGCTGATGCCCTTGGCGTAATTATCGATAGACTGTTTCTCTTCGTCGGAGAGTTGGGAAACATCGGCTTCTTTGAACTGGTTGTCCGCGTAGAAATCATTGTAGGGCGCATGATTCTGCATGGTAACCAGCTGAATGAACTGGGTGTGATCATTGCTGTTGATTGAATCAAGAACGTTCTGGTACGAGGCGGCATCGCTCACATAGGGAGAACTATCGATGTGATCTTGATGTGTGATGGGAGGTTTACTATCGAGCGAATACAACTTGCTGAAACCAAATTTCTTGTAGTTGCTATCGCGCAGATACATGTTCTTGAAGTATGGGTGGAACGCCACGGAACCATTCTTGCCGTAAGCATCATTCCATATTTGGTTGAACGTATAAGGCGTTTTCTGGTGCGGGACAAGCTCCTGATAAGGCGATTGCATGGAATTGTCGAACAACGCCAGGCTAAGGCCTGTTAATGCCTGATGTTCGATATTGGCTGTACCTCCACCGATGCCCGACGAAAGCATCAGGCCTGAAGTGGTAGTGCCTTCAAGGGCGTGAATATTCGGCATCGGATCTTCAGTGAGTTCAACTCCCGGCGCGCGAGTTGGGTCGGAGAATGATTCCGAAAGAATCATGACTACGGTACTGTCGGTGAGGTTATTGGCACGTGTCTCGTTAGTGGCTTGGGCGCTTTCCTTATAACGTTTAGCCAAAACCTCCATGGTCTCTTTGTTGTAATCCTTGGGCTTATCCATGGTTTTTGCGTGTGCCAGCCGCAGAAAGTCCATGGTTGGGCCGTTATAGGTGGCGTCGACAACCGTGCTCCATAGCAGGGGATCATCGCCTAGACTCTTTGCCCACTTGTAAGACCATGAGCCGTTGACTCCCAGATTCCAAGTGAACGACCAGAGCAGAGTAACGCTGAGTACCGCGGCAATGATGCGTGTGCAATTGCCGATGATGGTCTTGGTATTGCGGAATGGGCGCCACCAGTGAAATGGAATCACGCAGCGGCGGCCATCGATAAGCTGCAATGCCAAGCAGATAATAGTCAGCCAGATAAGCATGGTAATGGTGCCGTCGACCAGTGGCTGGCTGTCTTTAGGGATGAATGATGTGATTTCCCCACCGTTGCCGCTGGAGAGGAATCCCAAATCAGAAGGAATGATGGGTTCGTTGCGCAGATCGACCTTAATGCTATTCGCCACAGCGTAGGTTGACGTGATGATGGCAAATACCGCTGTTGCCACCCAGAACCGGTTCAAGACAAATATCAGTACGAGGTATACCATGCCTAGTACTAGGAAGTTGAGCAGCCAGACGTAGTTGTGTTCCATCCACATCTGGGCAACGAATTTCGTCAGCTGCCCAGCCGCGCTATTGAACATTTTGGTGGTGTCATCTACTGCATCCGGATCGGCATATGTGGGTTCCTCGTACATGCTCCATTGGATGAACAGCACTGCTGCGGCGTCAACCATTACCATGACCACTACGTACAACGTGTAGGGGCAGCGGGGGCGCTTCTTCAATAGTGTGCGCAAGAAAGATATGGCTTTGGCCAGCATGACCATGGGCTTTGAAGCCATCAATATGCTAAAGTTCAACGCGAAAGGCAGCGGCAATTTGTTGCTCTGCTGATCGTCATTCTGTTTTGAGGGAACAGCTGGGACTTCGGTTTTTTCCATATCCGTGCCAGACTCTTGCGCTGAAGGTTCCTGGTCGTTTTGGATGTCGTCCACTCTGCTCGCTCATTTCTATAAACAACGTACTTGAGCATTATAATAAGAAGCCCAAGATAAAGTCATCCCTAAATGTGCTGTGGTGAATTATGTTGGGATTGACCAGGTATTGGTAGACCCTTGCGGTGTGCGTGTGCGGTAGACTGTGGCCGAATGACCGGAAGGTAGGGCGTTATGAAGCATGTGGCACATGTCTTGAAGGGGACTGCGTGCAATATTTTATCTTCCTGGTGTTGTTCGCGCTGCAGGCCTGTATGTTCATCGTCCAGGTTGGCCCTCTTACTATTCCAGATCCTGATATGCATCCGTTGTCCACGTACGCATTGGCCACAGGACAATCGTTGAATCCTGTTGCAAAGGGAAAGGATGCGCACGGCAACACCGTCAAGCAACAGTCCATTGAGGGTGATTCGCGTTTGCTGACGATTCCAGGATTCGCGAACGTTCTGATTGTTGAGTCAATCAGTAGGGCGACGCAGGGCGACTCGTCGCGGGAAACGCAGCAAAGTGCTGATGATGTGATGGCTGATCACATCGTTGTGCCGGATGGGACACACACCAATCGCTCTAACGCGTATTTTCCGCTTGATTACTTGCCCCAAGCCATTGGCCTGAAAATCGCCATGCTGGTGAATTTGCCACCGTACGCGCAGTGGCAGGCGGCACGAATATCCAACAGCATTCTGTATGCGATTATGGGGTGCTTTGCCATTGCGCTGTTACCGCGTTGGAAATCGCTGATGGCGTTGCTATTAGTTATTCCACCGGTGGCGTTTGTGGCATCGAGCCTGATGATTGATGGCATGATTGTGGCACTTTCGGCTTGCATGGTGGCGGCTATTGCGGCGGCTGCTGAGGGCAAACGTTTGATTTCTCTTCCGCACACTGCGGTTTTGGGGTGCTGGCGTGGGCCTTGGCGTGTGAAAAACTTCCCTATGCGTTTGTGGCGGTTGCTGTGCTGTTCCTACCTTCTGCGGTGATGACCGTGCGCCGCAAGCTAGAATTTGTGGGGATTGCGGCGGTTCTGACAGGAGCGCTGTATCTTCCGTGGAGCGTACTGTTCGGTAGCTCGTTGGCGCAGGTGGACGTATCACATAATGTGAGTGTTGCATTGTCTCATCCGATACTCACTATTGGCAAAAATAGTGCATTCCATGCTGTTCCTCGGGACTTTTGCTTATCTGCCGACTTGGTATGTCGCAATGGCGGCTGTTTTGGGGTTGGTCTGGTTGGCAGCAGTGGCCTATACGGTGAAGCAGCACTGGACGGGTCAGGTGACACTGGCCTCATGGGCAGGAAGACATCGATTCCTGGTCTTAGGTCTCGTAATAGCGGCTGCTGAGATAGCAGCGTTTGTGCTCTTCGTGGGGCTTACCTGGAATGACCTGGCGTCTATGAGTAGGTTTGAGGTCTTTGAGGGAATCCAAGGCCGTTATGCGCTCCCGATATTGCCGGTATTCCTGTTGGGACTAGTCGTAGTTGACAATAGGAATGGAAGGCAGCCCGCTCTAGCCCACTGAAGGCGAGGGTTTGCTGGGCTCAGTGACTTTTCTACTTCATCGAGTGGATGCGGTTATCGTACACAACGTTCTCGCAGGAGCGAATCGTGGCAAGTACCGCGCATTTCAGGCGTTCGCCGATGCTCAGCTTGCTGATCAGGGCGCGCATGGTGGCCACGTCATCGAGATGGTTCTGCCAGTCGCTGTCATGTAGTTCTTCGGAGCTGAGCGCCTTGAGGCCTTTGCCTTCATCGCGCACGCTGGCGGTCAGGCCGAAGTAGTTCCGGCACGGGGTGATGCCCTGTTCCAGAGTGAACTGGAAGTTCTCGGCTGCGGAGAGCACGTTGTCATGCCAGAATGCGGCGGTTCGCTTTGAGTGCGTCACCGAGTCGGGCTCCTGAAGCCAGTAGTAGAGCACGCAATCGATGTCGGCCACTTTGCCCATGCGGGCGTACAGGGGGCCTGCCATGCGGATATCCTGCGCGTAATGGCCCTCGGGGAACCGCAGGCCGTCCCACAGCTCGCGCTTGTATAGGCGGCACCAGTTCGCCTCGTTGAAGTAGCGGGCCTCGGTGTTGCGGCCGAGCTTGCTGCCGAGCAGTCGCAGGCTTTTGCAGAACACGGTCTGGTAGGCGGCGAGCGGGTGCTCGAACACGGTGATTTTGCCGGGCGCCTGCGCGCCCGTCTCGGCCTCTTTGGACACCTCGCCCAGCTGGGAGACGCCGAACTGGCGCCAGCGGGCCTTGCTCATATCCGCCCCGGTGCTTTGCAGTGCGTGCAGCAGGTATTCGATATTGCGGCGGTTGAGGATGTCGTCGTTGTCGGAGAACGCGATGTACTCGCCATGCGCGGCATCGAGGCCGGTGTTCTGGGCCTTGGCGATGCCGCCGTTTTCCTGATGGATCACGGTGACGCGGCTGTCCTGCGTCGCATACTCATCGCAGATGGCCGGGCTGGAATCCTTGGCCCCGTCGTCCACCAGAATCACCTCGAGGTTTGTATACGACTGCTGCAGGATCGAATCAATGCAGTAACGCAGGTAGTCTTCGGCGTTGTACACCGGCACGATCACGGAGATGAGGGGAGTGGCGTTGTTCGGCAAGGCTTATGCTTCCTCTTTGTATATGCGGACGTATCCAGTATTGCACGTTTCCTAGCCGAGCTGCGCAACGTTTAATGGGGTACTTTTGCTCGAGGATGTTTGATTATTGACGATGAAGACACCTGTGGAAGTCAATTCAGACTCAAGGCATCGAGAATGGGGTAGAGGCGATTCGCAAATTCGGGTACACCGCTTTTCCAGAGCATGTCTGCGTAGTCTTCAGGCGTTTGTGGATATCATTTATAGCTCAGCAGTGCCGTGTGACAAACTCTTGCCACTCTTCCTGGATCGAGATCCAATACATCGAGGAAGAAATCATCGGGTCTCTTTACTTCGATGCGAAGAGGCTGTGTCGAAGTTTCAGGAAAATCTTTCGTGTTGAAGGTGACCAAGGTTTGTGCGGGTAAATAATCTGCTGCTGCAAGTACGTGCCGGTCTTTCTCGTCGCATGTCATATTTTTGATGAGGCTTTCGTAACCAGTGACTAGAGCCTTTGGGAATGCGGCAGTCATCGCATTGATACGTTGCGCCGAACGCTCTTCTCCTATGCGTAATTGGAGGTCTCTCCTCAGCTCATCGAGTATCTGTTGTGACCAGTATGGGGCATAGAGGTGTTCCTCGGCGAGACGGAGGATCAAATCGTTGATGAGTTCGTTGAAGAGCCATAAATCTGTGTGGAATGAAATATGTGACAATCCAGCATTGAGTTTGAGCTCGTAATTTTGGTATGGCTCGTCTCATCGGTAGGATAATGACGAATCGAACCTTGCGCTTGAACGCTTATTACCGGAAGGATTGCCTGAGCATGGCAGATTCTGTTGAGTATCCCGATCTCGTTATCGTTGGCGCGGGCCTGTTCGGTCTGACGGTGGCGCAGCAGGCGGTGGAGCACACCGGCGCGCGCGTGCGCATCATCGATATCCGTGACCACATCGGCGGCAACGCGTACAGCTACATGGATGAGGAGACCGGCGCGGAGATCCACAAGTATGGCGCGCACCTGTTCCACACGTCCAATAAGCGTGTGTGGGACTACGTCAATCGTTTCACGAGCTTCACCGACTACGTGCACCGCGTGTATGCCACGCATGACGGCGAGGTCTATCCGCTGCCGATCAACCTGGGCACCATCAATCAGTTCTTCCACGCGCGTTACACGCCGGCCGAGGCACAGAAGCTTATCGCCGGGCAGGCGGGCGAGCTGGCCGGCACCGATCCGCAGAACCTCAACGACAAGGGCATCCAGCTCATCGGCCGTCCCCTGTACGAGGCGTTCATCAAGAACTACACGGGCAAGCAGTGGCAGACCGATCCTGCCGAGCTGCCCGCGTCGATCGTCAAGCGTCTGCCGGTGCGCTTCAACTACGACAACCGCTATTTCAAGGACACGTGGGAGGGTCTGCCCGCGGACGGCTACACCAAGTGGATGGAACGCATGATCGACGATCCGCGCATCACGGTTTCGTTGGGCGTGGATTTCTTCGACGAATCCCAGCCGTACAACAAGAAGGCCCTGCGGGCCGCGGGCGTGCCGGTGGTGTACACGGGTCCGGTGGACCGTTACTTCGGTTACGAGCTTGGCGACCTGAAGTGGCGCACGGTGGACTTCAAGGAGGTCCGTTACGATGAGGGCGACCATTTCGGTTGCCCGGTGATGAATTTCTCGGACGCGGACGTGCCGTACACGAGGGCTATCGAGTTCAAGAACTTCAACCCGGAGCGTCGCGAGCGGCAGAATCCGGACAAGACGGTGGTGTGGGAGGAGTACAGCCGTTTTGCCGAGCGTGGCGACGAACCGTACTATCCGATCAACACCGATGCGGACAAGGCCCTGTACGCGCGGTACGAGGCCAAGGCCGCGGCCGAGCCGAACACCGTGTTCGGCGGCCGCTTGGGCACCTACAAGTACTATGACATGCACCAGGTGATCGACACCGCCCTGACCGCCTACGAGGAGCAGGTCGCACCGCTGCTGAAGAAGTAGATCGTCGTTTCGCCAGAGGATTAACGATTGAGCCTGAAACCGACTGAATATTGCTGAGGCAATAGCCGGTTTCAGGCTTTTGTGTTTTTGGAAGCCAAATTTCCTGGGGTACTTAAGGCTCGCCACGAGGAGTACAGTTGTCTGTAACGCACAATGTGGCGCGTAAGACGAGGGGCGCATCTCGCAAGTGGGGTGCGATGCAGTTGAAGGAGTGCATGTCATGACTGATCCGAATGTCAATCCGAACGGCCAGGTGCCGTGGCAGCAAGCTGACGCCAATCCGGCTGAGCCGTTAAATGCGATGACGGCGGAAACGGGAACCGCCGCCAACAATGCTCCAACCCAAGCAATCGCAGCGGGCGAGCAGCCCACTCAAGCGTTCACTCCTGTTGAACAGCCTACGCAGGCGTTTACACCTGCCGAGCAGCCCACCCAGCCTTTTGCGCCGGTCAATCAGCCGGTACCGCCTACGCAGGCTTTGCCACCAGTGACTCCTGCCGCTGCGCCCGCGCCCGCACCGGCAGCACCCAATTCGCCCTATCCGGGGGCGGCTCCGGCAGGCGGATCGGTTCCTCCGGTCTACGGCAGCGTCAGTGCTCCGGTATATCCGGGCGGCGGGGCCGTGCCTCCGCAAACGCCCTATAACCCGTATATGCAAGGCGGCCAACCGAACGGCCAGCCGGGATGGTCTGGTTCTTACGGCAGTGTGCCGCCTGAAGCGAACCAGAAGTACAACGGCCTGGCTATTGCCGGTTTTATCTGCTCGTTCCTTGTCTCACTCCTCGGTCTGATCCTGAGCATCGTGGGCCTCAACCAGATTAAGAAACAGGGCGGCAAGGGCAAGGGCTTGGCCATCGCCGGCATCATCATCAGTGCGGCGGGCATGGTGATACAGGTAATACTGGTCATCGCGCTGATCGTCGGCGGTGCCTCGTATGCCAGCAAGGCTATAGATGAGGCGAAAACCGATTCCTTCTATAGTCAGTCCTCTTCGGGCAACGGTGATAGCAGCGATAAGAGCAAAGCTCAAGATAATCTTGACGATGCGCTGGACGACACGTTGGGCGAAACCCATGACGATCTAACCGACGGCGATTATGGGCTGTACGATTCGATTCAGGATTTCGTCGACTCTTTGGAATTCAAGGACTCCATTGAATCCGAAGCGGATACGTTTGCAGACACCGGCATCACCTTCAACTACCGTGTCGACGGTGACACCTTGGTGTACGAGTACGTGCTCGACGACAGTTATGCCTCGCTAGGCGATACCGCCGCTTCCTCACTGGATGCTATGGACAGCACCTATCAATCCACCGCGAATCTGCTGGGCTCGATGTGCAAGACCTCCAGCGGCAAGGCATCATTGCGCGTCATCATGCACACGCAAAGCGGCCAGTCGCTGTATGACAAAACCTGGACCGAAAAGTAGCAATCCCAGCGAACGTGCGTTTTGGTCGATTGAAGGCCGGTCTGCTTGCTCCTTGGACGGATGCTTCTGCGGAAGGAACCGCCAAGGAGTAGGCTTACAGGCATGAGACTCGCACGTTTTTCTTTGAATGATTCGCCGCGCTACGCCTTCGTGCAGAAGGACGAAACGGACGGCAAGGACTACCTCATCGAACTGGACGGCCATCCGCTGGCCGGCGACCAGGTCAAGCCCACCGGCACTCGTTACCCGGTCGACGGCGATGGCATCCGTCTGCTCTCCCCGGTCATCCCCTCCAAGGTTTACGGTCTGGCCAAGAACTATGAGGCCCACGCCCAGTTCATGCACGAGGCCGGCCACTCCGAAATCGCCCACGCGCCGGAAGACATGGTGATCTTCACCAAGCCGTCCACCTCGGTAATCGGCCCCGACGACCCGATTGTGTACCCGGCCTGCTCCAAGGACATGAACTTCGAGCCGGAAGTGGCCGTGGTGATGGGCCGTATCGCCAAGAACGTGACCGTCGAGAACGCGATGGATTACGTGCTCGGCTTCACCTGCGTCAATGATGTGACGTTGCGCGATCTGCAGGGCATCGACCCCACGTGGACGCGCGCCAAGGGCTTCGATACCTCCTGTCCGCTTGGCCCGTGGATCGTGATGCGTGACGACCTCGACTGGAAGGACGCCAAGATTTCCTTCACGCTGAACGGCGAGGATGTGCCGATGGCGTCTGGCACCACCGCGAACCTGATTCACGGCATCCCCGAGCAGATTGCCGCGATTTCGTCGTTCTCCACGCTGCTGCCTGGTGACGTCATCATGACCGGCACCCCGAACGCCTCCGGCCACCTCGACCCAGGCGACGAGACCATCGTGCACGTCGAGGGCATCGGCGATCTGCGCAACGTAATCGTTCGGGCGTGACTCGTTCTGGCTCCCCTCTCTGAGGGGAACCGTCCAGGCGGAGAAGCTGACTGAGGGAACCAAGAACGCGCCTTACGCTCCCGGCAGAAGTGCGTGCAGGGCGGTCATCACCACCAGGCTGATGATGGCCGTCACTGTCAGCGAGAAGCCGGCGAGTTTGGCGTTGCCGGTCAGCGAATCGGTGAACTTAGTTGAGAAAATCGTGATCGGGGCGAAGGAGCCCAGCACGATGATCTCGCGAATCCTCATGTCAAACTGCCGACCGCGCCGAGACGCCGGGACAGTTCCGTGCCGGCAAGCCGCAGCTTGGTCTTAAGCGACCGCTCCTGTTCGGGGCGCAGCGATCCGCTCACGAAAGTGAGAGCCAGCCCGGCGATGGGAAAGTCGTTGTAGTCGCGCACAGCGACGGCGTATGAATCAAAGCCGGGCGTCACGTCTCCGTGTTCCTCGGCAAAACCGGTGCGTTGGGTTTCGGCGAGCGTTGCCTCCAGCTCCTTGGGCGATTTGGGGCCGATGCCGGTGCGGTCGGTGAACGCCTGACGATTGGGATATAGCGCGCGGACCTGATTGCGGGGGAGTGCGGACAGAATGGCCCGCCCGGTGGCGGTCAGGTGACTGGGTAGGCGCACGCCCACGCCTGACACTAGCGGCGGGCGATGCGCGGCGCGCTCCTCAATCACATAAATGATTTCGTTGCCGTGCAGCACGGCCAGATGTCCGTTTTCGCCGGTCTCGTCAACAAGACGCGCCAACACCGGATGCGCGACCTGCGATACACGATGTTGGCGAGAATAGGCCGATCCCAGCTCGAAAGTCTTGAGTCCGATGCCGTACGCGCGCTGCTCGGCAAGGCGGGTGACCAGTCCGTGACGCTCCAAAATCTCCAACAATTGGTACACCGTGGAGCGCGGAATGCCGAGTTCGCGAGCGAGCGTGGCGGCTTGCGTCTGACCATTGCTCGCGATGAACTCGAGGATGTCGAGCGTACGGTCGGCCGCCGGAGCCAGCGAGACACGTGGCGCGGATGATGATGTCTGATGTTCCCGTTCTGATGGCTTCACCTGCGCCCGCTTGACGGTACGTGGCTCGGTGAAGGCGTATTGCTGCGAGGCATGGCTCATATTTCCATCACCTTACATGTCTGAGATTTCAGACACAAGATGGACGAAGTGGCTTATGGCGGGCATCCGACTGAGGTGAAATGGCCAAGGTTTGATTACTCGGGGAGCGATTGGTCGCGTTTGCGTCGCCTGCTGTTGATGGGCAGGTGCGGTGAGCGAATGCGGGCAGTCGCGGATCCCCGGCGAAGCATGTGCCGCATATGTCGTATATGCGGAATGCGGCACATATATAGAAAGGTATGAGCATGGCAGAGCAGACGGTCACCGTAGGTGTTGGAGCGCTGAGCATCGAGGACGTTATCGCCGTAGCGCGCGGCGGTGCCAAAGTGGCGATTTCGGACGAATCGAAGCATGAGATGGCGCTGAGTCGCGCGGTTATCGATCATTTGGCCGACGACACCGTGCCGCATTACGGTATCTCCACCGGATTCGGCGCGCTCGCCTCCACCTCCATCCCCAAGGAACAGCGTGCGCAGCTGCAGAAAAGTCTGATTCGCTCGCATGCCGCCGGTGCCGGACCGGAAGTGGAGCGTGAGGTGGTGCGCGGCCTGCTGGTGCTGCGCCTGAGCACCCTGTGCACCGGACGCACCGGTGTGCGCCCGGAAACCGCGCAGGTCTACGCCGATATGCTGAACGCCGGCATCACCCCGGTGGTCTACGAATACGGTTCACTCGGATGCTCCGGTGATTTGGCGCCGCTCGCAGCCTGTGCTTTGGTGGCGATGGGTGAAGGCGAGGCCCGCAACGCTGACGGCCTCAAGATCGGCGGCGGCGAAGCGCTGCGTGCGGCCGGCATCACGCCCGTCGATTTGAAAGAGAAGGAAGGACTGGCGCTGGTCAACGGCACCGACGGCATGCTCGGCATGTTGTGTATGGCCATCACCGATCTGCGCCTGCTGCTCAAGACCGCGGATGTCGCCGCCGCGATGAGCGTGGAAGGCATGCTCGGCAACGACCGCGTATTCGCCGCCGACTTGCAGGCGCTGCGCCCGCATCGCGGCCAAGGCGATTCCGCTGCGAACATCGCCCGCATGCTCAAGGACTCTGGTCTGATTGAGGCCGGCCGCCCGGGCTCCACCGTGCGCGTGCAGGACGCCTACTCGCTGCGCTGCACCCCGCAGGTGCACGGCGCCGCCCGCGACACCGTGGAATACGCGGCCTCCGTGGCGGGCGTGGAACTCGCCTCCGCCATCGATAACCCGTGCGTCACGCTGGACGGCCGTGTGGAGTCCAACGGCAACTTCCATGGCGCGCCGCTGGCCTATGTGCTCGATTTCCTGGCGATTCCGACCGCCGACGTAGCCTCTATCTCCGAGCGTCGTACCGACCGCTTCCTTGACGTGGCGCGCAACCGCGGCCTGCCGGCGTTCCTGGCTGGTGACCCGGGCGTGGACTCCGGTTTCATGATCGCCCAATACACCGCTGCCGGCATCGTCTCCGAAATGAAGCGTAACGCCGTGCCTGCCTCGGTCGATTCGATTCCAAGCTCCGCCATGCAGGAAGATCACGTGTCGATGGGTTGGGCCGCCGCCCGCAAGCTGCGCCGGTCGATTCCGGCCTTTGCGCGCGTGCTGGCCGTGGAACTGCTGTGCTCCTGCCGCTCCTTCGACTTCCGCAAGCCGTACCGTCCGGGTGCGGCGGGCGCCGCCGTATACCGCGTGGTGCGCCAGTACGCCAACGAAATCGGCCCCGACGTACGCGATACCTGGACCACCCCGCAGATTGAGGGCGTGGCCGAGGCGATTCTCTCCGGCGAAGTCCTCGCCGCCGCCGAATCCGCCGTCGGCGCACTGAAGTAGCGGCTGCCCAAGCTTCCTCATCAGAGGGGGCTACTAGTCACCCTCCCCACCAAAATCCAAAACTTGAGTCATATGCACTCAAGTTTTGGGAATAGAATGGGTTCCAGGTCGGTTGACCATATCAGACAACGACAAGCTGCGGTCTGTCGCAACGCTCGCAGGGCTTTCGAAGCCCGCGAGCCGCACTGCGCAGACCGCATGATATGGAGGAATACGATATGGAACAGAAGTTCACCACTATGGCCCAAGAAGCCGTCGGCGACGCGATTCAGAGTGCGTCCGCCGCAGGAAACGCGCAGGTCGAGACCCTGCACGTCATGGATGCGCTGCTGCGCCAGGAAAACGGCGTGGCGCGCTCTCTGATCGAGGCCGCGGGCGGGGACCCGCAGGCCATCGGCGCGGCGGTGCGCAACGCTTTGGTCGCGCTGCCGAGCGCATCCGGATCCAGCACCTCGCAGCCACAGGCCAGCCGCCAGCTGACCGCCGCCATCGCCCAGGCTGAGAAGGAAATGCAGCAGATGGGCGACGAATACGTCTCCACCGAACATCTGCTTATCGGCATCGCGGCCAGCAAGCCGAACCAGTCGGCCGAAATCTTGGAGAAGAACGGCGTCACCGCAGCCTCCCTGCGCAAGGCCGTACCCGGCGTGCGTGGTGGCGCGAAGGTCACCAGCCCGGACGCGGAAGGCTCGTACAAGGCCCTAGAGAAGTACTCCACCGACCTGACGGCCGCCGCCAAGGAAGGCAAGCTGGACCCGGTCATCGGACGTGACCAGGAAATCCGCCGCGTGATTCAGATCCTCTCCCGTCGTACCAAGAACAACCCGGTGCTGATTGGCGAGCCCGGCGTCGGCAAGACCGCCGTCGTGGAGGGTTTGGCCCAGCGTATCGTGGCGGGCGACGTGCCCACCACCCTGCAAGGCAAGAAGCTCATCTCCCTTGACTTGGGCTCCATGGTGGCCGGTTCGAAGTACCGTGGCGAGTTCGAGGAGCGCCTGAAGAGCGTCCTGAACGAAATCAAGAATGCGGATGGTCAGATCATCACCTTCATCGATGAGATCCACACCATCGTCGGCGCGGGTGCGGCCGAAGGCTCGATGGATGCCGGCAATATGTTGAAGCCCATGCTGGCCCGTGGCGAGCTGCGCCTGATCGGCGCGACCACGCTGGACGAGTACCGCGAGAACATCGAGAAGGATCCGGCGCTGGAGCGTCGTTTCCAGCAGGTGTTCGTGGGTGAGCCGAGCGTGGAAGACACCATCGCCATTCTGCGTGGTCTGAAGCAGCGTTACGAGGCGCACCATAAGGTAACGATCGGCGACGACGCGCTGGTTGCCGCCGCGACCCTCTCGAACCGTTACATTTCGGGTCGTCAGCTGCCGGACAAGGCCATCGATCTGGTCGATGAGGCGGCCGCTCACCTGCGTATGGAGCTCGACTCCTCGCCTGAGGAGATCGATGAGCTGCAGCGCAAGGTGACCCGTCTTGAAATGGAGGAAATGCAGCTCAAGAAGGCCGAGGATCCTGCGTCCAAGGAGCGTCTGGGCAAGCTGCAAGCCGAACTTGCGGACACCCGTGAGAAGCTCAGCGGTCTCAAGGCGCGTTGGGATGCGGAACAGGCTGGCCACAACAAGGTCGGCGACCTGCGTGCCAAGCTCGACGACCTGCGCGTGCAGGCGGATAAGTATACCCGTGAAGGCAACTTGGCGGAGGCCTCGAAGATTCTGTACGGCGAGATTCCGTCCATTCAGAAGGAGCTTGCCGCCGCGGAGGGCGCGGATGCTGAATCTGCTGATGCCAGCGCGGCCAACCCGGCCGATGAGCCGATGGTCCCGGACCGTGTGGACGCCGACTCGGTGGCTGAGATCGTCTCCGACTGGACCGGCATTCCCGTCGGCCGCCTGATGCAGGGCGAAAACGAGAAGCTGCTGCACATGGAGGACTACCTCGGCAAGCGTGTGATCGGCCAGAAGGAAGCCATCGCCGCCGTGTCCGACGCGGTGCGCCGTTCGCGTGCCGGCATCTCCGACCCGAACCGTCCGACCGGATCGTTCCTGTTCCTCGGCCCCACCGGTGTGGGCAAGACCGAACTGGCCAAGGCGCTCGCCGACTTCCTGTTCGACGACGAGAAGGCCATGGTCCGCATCGACATGTCCGAATACATGGAGAAGGCTTCGGTCTCGCGCCTGATTGGCGCGGCGCCGGGCTACGTGGGCTACGAGCAGGGCGGCCAGCTGACCGAGGCCGTGCGCCGTCGCCCGTATTCCGTGGTGCTGTTCGACGAGGTCGAGAAGGCCAACCCGGAGATCTTCGACGTGCTGCTGCAGGTACTTGACGATGGTCGCCTGACCGATGGCCAGGGAAGGACCGTGGACTTCAAGAACACGATCCTGATTATGACCTCTAACCTCGGCTCGCAGTTCCTCGTGAACGAGGACATGGACGCCGACGCCAAGAAAAAGGCCGTGATGGACGCTGTCCACATGAACTTCAAGCCGGAGTTCCTGAACCGTCTGGACGACATCGTCATGTTCCACCCGCTTACGCGCGAGGAGCTTGGCGGCATCGTGGATATCCAGGTGGCTGGCGTGTCCCAGCGTCTGACCGATCGCCGCATCACGCTGGACGTCACCGACTCGGCTCGCGAATGGCTGGCCAACACCGGTTACGACCCGGCTTATGGCGCTCGTCCGCTGCGCCGCCTGGTACAGACCGAAGTGGGCGACCAGCTGGCCCGTATGCTGCTGGCCGGCAAGGTCCACGACGGTGACACCGTGCTCGTCGACCAGACCGGCGGCGAACATCTGGAGCTCTCCGCTTGGGCGAGCGACCAGATTGTCTCCGACAATCCGGACGTGAGCGTGGACAACGTCACCGAAGACAAGTGACAATCACTGGCTCCCCTCTCTGAGCAAAGCTGTCAGCGAAGCTGACTGAGGGGAGTTCGGGCTGGCGAGCTTCACTATATTGGCTCTCCTCTGAGGAGGAGAGCCTTTTCGCTACCATGGTGCTGAACTTCATACGAGGAGGGCCAGTGACTGGACGATTCGCGCCGACGCCGTCGGGGCGCATGCATATCGGCAACGTGTACGCCATGTTGGGTGCATGGCTTTCGGCCCGCTCGCGTGGCGACCGCATGCTGATGCGTATCGAGGACGTGGACAAGCCGCGTGTGGTCGCCGGTGCGGACCAGCTCATGATGGATGACCTGCATTGGCTCGGCCTCGACTGGGATGGCGAACCGATGTTCCAATCCCAGCGCACTGAACGATACGAATACGCTCTCGAATGCCTGCGCTCGCAAGGTGTGCTGTACCCCTGTTTCTGCTCGCGTGCCGACATTCGCGCCGCCTCGGCCCCCAACGAGGGCGACGGCTTCATGGTGTACCCCGGCACGTGCCGCCGCCTGCTGCACGACCATCCCGACGAGGTCCGTGCCCGTTTGGTTCGCGGCGACCAGCATTCCATCCGTATCGCCATGCCGGAATCGGCAGCGGGAGAAAAGCAACGTACAGTGCCTGACGATTCCGCTGCGCTGTCGGGAGCCGTGCCGCCGGAACAGCAGGGCGATGCCGGAATCGTTGATGGTGTCGCATGCTTTAACGACCGTGTCTATAGTCCACAGCACTACGATTTGGCCCGCGAGGTAGGCGATTCCGTGATTCGCCGAGCCGATGGACTGTTCGGCTATCAACTGGTCGTGGTCGTGGATGACCTCGATATGGGTGTTGATGATATCGTGCGCGGCCGTGATCTGCTGCGCTCCACCGCGCTGCAAATGTGGATTCGCCAGTGTCTGTTGGCTGGCGGCTTTGAGCCGGAATGCGGCAACACGGAAAAGCCTCTCGCCGAGCACCCCGAGTATGCGCACCTGCCGCTTATCGACAATGCGGCCGGCCGGCGTTTAGCCAAGCGCGAACGTTCGCTGGATATGGGAGCCTTGCGCGCCCGCAACGTAACCCCCGAGCAAATCATCGGATACTGCGCCTGGCTGCTGCGTCTGCAACCCACTCCAATTCCTTGCAAACCCGCCGATCTGCTGGCAGATTTCAGCTGGGAGCCACTGCGCGCCAACCACCTGGACCGCGCGCTGAAACCGGATGATCCAACCACTCCACAATGGCTGGCAGAAGCGTTAGGCTAGAGGCAGCCCAACAGGAAGGATTCCAATGTCGTCGAAGCTCTGGAGAAACGTGGCGCTGGCAGGCGTGGCCGCCGCCGGTGCTGCCGTGTGGGCCGTGGCCCCGCGCACGTTCAATGACAAGCGTCGTAATTTCGTGCCCTCCATTCCGGAGGTATGGTATGCCCATCGTGGCTTGCATGATGCGGGTTCTGGTTTGGTCGGCTATACCGATATCGCTGATTATGGTGGGGATAATCCGGTTAGCGCCCAAGCCGATACCACTGAGCGATCCATCGCCGAAAACGATGATTATGTGTCGCTTGCCCGTCGCATGGCTGTCAAGGCCGGCTACGGCAGTGCGGATATGACCGGTCCGATTGCTCCCGAAAACTCGCTGGCCGCGTTCGCCGCCGCCTGCGAGGCTGGCTATGGCATCGAACTCGACGTGCAGCTTACGCTCGACGGCCAAGTGGTCGTGGTCCATGACGCCGATTTGTTGCGCGTGGCCGGCGATCCGCGCCGCATCGAAGACCTGACTTACGACGAACTCGCCCGTATTCCGCTCTTCCCGAACGGCGAGTCAGGCGATTTGAAGGCCGAACCGTTGCCGGGTGCCGACGCGAACCCGCCGCTGGTGGTCACGCCGTCCGCCGCGCCGAAGGGGTACTACCAGCATGTGCCGCTGTTCTCCGATGTGCTGGACGTGGTGGCCGGCCGGGCTCCGCTGATTGTGGAATACAAGTTCAGCAACAACAGGGCTTGGGATGAGCGTAGCGAAGAGCTCATGGAAAAGGGCCACGCCTTGCTTGAGGCGTATGACGGCCCGTACGTGATCGAATCCTTCCACCCGGGCGCGGTGAATTGGTACAAGGAGCATCACCCTGAGGTGTGCCGCGGTCAGCTGAGCTGGCCGGCGAAGCTGAGCAAGAATGGTGCGGCTGAATGGGCCGCCGGCTTACTGGCGTTCGACTGGCTGTCTCGTCCTGATTTCGTGGCTTATGACTGGACTGGTGGCGCTTCGCCGCAAGTCAAGCTCGCTCGTTCGATGGGTGCGATGCCGGTTTCATGGACCGTGCGCAGCAGCGATGAACTCGCCCAGTGCACCCCCTACTTCGACCGCCACATCTTCGAAGCGTTCGTCCCCGACGCAGTGTGAGGTTGAGGGCGTTATTGATGCGCCCATGGGGTGGTTACAGGCTCATCGGGCGGTAACTTGCCCATGGGGCGGTTTGAAGAATATGTGAAACCGCGGAATTAAGCCATTTTGGCATACCGCCCCATGGGGGATTTCCCGCCCCATGAGGTATGGCGTTTTACTTGTGATACGGCTCGCCAGCGTTGATTTTATAAGCGCGATAGATCTGCTCCAGCAGAATCACGCGCATAAGCTGATGCGGGAACGTCATCTTCGAGAAACTCAGCAGAAAATCAGCACGACGCAGAATCGCGTCGTCAAGGCCGATTGAACCGCCGATGACCAGCTGAATATGGCTGGTGCCACGCAATCCAAGGTCGTTGATTTTGGCGGCCAATTCTTCACTGGACAGCTGCTTGCCATTGATGGCAAGGGCAATAACAAACGCGCCGTCCTTCAGATGCTTGGCGATGCGTTCGCCTTCTCTGGCCTTGATCTGTCGGTCAACGCCTTCGGAGGCATGGTCAGGCGTTTTCTCATCTGCCACTTCAATGATGTTGAGCTTGCAGTAGCGCGAAAGTCGCTTGGAATACTCGTCAATGGCGTCGCGAAGGTAACGCTCCTTCACGCGCCCCGGCGCAATAATGTCGATTTGCATAGATGTTCCGTTATGTTGGCTCCCTTCGGGGAGGGGAGCCAGGGAAATCAGTCAATTACGCCATAGAGACGGTCACCGGCGTCGCCGAGTCCCGGCACGATGTAGCACTTGTCGTTAAGACGTTCGTCGACCGCGCACACCACGACCTTGAAGTCGATGGACGGGTCGATGTGCTCCTCGACGTACTTGATGCCTTCGGGGGCCGCGATGATGTTGATCGCGGTCACGTCCTTGGCGCCGCGCTCGGCCAGGTAGTGCGTGGCGGCGACCAGCGTTCCGCCGGTGGCGAGCATCGGGTCGATGAGGAAGCACTGGCGGCCGGACAGGTCCTCGGGCAGACGGTTCGCGTACGTCACCTGCTGGGTGGGGTGCTCCTCGTCGCGCTTCATGCCCAGGAAGCCGACTTCAGCAGTCGGAATCAGGCGGGTCATGCCGTCGAGCATGCCCAAGCCAGCGCGCAGCACCGGCACGATGATCGGGCGCGGGGAGGCGAGCTTCTTGCCGGTCATCGGGGCGACCGGCGTCTCGATCGGCGCGGCCACCACGGACAGGTTGCGGGTGGCCTCGTAGGCCTCAAGCATCACGAGTTCGGAGACGAGCTCGCGGAAGGTGGAGGAGGGGGTGTTCTTGTCGCGCAGCACGGTGAGCTTGTGCTCGACCAGCGGATGATTCAAAACATGGAGTTCCATGATTCCCAGCCTAGTCCAAGTTTGCCGACCTGCCGAATTGGTAATGGCGCGGCTTGCTTATCGGATTGGATTTGTGGGTGATTCGACTTTTTGCTGCGATAGGCCAGTTGCAGCAGGACAATGCCCTGTCCGTGCCGAGATCTGCCTCTGATACCTCTGAGAGGGTAAAGCGTAAAAAACAACACGGTGTAAAATCGGGAATGAAACTGGTGTAAAACCGGGAATGAGATAGGTGTAAAATCGGGAATGAAACTGGTGTAAAATCTATATTGTTAGAACGATAGAACTGGGAAAGGCTGCAATATGAACGATTTGAGTGGTCGCGATGGTACCTTGACCAGGCCTGATTATCGTTCACGCGTGGTAGATAGCAGATTAAGTAAACTGCTCAAGGCGTTCGGTGCAGTGGAAATCGTTGGGCCGAAATGGTGCGGCAAGACATGGACCGCGCTCTCCCGGTCTCGAAGCGTTGATCGTCTGGATGATGTGGCAGTTTTCGCGGCCGCCCAAACCGATCCTGCATTGGTGCTGATGGGGGAGGAGCCCCATCTGGTGGACGAATGGCAAGATGTACCGCAAATTTGGGATGCCGCTCGTCGCCATATAGATGACAATGCGAACCGCAAGGGGCAGCTGATTCTTACAGGTTCGGCTATTCCAAAGGATCGTGACGCCATTCATCACAGCGGCACTGGTCGCATTGCTCGTCTGCGCATGTGGCCCATGAGCTTGGCTGAATCCGGAGAATCCACGGGCGCGGTCAGCCTATCCGATTTGTTCGAGGGGAAATTCGAGCCTGCCGAATGCAATACGAGTATCGAAGACATCGCCAGATGGTGTTGCCGTGGCGGATGGCCCGCGAATCTTGAGCTAGACGATGAATTCGCCTTGGAAATCCCGGGCGAATATATCGCAAGTGTGCTGGATATCAGCGTGCCGAAGATGAAGAAGAATCCTGAAACTGCACGAGCTTTGATGCGAGCTCTTGCCGTGAACATCTCGCAGGCACCAAAATATGCGACGCTGGCTGCGGATATGGCATATGGCGATGAGCGGCGTGAGCCGGATACGCAGACGGTGAAGAGCTATTTGGAAATGTTCAAGGACTTGTACCTTCTGACGGATTTGGAGGGTTGGGAGCCGCCACTCCGCGCAAAGAGTCGTGTGCGAACCAAGCCCAAGCGATATTTCGTGGATCCTTCGTTGCCTGCTGCGGTTTTAGGTGCCGCGCCGAATACTCTGATGCGCGATACACAGACGCTCGGCGATCTGTTTGAAACGCTGTGCATTCGTGATTTGAATGTATATCTGTCGGCCATGCCGGGCGCGAACAATCGCATCGCCTACTACCGCGATGACAAGGGGCTTGAAGTTGATGTCATTATCGAGTTGTCTGACGGCAGGTGGGGTGCCATCGAAATAAAACTCAGTGACCTTAAGGTGAACGATGACAATGCGGATAAGCTCAAATCCTTCCGCAACAAAATCTGCGGCAATCCCATGGCTCAGGTCCGAGACCCCGAATTCATGATGTTCCTTACCGGCCGAGGTGGGAAGGCCTATCGCCGCAATGACGGCATACTGGTCGTGCCCATCGCAACGCTCGGGGCGTGAATCTGGTAAAAGAAAAGAAGCGCCGAACCGCGAAAGCGCCTGTCGGCGCAAGGGCCGCTCGCGGCGGCAAAAAATGGAGCCCGGGGCTTAAGCACGGTCCGACGCGGATACTTAGTATAGCTTGCGATGGGTCTCGCCGCGCCGGGGAAGGGGTGGCGTTGGCCGGTAGCTGATTGTTGGGGTGCGGTCGGTGGGTTTCTCCCTCAGTCATGGGCATCGCCCGTGACAGCTCCCTCATCAGAGGGAGCCTGGAGCGGGGTTACTCCAACCGTCCGCGACGCCAGAGGTTGGCACCGTGTTGGAAATCCTTGGCGGTGGCCATGAGGCTGCCGGCGGTGTGCATAAGGCGGGCGGCTTTGGTGCGCACGGCCTTCTCATCGGCATCCGAGGAGAAGCCGCCGTTGGCCTCGGCCCGGGTCACCATGCGCCGCGCCTCCACGCGCAAGCCCAACGCCACCACATCGGTAAACGCCGCCGCACGCTCAAGCGCCACGGCAAAATCGCCCACAAAAGCACCGGAGAGAATCGAATCGGCCAATCGCACGATGTCATCTTCACTGGGAGCCTGATCCACGCCGGCGATGGCGGAGGCGGTAGTGGCCACCGGCTCACCCAAGCGCCACAGATGCGCGATCGAGTCGCGATTCGATCGCATCCACGTACGCAACATATACAGTCGCCACAGCACACCAGGCAGCGAATCCGGCTCGGTATCGCTCCATAGTTCGGCGATTTCATCCACGCCGACCGTCTCCACCAACGTGAGCACCCGCTCAACAACCGCCGGGTCTTCGCTATGGCGCACACGATCCAGCAATGCGGCAGCAGACAGATGACTCATCTCGCTCAACGCCTGCGGGTCCATGCCACCGGCCAATCCATCGGCCACAGCCGGGTCGAGCTGAGCCGGGCGCGAGGGGCGTGAAGAACCCATGCGAGCAGGTCCGAATGCCGCTCCGGCCGCACGCAACGAGCCGAAGCCCGGGCCCAGACTGCCGGCGGCACCATTGTGCGCGGCATGAGCTGCAGCGGCAGCGGCCGAGGAGTTGGATGAATCAGGAAATGCGGGTCTAGTAGACAAGCGGTTGAACCTTCTGAATATCGATGATTTTGGGACCATGAGGCGTCGGAGTGACGAACAGCGCCACCGCCGTGCCGGTCGGCATGAACGGTGTCTTGGCGATCAGGCGTTTGCTCAGAGACGGCGCAACGCACATGCTGCGCAGGTGTCCGAACATACCACCAATCACCGGCCGGTGCATGCATATCGCTATGGGCTGACGGCGCTCAAGTGCGAACTCGATTTCGCTGAGTAGACACTCCCATGCGGTGTCCGGCGCAGCGGCGTATGCATCTTCGGTGAGCGGATCGAGATGAACCATGTCTCGTCCGGTCTGCCACGCGAACATCTCCAACGTCTCCTGGCAGCGCACCCAAGGCGACGTGGCCAGTCGGGTCGGATTGAAACACGCCAGCTCGCGGTTCAGCGCGTATGCCGCAGCCGCGCCGCGCGGCGTGATCGGACGGTTCGCGTCCGAACCCTTCCACAGCTTGCGCGCTTCCGCTTTGCCGTGGCGCACGATAATCACCGGCACGGCGTCAAGCGCGCCCTCCTGCACCCGATCAACGAATAGCGCGAGGATGTCCTTATCGGTGGAATGGCTGAGCTTCTTGCGGGCCTCGGCCGGCGTCAGCCACAAAACTTCGTCGATTTCGCCGATGTCCGCCCGATGCACCGGGCCAAACGCATGGGTACGCCGCAGGTTGTCGATGGCGCTGATCGGCGTGGCCATCCAGAACTGGATATGCTTGGTATCCGCCGACCGATCCTTGGTATGGCGCTGTTTGCTGCCTTCTTCGGACAGCGGGTACTCGATGTCGCCCAGATAGGGGCCAAGTTCCACGGACAGGCCCGATTCCTCGCCGATCTCGCGTACGGCGGCATGCCGGTGCGATTCGTTCGGGTCGACCTTGCCTTTCGGCCAGCTCCAGTCGTCGTATTTCGGGCGATGCACGATGCACAGTTCGATGCGGTTGAGTACGTTGTCCGCTGTGGCTGGGCTGTCGGCCTGCGCCGGGTCCGGGGTGGAAGCCGCGTCCGATGCGCCGGGTGCTGCCGTGGTCTCGCCGTCAGAATCCGTGGTGTTCGCGATGATGGTGCCATCGGTGGCAATATTGGATTTCACTGATGGAGATGATGCCCGCGTCGGCTCGGCATCATCCTTCCACCGGTACAGAATACCGCCGGCGGCTTCCACGATTCGTCTCATACTGTTCGTACCCATCTCTTGTATTGTAGGTCACGTTGGACCGCTGCTACGTAGTTTTTGCGCGCTGAACAACGATGCCCGGCATCCTCTCGAAAGAGGAGCCGGGCATCGTAACCACCCTCAGTTAGCTTGCGCTGACAGGGAGCATCGAGTGAAATCAGTTGTGTGAATTGGGGCGACGCTGGTGCTTGCGAATCAGGTATTCCTGACTATCGACCAGCGGGCGGCCCTCGTCGTCCTTGGTGTGCAGCACATACGTGCCGTCGGGCTGCATGTGCCAGCTCATGGTGGAGTCGGCCATCTGCAGGTCCACGTACTTGATGAGCTCGTCAATCTGCTCCGGGGCGGTGACGCGCACCAGAGCCTCGACGCGGCGATCAAGGTTACGGTGCATGAGGTCAGCCGAACCGATGTAGACCTCCGGGCCGGAAGCCGGGCCCTCGCCGATCTGCGGGCCGTCCGCATTGCAGAAGGCGTAGATGCGGGAGTGCTCCAGGAAGCGGCCGAGAATCGAACGTACGCGGATGTTCTCGGACAGGCCGGGAACGCCGGGCTTCAGAGCGCAGATGCCGCGTTCGACGATGTCGATCTTCACGCCGGCCTGAGAGGCACGGTACAGGGCGTCGATGGTCTTCTCGTCCACGATGGAGTTGACCTTGATCTTGATCCAGGCCTCCTTGCCGGCGCGGGCGGCGTCCTCCTCGCGGCGGATGCGCTGAATCAGGCCGGTGCGCACGGTACGCGGGGCCACCAGCAGACGGTGGAAGCTGGACTTCGGCGCGTAACCAGAGAGCTGGTTGAACAGACGAGTCAGATCCTGGCCGACCACCGGGTCGCAGGTCAGCAGACCCAGATCGGTGTACAGTCGCGCGGTCTTCGGGTTGTAGTTGCCGGTGCCTACGTGGCAGTAGCGGCGCAGACCGTCCGCTTCCTGACGCACGACCTCGATGAGCTTGCAGTGGGTCTTCAAGCCCACGATGCCGTACACCACGTGCACGCCGGCGCGTTCGAGCTTGCGGGCCCACGCGATGTTGGCGTCCTCGTCGAAACGAGCCTTGATTTCCACCAAAGCCAGCACCTGCTTGCCGGCATGAGCGGCGTCGATCAGGGCGTCGATGATCGGCGAGTTGGAGCTGGTGCGGTACAGGGTCTGCTTGATGGCCAGCACCTTCGGGTCCGCGGCGGCCTGCGCAAGGAAGGCCTGCACGGAAGTGGAGAAGGAGTCATAGGGGTGATGCAGCAGGATGTCGCGCTCGCGGATGGCAGCGAAAATATCCTGTGCGCGGGAGGACTCGACCTCGGCGATCTGACGGTTCGTGGTCGGCACGAACGGACGGTTCTTCAGGTCCGGGCGGTCCACGCTGCCGAGCTCAAAGAGCACGGTCAGGTCCAGCGGGCTGGGCAGACGGTATACCTCGTCCTGGCTCACGCCGAGCTGGTCGGCGAGCAGCTGGGAGAGGAAGGGGCTCGTGGTGTCCGTGATCTCCAGGCGGATCGGCGGTCCGAAGCGGCGGCGCAGCAGCTCCTTCTCCATGGCGTTGAGCAGGTTCTCGGCGTCATCCTCTTCCACGTCGATGTCCTCGTTACGAGTCACGCGGAAGGAGCGGGCCTCCTTGATGATCATGCCCGGGAACAGGGATTCCAGATGCGCGGCGATGAGCTTTTCCATGGCGATGAAGCCGTAACGCTCGTCCTTGGACTCCTCATCGGTCATGTCGTCCACCGGCACCAGGCGCGGCAGGTTGCCCGGGATCTTGACGCGGGCGAAGTGCGACTTGCCGGAGGCCGGGTTCTCCACAATCACGGCCAGGTTGATGGAACCGCCGGAAATGTAGGGGAACGGGTGGGCCGGATCCACGGCGAGCGGCGTCAGGACCGGGAACACCTGCTGGCGGTAGTAGCGCGAGAGGCGCTCCTGCTCGGAGGATGTGAGCTTGTCCCACGTCAGCAGGACGATGCGCTCCTTCTCCAATTCCGGCAGAATGGTGTCGATCGTGTAATGTGCGTGCTCGTCTTGCAGACGGTGTGCGGTCTCGCTGATCGCGCGCAGCTGCTGACGCGGGCTCAGGCCGGCGGCAGACGGCACGGCGATGCCCGAGTCGATACGGCGCTTCAGGCCGGCGACGCGGACCATGAAGAACTCGTCAAGGTTCGAGGCGAAGATCGCGGCGAAGTTGGCGCGCTCGAGCAGGGGCATGTCTTCGTTCTCCGCACATTCGAGCACGCGCTGGTTGAACTTGAGCCAGCTGAGCTCGCGGTCGAAGAAACGGTCCTTGGGCAGCGGTGCCTCGCCTTCCTGATCGACGCGGCGGTCGTTGTTGTCGTTTTCGGCAATATGCTCTGCGATTTGGCTGCGCAGAATTGCCTTCGAGGGTGCGTCAAATATCTGTGCCATAGCTTATATCGTAAGCTTTGGCGTGGCCGGAAAACGACTGAACGCGCCAGAATTCAACGGGTGTTCATGTTAGTTCGGTGTTGGTTGGTTTTGAGTGTGCTAGCGTCGCTCGCGACACGCCGTGAGCGGCGGTGAAACGAACGAAATCGAACATCGGACGGGTTCGATGTGAACGGTTCAGCTCGTTTTCCGATAGCCAGAAAGTGCGATTGAACAGTTGTGATAAAAAACGCACAACGACTCTCTGCAGGTTGCGAGAAACGGGAGTGATGAATAGATTATGAGGTACAAGAACAACTGAACAGAGCAGAGCCCACAAATAGTGTATGGTCACGAGGACTGTTACGTTGGACGGGCATTGGAAAGACTTACCGTTACAACGATGATGTTGTGCAGAGATTCTGCTCCAGTAGTTGAACTTGTAGAAAAGGCCCGCTCCGGCGGGCCTTTTCGTTTGTGTGTACAGTGGAGGGCATGACGGAAACACAGCGTACGCCAGAGGGGATGTCGTCGAAACCTCGTATCAAGCCGGCCGATGCCGAAGACGGCCGTCCGGTCTCTATCTCTGCGCGTCTCGGACGACTGCAATTCCACTATTCCGGCAAGTTCCGCGTGCTGCAGATTGCCGACATTCAGGATGGGCCGAAAGTCTCCAAAGACACCATCACCCTGATTGAGGCCAGCCTTGATGCCACACGGCCTGATCTGGTGATTTTCTCCGGCAACCAGATCGCCGGCTACGATCCGGCGTTCGCCGATTCATTCCGTAAACGTCGCTGGTGTGACGAACCTATTGCCGAATCCGCGCTGAACCATACCCGAGCGCTGATGCGCAAGGCCATTGGCCAGTTCACTGAGCCGTTGGCGGCGCGCGGCATTCCGTGGGCCGTGACGTACGGCAACCATGATTTCCAATGCGGGCTAAGCAATGCGGAACTGGACGGTATCTATCGCGAGTTCCCCGGTTGTGTCAATCCGCCGAGTGAGACCTTGCCGAACCAGATTGCATACACCTGTGGAGCGGGTGGTGCTGTGCAGACGCTGTCTGGTGCCACTGGTTCCGGTGAACCAGGCACCTTCGCGCTGCCGGTTATGGACGTTGACCATACGCGCAATGTGCTGGGTCTGGTCATTCTTGACTCCGGCGATTACGTGCATGGCGGCGGCTTCGGCACACCATCGCCCGCAGCGCTCGCCTTCCTGAACGCCGTGCCCGACCGTATCGGTGCGAAATCAATGGTGTTCCAGCACATGCCGATGCCCGAGTATTACAACGTGCTGAAGCCGGTGGCGGCCAACGCGGCGTTTGCCATGCAGGGCTATCGTTCGCACGCCGATACCTACTACGTGCTGGACGAATTGCAAACCCAGCCCGGCGGATATTTGGGAGAAGGCATATCCTGCCCTGATACGTCAGGCGAATTCGAATTGCTGCGCGAGGGGTATTTCGGCGTCGTAGCTGGTCATGATCATCGCAACGGTTTCGTCGGCGAACATGAGGGTCTGTTGCTTATCGCTACGCCAACCTGCGGATTCAACACATACGGACCGGCTCCGGCCAAACGTGCCACGCGATTGATCGAATTTGATATCCGTCACCCTTACGAGCCGCGTACGCAATTGCTGGAGTTTGGCGAACTGGTGGGCAAGCCCAGTTCCAAACGCGCCTACACCTATGCGGTGAACCAGACCGCGCCTGGCGAGGGTGAGGGCGATGATTTGCTGCGCAAGCCGTCGCTATGGAGTCAACTGTCCGGTTTATTCAGGTAACTGTTCCTGATAGAGGCGGGAAGCGGCGCGAAGTATTCGGGGTTTCGGGGGCCTTCCGCTGTGTATTAGTGGCAGAAATCCCGCGTCTCGACGGATACCTCGCGGGATTTCTGCCGTTTCAGGCCGTCAAAACGGCAGAAATCCCGCGCCTTTTTCGTTGTGACGCGGGATTTCTGCCGGTTGGGCTATCGGTTGGATTGACTGGTATGTTTCAGCGAACGGCTTTGACCAGTGCCTCGGTGAGGTACTTGCCGGCGGCCATCACCAGCGGCGCATAGCGGCGTCCGGGGGCGGCACCCATGCGGCCGGTCGGGCCGGAAATCGAGATGGCGGCGATGACCTGGCCGGAGGCGTTGCGGATCGGGGCGGAAATCGAGCACACGCCCTCTTCGCGTTCGTTCACGGACTCGGACCAGCCGCGCTTGCGTACGGCGGCCAGCTTGGTGGCGGTGAACTTGGCGTGGCGCAATCCCTGGTGCAGACGGTCGGAATCCTCCCAAGCCAGAAGAATCTGGGCGGCGGAACCGGCTTCCATCGACAGCATGGCACCCACCGGAATGGAATCACGTAGGCCGGAGGTGCGTTCCACAGCGGCGATGCACACGCGCTGATCGCCTTGGCGGCGGTAAATCTGCGCAGACTCGCCAGTGCGATCGAGCAGGGTCTGCAGGATCGGGCCGGCGGCGGTCAGCAGACGATCCTCGCCTGCTGCGGCGGCAAGTTCGGCGAAACGGGAGCCGAGTACGAATCGGCCATGCTGGTCGCGCAGTACGAAACGGTGGCGTTCCAGTGCAATAGCCAAACGATGTGCGGTCGGTCGAGCGAGACCGGTGGCGGCCACAAGCTGGCCCAGCGTGGACGGGCCGGATTCCAGTGCGTCAAGAATCTTTACAGTTTTATCAAGGACGCCAACGCCGGAATGGATTTCCCCATCGTCCTTGGCGGTGGTGTCTTCAACCGGCTCGGACTTGGTCAAGCTGTTGTTCAATGGTTCTTCCCGGGAATCAGTCATAATAAGGGCGATTATGCCATCTCACATAGTGAAATGGCAAATCGGGGAAGTGTCTCACAGGGTGGCCATGAAGTTGAAAGGGCGTTCGTGGATGCCGAAGAGACATGTCTGGAGCGGAACCGAGTCATGACTAGGTCATGTTCGAGTCGGGTCCGAGTCATATTGAGGCCATCATTTGACCGTATCTCAATATCCGGCATGCTTATGGCCGGGCCCATCGCAAGCACATAGGCTAATACCACGAACAAGGCGCGAACACAATACCTCGCGCGGAATATTTTGGAGGAATCACTATGGGAACGACACTGGCCGAGAAGGTCTGGGCCGATCATCTGGTGCGCAAGGGCGGCGACGGAGCTCCTGATTTGCTGTACATCGATCTGATGCTCATGCATGAGGTCACCAGCCCGCAGGCGTTTGAGGGCCTGCGCTTGGCCGGCCGCAAGCCGCGTCACGTGGATCAGCTCATCGCCACCGAGGATCACAACACGCCGACCGTTGATATCGATCGCCCGAACCCGGACGAGACGAGCGCGTTGCAGTTGACGACTTTGGAGAAGAACTGCAAGGAGTTCGGCGTGCGCCTGCACCCGCTGGGCGACGCTGATCAGGGCATCGTCCACGCGTTCGCCCCGATTCTGGGCCTGACCCAGCCGGGCATGACCATCGTGTGCGGTGATTCGCATACGTCGACGCACGGCGCGTTCGGTGCGCTGGCGTTCGGTATCGGTACTTCCGAAGTCGAGCACGTGATGGCCACGCAGACGCTGTCCCTGAAGCCGTTCAAGACCATGGCCATCAACGTCGAGGGCAAGCTGCCCGCGGACGCGACCGCCAAGGACATCATTCTGGCGATTATCGCCAAGATCGGCACCGGCGGCGGCCAGGGTTACGTGATCGAATACCGTGGCGAGGCGATTCGCAACCTCACCATGGACGAACGTATGACCGTGTGCAATATGTCCATCGAGGCCGGTGCGCGTGCCGGCATGATCGCGCCGGACGAGACCACGTTCGAGTACCTGAAGGGCCGTCCGCACGCGCCGGAAGGCGAGCTGTGGGATCAGGCCGTGGCGTACTGGAAGACGCTGAAGACCGATGACGATGCCGTATTCGACAAGGTGGTGGATATTGACGCCACCAAGCTCGGTCCATATGTGACGTGGGGCACCAACCCCGGCCAAGGTCTGCCGATCACCGCCTCCGTGCCGGAGCCGGACAAGATCGCCGACGCCACCAAGCGTGCCGCCGCCGAACGTGCGATTACATACATGGGTTTGAAGCCGGGCATGCCGATCAAGGACATCGCCGTGGACACCGTGTTCATTGGTTCGTGCACCAACGGTCGTATCGACGATTTGCGCCAGGCCGCCGCGATCATGAAGGGTCACCACAAGGCCGAGAACATTCACCGCGTGCTCGTGGTGCCGGCCTCCTCCCGTGTGCGTCTGCAGGCGGAGAAGGAAGGCCTCGATAAGGTGTTCAAGGACTTTGGTGCCGAATGGCGTAATGCCGGCTGCTCGATGTGCCTGGGCATGAACCCGGACAAGCTGGTACCGAACGAGCGCTCGATTTCCACTTCGAACCGTAACTTCGAGGGCCGCCAGGGCAAGGGCTCGCGCACGCATTTGGCGTCGCCGGCCGTAGCCGCCGCCACCGCCATCCGCGGCACAATCTCGTCCCCCGCCGATCTCTGAGTCAATACGCATGAGCCCCCTCTGACGAGGGGGCTGTCAGTCGAAGACTGACTGGGGGAGAGATCCCCGAAAGGAAAATTGTTATGGAAAAACTCACCACACTGACCGGCGTGGGCGTGCCGCTGCGCCGCTCCAACGTCGATACCGATCAGATCATTCCCGCTGTGTTCTTGAAGCGCGTGACCAAGTCCGGCTTCGATGACGCCCTGTTCTACGCATGGCGCCGAGACCCGAACTTCGTGCTCAACAAGCCGGAATACGCCGGTAAGGGCCAGATTCTGGTCGCCGGCCCCGAATTCGGCATCGGCTCCTCCCGCGAGCACGCCGTGTGGGCGCTGCACGATTACGGTTTCCGCGTGGTCATCGCGCCGAGCTTCGCCGACATCTTCTACGGCAACACCGCCAAGAACGGCGTGCTGGCCGCGATTATGCCGCAGGAGTCCGTCGAACTCCTGTGGAAGCTACTGGAGGAAGAGCCTGGTCGTGAGATGACTGTCTCGCTGGAGACCCGCACTGTCACTTGCGGCGACGTGACCCTGCCGTTCGAGGTCAACGATTACGTGCGTTGGCGTCTGATGAACGGCTACGACGATATCGATCTGACGCTGCAGCACGAGGACGACATCGCCGCCTACGAAAAGATGCGCGCCGAAAAGTTCCCCTTCAAGCCCAAGACCATCCCCGCCAAACACTGGGCCGAAGAAAGAATCGAGTCCGCCCGCGAGCCTGAGGACGCAGACTGGACAGGGCCGTTGGCCGATCGCGGCATTATTTAGCCGCGATCGGCCTGCTGAAAGCCCGGCGGGCTTTCAGCAGGCCCTGTGCCGAGCTGCGACAGCAGCGAGGCCAGCATTGAGCCTCGCCGAAAGGCGAGTCCATAATTGCAGGCCCAGGGCCGTTGGCTCTGTGTCTGATTGAGATTATTGGGTCGCTCGCATCGCATCAAACAAAGGTCTCACTGGTGCCCGCGCCCCACATCCATTGCGCGGCGGGCAGGAGTTGCGGCAATATTCCCTTCAGTGCCAACAACGCCATACGGTCGTTATCCACCGCAGCCACCAACACCGGCGTGGCGGCGCTTTCCTCAACACTCATGAACTCCGTCCTAGCGTTCGAAATACTGTGCCTGAATTCGTACACATTTGTGGACATAATCAAGATTCATCCAGTAATGACGGTTAGGTTGAGCATCATGACCATGAATGACATGAATCCGTCGAACGATTCCGATACGGCTCCGGCGCAATCGCTGTCAGCGCAACCGTTGCCACCTCGACCGGCACCGCAGTCTGCGGCACAGTCACAGACGCCGATGCCACAGACGCCACAGTATGTTCAGCCTGGGCCGAGCATGCAGCCGCAATATGCGGGTCAGCCGGAGGCATGGGCACAACCGCTACCTCCACAAGATGTTTCACGGGGTGTTCCACGGATTGTTTCACAAGGTGTTTCACAACCTGTGCCGCAAGCCGCAATACCTGCTGTGCAGCCTGCACAATACGCCGCGCAGCTCGTATACCCGACATATCCCGTCCAACCTACGTATCCTGCCCAGCCGATGTATCCCACGCAGCCGACGTATCCGGCGCAATCCGCCTATTCCCCATACCCGGCGCAACAGTCGGCTCCACAGCCCCTCGCTCATCCGTACTACGCTCAACCAGTGGGCTACGCGCCACAACCCTATTCCGCTGCGCCGCAACCATTCGTGCAAACGGCTCCGGCAATGCCAGTCACAATGCCCAACGCAATGCCTGCCACGATGCCCGCAGCAATGCCCGTGGTCATGCCGATCGATCCTCGCCGTGTATGGCGCACGTGGCGTCGCAAGGTGGTCAATCGTGTAATGGGACTGACTCTCGCCTATGAAGGCATGATGCTCTTGGGCGCAATGGTCGCCACCATTATCGTCGGCGTAATAACCGCGAGCGATTTGTCCGGCGTGCAGTGGGATGGCATCATCAGCCTGATATCGGTGTTCGTCGCGTTCGGATTTCTGCTGCTCATGCGCCACCGTGACATCTTCACCTGCGAATTCTGGCTTGGTGGCCAGCATCGCGACTCGTACGGGGAGCCCAATCAGCTTGGCCACATCAGCCAATATGGCGGCGGGCGCATGCAGCCTCTCTGGGCGTTGATGTTCATCGTGCTGGGCATGGGCGTGCAAGGCATCGTTATGTTGGTGCAGGTCGCTTTTTCCAGGCTGGGCACCGATCTTGCCTCTCCCACGTCAGACAGCATCGCCGAATCCAGCGTCACCGTAAGCATGTGGCTGTACGTTGGGCTGGTCGCTCCGATTTGCGAGGAAGTACTGTTCCGCGGCGTACTGATGAAGGAGCTCAAGCCGTTGGGCAAGAACTTCGCCATCGTCACCTCGGCAATGGTGTTCGGCCTGTTCCATGACGACGTAGTGCAAGGCACATTCGCGTTCCTCTTTGGCCTGATTCTGGGATTCGTGGCCATGGAATACTCGTTGGTTTGGTCGATTGCACTGCACATCTTCAACAATGCGATTCTTTCCGGCGCCATCGATACCCTTGCCGGCAACTATCTTGATGACAACGCATATTTGATATTCTCATTGTCGCTATCTGTGATCGGCGTGATCGGATCGATTATCATATTCGTGATATACGGCAAAGAGATGCGCCAATATCACCGTACGAATCGTAGTATTCCAGACACGTACTTTGGCTGGGCAGCTCCGACGTTCATCATCTTTGTGGTAGCCAATGCCGCTTTCGCCATTATTTCGTTTGTCGGCGCGATGATGGGTTGAGTGTGCGTGTGCGCATGCAGGTTGGCTTATCGTTGAAGCATGAGTGATTTTGAGCCGTTTTACGATGTCAGCCGCAGTTACGAAGACAACTATGAGCAAGGGCCGTTCGGCTCGTTCGCCGAGGCGCTGAAGGATGGCAACGGTGCCGATGCCGCCGGAACCACCAGCGAGGGTGCCTCCGAGGGTGCCTTGGCCACCTTTTTGGGCCAGCCGGTCAACCTGCCTTTCGGCATTCCCGCAGGCCCGCTGCTCAACAGCCGTTTCACCACGGCCGCTTTCCACATGGGTTTCGATCTGGCGACCTACAAAACCGTGCGTTCGCGCGCCTGGGGCTGCAACCCGTTCCCGAACGTGCTCGCCGTACACCCCAAGTCGGCGGACGGTTCACTGACGCCGGGCAGCGCCGAACTGGACGAAGGCGTGCTGGCCGACACCAACTATGAACAGCCGATTTCCATCTCCAACAGCTTCGGTGTGCCCTCGCAGAGCCCTGACGTCTGGCAGCCGGACATGCGCGCCGCCATCGAGGCCGCCGGTCCCGGTCAAGTGCTGGTCCCGAGCTTCCAAGGCTCGCGTGTGGAGGGCATGAGCGAGGAGGAATACATCGCCGACCATGCCACTACCGCCCGCCTGGTCAAGGAGACCGGTGCCAAGCTCATGGTGATGAACACCAGCTGCCCCAACGAGGGCCACAACCGCCTGCTATGCCACAATCCGCTGCTCGTGGGCCGCATCACCGAGGCCGTGAAGCAGGAGATCGGCGACATCCCGCTGATGGTCAAGCTCGCCTACATCCCCAGCGACGACGCTCTGGAGCTTATGGTGCGTTCCACCGTGGGCCACGGCACCGTGCAGGGCTTCAGCACCATCAATACGATTTCCGCCAAACTGGTCGATGCCAATGGCAATCAGGCCCTGCCCGGCGCGGGCCGCGATCACTCAGGCGTGTGCGGCAATGCGATTCGTGGCGCCGGCCTCGACATGGTCGCCCGTCTGGCCGCGATTCGTGAAAAGCTCGGGCTCGATTTCGCGATCAACGGCGTCGGCGGCGTGGTCTCGCCCGCCGACTACCAGGCGTACCGTGACGCCGGCGCGGACTCGGTGATGTCCGCCACCGGCGCGATGTGGGACGCCGAACTGGCCCACAAGATCAAGGCCAGCCGGTAAATCGGCTCCAAAAACAAGCAACAGCCTGTACGGGCCGTGATTCCCAGACGATTCCCAGACAGTGCCCATGTTGCATTGAAACTGTTGCTGTTATATGTAATCACGGCCGAACAAGCTGCATAACTTAACCTCTTTCTTCTTCTCTCCTTTCTCTCCCCGGCGCCCATCACGCCGGGGTTTCTTTTTTGCGGTGGGTACAGCCGTCTTACTCGGCCGCCGCCTTCATGGCCACGGCGCCGACGTAGTAGACCGGCTTGTCGAAGTTCGGCTGGAACAGGAAGTCCACGTTGGCGAGCTGGTCGATGGTGAAGCCGGCCTGAATCGCCATGGAAATCACGTTTGCCGCGCCGGAGATATCGGCCTTGGAACAGAACTGGCCGCCCTTGACCTTGCGGGTTTCCGGGTCCCAGGTCAGAATCGACGTGACTGGGGTGGTGGTGAGCATGAAGTCCGGGCGATAATCCTCGGTGAGCGAGGTCTCGCGGACCGTGAGCCCGCGGCGTTCGGCACCGGCGCGGGTCAGGCCGGAGGCGGCGAGCGAGAGATCGTACAGCTGCACGGCGGACGTGGCCTGCGTGCCCATGTACTTCACGGTCGGCGTCTCGATGTTGCGGCCCACCAGCAGGCCCTGGCGCACCGCGTTGGTGGCCAGCGGAATGTAATCGTGCTGGCCGGTGGGGTTGTAGAACACGGTGGCGGAGTCGCCGGCGGCGTACACGCCCGGCGCGGACGCCTGCATGTAGTCGTCGACCACGATCGCGCCGTTCGGCAGCATGTCCACCTTGCCCTTGAGCAGGTCGGTGTTCGGCAGGAAGCCGACGGCCAGAATCGCCATTTCGGCCGTGTACTCGCCCTTTTCGGTGACCACAGTGACGGTGTCGTCGTCATTGTCGCGGAACTCGACCACCTTCTGGCCGAGCGCGAGCGTGACGCCGTGCTCCTCGAACGCGGCCGCCACCTGATCGGTGATGGTCTTATCGAAATTATTGGCCAGCGGGCGATCAAGGCCGTCGACCAGCGTGGTCTTGACGCCGGTGACGCTGAACTGCTCGGCGATTTCCGCGCCGATATAGCCCGACCCGATCACCACTGCCGACTTGGCGGTTTTCGCCTTTTCCTTGATGGCGATGGCGTGATCCCAGTTCTTGCACAGCAGCACATGCGGGCTGTCGATGCCGGGGATCGGCGGGATGACCGGGCGCGAGCCGGTGGTCACGACCAGTTTGTCGAAAGCGAGGGTCTGTTCGGCGGGGTCTCCGGCCTCGTCCAGCGCGCGGTAGGTGAGGGTTCTGGCGTCGAGGTCCACGGACGTCACGTCGGTGCGCATATGCATGGTCGCGCCGGCTTCGGCCAGAGCGGCAGGGGAGGAGTAGAACATTTTCTTCGGGTCGGATACGTGGCCGCCCACCCACAGGGCGATGCCGCAGGAGAGGAAGGACAGCGTACCGTTGCGCTCGAAAACATGGACGGTCCAATCGGGGTGCTCGGCGAGAATCGAGGTGGTGGCGAACGTGCCGGCGTGCGTGCAGCCGATGACGGCGACTGTGGTCATGAATGCTCCTTTGCTTGTGGACATGGCGTCTGATGCCATTGCCCTGAATCGTAGCGTAGAAGTATGGAGAACGCCGTGGCGGCAAATGTGAGGAAGATCACGTTATCGGTTTGATTCGACGGGGGGTATGGGATCCGTTGTGCACGGTGATCAAAGTTCGGCTGGGGTGCATTTCACGGAGTCGGCACATGGCTTATGGCAAACTGGACGGTAGCATTTTTTGAATCTTGATTGATTGAGGAGAGTGGCGTGGCTGAGAATCCGGATGACGTGTTGCATGTCGAGGGCGGCAAGCCTTTGAATGGCACGATCAAGGTGCGTGGCGCGAAGAACTTCGTGAGCAAGGCGATGGTCGCCGCGTTGCTGGCACCGGGCAAGTCGGTGCTGAAGAACGTGCCGGAGATTCGTGACGTGCATGTGGTGTCCGATTTGCTACGTCTGCACGGCGTGGACGTGGATGTGGACGGTGCGAACGGCATTGTGACCATCGACGCCTCGCGTGTGCAGCTGGCCGATGTGGCCGACGTGGATACACTGTCCGGTTCGTCGCGCATCCCGATCCTGTTCTCCGGCCCGCTCGTGCACCGTTTGGGTGAAGCGTTCATTCCCGCGTTGGGCGGCTGCGCGATTGGCGGACGTCCGATTGACTTCCATCTGGAGACGCTGCGCAAGCTGGGCGCCACGGTGGACAAGGAACACAAGGACGGCATCCACATCACCGCGCCCAACGGCCTGCACGGCGCGAAGATCCACCTGCCCTACCCGTCGGTGGGCGCCACCGAGCAGACTTTACTGGCGGCCGTGCTGGCCGAGGGCAAGACCGAACTGTCGGGCGCGGCCACTGAGCCGGAGATCATGGATCTGGTGTGCGTGCTGCAGAAGATGGGTGCAATCATTTCTGTGGACGTTGATCGCACCTTCCGCATCGAGGGTGTCAAGGAACTGCAGGGGTACACGCACACGTCGCTGACGGATCGCATCGAGGCGGCGTCCTGGGCGTCCGCCGCGCTCGCCACGCACGGTGACATTTTCGTCAAGGGTGCCACCCAGCCGGAGATGATCACGTTCCTCAACGTGTTCCGCAAGGTGGGCGGCAAATTCGAGGTGACGGACAAGGGCATTCGTTTCTGGCATCCGGGCGGGGACTTGAAGCCCGTGGCGATCGAGACGGACGTGCATCCCGGGTTCATGACCGACTGGCAGCAGCCGCTCGTGGTGGCCCTGACCCAGGCCAACGGCCTGTCGATCGTGCACGAGACCGTGTACGAGAACCGTTTCGGCTTCACCAAGCCGCTGGTCGAGATGGGTGCCACCATCCAGTTGTACCGCGAGTGCCTGGGCTCGCTGCCGTGCCGTTTCCGGCAGCGCAACTACAAGCATTCCGCCGTGATCTTCGGACCGACCCCGCTGACCGGACGCGACATCGACGTGCCGGACCTGCGTGGTGGGTTCAGCCATCTGATCGCGGCCTTGGCCGCGTCAGGCCCCTCGGACGTGCACGGCATCAGCCTGATCGACCGAGGCTACGCCGACTTCCGCGGCAAACTCGAAGCGTTGGGTGCCGACTTCGATTAATTCGGCCGTTCCTCGGCTCCCCTCTCTGAGGGGAGCCACAATTTTCTACAACAGCCCGTCCGCCTCGAGCGCGGCGGCCATGCGGTCGAAGCATTCCTCCAGTAGCGGGTAGGGCATGGCGAAGTTCATGCGTACGCATCCGCGCCCGACCTCGCCGCATTCACGGCCGTCCGTCAACGCCACGTTGGCCTTCTTGAAGAAATAGTTGGCCGGGTCATCGATGCCCAGTGGCGAGAAATCCAGCCACGCGATATACGTGCCCTGCGGCTCCACATAGCGCACCTTGGCGAATCTCGTGCGCATCTGCTCGTTGACCAGCGCGATATTGCGCTCGATATATGCCATCACGCCCTCGAACCATGCCGCGCCGCCGTCATAGGCCGCTGTGGTGGCTATGGCACCGATGGTGGCCGTCTGGTGCTCGGACCATTCCGCGTTCCTCATCCATAGTTCCAGATCGTCCGGATTGGTGAGAATCACCTGCGCGCACTTGGTGCCGGGAATGTTGAACGACTTCGAGGCTGAAGTGGAGGTGAAAGCCTGCATGGCCGTCTGCCGGTTGATTGAGGCGAATGGCACATGCGTGTGGCCTTGGTAGACGAACGGCGCGTGAATCTCATCGGAGAATATACGCACGTTGTACTTGGCGGCCAGATCGGACAATCGCAGCATTTCTTCGCGCGTCAATACCTTGCCGATCGGGTTGTGCGGGTTGCACAGCACGAAGGCATGGCAGCCGTTCGCGAACGCCTGCTCAATGGCGTCGAAATCGAACAGCCATTCATCATTGCGCCCGCTGCTCTCGCCGGCGCCCGCGCACAGCATCGGAATCTCAAGGACCTCCACGCCATACAGACGCGGCACGCTCAGGAACGGCATATAGGCCGGAGTCGGTACCACGATGGAGTTGCCGGCGCGCACGATCTCGCGCAGGAACACTTCGAACGCCTCCAGCACGTCCGGCACCGGGCGGATGCACGTCGGATCCACCTCCCAGCCGTAGCGGCGCTGCCATGCGGCGCACGAGCGGGCGACCTCCTTCTTCCACGGGTCGGGAATGTAGCCGAGCGCGCCACGTTCGGTGGCCTCTTCGATGGCTTCGGCCACGCATGGTGCCAGACCGTAATCCATCTCGGCGATGAATGCGCCGATGCAGCCGGGGTAGCGGGTCCATTTATCCGAACCGACCTGCTCCAGATCCTCGATGGTCGTCACGTCGATGTGATTGGCATCAAAGCAAGAGGTGCCGGCGGTTGTGTTGCTCAAAGTCGTTGACTGGGGAATGTTGTTCATGCTCATAACATGTCATTGTTCCCGGTGCAGAAGGGCTGCTCAACGGTCTGGCTCCCCGAAATCGTGATGGCGCTCGCAAGCTTGCTTATCGCTGTGCGACTACTTGGCACTCAAATATTTGAGTGACGTGCGCTCGAGCTCCTCGAGCAATGAACCAAGCGCGGGGCGATGGTCGCCGGCACGAGTCACGATGCCGACCTCGCGCGCCGCAAAATCGTCGGCAATGGGACAGGCCACCAGATCGCCCTGCAAGTTGATATGCGTATCGAGCGCCGGCACCAGCGAGACGCCCATACCAACCTCGACCAGGTTCTGCGTGGCCCAGTAATCATCCGTGCAGTGGCGGATATCCGGCTTGAATCCGGCACGGGTGGCCAGTTTCACCAAATTTGCGCGGCAGGTGGGGCAGCCGGCGATCCAATGCTCGTCTTTGGCGGCGGACAGCGGCACAGGTTCGCCGGTCTCCTCGAATCGTTTGGCGATGCCGCTGGAGCGGCGCACCAGCAGTCGCATCGGATCGTAACCCAGCGAATGGAAGGTCAGGTCGTCGCCGATGTGCAGGAAGTTCGGGATGCTGCTGTAGCGGAACACGGCGGCGGTATCGGCCTTGCCTTGGGAAATCAGACCGATCGCCTCCGGCGGCTCCATCTGAATCAGGCTCAGCTCGATGTCCGTGAACATACTGAGCTTGACCACGGTACGGGCCGCGATAGTAGAGCAGATTGACGGTGGGGCCACCAAATGCAGGTGATCAAACCGATGATGCCGATAATCCTCGACTTCACGGGCCGCCCGCTCCAGCCGATCGGCGATGGCCTCGCCGTGGCGGGCGAGCATCGAACCGGTGGCGGTGAGTTCCACGCCATGCGAGGTGCGTTGCACCAGAGTCGAACCGCACTGTGCCTCCAGCTTTTTGATCTGCTGGCTGATGGCCGGCTGCGACCAACCCGTGGCCTTGGCCGTGGCGGAGAACGAACCATACTGTTCGATTTGCCACAACGTGACCAATGATTGGGGGTTGAGCGTGGCCATAGGTACCTCTTTCGTGCCTTTTCGTGCCTTTTCGTGCGGTGATTCAATTATGGCCGGGCGGCAGGATGTGGCGTGCGCGCCGATCGTCAGTCCTCGAACTGCTTGGCGAGCGGAACCATCAGCACGGTGAGCACGGCGAACAGGGCGGTGGTGATGAACAGCACGATGGCGACCGGCATTTGGTCGTAGGCCCAGCCGTACACCATCTGGCCGAGCGGCTGGGCGCACATGCTCACGGCCGCGGCCATGGACATCACTTTGCCGGCCATTGCCTCGGGCGTACTGAGCTGGATGGCGGGCACGGCGATGAGATTCGTGAAGCAACTGGCGACCATCGTGCCGCAGGTGAATACGATCAGCACCACGAGTTTGGTCCATGCGTCGACCGGCAGCAGGAACACAATACCCTGTGGGACCATGGCCAGCGTAAGCGTCGCCATCAGCCCCGGCAGCCAGCGCATCGTGAGCTTGGCGGCGAACAGGCCGGCGATGAATGCGCCCGCCACGCCGGAAACACCGATCAGGCCGTCGGCGATGCCGTAGACAGTGGCGTCGAAGCCGAGCACTGTACGAATCGTGTACGGGAAGCCGACGCCGGAATAGCCGATAAGCACAAAGTTGAGCGCCGCCGCGAACAACAGCAGTCTGAACACGTTCGGCCGGTCCTTGATGAGGAATCGCACGCCTGCCTTGAGGTCTTCAAGTGGGGTGGGCAGCTCCTCGTCGCCGCGATCCGGGGCACTGAGGCGGATGAAGCATTCGAGCGCGGCTGCGCCGGCGAAGCTTGCGATGGCGATGATCATCATGAGACGGATGCCGAACATCGCATACAGCACGCCGCCGAGGAAGCTCGGCAGCAGACTGCTTAGTTGTTGGACCTGATTGATCACGGCCATGCCTTGGCGCATGGTGGCCGGGCCGTACTGCCGGAACATCTGGGGGAGTGCGGCCTGCACGGTCGGGGTTTCGAAGGCGCCGAGCACGGCGAGCAGCACCTGCATGGTGGCGATGGCTACGATATGGAAGCCCGTGGTGGCGAAGACGATGGCGCTCGCCAGCACGAGCACGGCGGAGATGGCGTCGAGCGCCACCATGATGGTGCGGCGGTTGACGCGATCGGCCAGCACGCCTCCGAACGGGGAGAGCAGGATGGTCGGCACGATGGAGATGGCCAGCACCGAGGCGAAGATGGTGGCTGAGCCGGTTTCGTCCAGCACCCACATCGACATCGCGAATCGCAGCATCACATTGCCGAACAGCGAGATGCCTTGTCCGGCGACCAGCAGCACGAAGTCGCGGGACAGCAGCGGGCGTTGGGTGGCGGTGCCGGCGATGTCATTCTCGGGTTTCACTGTGCTATTCATTCTGAGCCTTTCTCCGGCTCCCCTGCGAACGTCATCATGCCCTTCGCGGCGACCGTGATGAGCTCGTCATCGAAAATCGGCACGCCGATCGCGTCGAGCATGGTGGCCAAGCAGCGGATGCGATGCTCCATTTCGGGCAGGGTCACCGGGTAGAAATACGGCATCAGCCAATAATTCGGCAGCAACGAAAGCAGCTCTGCGGCCTCGCGCGGATACTCGGTGGGGATGGAGCCATCCTTGACGCCCGCCTCGATCAGCGGCAGGAAGCGTTCGGGCAGATGCTTGCTCCATACCTGCATATTCGCGGCGAACGAAACCGGATCGCTCAGCATCGGCATGGCGGCTCGCATGATCTGCACGTGGTCTTGCTTGGTCATCGAATGCCGCCATAGCACGCGGAACTTTTCGAGGGCGGTAAGGTCAGTGCGATTCATGACGGATTCGTTGAAGTCGTCCTGCATATTGTTGTCTCGGTTGGTGAGCTCTTCGAGGATGGCTTCCTTGGATTTGAAGTGATGGTAGATCGCGCCTTTGGAGAGGTCGCCGAGCTCGTCCACGATGTCCTGGATGGAGGTGTGCTCATAGCCCTGGGCCATGAACAGCCGTTGTGCGGCGTCGAGGATGCGGGTGCGCGTCACCTCGGGGTGAGCGTTACGTGCCATGGTGGCCTCCCTACTGTGCTTGATGTTGCAGATCACTATAGATACCGACCGACGGTATGTATAGCGGTTTCGGCGAGCCTCCAACGATTCCGGCGATTGTCGCCTACCCTTTTTCGCTTGGTATCTTTCGGCTGTGTGCTTGCCCCCGCCAGCAGGGGCAGCATATAGGCATACCAGGGCGCAAGTGTCGCCGTTCTCAGTATCCTTAGAAGAATGAGTCCTGAAGCCTTAAGTGAACTGATTTCCAGCATTGCCCACAACCTCGTCGCCGCCGGCCAGGCCGGCGCGTTGACCGACGAGCTGATTCCGCCCGTCGACAAGCTCGCCGTGATGCGCCCGAAGGACCGTGCGCATGGCGACTGGGCCTCCAACATCGCCATGCAGCTGGCCAAGAAGGCCGGCATGAAGCCGCGCGATCTGGCCGAGCCGTTCGCCGCCGCGCTCGCTGAAGCCGACGGCATTGCCAAGGTCGAGGTGGCAGGTCCCGGCTTCATCAACATCACGCTTGACTCCGCCTCGGCCGCCGCCGTGGTGGACACCGTACTCGCCGCCGGTGCCGTGACCGACGCCGACAAGCATCTCAACAAGGTCAACGAATACGGCCGCAACGACCATCTGGGCGGCCAGACCCTGAATCTCGAGTTCGTCTCCGCCAACCCCACCGGTCCGATTCACATCGGCGGCACCCGTTGGGCTGCCGTCGGCGATGCCATGGCCCGCGTGCTCGAGGCCAACGGCGCCAAGGTGGTGCGCGAATACTACTTCAACGACCACGGCGAGCAGATCAACCGCTTCGCCAAGTCGCTGGTCGCCGCTTGGGCCGAGGCCAATAACTTGGGTGAGGCCGGCTACCAGACCGAAACCCCGTGCGACGGCTACAAGGGTGCCTACATCAACGAGATCGCCGCCCGTGTTCAGGCCGAAGCCGAGTCCGACGGCGTGGACCTGACCGCACTGGCCCACCAGGATCAGGGCCTGAACGATGACGGTGAACCGCTCGGCGAGGCCGATACCGAAGTGCGCGAGGAATTCCGCAAGCGCGCCGTACCGATGATGTTCGACGAGATTCAGAAGTCCATGAAGGACTTCCGCGTGAACTTCGACGTCTGGTTCCATGAAAACAGCCTGTACGCCGACGGCAAGGTCGACGCCGCCATCGAAGAGCTCAAGTCCCGCGGCGACATCTTCGACAAGGACGGCGCCACTTGGTTTGAATCCACCAAGCACGGCGACGACAAGGACCGTGTGATCATCAAGTCCAATGGTGAGTTCGCCTACTTCGCCGCCGACATCGCCTACTACTGGGACAAGCGCCATCGCGCCGAAAACTCGGCCGACGTGGCCATCTACATGCTTGGCGCGGACCACCACGGCTACATCGGCCGCATGATGGCCATGTGCGCGGCCTTCGGCGATGAGCCCGGCAAGAACATGCAGATTCTCATCGGCCAGCTGGTCAACGTGATGAAGGACGGCAAGCCCGTGCGCATGTCCAAGCGCGCCGGCAACGTCGTGACCATCGACGACCTGGTCTCCGTGGTCGGCGTGGACGCCGCCCGCTACTCGCTGGCCCGCTCCGATTACAACCAGAACTTCGACATCGACTTGGCCCTGCTCGCCTCGCACACCAACGACAACCCGGTGTACTACGTGCAGTACGCGCACGCCCGCTCCAAGAACGTGGACCGCAACGCAGCCGCTGCCGGCATCAGCTACGAGGGTGCCGACCTGGCCCTGCTCGACACCGAGGCCGACGGCGAAGTGCTCGCCGCCCTCGCCCAATTCCCGAGCGTGCTCGCCACTGCGGCCGACGACCGCCAGCCGCACAAGGTGGCCCGTTACCTCGAAGAACTGGCCGCCACCTATCACAAGTGGTACAACGTAGAGCGCGTGGTGCCGATGGCCCTGACCGATCCGGAAATCCGTGGCGACGACGAGGCTCGCAAGGCCTTGGAGATTGCCAAGAACCCGGAGCCGGCCCGTGCCGCCGCCCGCCTGAAGCTCAATGACGCCGTCCAGCAGGTCATCGCCAACGGCCTCGACCTCCTCGGCGTCACCGCCCCCGAAAAGATGTGATTATGCCTATTTCTCCAATTTGGCCGGCCGCTACGGCTGTGAATGCCGAAGGCTCCATCGAATTTCATGGTCGTACCGCCGAATCGCTGCTTGACGAGTTCGGCTCGCCGCTCTATCTCATCGACACTGATGAAGTAGTCGCACGTGCTAGGCACTTCGTGCGCGCTGCCGCCGAAGCATTCAACACCTCCACTACGCACGTGAGCTTTGCCGGCAAGGCGTTCTTGTCCAAAGAAGTCGTGCGATTGGTCACCGAGACCGGCATGTTTGTGGACACTTGCACGATGGGCGAGATGAAAATCGCCCTTGCCGCTGGCGTTCCCGGACGTCGTCTGGTGCTGCACGGCAACAACAAGTCCGATGAGGAAATCGCGCTGGCCATCGAACAGGGCTTCGCCAAAATCGTGATCGACGAGCCCGACGAGCCGGAGCGCGTTGCTGCCATCGCCCGCAAGCTCGGCAAACGCGCCCGTGTGATGCTGCGCGTCACCGTCGGTGTCCACGCCGGCGGCCACGAGTACATCTCCACTGCTCACGAGGACCAGAAGTTCGGCGTGCCGCTGCTGGCCGCCGGGGCCGACGCCGCCGTGCTCGACGTGCTGAACGACCTCAAAGACGTGACGCCTGCCGCTACCAACGCGCGTATCTCTGCGACGCATTCCCCGGAAAATGGCGCGGAAAAGACCGAGAAATCAGAGCGCGAGCTGCACTACGACGTCAAGTACCCGTACGACCTGAGCCACGAGGAAGTCTCCGACACAGACAAGGCGCTGGCCGCCGCGATGGAAGCCATTGCGGACGGTCCGTCCATCGCCGTGCTCAAGACCATCCTCGCCAACCAGGACGTACTCGAACTGGTCGGAGCCCACTCGCACATCGGCTCCAACATCCACGATGCGGACGCCTTCATTCACGCGGCCAAGCGCATGATGCTGCTGCGCAAGACCCTGTGGGCCACCGACGCCTACATCCTGCCCGAAATCGACCTCGGCGGCGGCTACTCCGTGGCCTACACCGATGGCGAAGATTCAATGGACATTGACGTGGAACTCACTCGCTTGGCGGATGCGGTCAACAGCACCAACCGTGCGCTCGGCATGCCCGCCCCGGCCATCAGCTTCGAGCCCGGCCGCTACATCGTGGCGCCCGCCGGCGTAACCCTGTACCGCGTGGGCACCATCAAGCACGTGCACTTGTCCGATGCCAAAGACAGTGACGGCAACCCGATTGCCGAGCGCGTGTATGTGTCTGTGGATGGCGGCATGTCCGACAACATTCGCCCGGCACTCTACGGTGCCGACTACACCGCGCGTCTGGCGAATCGCACCGGTTCCGCTGAAACGATGCTTGCCCGTGTGTGCGGTATGCACTGCGAATCCGGCGACATCGTGGTTCACGAGGTGCAGTTGCCCGCCGATTTGAAGCGCGGTGACATTCTCGCCGTGCCGGTTACCGGCGCATACGGCCGCACCATGGCCAGCAACTACAACCAAGCGCTGATTCCGGCGGTGGTTGCTGTCAGCGAGTCCGGTGCGCACGTCATGCTCCGCCGCCAGACCGTAGACGACCTACTCAACCTCGACGTCAGCGAGTGATCCACGTGCAGAGGCGAGCGCCTGACAGTCTGTAATGTGCGGCCAAATCCGTCATAATACGAAAAGGACCGTCAGCTTTGATGAGTACTTTCGGTCTGCTGTCGGAAATAATCCGTAAAATAGCGGTGGGATATAGAAAACTTTTTGGAAGGACCCTGAATTGGCTCGCAACAACGAAACCCCGATTCGCGTAGGCCTGCTTGGTGCCGGCACCGTCGGCTCCCAGACCGCCCGCCTGATTGTCGAGCAGAAGGACGAACTGTCCGCTCGTATCGGCCGCCCGGTCGAACTGACCGGCGTCGCCTGCCTCGACCCGAAGGAAACTGAGAAGTTCCCGTGGATCGACCAGTCCATCGTCACCACCGATACTTTGAGCGTGGCCACCAACTCGGACATCGTCATCGAGCTCATCGGCGGCACCACCGTGGCCCGCAAGTTCGTGCTTGCCGCCATCGAATCCGGTGCTTCCGTGGTCACCGCCAACAAGGCGCTGCTGGCCAAGTACGGCCCGGAGATCTACTCCGCCGCCGAGGCCAAGGGCGTCGACATCTACTTCGAGGCCGCTGTGGGTGGCGCGATTCCGTTCCTGCGCCCGCTGCGCGAGTCCCTGGTCGGCGACAAGGTGACCAGCATGCTCGGCATCGTCAACGGCACCACCAACTACATCCTCGACGAGATGACCACCAAGGGTCTCCAGTTTGACGACGTGCTCAAGGACGCCCAGGCCAAGGGCTACGCCGAAGCCGACCCGACCGGCGACATCGAAGGCTACGATGCTGCCAACAAGGCCGCCATCATGGCCACCCTCGGCTTCCACACCTCCGTGACCATCGACGATGTGTCCGTTGAGGGCATCACCAAGATCACCGCCGACGACATCGCCGCAGCCACCGCCGAACACAAGGTCATCAAGCTGCTCGCCGTGGTCGAGAACGGCGAGGCCGGCGTCTCCGCCCGCGTCTACCCGGCCCTGATCGACGAGAACCACCCGCTGGCCTCCGTGCACGGCTCCTTCAACGCCGTGTTCGTCAAGGCCGAGGCCGCCGACGACCTCATGTTCTACGGCCGTGGCGCCGGCGGCGCTCCGACCGCCTCCGCCGTCGTGGGCGACGTGGTGACCGAAGCCCGCCACATTGCTGCTGGCTGCACCGGCCCGTCCATCCCGCTGTACAAGAATCTGCCGAAGGCTCCGATTACCGCCTCCAAGGCTGCATTCGCCGTGCGCTTCCTGATTCACGACAAGCCGGGCGTGCTGGCCGCCATCGCCGCTGAGTTCGCCAAGAACGGTGTCTCCATCAACGGTGTGAACCAGGACCTGAAGCCCACCATGACCGATCCCGGCTACGACGGCGAGATTCAGCAGTTGCGCGTCGTGACCCACCTGACCGACGAGGAAACCCTGCGCAACACCGTCAAGGCCGTGCAGGCGCTCGACTTCGTCACCGGCGACCCGTCCATCCTGCGCGTGCTGGACTGACACCGTCTAGGCTCCCTCTGATGAGGCGGTCGAACGGCTGCCCGTGAGTTGAAAGCTGAATACCCAAGCTCCCTCTGATGAGGGAGCTCCTTTTTAAGGAACAACCATGAATCCAATCTGCAATAGCGTTCACGTGCGCGTGCCCGCCACGTCCGCCAACCTCGGCTCCGGCTTCGATACCGTGGGTCTGGCGCTCGACTACCATGACGAGCTCACTTTCACGCTCAACGACGACCCGAACGACGGCATTGCCCACGTGATCATCCACGGCGAGGGTGCCGACGCCCTCCCATGCGACGAAACCCACCTCGTGGTCTCCACCTTCCGCCGTGCCTGTGCCACGTTCGGCCTCGGCCGACTCGGCTTCACGCTGGAAGCGACCAACAACATCCCTCAGGCTCGTGGCATGGGCTCTTCCGCCGAGGCCATTGTGGCCGGCATCGCCGCCGCCGCGGCCTTCGCCCAGACCGGTGACCTCAACCGTCCGGCCGTCTTCGATATGGCCGCCCAGATCGAAGGCCACCCGGACAATGTGGCCCCGGCTGTGTTCGGTGGCCTGACCGTCTCTTGGGACTTCGAAACCGCGGAAGGCGTCGGCTCGGTCGCCGTTCCTGGTGGTGAACCGCTGCACGGCGGATTCCACGCCGTCAACTACCCGGTGGACCCGTCCATCACCGCCGCCGTGTTCGTGCCCGACTATGAGCTGTCCACTGAGAAGGCCCGTCAGGCGCTGCCTAGGGAACTGCCATACAAGGACGCCGTCTACAACGTGTCTCGCGTGGGTCTGCTGCCCGCTGCGATGAATCCCATGGTGCTGGCCCAGGCCGCCCAGCAGGGCAAGTCCGGCGTCGCCGCTGCCCCGGCTCAGGATGCCGATACGTGCGCTTGCGCTGGCGGAACCCGTGAATCGGCGTTCGCCGACGAGCTTGCGGCCGCTCAGGCCCAGTCCAACGCGCTACTGTTCACCGCCACGCAGGACAAACTGCACCAGCCGTATCGCGGTGCCCTGATGCCGCCGTCCACCGAGCTCATTGCGCTCTTCCGCTCCAAGGGCTATGCCGCCGCCGTCTCCGGTGCCGGCCCCTGCGTGCTCGTGCTGCACTACGGCAACGCCCGCGAAGCCATCGACCAGATCGCATCGGAGCAGCTTGCTTCCGGCCACTGGCGTGTGCTTCACCTGCCCATCAACACCGCCGGCGTCGAAATCGAGCGTCGCTAAGTCGAGGAGAAGGCTCCCGCTGGCGGGAGCTGGCCGCCGCAGGCGGTCTGAGAGTGGTCCGCCATACCGGCAGAGACCACCCTCAGTCTCACTTCGTTCGACAGCTCCCGCCAGCGGGAGCATAAGGACTTAAGTCATGCCCATTCCACTAATTCTTGCTTCCAAGTCCAAGCCTCGCCGTGACGTGCTGTATTCGGCGGGTATCTGCCCCACAATTCGCGTCTCGCACGTGGATGAGCCTGCTGCGCTGGAAGCGGCCGCCCGTGAAGAAGGCGTCACCGTCGACGATTTGAGCATCAAGCAGCGCGTGATGATTCTGGCCGCGGCCAAGGCCGAGGCCGTTCACCGTGCGTATCGCGATGTGGCCAATACTGCCGCCGCCGCAACCGGTGACCGCGTGATCGCCTACCCGCTCAAGGCCAAGGAAATCAAGGATTCGGAACGCGAAGCTGCCGTCGAAGACCTGCGCAAAGCCGCCGCTGGCCAGCCCATCGACTATTCCAAGGCGGAAATCGCCACCACGCGCGACTTCTCCGGCATCGACATGCCGACCATCACCGAACCCATCGCCACCGCTATTGCCGGACAGCCGGGACTGACCGAGGCGACAGTCGGCCCGCTGATTCTCGGCTGTGATTCGATGTTCCTCCTGGACGGCGAATGCTACGGCAAGCCGCACAGCGAAGCCGTGGCCCGCGAACGACTGAAGCGCATGAGCGGCGCGACCGGCGAACTGTGGACCGGCCACTGCCTGATCGATTTCGCGACCGGACGTACCGTGCGCGGCGCAAGCCACGCCAAAGTCCATTTCGGCGAATTCACCGATGCCGACGTCGAACGGTACATTGCCACTGGCGAGCCGCTGGAAGTCGCCGGATCGTTCACGCTGGAAGGCTTCGGCGGCGCGTTCATCGACAGCATCGAGGGCGATCCGCACGGCATCATCGGCCTCAGCCTGCCGCTGGCCCGGCATCTGGCCGGCGAACTGGGCATCACGTGGACCGACCTGTGGAATGTCGGCCGTGGCGAACTGGAACCGGAAAGCAAGGCCTCGGGCAACCAGCACGCTGGCATTCTGCCGCCGGTCGAAAACGTACACCAGCCCGGCGATGGCTGGGTGGACTGCGCCTGCGGCCGCAAGCATTGGGGCACCAACGGTGCGTCCGGCATTCTGCTGGCTCGCCGCGACCCGGCGAGCGGCAAGGTGACCCACGTGGTCATGCAACATCGCGCCGCGTGGAGCGCCGAAGGCGGCACGTGGGGTATCCCCGGCGGTGCCACCGCGGACGGCGAATCGCCCATCGAGGGCGCGCTGCGCGAAAGCTACGAGGAAGCCAACATCACCCCCGAAGACATCGAGGTGGTCGGCTCCTACCGCGAGGACCACGGCCCGTGGGCCTACACCACCGTGTTTGCCTTCGAAAAGCCCGGCCACACCGTCGAGCCCAAGGCAAACGACGACGAAAGCATGGAAATCTGCTGGGTCCCGATTGACGACGTGCCCAACCGCAAGCTCCTCACCGCCATGAAGACCGACTGGCCCCGCTTCGCCGCCCGCCTGGACGAGCTGGCTACCGCGCAATAATGCGCGTAGCGCCTGAATGCAATGCTCATAATGACCGGCACCGAATAGTGGTTGCCGGTCATTAATCATTTGCGTATCTCTAATCCTTGCGGATGAGGAGCGGGCCGGTAATCCAGAAAGGTTCATACCGCAGCCCGATGGTCGGCTGGGCGTTCGCTCCGTACGCTCGGGAGTATGAACACAGCAGCATCGCAATTGCAGCAGCCTCAGCCGGCGCCGGGACCGGCGGCTCAGCCTCAGCAGTCTCAGCAACCCCAACAGTTCCAGCAGCCGGCATCGCACACCCAGCAGTGGGCCCCGGTCATCGAGGCCCATGACCTGGTCATGGACTACACCGCCAGCATGGCCCGCGCACAGGCCGGGCACGGCGTCACCGGCGTGATACCAGCCGGCACGGGAGCCGGTTATGCGTCGGCGAATCCCGCTGCGGCCGGACCGGGTGCCATTCAGGCCGGCCAGCCATCCCAGCCAGCCCAGCCCGGCTTCGCCATGCCGACCATGCACACGCTCGCCCTGAACCACGTGAACTTCACGCTCCGGGAGGGCGAGACGGTAGCCGTGATGGGCCCGTCCGGCTCCGGCAAATCCACTTTGCTGCACGCGCTCGCCGGCATCATTAAGCCGACCGCCGGCACCGTCATCTTCCGTGGTGCCGACCTGAGCCGCATGAGCGACGCCGAGCGCACCAAACTGCGCCGCAACGACTTCGGCTTCGTCTTCCAGTCCGGCCAGCTGCTGCCCGAACTGCCGGCGGTCGAAAACATCGCCCTGCCGATGATGCTTGACGGCATGCCCTACCGCACCGCCACCGACACGGCGATCCTGTGGCTGGAACGCATGGGATTGCGCGCGCTCGCCACGCACCGGCCGGGGGAGATGAGCGGCGGACAGATGCAGCGCATCGCCATCGCCCGTGCACTCGCCGTCAAACCTGCCGTGGTCTTCGCCGACGAGCCGACCGGCGCGCTCGACCAAGCCACCGGCCGCGAGGTCATGGGCATTCTCATGGCCGCCGCGCGGGACAACGGTTCCGCCGTGGTCGTCGTCACCCACGACCCCAACGTCGCTTCGTTCTGCGGCCGTACCGTAATGATGCAGGACGGCCGTCTGCACCAGACAGACGCCAACCCCAACTCCGCCCCCGCTGGCGGGGGCTGTCAGCCGCAGGCTGACTGGGGGTGGCCCGAGGGCGCTGAACCACCCTCAGCCTCGCTACGCTCGGCAGCTCCAGCCGGCGGGAGCGAAACCACCGCAGGAGGCGCGCGATGAGCACGTTCGCCCTCTGGCGGCTGTTTCACCGCCCCGGCTTGCGCGGCAGCGCCGGCCACACCTCGATGCTGGCAATCATCGCCTTCGCCGCAGCCACCACCATCTTCCTCACCGTGCTCGGCGGCGTACACGGTTTCATCTGGCGGGCTTCGGCCGATCATACCGTCGCCTGCGCGTTCGACTTCGGTGCCTGCCGGCCCGATACGGTGGCCGCGTGGAAACGGCAGATCAGCGACCCGACGAGCCTGGCCCAATTCTCCACCGCCTATGTGGCGTTGGCGGTATTCGCCTGCATGCTGCTCGTCGTGCCGTTCGTGGCGCTCGCCGGTTCCGCCGCACGACTGGCCGCATCCCGCCGCGACGCCCGTCTCGCCGCCCTGCGTCTGGCCGGCGCGACCACCCGTCAGGTGGTGCGTCTCACCGCGCTTGACGCCGCCGGACAGGCGCTGATCGGCGCGCTTATCGGCATTGCCGGCTATTGCGCCCTGATGCCGGCAGTCATGCTGATTCCCTTCCAGGAGCAGCGGTTCACCTTCGAACAGCTATGGGTCGGCCCGCTGGCGCTGGTAATCACCTTGGCGGGCGTGGCCATCTTGGCGCTGATATCGTCGCTGGTCACCTTGCGCCGCGTGGCAATCACCCCATTGGGTGTCACCTCGCGCACCGCCACCGCATTGCCCTCAGGCACCCGTATGGTGCTGTTCGTGGTAGTCGTGGTGGTGGCCATGATCGTCTTCAAGAACCCGGCCATGCTGGCTCAGGCCGGCCAGGCGGTGATGTACGGCGTGATCATCGGTTTCATGCTGCTGTGCTTCGCGCTGGTGAATCTTATCGGCACGTGGGTGATCACCGCTCGCGCCAAGGCCAAGGCCAAGCGCCCCAAGGATGCGGCCACGATGATTGCCATGCGCCGTATTCTCGACAACCCTAAGCGCGCCTGGCGCAATGTGTCCGGCATTGCGTTGGCCGTGTTTATCGCCGGCATCACGTCGATCTGCGGATTCTTCGGATCGGCCGCCGTGGTCGATGACGCCAACGACCCGTTCACCGTGTTCATTCGCGACATCGGCACCGGCGGCATTCTGACGCTCGTGTTCGCCGCTGTGCTTGCCGCGGTCAGCTCCGGTGTGATGCAGGCCGGCAGCGTGTACGATCAGGCCGGCGAATATCGCATGCTGGTGTTGGAGGGCACTGATGTCAAGACCTTGAACCGTGCGCGATTCATCGAGGTACTCACCCCGCTCAACATCGTGGTGATCGTGGCCGGCGGCTGTTCCATGCTGCTTATGGCCCCTCTGTTCGCCGCTTCGATGACCGAACCGGCCACGCTGGCCAGCTTCTTCGGCGGGCTTGTGTTGTGCTATGCGCTGGTTTCCATCGGCGCGTTCGCGTCCAATCATGTGGCGGCCAGCTTGAATCTGACCGATTATCGGGCTGATGACTGAGCCGAGCTGCGCAGCGAATCGTTCTCAATAACAACTGTGCGTACTTTCGTATACGCAAATCGAACGTAGAAACGCTGAAATCACCGCAAATATGCGGATGAGCAAATGTTCGTTTGTGCGATATCTGTGCATTTGCGCGCACGGATACTATTGAGAACGCTTCTCTGCGCACCCATCACGACAGCAGCGCCGCGATGATCGCGATAAACACCGGGCTGGTCATGGTGCTCATCAGAATGCCGTCGCGCGCGAAGGTGAGACCCACGTTGTAGCGGGCCGCGTAGTTGTATACGTTCTGGCCGGTGGGCAGAGCGGCGAGTACCACGCAGGCGTACAGCTCGGAGCCGCGGAAGCCCATCACGAAGTAGGCGAGCAGGAACGCGATAATTGGCATGATGATGTTCTTGAGGACCGCGACCGTGAAGATGGCCGGGCGATCGCCCTTCTGCTGTAGCGGCTTGGTGCCGTGCAGGGACATGCCGAACGCCATCAGGATCATTGGCACAGCCGAATCGCCGATCATGTCGATCGGGTCGAAAATGAATTTCGGCACTGGGAACCAGCCGCTTTTAGCGGAAATCGCAGAGACCACAATGCCCAGCAGCGAGCCGATAAGCAGCGGCTGATGCAGTGGCTGCTTGGCGATTTCCTTGATGGAGACCTTGCCCTTGGTGGTCACGTCCAGCACTGTCAGGCCCACCGGTGTGAAGATGGCCTGCTGCATGACCAGAATCGGTGCCACAAGAGCCGGATTGCCCAGAATGTAGGTGGCGATTGGCAGGCCGATGTTATTGGAATTGAGGTACAGCGAATTCAGGGCACCGATGGTGGCGTCCGGGGCATTCAGGTGGAAGAACATACGGTTGAGCACCAAAAACACCACGCCTACCAGCACGGCGGAGAAGAACGCCACGATAATCGAGGGGTGGAAGATGTCGAAAATCGGCTCCTTGGAGAGAATCGCGAACATCAGGCACGGGCTCGATACGAAGAAGGAGAACCGGTTGAGCACCATCTGAGCGGACGGCCCGCCGATTCGCATTCGTGCGGCAACATATCCCACCGCGATTACGATGCCGATAACGCAGAAGCCTTGCATGGCGCTGATTAGACCTGGCATAATCCTCCCTTTCGCCACCCCAGTGTGGCACATAAAAATGTATTCGGCCGCAAAATCTCATGTAGTGAGTGTGCTGGGCCCGCCGCCCACGCGGTACGCTGTTCACATGACGCTTGAATTGAACCGCACCGCATCCACTGCCGAGCAGCTGAACAGCCTGCTCACCCAGATCATGGAGAACTTCTCCGTGTCCGACCACGAGGGCCCCCTCACCGACGAGGTCGAGGCCTTCCTTAACGAGCAAGAGCACCTGACCGTCCGCCGTCACGGCGACACAGTGGTGGCCAGCACCGACTTCGGCAAGCCGAGCCGTGTGATCTTGGCCGGGCACCTCGATACTGTGCCGGTCATCGACAATTTCCCACCAAAGTGGCTGGAGCCCGGCGATTCGCTGATTCGCGAAGAAATCGCCCACGCTCATCCCGAAGACCGCGTGCTGTGGGGCCGCGGTGCCACCGATATGAAGGCCTCCGACGCGGTGATGCTCTACCTCGCCGCCACGCTCGACGGCCGCACGCCGGAAACCACCCCGAAAGTCGACCTCACCTACGTCTTCTACGACCATGAGGAAGTCGTCGCCGAAAAGAACGGCCTACGCAAAGTCGTCGAGGCCCATCCCGATTGGATCACCGGCGATTTCGCCATCATCGGCGAGCCCACCAACAGCGGCATCGAGGGCGGTTGCAACGGTACGATTCGCTTCGACGTCGTAACCCACGGCGTGGCCGCGCACTCCGCCCGCGCGTGGATGGGGGAGAACGCCATCCACAAGGCGGCCGACATTCTGAACCGACTCAACGCCTACGAGCCGGCCACCGTGAACGTGGACGGGCTCGACTATCGCGAGGGCCTCAACGCCACGCTGATCTCCGGCGGCAAAGGCACGAACGTCATTCCGGATGAATGCCGCGTACACGTCAACTACCGCTTCGCCCCGGACAAGTCGTTGGCCGAGGCCAAGGCTCTGATGATGGGCGCGGACGCCGGTGCCGAACTCGGCAATGGCGAGCATGTGGCTACCGGCAGCGTGTTCGAGGGCTACGGCATCGAAATGAAGGACGAAAGCCCCTCCGCGCGCCCGGGCCTGAACGCCCCGCTCGCCCAGGATCTGGTCCGACTGGTTAAGGAGCGCACTGGCCGCGACCCGCTGGCCAAGCTCGGCTGGACCGACGTGGCACGCTTCTCTCAGCTCGGTATCCCGGCCGTCAACCTCGGTGCCGGCGATCCGCTGCTGGCTCACAAGCACGACGAGCAGGTGCCTGAATCCGACCTGACCGCCATGGCCGCAATCCTTACCGACTGGCTGGTCTGACACCTCTCTAGCTCCCCTCCCTGAGGGGAGCTGTCACCGCGGGGGAGGGGAGCCGAGAGAACGTCAGCCTCGCCGGGCCACGCCCGCACAAAATATGTGGCATACTAAAGGATGGTGGTTCTGCATAACCATCAGCGTGCGAGATGGCGTCGATCCCCTTGCGGCTCTTGAGAATGAGACAACGCAGGCGCCGGTGTCCGCCACCCGCAGGACAGACTTGAGACGAAGTTGCCTTTACGCGGCGCGTTTTCGTGCGGCCACGGTGAGAGCGTGGTGTGAGACAAGCGTATAGGCCTGGAAATAGGCGTCGTGATGCAGCGCGCCGCGAGGAGCATTGTGCCCACTGACAACCGTGAAGGTTTCGTCAACGACGGAACCGATAATTCAACCGTATCCAATGCCGATTCGGCTGCAGCCGTGAACGCTGCGCCTGCCGCCGCCTCCCAGCCCGCCGAACCTGTTCGCCGTCGTCGTGGCGGCCGCCGCGTGGTCCGCGGCACCGGTGCTGCCGGCGCTTCTCTGGAACTGCAAGTGCAGGAACGCGCCCCGCTGTTCGAAGCCCCCGCGCTTCCCGATGCCGGCACTGCGGCCGATTCCAAGTCAGCCGATTCCAGCGATTCCGATGAATCCAGCGATTCCCAGGATTCCGCCGAACGTCCAACCCGCCGCCGTTCGCGCCGCGCCGCTTCCGCAGTGGCCGACTCGGATAGCGAGGATGATCGTCCTCGTCGTTCGCGCCGCACTGTCAGTGCCGATGATTTCGATGACGATGACGCCCCACGTTCCCGCCGCCGTTCGGTTGTGGACGATGACGATTACGACGAGGACCGCCCGGTTCGCCGCCGCTCTCGCTCCCGCCAGTCCGACGATGATGACTACGAGGATCGGCCGGTTCGCTCCCGCTCTCGCCGTGCGTCTATGGATATGGATGATGATGACGAGGACCGTCCGGTTCGCCGTCGTTCTCGCCGTGCAGTTGCGGATACGCACGAGGACACCCCGGATGAGCGCCTGTTCGACGCGGTCGAATCCCTGCCCTCTGGCCACGAGGCCGTGCGTCGCGGCAAGCCGATGACGTCCCTGCTCTTCCAGGAACCGGTACTGCCCGCCGCTGTGGATGCGCACGATACCGCTGACACTCGTGATGACGATGTTGACGACGACGAACGTCCGTCGCGTCGCTCCCGCCGCTCGCGCAGCCACGATGATGACGACGCGCAGCCGCGCAGCCGCCGCCGTGACGACCGTGACGATCGTGGCCGCAATGCCGCCGACCGTGATGCGTCTCGTGACGCTTCCCGCAACGCTGCCGCCGGTGACGCCAATGCCAGCGCCAACACGGACCATGATGATTTCGATTCCGATGACGCTTCCGACTCTCGCCGTTCCCGTCGCTCCCGCCGCCTGAACGCCCAGGAGCGCCGTGCAGCCGCCGAAGTCGAGCAGATTGAGGAAGACCTCGAGCTGGACGATATCGCCTACTCGCCGATTGCCGAAGAGGAGGGCGACGAAGAATCCGACGCCACCCGCACCCGTTCGCGCCGTCGCCGCCGTCGCGGCTCACGCGGCGAAACCGGTGCCAACGGCGAGCACGATACCGCCGAGAACGATGCCGAAGATACGCGTTCCCGCCGTCGTGACGATCGCGATGATCATGACCGTGATCGCGATGAGGACGATGAGGAGCAGACCGTTACTCGCCGTCGCCGTCGCCGTCGTGGCGGCAAGAACGGCGAGGGCACCGACGACCAGAGTCAGAACAGCGAACAGCCGCTGGTCCGACGCTCCCGCAAGCAGCAGTACATCGACGAGATCACTGATGTGGAGGGCTCCACTCGTCTCGAGGCCAAGAAGCAGCGCCGCCGTGACAACCGCCGTGAGCGCAGCCGCCAGAGCCAGCTCATGGAACAGGACTTCCTCGCACGCCGCGAGAACGTGGACCGCCTGATGGTGGTGCGTGAGAAGGAACATCACACCCAGATTTCCGTGGTGGAAGACAATGTTCTGGTCGAGCATTACGTCTCCGACATTCAGGAAGTACAGACCGTCGGCAACATCTACCTTGGCCGCGTGCAGAACGTGCTGCCCAGCATGGAGGCCGCATTTGTGGACATCGGCCAGGCCCGCAACGGCGTGCTCTACGCCGGCGAGGTCAACTGGGATGCCGCTCGTCTCGAAGGCCAGCCGCGCCGCATCGAGCTGGCGTTCAAGTCCGGCGACCCGGTGCTCGTGCAGGTCACTAAGGACCCAATCGGCCACAAGGGTGCCCGCCTGACCTCTCAGGTCACGCTCGCCGGCCGCTTCCTGGTGCTCGTGCCATCCGGCGGCATGACCGGCGTGAGCCGCAAGCTTTCGGAGCGCGAACGCAGCCGTCTGAAGAACATCGTCTCCAAGATCGCCCCGAAAGACATGGGCGTGATCATCCGTACCGCAGCCGAGGGCGCATCCGAAGACGCCATCGTCAAGGATCTCGAATCACTGGTCCGCCAGTGGGAGCGCATCAACGCCAAGCGCGAGGAATTCTGGCACGGCAAGCGCCCGAAGCTCCTGCAGGGCGAGCCCGACGTGGCCATCCGCGTGGTGCGCGACATCTTCAACGACGACTTCAGCAAGCTCATCGTGGAAGGTGACAAGGTCTACGACCGTATCGAGGAATACCTTGACACCATGGCCCCCGACTTGAAGGACAAGCTGGAGAAGTGGGACCCGGCCGAGCATGAAGGCAAGGACGTGTTCGACAAGTGGTCCATCGACTCCCAGCTGCGTAAGGGCATGGAGCGTCAGGTCTACCTGCCGTCCGGCGGCTCGATTGTCATCGATCGCACCGAAGCCATGACCACCATTGACGTGAACACCGGCCGCTTTATCGGCAAGGGCAAGTCCTTGGAAGAAACGGTGACGCGTTGCAACCTGGAGGCGTCTGAAGAGATCGCCCGCCAGCTGCGCCTGCGCGATATCGGTGGCATGGTGATGATCGACTATGTGGATATGGTCATGCCCGCCAACCGCGATCTGGTGCTGCGCCGCTTGGTCGAATGCTTGGCACGCGACCGCACCAAGCATCAGGTGGCCGAAGTCACCTCGCTCGGTTTGGTGCAGATGACCCGCAAGCGCATCGGCCAGGGTCTGGTCGAGGCGTTCTCCGAGGAATGCCCGACCTGCAAGGGCCGTGGTTTCATCCTGCATGATCAGCCGACCGTTTCGGCCGACTACGACGATCCCTACGCGCTTCGCGGTGGCGACCCGTTCGTCAAAACCAACAAGCACGGTCGCGGCACCGCTCCCGCTCCCGAACCGGCTGGTTCCAGCGCCGACGTCAAAGCCAAACTGGCTCAGATTGCCGCCGCTGCCGTCGCTGCCAACAACACGGCGGAAGAGTAAGCGGAAGAGTAACAGGTGTGTCGTGCTTGACACGCGGGCAAAAATCATTTGATTTAGTCCGCATGGTGGTGTAGATTCGAAACTCGGTGTCTGACCGCAAGCTCGGTGCGTGTTAGGCAAGGTAGCTTTCCAAAACATAAAAGGAACGATAATGTACGCGATTGTGAAGGCCGGTGGCCATCAGGAAAAGGTCGAGGTTGGCGACGTCATCCTCGTGAACCGTCTCGACGCTAAGAAGGGCGATACCGTGGAATTCCCGGTCTCCCTCGTTGTCGATGGTGACAAGGTCACCCTTGCCGCCGCCGATCTGGCCAAGGTGTCCGTCAAGGCTGAGGTTGTGAACGACGAAGCCAAGGGCCCGAAGATTAGCATCCAGAAGTACAAGAACAAGACTGGTGTTGCTCGCCGTAAGGGTCATCGCCAGAAGCTGACTATCGTCAAGATCACGGCGATTGCCTGAGTTATAGAAAGGACCATGAATCATGGCACATAAGAAGGGTGCGTCCAGCTCTCGCAACGGTCGCGATTCTAACCCGCAATACCTCGGCGTGAAGAAGTTCGGCGGCGAAGCCGTCGTGGCCGGCAACATCATCGTTCGCCAGCGTGGCACCAACTTCCACCCGGGCCACAACGTCGGCATGGGCAAGGATCACACGCTGTTCGCCCTCACCGATGGCTCCGTGAAGTTCGGTGTGCGTCGCGACCGCAAGGTTGTCGACGTCATCGCCTGAGCGATATAGCGTCAAGCTTTTTTCAAGCCGCGCCCGTAAGGACGCGGCTTTTTTGTAAGGTAATCAATATGAGTGATTTTGTGGATCGAGTAACCGTCCATGTCAAGGGCGGCGATGGGGGCAACGGTTCGGCCGGCATCCGTCGTGAGAAATACAAGCCGTTGGCCGGCCCGAACGGTGGCAATGGCGGCGACGGTGGTTCCGTGGTGTTCGTGGCCGACCGTAACGCCACCAGCCTGCTCGACTATCGTTTCATGCCGCATCGTGTCGCCGGCAGCGGCACCATGGGTTTGGGCGACAATAAGGACGGCTCCAAGGGCGAGGACCTGATTCTGCCCGTGCCCTGCGGCACCGTCGTCTTTGAGGCGCGCGGCGAACAGGGCAAAGCCAAGCATCCCGGCGCGCAGCTCGCCGACCTGCGCCACGAGGGCGACCGCTGCGTCGTCGCCCAAGGCGGTGCCGGCGGCCTCGGCAACATCGCCCTGGCTAACAAGACCCGCCGCGCCCCCGGCTTCGCCCTGCTCGGCGAACTCGGTGAAGAGCGCGACGTGATTTTGGAATTGAAGTCCATCGCCGACGTGGCGTTGGTCGGTTTCCCCTCGGCCGGAAAGTCGTCCCTGATTGCGGCGATGAGTTCCGCCAAGCCGAAGATCGCCGACTACCCGTTCACCACGCTGGTGCCGAATCTCGGCGTCGTTATCGCCGGCGACTCTCGATACACCATCGCCGACGTGCCGGGCCTGATTCCGGGCGCCTCCGAAGGCAAGGGCCTGGGACTGGAGTTCCTGCGCCACATCGAACGTACCGAAATCATCGCCCATGTGATCGATTGCGCCACGCTTGAACCGGACCGCGACCCGATGTCCGACTACCACGCGCTGGAAAACGAGTTGGCGCTCTACGCCGACAAGCTCGAGCTGCCGTTGGGTGCCATCCCGATTCCCGAACGCCCGCGCATCGTGATTCTGAACAAGATCGATGTGCCCGAGGCCAAGGAATTGGCTGAGTTCGTGCGTCCGGAGTTCGAGAAACTCGGGCTGAAGGTCTTTGAGATCTCCACTGCCTCGCACGAGGGTCTAAAGGAGCTCAACTTCGCGTTGTCTGCGCTGGTGCACGAGATGCGTGAGGAAGTGGCCAACCGCGAGCAGGCCGAAGAGGAGGCTCGCGTGGTCATCAAGCCATTGGAGACCAAGGGCCGCCGTCCGCGTCGTGCTGACGAGGGCGGCAGTGCGCTTGAGTTCACGGTCGAGCGCCGCGAACTCGGCAATGGCGAAGTGTTCTTCGAGGTGCGTGGCGTCAAGCCGGAGCGCTGGGTCATGCAGACCAACTTCGACAACGACGAGGCCGTGGGCTACCTGGCTGACCGCTTGGCCAAGCTGGGCGTGGAGGACGAGCTGCGCCGCAAGGGTGCTCACCCCGGCGACGAAGTGCGCATCGGTCGTGGTGCCCGTATGGTCGAATTCGATTGGGATCCGACCATCTCCGCTGGTGCCGAAATGCTCGACGGCTCCAACCTCGGTGCCCGAGGCAAGGATCTGCGTCTCGAAGAGCTGGACCCGCGCACGCACCGCCGCTCCAACGCCGAACGTCGTGCCCAATACCACGAGATGATGGACGCCCGTGCCGCCGTGCGCGACGCGATGATGGCCGAACGCAAGGCCGGCCACTGGGCCGACCCGACCGTTGACGACGATCGCCATGACGAAACCAGCCTGTTCGGCCACGGTGAGTCCAGCGAAGATGGTGAAACCGAGGAATAAATGAGCACTCCGAGTCAGGCCGAGGTGCGGCGCATGATCGCCGCAGCCGGAACCATTGTCGTGAAAGTCGGCTCCAGCTCGCTGACCCAGCCGAGCGGTCACCTCGACCCGGACAAGCTCGACGCGTTGGCCGCGGCCTTGGCTCAGGTCCGATTGATGGGCGGACGTGTGGTGCTGGTCTCGTCCGGTGCTATCGCCGCCGGTTTCGGGCCTCTGGGCTTTGACTCGCGGCCGGTGGACGTGGCCACTCAGCAGGCCACCGCAGCCGTCGGCCAAGGGCTACTGATGGCCCGCTACGAGACTGCGTTCGGTCGATTCGGTATTCGCGTCGGCCAGATTCTGATCACTGCCGAAGATACGATTCGTGCCACCCAGTACCGCAATGTGGAACGCACGCTGGACCGTCTGCTTGACCTCGGCGTGGTGCCGATCATCAACGAAAACGATTCGTTGGCCTCGAACGAGATTCGCTTCGGCGACAACGATCGACTCTCCGCGTTGGTGGCCAACCTGGTGCGGGCCGAAGCCTTGGTGCTACTGACCGACGTGGACGCGCTGTACACTGCGCCGCCCTCGCAGCCCGGCTCCCGCCGTGTGGAATATGTGCCCAACGTGATTGATGCGCTGGGCGACATCCAAGTCTCCGGCTCCGGCTCCAAGGTCGGCACCGGCGGCATGGTCACCAAACTCGAGGCCGCGCGCGTGGCGGCCGTCTCGGGCATCCCCACGGTACTCACCTGCGCCTCGAACGCGGGCCCTGCGATGATGGGCGATCCGGTGGGCACCGTGTTCGCACCGGTTAAGGCCCGCGGCTCCTCACGCCGTCTGTGGATCGGCTTCGCCGCCGACCCGCGCGGCACGATTGTGGTCGATGCGGGTGCCGGCCAGGCGATTCGCGGCGGGCGTGCCTCGCTGCTGGCGGCCGGCGCGCTCGAAGTACATGGCGATTTTTCCGCCGGCGATCCGGTCTGGATCGATGCCGAAAGCGGTGAACACCTGGCCCGAGGCCTCGCCGGCTTCGATTCCGAAGAAATTCCGCAGATGCTCGGGCGTAACACCGCCCAACTCAAGCGTTTCCTCGGCCCCCAGTACGCCCACCCACTGGTTCATCGCGACAATCTCGTGCTCGTGTGACTGATGGAATCTGTCACACGACAGATTCCATCACCATAGTGCGGCTCTGGCGATTTTTCGTGCTGTAGGTTTAGCATGGGAGCCATGACTATGGCGCAATGGCAGACTCTTTCCGACCGTATCAACACTGTGGCACCGAGCGCTACGCTCGCCGTCGATTCCAAGGCCAAGGCCATGAAGGCCGCCGGACTTGACGTTGTCGGCTTCGGCGCAGGTGAACCGAATTTCCCGACCCCCGCAAACGTGGTCAAGGCTGCGGCAGATGCCTGCCTTGACCCGAAGAATTACAAGTACACGCCTACGCCGGGCCTGCCCGAGCTGCGCGAAGCGATTGCGGCTAAGATGCTGCGCGATTCCGGCTATGAGGTCAATGCCGATCAGGTCGTGGTGACCAACGGCGGCAAGCAGGCCGTGTATGAATCCTTCCAGATCTTGCTCAACGATGGCGATGAGGTCATCATTCCCGCTCCGTACTGGACCAGCTACCCCGAGGCTGTGAAGCTTGCCGGTGGTGTGCCGGTCGAAGTATTCGCCGGTGCCGACGTGAACTTCGAGCCCTCGCTTGAGGCGCTGGAAGCGGCCCGTACCGAGCATACGAAGGCAATCATCGTCAACTCCCCGAACAACCCGACCGGAGCCGTCTGGAAGCCGGAAACCGTGGAAGCGATCGGTCGTTGGGCCGTCGAGCACCACATTTGGGTTATCTCCGACGAGATCTACGAGCACCTGAACTATGACGATGCGCACACCACCTACATCGGTGCCGCCGTGCCGGAATGCCGCGGGCAGTTGCTGGTGCTGAACGGCGTGGCCAAGACCTATGCGATGCCGGGCTGGCGTGTCGGCTGGATGGTCGCTCCGCTTGAGGTGGCCAAGGCCGCCGCCAAGCTGCAGGGTCATATGACCTCCAATGTGGCCAACATCTCCCAGCGTGCTGCTTTGGCTGCTGTGGCCGGCCCGCTGGATGAGGTGCACGAGATGCGTAAGGCCTTCGACGCGCGCCGCCGTGCGATTGTGACCGCCTTGAACGATATCGAGGGCGTCAACTGCCCGACTCCGACCGGCGCGTTCTACGTTTTTGCGGACATCACCGCTTTGCTTGGCAAGCCGCTGGGTCCCAAGGGCACAGTGTCCGATACGTCCGCTGACTTTGCCGCTGCACTGTTGGATGAGGCCCACGTGGCCGCCGTCCCCGGCGAGGCCTTTGGTGCTCCCGGTTACCTGCGTTTCTCCTACGCACTGGCCGACGAAGACCTAGCCGAAGGCATGCGTCGATTCAAGGAATGGGCTAACTGAGAAGAGTCGCGTGCTACGCGCGCGACACGCGATTTGCGATAATCCACCGGAGCCGTTACTATAACGACTTGGCGGTTTCGCCGTGGCGAAGCGTTCTCTACGGAACGCACGCCGAGGTGGATTTTCACCTAGGGAAGTGGCGCAATTGGTAGCGCAACGGTCTCCAAAACCGTAGGTTGTGGGTTCGAGTCCCGCCTTCCCTGCCAAGTTTCTAATAATCAAGCAGCTGACGCGAGGTACGGAATGGCTAAGACGAGCAAGAGTGAAAAGGCAGTCAAGCCGAATGTCTTCATGCGTATCGGTCTGTTCATCAAGCAGATCATCGACGAGCTTCGCAAGGTCGTGACCCCTACCGCCAAGGAACTGTTCTTCTGGTCTCTGGCCGTATTCATCTTCGTGCTGCTGCTGATGGCCCTCGTGACTGGCATGGACTTCGGTCTAGGCAAGGCCACGCTGTGGGTGTTCGGCTGATCCGCACAACCTAAGGTGAATAACAACGCATGAGTGATGAACTGAATCTCGAGAACCTCGACGCCGTCCCGGCTGAGGAGCCTGTTGTCGAGGCTTCCGAAGCTGCTGCCGATGAGGCAGCTGCCCCGGTCGAACCGGTCGCTGACCTTTCCGCAGAATCTGACGCATCCGTCGACAATGCAGATGTTGAGTCCGACGCTCCGGCGGCGACTGAATCCGCTCCCGTTGCTTCCACTCAGACCGAGACCGTTTCTCTGGATGAGGACGAGGAAGAAGTCAACGAATCCGAGCAGGCCGAGGAGACCGATGCCGGTCAGCAGGCCGTTGACGAATTCTCCAAGTCCCTGCGTTCCCTTGATGGCAAGTGGTACGTGCTGCACACCTACTCCGGCTACGAGAAGCGCGTGAAGACCAACATCGAGTCCCGCGTCGCCTCCTTCGGCATGGAAGACCAGATCTTCCAGGTCGAGGTGCCGATGGAAGAAGTCGAGAAGCACACCGAGAAGGGCAAGAAGGTCATCACCCGCGTGCGTGTTCCTGGCTACGTGCTGATTCGTATGTGGCCGGATGAGAACGCCCGCCGTATCGTTCGTGAGACCGAAGGCGTGACCGGCTTCGTTGGCCCGACCAAGGATCCGGCGCCGCTCTCCCGCAAGGAAGTCGTGGCGATGATGGCTCCGATGATTGCTTCCGAGGCACTCAAGGCCGCCGGCGACAAGCCCGCCGCCGCCAAGAAGCGCAGGGTCGAGGTCTCCTACGCCGTTGGCGATCAGGTCACCGTCACCGATGGGCCTTTCGCCACCATGGCCGCCGTTGTTTCCGACGTGGAGCCCACCACTCAGAAGCTCACCGTGCTCGTGTCCATCTTCGGCCGTGATACGCCGGTGGAGCTTGGCTTCCACCAGGTTCAGAAGCTAGATTAACTCCCAAACTTTGCAGAGCCCGACCATCGTGGTCGGGCTTTTTGTGTTGTCCGGGTGGATTTGCATAATAGGAAAGCTTGTGTCTGGAGAGGAGACTCGCTAGCACAGCACAGCAATATAAGTTGCGGGAGGAGACCGACCACAGGCCGATTGCCTACAGCATGCACGGATAAATAATGAGTCAAGACCGAGCATGATGGCAGACAGCCGAACCTGAGGACGGCGACCATTCGAACCGCGTTATAGAAAGAAGAACCATAATATGGCTCCCAAGAAGAAAGTCTCGGCGCTGATTAAGCTCCAGATCCAGGCTGGCAAGGCCAACCCGGCCCCGCCGCTGGGCCCGGCTCTGGGTTCGCATGGCGTGAACATCATGGACTTCTGCAAGGCATACAATGCCCAGACGCAGGACAAGATGGGTCAGGTCATCCCTGTCGAGATCACCGTTTACGAAGATCGTTCCTTCACCTTCGTGCTCAAGACCCCGCCGGCTGCAGCTCTGCTGAAGAAGGCCGCTGGCGTTGAGAAGGGCACCGAGAACCCGCTGACCCACAAGGTCGGCTCTGTCACCAAGGCGCAGGTTCGCGAAATCGCCGAGATCAAGATGGAAGATCTGTCTGCTCGCGATATCGAGGCCGGCATGAAGATCATCGAGGGCACCGCTCGCTCGATGGGCATCACGGTTACGGACTGATAAGGAGAAGGACAGATGGTAAAGCGTTCCAAGAAGTACCGCGAAGCCGCTGAGCGCGTCGATCGCAACAACCTCTACACCGCCAACGAGGCCATCGCTCTGCTCAAGAGCATGCCCTCCTACAACTTCGACCAGACCGTCGAGGCTGTGTTCCGTCTGAGCGTTGACCCGCGTAAGGCCGACCAGCTCGTGCGTGGTACCGTCAACCTGCCTCACGGCACTGGTAAGACCGCCAAGGTCCTCGTGTTCGCCCGTGGCCCGAAGGCTACCGAGGCTACCGAGGCTGGCGCCGACATCGTCGGTGATGACGACCTGATCGCAAAGGTTCAGGGCGGCTTCCTCGACTTCGACGCCGTGGTTGCTACTCCGGACATGATGGGCAAGGTCGGCCGTCTGGGCCGTGTGCTCGGTCCGCGTGGCCTGATGCCGAACCCCAAGACCGGCACCGTGACCATGGATGTCACCAAGGCTGTCAAGGACATCAAGGGCGGCAAGATCGAGTTCCGTGTCGACAAGAACGGCAACCTGAGCTTCCTCATCGGCAAGATGAGCTTCGATGAGTCCGCTCTGGACGAGAACTTCAAGGCTGTGGCCGACGAAGTCAAGCGTCTGAAGCCGTCCACCGTGAAGGGCCGTTACCTGACCAAGGCAACCATCACCTCCACGATGAACCCGGGCGTTCCGGTTGACCCGAACACCCTGGCCTGAGGCTAGCGAGCTTCAATAGCTACTGAAAGGGACTTCCCGTAAAGGGAAGTCCCTTTTTGCATATGCGATGACCGGTTGCGAGAAGGTGAACCTGGATGGTCACGCAATCGAATTCTTGCGACACGCCGTTGAACACATGAATTTGTTACGCATCGGCAATGCAAAACGGATTATTCTGATATCAGAACAGCGCAAATAGGCTGTTTGCGACACGCCGAGGGAACCGTGTGATTGCAACGATTCCTTGGGTTTTTGTGTGCCTTGATTTGCGTGAATCCGGACATGCGTGTAAGTTATTCACCTGTTGCCGCTCAGCGCGGCGGGTTCCTTCCTCTGGTTGGTTTCCCGTCTGGCTGGTGTGGTGGTGGTTTGAGAACTCAAGAGCGTGTTTGTACTACTTCTTTATAGTCAAT